>Ga0209042_1000669_pt1 | contig 33270 bp, 44 predicted proteins | sample SaaInlV_200m_DNA_6_FD_184649 | JGI IMG/M metagenome (GOLD analysis project Ga0209042, IMG submission 184649) | Marine microbial communities from expanding oxygen minimum zones in the Saanich Inlet - SI037_S2LV_200m_DNA (SPAdes) (version 2) | ecosystem: Environmental > Aquatic > Marine >...
TAATTTGACACGAACTCTCGACGCACTCAAGGCAGCCTACAGAACTTTCTTTGGCGAAAACACTGCTAGCGACCTACTTCGGTTTGCTGGATTAGCTTTATAAAGAAACTTTCAGGTACTTACTTAGAATGAAAAACAGTATTACAGATGTGCCCGGCATCGAAGTCGGGCACGCACAGGATGAAGATGCCCTCACGGGCTGCACCGTTATCCTTGCGCGGAAGGGAGCGGTCGCCGGGGTGGATCAGCGCGGCGGCGCGCCGGGCACACGTGAAACCGACTTGCTCAGCCCCTTCAACCTTGTCTCGACGATCAACGCGATCCTGCTATCGGGCGGCTCTGCTTTTGGGCTGGATGCAGCCACAGGCGTAATGCGTTACCTCGAAGAGCAGAAACTTGGCTTTGACACAGGCGTGGCGCGCGTCCCTATCGTTCCGGCGGCGGTCTTATACGATCTCGCTCTTGGTAGTGCGGATATTCGCCCCGATGCAGAGATGGGCTACCGCGCCGCGCAAGCTGCCTCTGCCAAAATGGCGAGTGTCGGCAATATCGGGGCGGGGATGGGTGCGACGGTGGGAAAAATCCTCGGCGTTCCTAACGCGATGAAAGCAGGGATGGGCACTGCCAGCATGGAGATCGGGGGCGGAATCATTGTTGGGGCGATTGTAGCGGTAAATGCTTTTGGGGATGTCGTTAGCCCACAAACGGGGGCAATTTTGGCAGGCGTGCGTTCCGCGCAGGTTGGTCCCATAAAAATTGGGGAAGAGGGTGGCTTTGCTGATACATTACATGTGATGCAAACGATCCCTGGTCGCACGGTGATGAAGCTCGCCACACGCGCCAATACCGTCATCGGCGCAATCGCGACGAACGCCAAATTGACCAAAGCGGAAGCCGGCAGAGTTGCGCAAATGGCACAAGATGGGCTGGCACGCACGATCCGCCCCGCACACACTATGTTGGATGGCGACACCATCTTTGCCCTTTCGACAGGCAGTAAAAAAGCGGATGTTTCGACCGTGGGCGCCTTTGCCGCTGAAGTTTTGATGCAGGCGATCTTGCGTGGCACACAGTCGGCGGCTTCGCTGGGCGGCGTGCCTGGGCTGGGAGATTAATCGAGTAGAATTGCAATTATGATTTTGAAAAAGTTCCGACTCATACTCCTTTTGGGCTTGCTCGGTGTTTTATTAGCCGCTTGCCAGCCCTCGATACCTCCCAAACCCACCCTGGATGCTGCGAAGATCGCAGCCGAAGCGCTTGCGACTATCCAAACAGAATATACGCAGACGGCGGCTGCTATCCCTGCAACTCCTTTGCCGACCGAAACCCCCATCCCCTCCCCAACTGCGATCCGTACCCCGCCGGCTTTGCCGGGGATTTACCAATCCCCTGTCTTGAGTGCATTGGATACACCCCGAACGTATGTCTCTGATACTTGCGAATATCTCAAAGCCAAATGGGACCCAAATAACAGCACCCCGGGCACGGTGGTGATGGTGATTATGATTCATAGTATTACCAGCGGTACAGTGGATAAGCCTTACCAAATTAATGCTGCTGACTTGCGCCAACTTGTTGAGAATTTGCACGAGCAGGGATTTGAAGCAATTAGAACCGAGCAATTGGCAGACTTTTTGGAAAGTAATGCCAAAATTCCTGCCCGCTCGGTCTTATTATTGGTAGACGATCGCCATTATGCTGAATATTTCAATACCCATTTCCGCCCTTTTTATGAGAAATACGGCTGGTCTGTTACAAATGCCTACATCAGCAAAGATGAACGCCCCGATCTCTGGGATCAAAATGCGGCGCTGGCTGCCGAAGGCTGGGTGGACTATCAGGCGCACGGTGTCATCCACAATACACCAATGAGCGATAATTCTTCTGATGAGTATTTGGTCGGGGAGCTGCAAGGTTCTGTGCTGGCTATTCAAGAACATTATGGGAATACCCCTGTTGCCATCATTTGGCCCGGTGGTGGATTTGGTTTGCGCCCCGTGCAAAAAGCGCGCGAATTTGGCTATCGTTTGGGGTTTACGACCAACCCGCGCGGCCCGGTCATGTTTAATTGGATACCACAAACAGATGCCAAAGATGAGCAGCGTCCTTACTTTATTCCCGAAGGGCCGGTGGGCGACCCCTTGATGACTTTGCCGCGCTATACCGACACGGGGGCTGGGTCGCATATTGACGAAGTACGTATTATGGGCAAGGAAGCGGCTGCGTACGCCGAGCAGAATAAAGCCATTGAATTGGAATATTACGATATTATTTGCACGCCGAGTTATGGGGCAATCCCGACGCTCGTGCCGTAATCGTAATAGACTACAAAAATCTAAAAACATTTGTAGTCTCCACTGAGTTTTAGGAGGAAAATATGTCTACCGATTGTGTTTTTTGCAAAATTATCGCGAAGGAAATTCCCGGGGAGCTTCTTTTTCAAGACGAGCGCGTGACCGCATTTCGCGATATTCAACCTGTCGCCCCGACCCATATTCTGATCGTGCCGACCAAGCATATCCCTTCGATGAATGAAGCGACAGAAGATGACGAAGCCTTGATCGGATATATGCATTCGGTGGCAAGAAAACTTGCCCAGGAAGAAGGGATTGCCGATAGCGGATATCGCTTAACTTTTAACACCGGGTATGATGGTGGTCAGGTTATTTATCATATCCACTTGCATCTGATGGGTGGAAAACGCTTTCATACCAGGCTGGATTAATAGCTGTATTGGTTTCGGAATAAAAAATTCCCGAAGATATTTTTCTTCGGGAATTTTTGTGTTTGATGGTAGTTTTAATTTATTGGTCTTCAGCATCCAGCTCAGATGTGGAGGCATCAACCGCTTCAGCAGGCGTTGATTCCGGGGCGGGCCCAAGCTCGAGATCGACACTTTCTTCCATACGGATCTGGCCACGCAGGAAGGAGCCTTCCTCAGTGACAAAGGCGGTGGTCACCACGTCTCCCCAGACACGCCCTGTGGCGCGGATCTCGAGTTTTTGGGTGGTGATATTGCCACGTACCGCACCAGCGACGATGACAGTGTTGGCGCGGATATTTTCACAGGTTACGCGCCCGGTCTCACCGACGACGAGCATCCCGCGCAGGGTGATCTTGCCTTCAAATGCGCCTTCGATGCGCACGCCGCCGCTGCCGTCCAGATCGCCATGCCAGATGACGCCAGAGCCAAGCACGGAGGTGATCCGCTCAACGGAGGGGATCGGTTGGGGTGTTTCGGGGGAAGTTGGTGTACGTTTAAACATAGATTCTTCTCGTTGCGTTTCGTGGTTGATGTGAATCTGCAAAATAAAATTTCTTTTGCAGAAGCAAGTTTTGGGCTAGGTGCGCTCCAAATAAAATAGGGCGCAATTTCTGCGCCCTATTTTATCATCATCATTCAATATTTTATGGGCTTACATCTAACGCTTGTATTTTTGTGTTGTTGGTTTCGTCGCTTTCTGTGATGACACCAGCAGAGTCGGCGATGGCTTTTGTCTCATAGTTATGGTTCCAGCCAGCGTAGGTGTAATTGCATGTAAGGACATAACCACCTGTTTTAACCAAACTGGCGACAGGCCACGAACAGCCTAAGGTTGGACCAGCTGCATACCACTCAACAGTGAATGCGCCAGCCGCAGCGTCACCACCGTTGTATACGCTTACTTTGACCTCAACACTGTCCCCCATGTGAGGAGCAGCAGGATTGTATACGATTTGGGTGATATAGAGATCGGGCTTGGGGACGGTGGTTTCAGTTGGGACTGCTGTCGGTGCCGGGACGATGATCTTGACCCAAAATGGTCCCTGACCATCGGCATTGATCCCGAAAACGATATTATCAGGTGAACGCAACTTGAAGTTGCCCTGATAAGTCCCCGGGCTGGCGGGTGCGGTTAGATCGACCGAAATATCGACGGTTGCGCCAGGGGCGACAGTGCCTGATGTGACCGTGGCAGTTGCGGGCGCACCCATTTGGTCGCCACTGTCGAAAAGTAGAACATAGCCTGATGTCCACGTGCAGGAGCCGTTATTTTTGAGACGCCAGGTTTTCGTAAAGGTTGCGCTGGCATCGACATTGGTGTTGTCTGGGTAGCTAACATCTTTGACGAAGCTGGCACGGTTACACGGGATCGGTGTTGCCGTATAGGTTGCAACCTGGGTGGGGAAGAGCGTGTTGGTTGGGACAATGGTTGCTGTAGCGGGAACCAGGTCGGGTGGTGTTGCTGTTGGTCCCAGTGCTACGGCGGTTTCTGCTGCATGGGTAAAGACTGCTACCGATGTTTCAGCAATGGTGGTTGCGTCGGCGTCTTCGGCGCTTGTTCCCTGCGGGAGGTTGCATGCGCCGAGCAGTATAGCTGTGGTGATAAATAGCGTGAGCAAGAGATATTTTGTCTTGTTCATGTTTTTCTCCTCTTCATAGAATAGACGTTTTCATTATAGATGCCTGTATGCTAATCTACAAGTGCCCCGAATGGGGCAATCTGTCCGAAGTGCCCTAAATATCGTCTTCGCCCCTTTTTGACCACTCTGTGCTAAGATTATTTTGCTTGTTTTAATACGGTATTTTTGGAGGAGTTTTATGTCTCAGTCTACACAAGATGAAGATAATCTCGGCAAAAAATTGCAGAATATTCTTTCAGCACCTGCGCAAGCGCCTCCCGCTGAAGAGAAGTCAGATAATGACATTTTTTCAAATATTCCCAAGCGAGTGGAAGTGCCGAAAGAAGAAACGACAGAGTCGAAGCCGGAATCTGCTCCTGCTTTTCAAAAGAAAAAAGAGAAAAAGGGTGGACATCCCTCAGGGAAGCGCTCTCGCTGGGAAAATTCCTTACGCGCCTTGTGGACTTTAGCCAGTGCGATCTCAATGATCGTTAATGTCGTCGTGATCGCCTTTTTGATCGGGCTTTATCAGAATTACACGATATTGAATATTCCAGAAGAAATCACTGCGGATACGCCTAAAGACCTACTTCAGGGACTTTATGACAATTTTGAACTTATGGATGAAGCACATATCATAACGACCATTCCCGTGGAGTCTGAGATACCCGTCCAATTTACTTTGGGTCTCAATCAGGAAACGACTGTTATTCTCAGCGAAGATGTGACCATCGACGGCGCACGCGTTGCCCTGACGACGGGTGGTTTGAATATCTTCAACGCGCCTGCAACAGTCACCTTGCCGGCAGGAACGAATTTACCGATCATTCTCAATCTTGAAGTGCCGGTCGATGAGATGATTCCCGTCACGTTGACTGTGCCGGTTGATATTGCTCTCAGCGAAACCGGCCTGCACATACCTTTTCTTGGTTTACAGGAGGTTCTAAAGCCTCTATATTGTCTCGTTTCGCCCAGCGCAAAAACACTGAACGGAGAAGATATTTGCCCGCAGGAAGTATCGCAATAAATATTTTATAAGTACCTTATTGGAGTCTAATGACAGAAGAAATTACAAAGAAAACCCTTAAAAATGGCTTAACGGTCTTGCTCAAAGAAATCCATACCGCGCCGCTGATCTCCTCCTGGGTTTGGTATCGTGTTGGTTCGCGTGACGAAGTGCCCGGCAAGACCGGTATCTCACATTGGGTGGAACATATGCAGTTCAAAGGCACGCCTGAATTTCCTGCAAATATCCTTGATAAGGCCATTTCGCGCGAGGGCGGTGTCTGGAATGCCTTCACTTATCTCGACTGGACGACCTATTACGAAACCATGCCAGCCGATAAAATTGATCTCGCTCTGCGTCTCGAAGCGGACCGCATGGTTAATAGCGGTTTTGATCCCGAAGAAGTCGCCTCTGAGCGCACGGTCATCATTTCGGAACGCGAAGGCAGCGAGAATGAACCCATGTTTAAACTTGGCGAAGCTGTTCAGGCAGCTTCTTTTCGCATACATCCTTACCATCATCGAGTCATCGGCGATATGGCAGACCTGCACAGCATGACTCGCGATGATCTCTACGAACACTACCAGACCTACTATACGCCGAATAACGCTGTCATGGCGGTGGCAGGTGATTTTGAAACCGAGAAAATGCTCGGGAGGATCGAAGAACTCTTCGGGCAGATTCCAGCGGGACCGACTCCAAAGCGGATTGAACGTCCTGAACCGGAAGCAAGTGGGGGCTTGAGTCTGACCGTCGAAGGAGAGGGAGAGACGACCTTTCTTCAAGTTGCTTACCGTTTCCCATCCGCTACTGACCCAGACTTCTTCCCCCTAACTGTGCTAGATAGTTTGTTATCTGGCGCGAGCAGTTTGAATATGTTCGGGGGCGGTATATCCAATAAAACGTCGCGTCTCTATCGGGCGCTGGTCGAAAAAGAGATAACCGTTAATGCGGGCGCTGGCGCACAGGCGACGATAGACCCCTATCTTTACAGCTTCACGATGATCACCCGCCCCGAAAGAACCCCCGATGAAGCCCTCGCCGCGCTGGATGCGGAAATTGAACGTGTGCAAAATGAGTTGGTTTCTACCGATGAAGTTGCCCGCGCGGTCAAGCAGGCGCGTGCCCTTTTTGCCTATGGCAGTGAGAGCATTACCAACCAGGGTTTTTGGCTGGGCTATGCTGAGATGTTCGCCGATTACGATTGGTTCCTGACCTACCTCGATAAGCTCGCGGCTGTCACCCCTGCGGATGTGCAGCGTGTGGCGCAGAAATATTTGCGTCCACAAGCACGTGTGATCGGGACGTATTTGCCCGTCAATGGGGAGATGGAAAATGACTAAGCTCAATTCTGCGTTTCCTGGTGCCGATGATATTACGCGTGTTGTGCTGAAAAATGGCATCACGGTTTTATGCCGCACAAATTTCAATAGCCCCTCAGTTGTTCTTAGCGGATATTTATCTGGGGGCACGCTTTTTGATACGAAAGAAAAACTTGGCTTGGCAGATTTCACTGCTTCCTGCTTGATGCGTGGTAACGAAAAACGTGATTTTCAAAACATTTACGATGCGCTCGAATCGGTTGGCGCGGGCTTTGGCTTTAATGCACGCACGCATAGCGTCGGCTTTGGCGGACGTTCGCTCGCCGAAGATCTGCCCCTTTTGCTGGAGATGCTCTCGGATGGTTTGCGTCAGCCAACTTTCGCGGATGAACATGTTGAGCGTTTGCGTGCCCAATACCTCGTAGGACTTGCCTTACGCGCCCAGGATACAGGCGATATGGCAGAGATGGTCTTTGATGAGATTTTATACGCAGGGCATCCTTACAGCCTTCCGGATGATGGCTTCCCGGAAACAATTGAGGCTATCACATGCGATGATCTGATCGCTTTCCACCGTGAAAAATATGGGCCGCGTGATATGGTCGTCTCGGTTGTTGGCGCGATCGATGCAGATGCCGCTGTTGCTCAGGTCGAGCAAATGCTCGGCGATTGGGAAAATCCCGCCCAAGCCGTGAAACCAGATTTAGCAGATATGCTGCCACTGGATGAGCGAACGCAGCGTCATCATGCGATTGCGGGAAAATCTCAAGCTGATCTAATGCTTGGCTTTCTCGGCCCCAAACGCCTCGATCCTGACTTCATGGCAGCCTCTCTAGGGAACTCTATCCTCGGTCGCTTTGGGCTAATGGGACGGATCGGCGATGCGGTCCGCGAAAAAGCGGGCTTGGCTTATTATGCTTACTCGAGTCTCAGTGCGGGGATCGGCCCTGGCGCTTGGTATATTGGTGCTGGTGTGAATCCCGCTAATCTCGAAAAAGCGATCGACCTTATCCTGAAAGAGTTGGAAAACTTTATCGAAAGCGGCGTTACCGAAGAAGAACTTCTTGATAATCAGACCAATTACATCGGACGTTTGCCGCTTTCGCTCGAATCCAATCAGGGTGTGGCGGGTGCGTTGCTTAATATCGAGCGTTACGACCTTGGGCTAGATTATTATCGTAATTACCCCGATCTTGTGCGTGCCGTTACCCGCGATGATATTCTCGCTGTTGCGCGGAAATATATCGAGCCAGCCCGCGTTGCCATTGCTACAGCAGGTCCCTGATAAATAGAAATGAATCTATCAACTGGCGTTGACTTGATCGAAATTGAACGGATCGCGGCTGTTATTGAACGGCATGGCGAGCGTTTTCTCACGCGAGTTTTCACTCCGCGCGAGATCGCCGATTGTGGCGGACGAATCGAATCGCTCGCCGCGCGTTTTGCCGCGAAAGAAGCAACAGCCAAAGCGCTTGGCTGCGGCATAGGTGATGTCGCCTGGCGAGAGATTGAAATTCGGCGAGAAGAAAATGGCGCGCCAAAATTACTCCTGCATGGTGAAGCTGCACGTCTGGCTAAAGAGAAAAAACTTAGTACATGGTCGATCAGCCTGAGTCATAGTCAATCTCATGCCATCGCAATGATGGTTGGCATAGGGAAATAAAAAGAAAAAAGCCGAGTGTTTCAAACGCTCGGCTTTTGTTTTAGGGCTAAACTTTTTTCTTAATGCCTCGGCTATCATCGATCCCGAGCCACAAGTGTCCTGCCACGATCGGTTGATAAGGACGAATGGTAATTTTTTCGCCTAATTCTTCTTTCTCATTCAACATACTCGGGTTGACCATACAAAGGTTCGGAGTGCGCCCGTACTTCTTGCGATAATATGCGGCGGCTTTATTCACCTTTGCCGCTAAACTCGTTTGTTTATCATTATCAAACCACATCATTCCTGCTTGCATTTTGTCTCCTTTTTTTATTGGTTGGATGGTATCCAAAATTTGACCCACTGACGATTTTCGTTCAAAACGAACTCAAGCCCTGGCTCGAGGAGATGAAGCCCCGCGCCGCGCATGGGCGAAATTGCTTCCGCGCTACGCATATTTTTCACTGTCCCAAAAAGCCGCGTCCTAAATGCGTCTAACCAGGGGAGTACTTTGCCTCGACGCTCGGCGTTTAATGTCACCAAGGGCCACACCCGCCGATTAGGGCCGCGCAAGAGCAGCCAGCGTAAACTTTGCTGCACGTCTTCATTCATCTCGGTCATAGCTTCCAGATCGTCGATCAAAAGCAACGCAAAACGCTTTTCGTTGCGATTATTATGCGCCCAATCTGCCAGGGAGAGAATGAAGTTGTCTGCATCCCTATGGTATGTGGGAAAGACGCCCATGCAGTTTTCATTTTCTTCAAACCCTTCCCATTCGTTGGGGTAACTTGTGATGATCCCAAACTGCACTTCTGACGGAGTATGGATGATCGAAATCGCTTGTGCGATCATTTTTAGCAAAGCTGTTTTTCCGCTGCCCTGATCGCCTGTAACGAGGATCGGCCCAGGCGTAGGGTCATTAAGATTGAGCAAGATCGGTAGCCCATCGTATGCCGCCCCAAGAAAAAGGGCTTCTTGTGGCAGAGTCCCAAATTCGGCGAGGGTATCGCTTAGGGACATGGGAGCAAGCTGAAGGGGCGTGCGACCCGTTTTTTCGGGTTGGGGCTCTTTGGGAGCTAAATCGGCTGTCAGTTCTTCCAGTACTTCCAAAGCAAGTTCGTAATTTCGTTTAAGAGAATTCATAAGGAACCACCTGTAATATAAGAAAATGGAACATTTGTTCTATTTTACAATGAATCCTGTGTTTGTCAAGCAGTTCTGAAAACTTGTCATCTTTCTGCAATAATATGCTTGACGTCCCCTTTGAATCCTGATAAACTCCACCGCTGTATGCCTAGAGAAAAGATTTAGGCTTACCTTGTCGTCGCAGTGAGCTTTTGGTATAATCGCTCTGCTTAAAGCGCAGAGACGCACCCCTGCCGACGTAGCTCAATTGGCAGAGCAGTCGCCTTGTAAGCGACAGGTTATGGGTTCAATTCCCATCGTCGGCTTTCGCTGACGCCCTTGTGGCAAGGCGATATTTTATCTTCGTCAATGGAGATGTAAAACGTAAACCAGCGACGGTTAATAATTTAGATTGGGCGGTTACCCAAGTGGCCAACGGGAGCTGACTGTAAATTAGCTGGCAGATGCCTTCGGAGGTTCGAATCCTTCACCGCCCACTTCCCTCTTATTGGGGGTAGAGCACTAAGCCCTCATAGCTCAGTCGGTAGAGCGCGTTCTTGGTAAGAACGAGGTCATGGGTTCAAATCCCATTGAGGGCTCTAGTTGCTGGTCAAAGCATTTTTTGTGAAGAACTTAAGGAGAAAGAGATGGCAAAGGAAACATTTGAGCGTTCAAAACCGCATCTGAACGTAGGCACCATGGGACATATCGATCATGGTAAGACGACGTTGACAGCTGCGATCACGAAATATTGTGCATTAGCGATGGGCGACGGCGAGTTCCGTGCCTTCGATACAATTGACAATGCGCCCGAAGAACGCGAGCGCGGTATCACGATCAATATTGCACACGTAGAGTACGAGACAGAGAATCGTCACTATGCCCACGTAGATATGCCTGGTCACCGTGACTACATCAAGAACATGATCACCGGTGCTGCACAGGTTGATGGTGCGATCCTGGTTGTTGCTGCTCCTGATGGTCCTATGCCTCAGACGCACGAACATGTTCTTCTCGCTCGTCAAGTTGAAGTCCCCGCGTTGGTAGTTTATATGAACAAAACCGACATGATGGATGACGAAGAACTGCTTGAGCTGGTTGAGATGGAACTTCGTGAACTCCTTGACGATCAAGGTTTCCCCGGTGACACGATCCCGATCGTTCGCGGTAGCGCCTTGGCTGCTTTGTCAAGCGATAGCACCGACCCGAGTGCTCCTGAATACGAAAGCATCAAAGAATTGATGCGCGTCGTAGACGAGTATATTCCTGAACCCCCGCGTGATACCGAAAAAGCCTTCATGATGCCGGTCGAAGATGTCTTCTCGATCAAAGGTCGTGGTACAGTTGTGACCGGTCGTATGGATCGTGGTATCGTCAAAGTTGGCGACGCTGCTGAATTCGTAGGTCTTCGCGATGAGCCGATCAAAACCACTGTTACCGGTGTTGAGATGTTCCACAAACTTCTTGATGAAGGTCGCGCAGGCGACAATCTTGGTTTGCTGGTTCGCGGTATTGATCGTGAGCAAGTTGAGCGTGGTATGGTTATTGCCAAACCTGGCTCGATCACTCCGCACAAGAAGTTCCTGGCTGAAGTTTACGTCCTGAAGAAAGAAGAGGGTGGTCGTCATAAAGCCTTCTTCAATGGCTATCGTCCTCAGTTCTACATCCGCACAATGGATGTGACCGGTGACATCAGCCTTCCTGAGGGCATAGAGATGGTTATGCCTGGTGACAATGTGAACCTGACGGTTGAATTGATCGTACCTGTTGCTTTGGAGCAGGGTTCGAAATTCGCCATCCGCGAAGGCGGTCTGACCGTTGGCGCTGGTGTCATTACCAAAATTCTTGAATAAGTAATAAGGACGATCCGCGATAGCGGTCGTAGGAAAAAGATATGTCTGGAAAGAAAGGCGTTCGCCCCGTTGTAACACTGGCTTGCAGTGAATGCAAAGAGCGAAACTACACAACTGAAAAGAATCGCCGCAATGACCCTGCGCGCATAGAACTGAAAAAATACTGTTCTCGTTGTCGCGCACACACTTTGCACCGCGAAACAAAATAAACAGTGATCAGTGTCACGCATGAAATTCAGTGCGTGACACTGCCACCTATAGGCCAGTAGCTCAATTTGGCAGAGCAACGGTCTCCAAAACCGTAGGTTGTGGGTTCGATTCCTGCCTGGCCTGTCTGATAACGCCGTCCTCCCGTAAGCGGTATGAGGCGGCGTTTTACCCGTCAATAAGAAGAAGGAGAAGCTCTTGGCTGCGAAGAAAAATACAAGTAAAAAACAGAATGCACTTCAACGTTTCGCGCGCGAAACCATTGGAGAGCTTCGCAAAGTCTCTTGGCCCTCCCGTGAAGAAGCAACGCATTTAACCGTCGTTGTTATCATTACAATGATCTTTATGGGAGCCTTTTTGAGTTTAGTAAGCGGCATGTCTAGCCGATTATTGAACGCAGTACTTGGTATCTAGATTTTTGGAATAGAGGTCCCCTCATGGGTATGCAAAATCCAGAAGAAAACTTCGACGAGAATGAAAAAGCTGAAGAGTTGGAAGACTCATCGGCATCTCTTCCTTTAAGCGAAAGCGATAATTCCGCATCGCCCGTGGACGAAGAACCTGCTTCTGACCAAGAGACAACCTCTGCTTCCGAAGAAATATTGGCGGACGACGAAGAAGATCTCACGGATTGGTTCGTTGTCCATTGTTACTCAGGCTATGAGAAAAAAGTTCGTCATAACCTTGAGCAGCGTATTGAAACAATGGGTATGAAAGACATGATCTTTGATGTCATCATCCCGACCCAGGAAGAAGTTGAAGTAAAAGATGGCAAGCGACGTACCGTCGAGCGTCATATCTTCCCCGGTTATGTTCTTGTCAACCTAATATTGACCGAAGAATCTTGGTTCGTTGTGCGCAACACGCCTGGTGTAACGGGTTTCGTCGGCATGGGCAACCTGCCCACCCCCTTACGTCCCGAAGAAGTTGCCCAGATCATCAAACGAATGGAATCTGATTCCCCGATGGTTAACGTCACCTTCAAGGTTGGTGAACGTGTTCGTATCGTAGATGGCCCCTTCAATGATTTTCGCGGGGTGGTTGCAAATATCGACATGGAGCGTACGAAAGTTCGTGTGATGGTCAGTTTCTTTGGGCGTGAAACCCCGGTTGAATTAGACTTTTTGCAGGTAGAAAAAGCATAAAATATCAAACCCCGGCAAGCAAGTAGCTCGCTGGTTAAAAAGTGGGAGGATGCTTCACGCATCCGTCAAAACCACAGAGGAGTAAAAATGGCAAAGAAATTCAAAGCAATAGTACGTTTACAGATCCATGCAGGCAAAGCCAATCCTGCGCCCCCGATCGGCCCTGCGTTGGCTGGTCATGGCGTCAATATTATGGCGTTCTGCAAAGAATACAATGCCCGCACATCCAGCCGCCCTGGAGAAATTCTTCCTGCGGAAATCACTGTCTATACAGATGGCTCCTTCACTTTTATCTTGAAGACCCCTCCGGCTGCTGAACTTTTACGCAAAGCAGCAGGTGTCGATAGAGGCTCTGGTGAACCAAATCGTACAAAAGTTGGCACCGTAACTCGTAGTCAAGTGCGTGAAATCGCCGAAACCAAAATGAAAGATTTAAACGCCGTCAATGTCGAAGGCGCGATGTTACAGATCGAAGGCACAGCCCGCAGCATGGGCATTATAGTTACAGACTAAATAGGTGGGAGGGTGAAGGCTTTAATGCCGCAGCCCGCTTGCACCACGGAGGATTATTATGGCAAAGCATGGAAAGAAATACCGAGCCGCAGCAGAAAAAGTAGATCATGACAATTTCTACACCCCCGCCGATGCGATGGGGTTGGCTGTTGAGACCTCGATCACAAAATTTGACTCAACCGTTGAAGTTCATATGCGTATGGGGCTTGACCCCCGTAAAGCAGATCAGCAGGTGCGTGATGTAGTAAACCTGCCTCATGGTTTGGGTAAAACAGTCCGCGTTTTGGTCTTCGCTTCTGGCGAAGGTGCAACAATTGCCCGCGAAGCCGGGGCTGATTTTGTTGCGGACGATGATGAAATGATGAAGAAAATTCAAGGTGGCTGGACCGATTTCGATGTTGCAATTGCCACGCCTGATATGATGGGGCAAGCTGGTCGTTTGGGTCGTGTGCTCGGGCCACGTGGTTTGATGCCCAATCCTAAAGCGGGAACTGTTGTCCCGGCGAGTGATCTTCCGCGTGTTATCGAAGAATCTAAAGCTGGTCGTGTTGAATACCGCCTTGATAAAACATCAAATATCCACGTCCCGATCGGGAAAGTATCCTTTGGTGCAGAAAAACTGCTGGATAATTTTGCTGCTCTTATGGAAGCGATTAAAAAATCCAAGCCTGCCGCAGCAAAAGGTAATTATATTCAGCGTATTACAGTTACCTCCACAATGGGACCTGGCGTAAAGATTGACGCCAATCAAGCGCAAGCTCTAGAAGAAGTAAACGGGTAAAAAAAAATACTCGATAACTTAAAATAACCTATCACTTCGCCGAAGAAAGCAGGTGTTCTCAATGAGAGCTTAATTCCCTGCCCAGCCGAAGACTGAACGAAAGTTCCCAACCCTTAGGGGTTGCCCCCTCGGGAGTAAAAGTCTTTGCCTGGATGATAGGCAAAGACTTTTTTTGAAAGGAGGTATACCTTTGGCACTATCAAAGCAACGTAAACAAGAAGTATTGGCTCAATACAAAGAGTGGATGAGCCAAAGCCAGGCCCTGATCCTGATGGACTATAAAGGCGCTTCTGTAAAAGATATGGAAGAAGCTCGTTCGAAGGTTCGTGAGACTGGTGGAGAGTTCCATGTCGTCAAAAATCGATTAGCCAAACTGGCGCTCAAAGAAAACAACTATGAGATTCCTGAAGGCTATTTGGAAAACAGCACGGCAATTGGCTTCGCATTTGAAGATGTTGCTTCAACAGCAAAAGCTCTGTCTGAACAGGCAAAAGATGTTGATGCATTCAAGTTCAAGGGTGGATTCATGGGCGCGGAAGTTCTTAGTTCTGCGCAAGTTGATACACTTGCAAAACTTCCGCCTTTGGCTGTTTTACAAGCCCAATTGCTGGGCGTTTTGCAGGCTCCCGCCAGCAAGTTGGTCCGCACAGTTGCCGAACCCGCACGTGGTCTCGCGGCTGTTATCAAAGCAAAATCCGAAGAATCTGTCGCTGCATAGCGAGAAATTCACCTAAATAATTACTAGAAGCTATAAAACAAGGAGTTTAATAATGGCTGCTGATCTCGAAAAAATCGTTAAAGAACTGAGCACTTTGAGCGTGCTCGAAGCTGCTGAATTGGTCACCCTCTTAGAAGAAAAATGGGGCGTCTCCGCTGCTGCTCCCGTTGCTGTTGCTGCCGCTGGTGCTGCTGCTCCTGCTGAAGCTGCTGAAGAGAAAACCGAATTTGATGTTGTCATCAAAGATGCCGGTCCCAAGAAAATTGATGTCATTAAGGCTATCCGCCAGTTGACTAGCATGGGTCTCAAAGAATCCAAAGAATTGGCAGAAACTGCTGGTTCCAAGGTTCTTACCCAAGTTGGCAAGGATGCTGCTGCTGACGCCAAAGAGAAGCTCGAAGCTGCTGGTGCAGTTGTCGAACTAGCTTAGTTTTCAACGTAAATAAAAAAGCGGCTCCACAAGGAGTCGCTTTTTTGATTCGCGTGTTATTTTTCTAAATAACAGTTTTTTGTACTTGACGAATTACCATCACAACTTTCCCTTTAATTTCCAGGGATTCTTCCTTGCCGACTATGATCGGCTCCATTGTCGGATTGGCAGGTTGCAGACGGTAGCCTTCTTTTTCCTTGAAAAAATATTTTAGTGTCGTCTCGTCTCGCTCAGGAAGCCAAACGGCAACCATATCGCCATTCTTTGTTTGCTCTGCGCCAGTTGATTTCATAATAACAATGTCACCGTCATTGACCATCGCATCAATCATTGATTCACCTTCTACTTCCAATGCGAAAAGTTCATCATTTTTATCGCTTGGTAGAAAAGATCGAGCAATATCAACGGATGTCTCTGCGTCAAAGTAGCTGAAATCAGACGATGGGACAGGGATTGGTTCACCCGCAACAATACGACCTGCTACCGGTATCTTGAGCATCTCTCCAAGAGGAGAGACATTTGCCAACCGTACCCCGCGCGAGATCTTGCGCTGACGCTCGATCTTGCCCATTTTTTCGAGTTGGTCAAGATAATAATTAACGACCGAAGTAGACGAAATATCCGTCTCCTCGCCAATTTCCCGAATAGTAGGGGGGTAACCCTCACGTTCCTGGTATGCTTTCAAGAAAGCCAGAATTTTCTTGTGACGGTCACCAAGTCCTTTTGATTTGCGTACCATAACTCACCTCCAGAACGAACGATTCGCTCATTTGTGCTATGAAATAATACTCGAACATGCGTTCTGCGTCAAGGTTCAGAAATTTCTAATAACAGAAATGTTTTAGAGTAAGGTTCATATAAAAGTCTCTTTTGGTCAGGCCTTCTGGAGTTACCTTTGTGTAGATTGCTCTGAAAGCGCTCTCTGAAGATGTAGTGGGGAGAACCTATGCTAAAAAGGTTGGTGCAACTTGTGGTTTTTAGTAAAAGTAGCGCAAATATAATAAAAATAAATGTAACTATTGAAAATATTGATATTAAACTTGACTTTTTTGAATATTTATATATAATGCGTTTAAGTTTGACGAAGTGTTCTTGTAAAAATAAAGGAGAACCAAAATGTTTTCTACAAATACTAATTATCATCAGATCTTGCACAATGCTCGTCAGCGCGAATTGGAAGCTGCTGCTGAAAACCATCGTCTTCTTCAAGCCTTGAAAGATAAAAATGGAATTACTCCCCTTCGCCAGCGTGTTGGCTCATTGCTGATCGAACTTGGGGAGAAGGTTGCGCAGCAACCCAGCCAGGATATTCGCTTGGCTATATCAGCGCGTCAATAAACTTATTTTCAGAAAAGGCTTTTTCTAACTTTCCCTGAACAACACTCTGTTTTGTAATGGTAGGTATTTATGCTGAAAAACCAAATTGAAAACTGGAAAAATATTTATCAGGAATATCCGAAGACCTTTTGGATGTTGGTTACCGTTTCTTTTATCGATCAACTTGGCGGTGCGTTGCTTTTCCCCTTCTTTGCTTTATATATCACGATGAAGTTTAGCGTAGGTATGACCGAGGTTGGGTATCTTTTCGCCCTTTTTTCTGTTGCCAATTTTGCTGGCAGCATTTTGGGCGGTGCGCTCACCGATCGCTTTGGTCGCAAACAGATCGTTATCTTTAGTTTGGTTGCAACATCCATTAGCAGCGTTTTTATGGGATTGGCAAGTGAGATCGAAGCCTTTTATCTGATCGCTGTAATTTCAGGAGTGCTCAGTGTAGGCGGTCCCGCACGGCAGGCAATGGTTGCAGATATTTTGTCAGAAGAGAAACGCGCACAAGGATATGGCGTCTTGCGTGTCTCTGCCAACCTGTCTGTTGCTATTGGTCCTGCAATTGGCGGGTTGCTCTTGGGAATAACCAGCTATCTGACTCTCTTCATAATCGATGCGGTTGTCAGCCTGATCGTGGCCGGGTTGTTTTATGTCTATATTGCCGAGACAAAATCTGAAGCAGCAGAAGCAAGTTCACCGGAGAGCGTTTCGCAATCCTTCAGTGGCTATTTCATTGTTTTTCGGGATTTACTCTTCATGCTTTTTATCGGAGTCTGCATCCTGATGGGTTTGGTGTATACAAATTTGAATACCACGCTGGGCGTCTATTTGCGGGATATATTCGGTGTATCTGAAGCAAAGTATGGTCTTTTGTTGAGCCTGAATGCTGCAATGGTCGTTCTTTTCCAGTTTGAGATTACGCGCCGAATTGAAAAGCGTCCGCCCTTTTTGGTGATGGCTGCCGGAATGTTACTCTATGCGATTGGTTTCGCTATGTATGGTTTTGTATCGACAACCGCTATGTTTGTCTTGGCGATGGTCATTTTGACAACCGGTGAGATGCTGATCGCACCGGTTTCGCAAGCGCTTGTGGCGAAGTTTTCGCCCGAAGAAATGCGTGGACGCTATATGGCAATTTTCGGCATTTCATGGATGATCCCCTTTGCAGTCGGTCCTTATTTGGCAGGTCTGATCATGGATAATACGGATCCGCGCTGGCTTTGGTATGCTGCCGGAATAGTGGGAATGGTTGCGGTGATGGGTTTTCTCTGGCTGCACCGTAAAATGACAGAAAAAAGCCCGCTTGTCGAAGCCAATATTGCAATATAAGTTATCTTATTGAAAATAAGAAGGAGTATTTTATGAACCCCGCACTTACCCAATGTCCTGTTTGTAAAGATGAGCTTGCCATTACACGTTTGCAATGCGAGTCTTGTGATACAGCCATCGAAGGTCGCTTTTATGCTGGTCATTTTGCGAACCTTTCGCCTGAGCATATGGAATTTATCGAAGTTTTTGTGCGCAGCGAAGGCAAGATCAAACGAGTAGAAGAAGAACTAAGCCTCTCTTATCCCACCATTCGTAATCGCCTGCATGATGTGATCCGTGCTATGGGGTATGAGCCTGGCAAAGACGAAAGCTTTGATGTGGACGAAGAGAAACGACGCACTATCCTTGCAGAACTTGATGCTGGTCGCATCTCTGCTGAAGATGCCATGCGCGCTTTAAATGGAGAGGAGGAGTAAGATGGAGAGAAAATCCCTTAAGATAAATCAGGAAACGAGACTGAAAATAGAAGTAGTTTCCGGCGATTTGCGTATCACAGGTTGGGAGCAAGATGAGATCAAAGCTAAAACAAATGGCAACTCGCTTGAAATGACTTCTGATGGCGATCAAATCACAATCAGTTGTGATAGCAATCTTATCGTTTCTTTGCCAAAAAAACTCCAAATTGAGATCGATCTTGTCAATGGAGATGCCAGCCTGCGTGTTTTGGATGGTTCGCTGAACGTTGAACATATCGATGGTGATCTGGCATTACGCAATGTTGGCAATATAAAAATCGGGCAATTAGAGGGCGATCTGGTTGTGCGCCATACCAGCGGTGCCCTTAATGCCAATTATGTTGATGGCGATGCATCGATTCGGTCTGTAGCGGGCGATGTCAACCTTCCTGGCGTTGGTGGTGATTTGCATCTGCGTAATTTGCAAGGCAATCTCAACGCAACTGTTGATGGAGATGTGGTCGCCTCTCTTCAGCCGCAAGCGGACGCATCCTACAATATTGAAGCTGGTGCAGATATTTTGCTACGCTTACCTACACTTGTGGATGCTGAGATGGTACTTACAGCCGAATCGGATTTGAGTGTCAAAATACCGGGGGTTGAAGAAACAGATGAAACGACACGCTCGCTGACATTGGGGTCTGGTTCCGCTAAAATGAACATTACCGCCGGTGATGATCTGCTCGTTACCACCCGCTCCGACGATTGGGCAGATCTGGCAGATTTCGACATCAGCCTCCCTTTTATTGGTGCAGATTTCCCGGGCTTATCAGATGATTTTGCCGAGACCATTACTAAAAAAGCGGAAGAAGCTGCCCGCAAAATGGAAGAGAAGCTGCGACAATCTGAGCATAGATTTCGCGCGTCAGAACGTCGTGCTGAGAGACATGTGCGTCGTGCTGGAAGAAAAGCAGAACGCCATATCCATTTTCCTAAACACCCTTTTTCGCCGCGATCCCCCAAGAAACCGGTTGCTCCGTCTGAGCCTGTATCGGAAGCTGAACGTTTGCTGATTTTGAAGATGCTCGAAGAGAAAAAGATCACCGCTGAAGATGCTGAAAAACTACTGGCTGCATTGGTGTAGATGATGATTAATGAAGAGAAGAAGCAAATTTTGAAAATGGTCGAAGATGGCAAGATCACGGCTGAAGAGGCGATTGAACTGCTCAAAGCCGTTGAGCTGGATGATGTTGAAGACGAGGCAGATGTTTTTGAAACGGAAGCCAGCCCATCATCCACGTTTGAGCCGGACGAGAATCTGGGTGCCATTGCCGATAAGGTGCGTAGCTTTTGGCGCATCCCGTTGTGGATCGGGGTCGGGTTCACTGTCTTCGGTGGTTTGTGGATGATGTCAGCAATGCGGGCATCCGGCTTTGGATTTTGGTTTTATTGTGCTTGGTTGCCATTTTTGCTGGGCGTGCTGGTAGTCGCCACCGCAGCCGGGACGCGTACATCGCGCTGGCTTTTTGTGCATATCAAACAGGCACCAGGCAAGACGCCCCAAAATATCACCTTTGGTTTTCCTCTACCTTTACGTTTTGGCGCTTGGGTTTTGCGCAATTTTGGGCATATGATCCCCGGCGTTGAGGCGACGGGCGCAGAAGAAATTTTGGGAGCGATGGCAGAAACGCCTGCTGGCGAATCTACCTTGATCGTAGATGTACATGATACTGAAGACCACGAACACGTGCAGATTTTCGTTGGCTAGAAGGAGATGAGAAAATGATGGCAACAACCGAAGAAAGAATGAAAATCCTGAAGATGATTGAAGAAGAGAAGATCAGTGCAGAAGAGGGCGCAAAACTTCTTTCACTTTTGGGGAGTGGTGATGGTGGCGCAAAACGTGCTCCGCGTGGGCGAGCAGGCGCGCCGCGCACATTGCGTGTGCGTGTAACTGACTTGAGAACGGGTCGTTCGAAGGCTTCTGTGCAGATCCCGCTTAGTTTGGTAGATGCCGGCATGAAGATCGGTGCGCATTTTGCCCCTGAGATCGAAGGCGTGCAGATGGATAGTGTGATGGAAGCCTTTCAGGCGGGCGTGGTTGGGAAGATCATTGATGTGGTGGACGACGAAGATGGCGAGCATGTAGAGATTTTTATTGAGTAGTTCTTTTGCAGACTTTACGCTATGGATAATTCCCCTTCTTGAGAGAAATTTAACATAGGTAACTAAAAAAGCGTCCACATGGACGCTTTTTTAGTTGACGATGGTTTCACAGTTTACGGTTGTATCAGTTCCGTGTTTGACATTGCAGCTATCATTTCCTGCGCCGCCATCCATATAATCGTTTCCCTGGCCACCGTTCAGGTCGTCATTACCATCGCCCCCAAGGATGATGTCGTTCCCTTGGCCGCCATCGAGCGTATCGTTTCCCGTCCCACCGATGATGCAATCGTCGCCGCCTTTGCCGTTGAGCTTATTTCCGCCAGTGTCATTGCCTGCTGTGCCCAGAATGAGATCATTTCCTTGTGTGGCAGTCTGTCCTGCGCTTGGAATAATGATTGTAGTTAGAGACATTGTGCATATGGCAGGTTTTAGTTGATTAGTGAAGATTGGATGAATTGTATGGCTTAACCCACTGATAGAGATAATATTGGTTGCTGCTGCACCAGACAATATTCCGATAAGAATAAAGAAGCTAAGCGTAATCAAAGAAAAGAATAAAATGCGTCTACGAGAAAAATTGATCTTCATTATTTTTCCTCTGTAGTAAGAACACTTACTTCCACCAGTTTTTCGCAAGTCGATGTATCAAATTTGAGCACGCTAGCTAGAAAAACTTCTATAATTTCCGGATTAAACTGTTTTCCTGCCTGCTCGGAGAAATAACGACAAATTTCTTTATGTTCCCAAGCCCCACGGTAACGACGCTTTTGGGAAAGGCCGCTCCAAATATTGACCAGTGTAATGACCCTGGCACCGATCGGGATATCTTTTCCAACCAAGCCTTCGGGCTGCCCACTGCCATCCCAGCGTTCGTGTTGGTAATAGATAGCTTCAGCGATGGGCTTAAGTAGCTCGGATTGGTTAAGGTGTTGTCTTGCATGAACAGGGTGGTTGCGCAATATCTCCAATTCTTTTTCGGTCAATTTGTTTTTCTTTTCTACAATTTTGTTAGGAACATCCATAAGCCCGATCTTGTGCAGATAAGCTGCCATGCGAATATCTTCCAATTCCTTGCCTTGAATGCCAAGTTCGCGGGCGAGTTGATATGCTATCTCAGCAACACGATGGGATTGCCCTTCAATGGAAAGGCGTTTATCAACAGCATCTGCCCAACCTTTTAGAGCATGTTCATAGGCAGCTTTCAATTGCTTATTACGTTGTGAATCAAATAATTTGGGGAACGAAAACCGACCTTTAGTCTTCTTAGGTGTTGCTAATGCTAAGGTTTTAGGGCTTATGCCATTATTGATTTCGTAGTGGTACAGTTGTTCTTGTGTTTGCACAAAAAGATGATGAGCTTCCTCATCCGGGAGGTATAAGATCGTACGCTGATCTTGTTCAGCCAGGTTAGCCAATCCGTCCAGGCTAGCGATTTCTATCGTGTCAGAGCGTGTTAGCAGGCTGGGGTCACGTGCTTCGATCAGATTGGAGCCATACCAGAGTTTTAGGCGTTCTAATTCGTTCTCCTGAGACGAGAAATAGAGACGCCGTAGGAGGACAAGCAGAAGAAATAACGAAGGCAAGCCAATGCCAAGCGCGATCCAACGTGCTGTCTGGATGGGAAGCTTCATTCCAAAGATACTAAGTGTGTTGGGAACGTATTCTGTCCGCGTTAAAGTTGCGATTTGGACGGATTGAGTGCAGGTTCACCATCTGCTGAGCCCTGTTTTAGAACGACTTCTAGGTTGCTAATATCAAATTCAATTGATGGGGTGAATTCACTGGCTAAGGGCAAGCCATCCACACTTCCCTCAGTTCGGATTTCTGTTGTAATCGACAAAGTGTATCGCCCACGCTGGATGCCTGTTTCCGTTTCAAGGGCATCAATGAACGCCTGAATATCATCCAGTTTCAGCGTTCCGGATGTGGTGAACACATTCCGCTAAAACTTTCTTCTGAGGTGAGTTCAAGAGTACGCTTCCAACCGGAGTTATCGCTAACTCGTGCCAGTAAATGATATGTTCCGTTGATCGTGCTTGGATAGGTGGAGATAAAGAGATAATCCATGTTGATGGCAAATGAGCCGTTCAAGCGGCGAAAGATGGGTTCGCTTGGTTCAATCTGAGTTGAATCATAAATACCGCTAGGCACATCGGCTGTGTATCGAAAGACTGCTTGCTCTTCGTAAGCGATAGGTGTTGAGATTTTATTTAAAATAGGCTGCCCGAATGCTGCGATGCCCAAAACCAGTGCCCAAAAACGAAGATGGCTAGGATAAAGAGATTCTCGCTAAGGTTCTGGTTTGAACTGGAATTCATAATACCTCGGTTGTACTTTTCCTTTTCAGGGAGAGTAGTACGATATAAAAGAAAAATAAATACTAAAGTAAGAATAGCAAATCCCCAAGGAGAGCGCAAGGTTCGCAAAGTTTTCCCTGCACCAGAGACGTGGAGCCATAATTTTCCAACGATCTCATCTTATGTAGGAGTATAGGAATCAACCCAATCATTATGATCGCCTTGGAGTTGAAAAGTACTATCGGGGTTGATCGAGATGATGCGATGGAAAATATAATTGATCGTGGGATGCTTATAAGCAATAGCGTCGCCAACTTTATAAATGCTGGCTTCTTTGACGATCACCAAATCGCCCAGCATGAATTTCGGAGACATGCTATTGCCAGAAAGAATAACGTAAGATGCCGTTCCGCTAAATTGTGTTGGGGAAAATTGCACCCAAAGGACAACCATAATTACCAAAATAGTTGCAGATAAAATACTTCTATTCAGTCTCTTTACTTTGAACATTTTTTGACAATCGGTAGAAAAAAAACACGGAAGTATAATCTCCTCCGTGTCTTTTTAGTGTTCTGTATTGATTGTTTTGCTTTAGTCTGTAGCAACGACCTGCAACGATGCTGCACCAGCAACGGTCGGTTCAGAACCTGAAGCGAAAGAGCAACTCCAGATTACACCACTGGTATTTGTGCAACTTACCCAGGTTGTGCCGCTAGCTATGGTGATTTCAACGGTTGCAGCCGCTGAAGCGCTTGCAGTGGGATTGACAGAAAAAGCAACAGAAGCGACTTTTGAAGGATCAGAGTTCAACAAGATGTAAGCAATGTTCGTAATGGTATAGCCACTGATAGTACCTGCACTATCACCGGCTCCACTTTCGGGAACACTATTGGCAGCAGCAAAGCCATAAGCAACAGCAGAGAGAGTGAGTGCCATCAATACGATTGTAACGGTGCGATAATTGAATAAACGGCGCATAAGAAAAAACCTCCATAAAAAAGAAAGAAAGCGCTTAATACATCCGTATATTACTTACTGACATTCGAAAAAACATTGAATTCTTATTGGTATAAAAAGTAGGGAAGAAACCCCTACAGTTTTTGCCGTAATATCAGCCACTTTCCGACAGAGTCTACTAGCTATATCTTTAAAGAGTGTTGAAAAAGCTTAAAAATCACTTTGCGTTTTTGAAAGGTGACTTTCTCTCTTTTCCAAGCCTACATAGTTTATATATATTCACTTGACATCTTCTTAATATCTCTCCTTTACTATTGAAGCAGTTCAATAAAGAACAATATTCTGAAAAGGAGAATAAAAAAATGAACAAGAAATTTGGTTGGATCGCAGGTACTTTGATGGTTGCTCTTATCGTAGTAGGTGCCTTTGGTGTTACAGTTGCATCTGCCGATGATGGCGGACCGGATCGCCCATTCACTGATGGTGGCGGAAAACGTGGCTCTGGTGGACGTAGCCTGGATGGCGAAGCTCTTGAAACCGCCGCAGATTTGCTCGATATGAGTACAGACGAAGTTACGGCTGCTTTGGCAGAAGGCAAAACCTTGCAAGACCTTGCCGACGAAGCCGGCGTGAGTATCGAAGAAATTCGGGATGCTATGAGCGTCCTGCGTGAAGATGCCATGCGAGAACGCATCGCCACAGCCGTTGAAGAAGGTACCATGAGCCAGGAACAAGCCGATTGGATGCTTGAAGGACTTGAAAAAGGTTTCCTCGGCAAACACGGCGGCGGTTTTGAAGGACGTGGCAGATTTGACAAAGGTCAACGCCCGACTACTGAGTAGATTTTCAACTATTGGTAAAAAAAAGCGGAGCGCATTTGCGCTCCGCTTTTTGCTATTGATGCCGAAATTAAATTCTCTCGATCATCACACGTTCAGGGCTGATCGTAAATTCCCAGTAGCCGAGATCGCCAGCTTTATACACCAAATGTAAAGCATCTGCCTCCCGTGTAACAGAATCCAGCTTGAAAGAACGCTTGGGTCCGAAGGTGACCATCTCTGGGTCCCATTCGGCTTGTTCTTCTGCATCATAACCATCGGGCGCATCGTATAGGCGTTTGATATCCACTTCGTTGAGCAACAAACGCAAAATAGCTTCGGGTGCGTCCATCATCCACAAAAGGCTGGCTCTTGCCTGTGTTTCAAGTTCTTCTACGCGTTCTTTTTCGCTTAACTCCCATTGCACAGGTGACCAAACTGGGGGCAGATCGTCAACGTGGATGGTTTCGTGATCGATAATGGATGGCATATTCTCTCCTGAATATTTCTTTGAAAATTCTCGTAGCAACGCTCCGCGTTGCGATGGCTTTTGAGTGCTGCCGCAACGCAGAGCGTTGCTTTTAGGTGTTTAATCGACCGTCAGCGTTTTCGATAAGTTACGCGGAAAATCGGGGTCGTAGCCGCGTGCCACGCTCATGTGATACGAAAGCAATTGCAAAGGCAGCACTGCCAAAAGCGCACTGATCTCTTCGGGCGCGTCGGGGATGACGATCAATTCGTTGGCGTTGGCGCGCAGGCGTTCGTCGTCGGGGCCGATGACGATGGCGCGTGCACCGCGTGCGGTGACTTCGTTGATGCCGCTGATGATGAGCGGGATGTCGTTCGGTCCCGCCACGAAGATGATCGGGTAATTCTCCGTTACCGCCGAAAGCGGACCATGCTTGAACTCGGTCGAGAGCATCCCCTCGCAGTGCGCATAAGTGATCTCTTTGAGCTTGAGTGCGCCCTCCAATGCGATGGGAAGCGTCGCGCCGTACCCGAGCGTGTACATGTCTTGGACATCGTCCAGCGTGGAGGCTAGGTCGGCGACACTGGGCGCTACCATCTCTAAAGTTTTTTCCATTAACTCAGGCACAACTTTTAATTCGGCGGTGTCTTTGCCTGCCATTTTATAAGCGAGATAGATGAAATTGTAGACCTGGTTTGTGAAGGTCTTCGTTGCCGGGACGCTGATCTCGTAGCCACAGCCGAGGGGCAGGCAGCTATTGGTAAATTGTGTGAGCGTGGAGCCGATCACGTTGGCGATGCCGTAGGGCGTCATCCCCTTTGCTTCGGCAGCGGCGAGGGCGTTGAGCACGTCTTTGGTCTCGCCCGATTGACTAACGAAGATGCCGACATCGTCGTGGGTCACGGTGGGGGCATATTGGGGCATGAATTGCGGGGCAAGCACGGGGATCGTGGCACGTCCTGCTAATTGTGCGAATGAAACGGAACCGGCTAAACTGGCATGATAGCTCGTTCCGCAAGCGACCAAGTAAAGGTTGCGGGCGTTTCGCATTTTCTCGATCACCTCGTCGATGTCGGGAGAATCATCCAATAAATTATGTAATTCCCGCGCAACTTGGGGCTGCTCGTGAATTTCCTTGAGCATGAAATGGGGATAGCCGCCTTTTTGGACAGAATCCATTGTTTCGGTGACTATTTCAGGGTCGCGTTCGATAACTGTGCCATCGGTGATGGCGCGCAGCTCGACGCTGTTGTGGCCGAGAATGATAATCTCGCCATCTTGCGGACGCAGGATTTCGCGCGTGAGCGGGAGCAGGGAGGGCAGGTCGGAAGAGAGGCAGGTGAAGTCTTCACCGATGCCGACCACAAGACCGGAGCCTTTTTTGAGTGCGTAGAGTTTGTCGTCGTTGGCGGGGGCGAGAACGAAGGCATAGTCACCTTTCAGGTCACCGTATGCCAGACGCATGGCGTCGATGATCTCGTAGCCTTTTTTGATATAACGCTCAACGGCGTGGACACAGCTTTCGCCATCGTTTTCAGAGCGGACGTTGAGCCCCTCGGCGATGAATTGCTGGCGCAATTCGATATTATTGACGACGTTGCCGTTATGCGCGCCGACCATGTCCCCATCTGAGTCGAGATGCGGTTGCGCATTGATTTGGGAAGGCGCGCCGAAGGTCGCCCAACGCAATTGCGTGATACCGCGCTGACCGCGCATCTCGCCCACGTTGTATTTTTCGGCAACAGAATCGACTTTGCCGACATCCTTGCGAAGGTCAATTTTTCCGTTGCTGATGGTTGCCATCCCAACTGAGTCGTAGCCGCGATAGGTGAGTCGCTCTGCCGCGCCGATGAGTATTGCGCCTAAATTATCTTCTTCTTTTTTAACGATACCGAAAATACCGCACATTGGGTTTGTCTCCTGTATTTTATTTTTTAGCCCCCGAATTATAGCTGAAGAATGGAAAAGCCTTACCACGGAGCCCACAGGAATCACAGAGAAAAAATTTAAAATCTCCGTGGACTCTGTGTTCTCTGTGGTGAAATCAAAACAGCCCCGTTGAAACTCATCAGGGCTGTTGCTTGCGGAAATCAGTCCAAAATCAGTTTTGAGCGTTGGAAGCGTGCTCTGGCGATTTTTAGCAGGGTCGTGTCGATTATCGTCAGAATAACGAAGGCAAGAAAACCGAGCTTGCCCCAATTTGCGCTTTGCACCCACTCAACCAGCAGCAGGCTCAACTTCACTGGTAGGAACTGTGCGATCAGCAGGAAAGAAAAGAAGATGACCATAAAACCCATGCTGACAGTTTGTTGTGCCTGCCGCACCGTCTCAGCGCGCAGCGAGACGATGATCCCGATCCCTGCCGAAAGGAGGGCGATCAGGAAGCTGAAAATGATGCTGGTGGCGAGTACGATCGGCGTGTAGATGTAGAACGTGCTGTTTGGTATCCCAAAAACGATGTTGACAATCGCAATGCTGATGAACATGATTGCCATCGTCAGCCCCCAGCCGTAGATCAGCGTCCCCGCAATCTTGCCCAGCAAAATGGCGCTATCGGATACGCGGCTCGCCAATAGCGTTTCGAGTGTGTGTCGTTCCCGTTCTCCTGCAATGGCATCTGCAATTGTGCTGCTGACCATCAGAAATGGCAGCCACAACCAGTAGAAGAGAGAAATCGGCGTTTCGATCCAGTTGGGTCCCGACATGAGCGGCATATAGATCCCGAACATGCCGAGGATCACTAGCAAGCCGATCAGCCCGCCCTTGCGATTGCCGCGTGCATTCAAAATTTCCTTCAGTTCCTTGCCCACGATGGTGATAATGTCGCTAAACATGCGCTTTCTCCTCGCTGCCATTCACGAGCGCCATAAAAGTCTCTTCCAGGTTGGCATTATCCTTGCGGACTTCCTCGATCTGCGCGCCAGCCTGAACCAAAAGGCTGACAAAGGGCGCAATTTCGGTCGCTTCTTTCAGGCGGATGACCAACTTGCCATTTTCTGGATGGATGTCTGCGACCTGTTCGGATTTGCGGATCTGGCTGATTGCCGTTTCACTGAAATTTGATCCCGTGATCTTCACGCGCGGCCCCCCGGCTTGCTCCCGTAACCGGTCCAGTGCACCGACTGCAAGCAGCTTCCCATTACGGATCACGCCCACTTCCTGGCAGAGTTTCTCCGCTTCTGCGAGATTATGCGTGGTCAAAAAGATCGTCACGCCCTCGCGCCGGGTCAGGTTACTCAAATCCTCGTGCAGGGTTGCGGCGGCAATCGGATCGAGACCGGCAGTCGGCTCGTCGAGGAAGACCAACTTCGGGCGGTGGATGAGCGTCCGCGCAATCGCCAGTTTTTGCTTCATCCCGCGGCTCCACTTCCCGACCTGTTCGTGGCGCCGATCCCATAATCCCATATCGGCCAACAAGCCTTTCACACGCTCGTTCAATTCACTTTTCTGGAGATGCCAGATCCGTCCATAGAAGTTCAAATTATCTTCTGCAGTCAGGCGTTCATAAAGACCGTGATGTTCCAGTAAAGACCCGCAGCGCAGACGGATTTCATCCGCCTGCGATTTGGTGTCAAAGCCCAGCACGTTCGCCTTGCCTTCTTCGGCATCCAATAAGCCCAACAGCAGGCGGATGGTTGTCGTTTTCCCAGAACCGTTGGGTCCGAGAAAGCCAAAAACACTCCCCGTCGGGACGTTGAGCGAGAGTCTGTCAACGGCTTTTACTGTGCCAAAAGATCGACTCAGGGATTCGGTTTGGATAGCGTAAGTCATTCTTGCTCCGTTTGAACGGTTTCAATAAAACTTTGCAACTGTTTGCGATATTCTTCAAAAGCTTTACGCCCATCATCGGTCAGTTCGCAGAGCGTCAACGGGATTTTTCCCTTGTACGTCTTCTCTATCTTTACGTATCCGGCGGCTTCGAGTTTCGAGAGATGCGCCGAAAGATTTCCTTTAGTCAGCCCGGCTTCGCGTTGCAAGTAAAGAAAATCCGCGCTTTCGACCGCGTACAAAATCGCCACGATGATCGTTCTGCTCGGCTCGTGCAACAGACGGTCCACATTCGAGATCGAACGAATGTCATCACTCATGCTCCACCTCTTCGGGTGGGGTGGTGGAGCGCAGATAGGTCGAGAGCACAAATCCGCCGATGACGAGCAGCGCAACGCCCATGATCCCGTAGTAGAGTGCCAGCCCCATGTTCATGTCGGCGGAGACAAACATGATAGCAGTTCCGATTACTACACTCAAAGCCGCGATCCAATAAAAGCGCATAATGCGCATCCGCACGCCGAAAATGCTCGACGCGATTGCCATTGCTAAGCCGACCATGCCCGGTATCCAGTTCAGCGGCGTCGATACGTTGTTGATTGCCATAATAATCAAAACTGATAAAGTACCAGAAAAACCAGCGACCCAAACAAGGCGTTTCTTCCGCTTCCCTTTCTTTTCACGCTGGTAAGCGACATATCCCGTGCGCGGGAAGGTGACGCGGTTCTTTAGTTGGCGAATCAACCAGCTAACGCCAAACATCCCTCCGAGGAAGACCAGCACTATAATCACGCTCAAGAAAGCCCCGAACTTTGTACCCTCATATTTTGCCAGCGCAAGGAAATAGAGGGTGAGCAAGAGAAATATCCCCGCCATATTGAACTCGTACGTGCCGTCTATATACCAATATTGTTTGGCGCGTAGTTGTTTTTCATCCAAATCCGTTGTCATAGGGAACTCCTTCTTTCGTTGGTTTGTATTGCAAACCTGTTTGTATAATATATAAATTTACCGAAAGAGTCAAGCCCAATCCCCTTAAACAAAACGTGGACGACAAAACGCCGTCCACGTGAGTTGGAAAGGATTAAGTAGCCGAACTACTTCTCCATCTTTGGATTCCAAACTTCCCAAATCTTCCCGACCATATCCGGACCAGGTTTCAATGTCAGTTCACCGGGTTCCCAACCCGCAGGCGTAGCTTCTGCGCCCTTCGTCTTTCGCACATGTTGGAAAGCCTGGATCTGGCGCACCGTTTCCGCCATCTTGCGCCCGACGGGCGGCGTCAACACTTCCATCGCCTGGATGACACCATCCGGGTCGATGATAAAGCGTCCGCGCAATTCGATGCCCTGATTTTCGTCCCAGACGCCGTAGGCACGTCCGACGTTGCCTGCCTGGTCGGCAGCCATATGGAAGGGGATACCCCCATCCACCATTTTGGTCAATTCATGGTCGTTCCACATTTTGTGTACAAAGTGGCTATCTACACTTACGGAGATAACTTCAACCCCTAAGTTCTGTAAAACATCATATTTGTCGGCGACCGCCGATACTTCGGTCGCTCAGACAAAGGTAAAGTCACCGGGATAGAAGCAAACCAATACCCACTTTCCAGCAAAATCAGAAAGCGAAACCTCCGTAAACCCACCTTTATAATAAGCGGGAGCGGTAAATTCAGGGGCTTTTTGCCCAACACGAGCTGTCATTTTTATCTCCTTTTTTTCAAGAACTTCATCGGATGTTTTCTGGTCGTCAGCGGGATCAGTAGCAACACTACTGGTCACACGTGCGCATCCTTGCGTTTCAGCCATAAGAAACTCCTTTCTTTGTACTGTAAATTACGACCACCTCCAATTATAACAAAACACACAATAAAAATGACACTTAACCCTAACTTTTTTGGTAAACTTTTATATTAGATAAAAAACCGCCCACGTTCGCCAGTCAACTTGCTTCCATTATGTCAAAATCAACGCCCTTCAGATGCAAATATGCTAAAATAATGGTAATGAAGAAAATACTTCCCCCCTCAAAAAGAACAACAGCTTTCCGAGCACATAAACGTGACCTGCTCTGGCAGATATTCGTTCCCCTTGGTATTACAGTGCTTATTTTCGTCGCGGCATCTGTGGGTGCAGCCACGCAAACGGGTGCTACAGATAGTCTCTGGGCAGATATCTCAACGATTTGGTTACTGATTCCTGTCATATTTTTTGCCATCATCTTCTTGCTTCTTCTTGTAGGGATAATCTACGGTGTCGCAAAACTACTTCAGATCACACCCATCTATACCCACCAACTTTACAACCTCATTTGCATGCTTGGAAAGAAGATCGAAGGACTAGCGGATGAAACAGCAAAACCAATCTTCTTTGTCGAAGGAATTTCTGCAAGCATAAGAAGATTCTTTCGGCAAAAATAAGGGAGTCTACTAAAATGAAAGAGATTGAAAAAACAGATAGCTCGTGGAAAAGCAAGACGCTGCTCATTGGCGCAGTCGTTGGCGCGCTAACGGGAATCGGTACTGCCTATTTCCTGATCAAAAACGCTGAAAAAGAAGGTGAAACCCTTTCCTTTTCTAGCGGGCAAGGTCTCAAGCTGGGCTTGCTAATTCTTGGCACGCTACGCCAGGTTATGCAATTAGATGATGGTCAGCCTAAAGAAAAAGCGCGTTAACTTTTTTATTTAGCATTGTTATCCCTGCTTCACTAAATCTCACTTGCCACTAAAAGAATTCTTAGTAGTGAGTGAGATTTAGTTCATCTCCTGGCTTTCAAATTAAGAATTACGCCCAACTGTAGGCATTATGAAAGTATTTTCTGCTAACTTAGAGCAATATAATCTTGTTGTTGTCATCCCCTCATATAAGGTGGAAAAACAAATTGAAGAGACGCTAAGGTCTATTCCAGAATTTATTCGAAATATTATTGTTGTGGATGATGCCTCCCCGGATGATACAGGGAAAATCGTAGCGCAACTTCAGAAGAAAGATTCTCGCATCACCTTAATTACTCATGCCATAAACGAGGGTGTAGGTGGGGCGATGCTTTCAGGGTTCAAAAAAGCGCTTGAACTAAATGCTCAAATTGTTGTTAAGATCGATGGGGATGGGCAAATGAGCCAATACGATTTGCGTCCTCTATTAGAACCCCTCATTTTAGGAGAAGCAGATTTTACGAAAGGGAATCGTTTTCGCGACTTCAATGCGCTAAAATCCATGCCTTTGATACGCCAAATTGGAAATATAGGGTTAAGTTTTCTCGTTAAAGCTTCTACAGGCTATTGGAATTGTTTTGATCCCACGAATGGGTTCTTTGCTATACGATATGAAGCTCTGAAAACTCTTTCCTTCGACAGAATTCATAAGAGATTTTTTTTCGAAACCTCTCTTTTAGGGGAACTATATCTTTTAGATGCTTTTATCAAAGATATTCCATATCCAGCTATTTATGGGAATGAAGTCTCAAATTTATCTATTAGGAAAACTTTGTTCGAATTTCCCCCAAAGCTCACCCTAATGTTCTTGCGAAGAATTTTCCTTAAAAAATTTCTCTTTGACTTTGGCATAGATGCTCTTTATCTATCCAGTGGCATTCCTATGTTTCTCTTTGGATTAGCATTTGGCATTATAAAGTGGATCAAATATGCAAGGCTTGGTGTTCCGGCGCCAACCGGAACGATCATGATACCTGTTGTTTTAGTTATACTGGGCTTTCAATTAATTCTAGCTGCAATTAGTATTGACCTGCAAGCCATCCCGGAAACCCCTCTTTGCAGCAATAAAAAAATGACATCCTTTTAAAAATAGTGAAGATGCTGAGAAAATTAACATCTGATGTTACGCAGTAAATAAATTGGACTTCCTTTCCCCTCATCCTAGCCTTCTCCCAAGGGGAGAAGGGATTAAGTCCCCTCTCCCTTTGGGAGAGGGCGGAGGGTGAGGGCAGCCCCAAAGTCTGCCAAAGGCATCTTTTGCGTACATCAGTTAACATAGGTGAATATGAGCTTGTTTTTGAAAATTCAGAATGGAAATATTATCAATTTATTCACATTCGCTAATTGAGCAGGGAGCTGAAATGCCTAATCCAATTGTCTGGTGGGAACTCGCAACCCACGATCAGGAAAAATCTGCTAAATTCTTTCAAGATGTTTTTGGCTGGGATTTGAAAAAAGAGAACGATGTAGGCTTCTACAAGATGAATCATGAGCCACCCCAAATCACTGGCGGCGGGATTTTTACCCTAAAGCGCGCAAAGCTGCCTTTTGTTTCACTCTATATTCAAGTGGAAGATATTCACGCCAAAGCAAAAGAAGTCGCAGAGCACGGCGGGCTGATCAAAGATCCACCTTTTGAAATTTCCCCTGACGTGTGGCTCTGTCTTTTCAATGAACCATCTGGTGTTGAGTTTGCGATGATCCAGCAAAATTAGAACTTCCGAATTCTTTATGAACTAGCCCCATAAAAGTAGACACGAAAAGAAAGCCCTCCTGTATGTAAAACAGGAGGTGCTTTTTATTATGGCAGGCAAAAAAGGAGCAAAACACTATTCAGTTGAGACGAAGCTGGAAGCGGTCCGCATGTTCTTCGAAGAGGGGCTGACACGAGCAGAAATCGCCAAA
>Ga0209042_1000676_pt1 | contig 33033 bp, 23 predicted proteins | sample SaaInlV_200m_DNA_6_FD_184649 | JGI IMG/M metagenome (GOLD analysis project Ga0209042, IMG submission 184649) | Marine microbial communities from expanding oxygen minimum zones in the Saanich Inlet - SI037_S2LV_200m_DNA (SPAdes) (version 2) | ecosystem: Environmental > Aquatic > Marine >...
TTACGTTTAAAGGGAACTGAGACAAAGAAATTATTTCGATAATTCTTTTGCTTAATGAACCGCTAAGTACGAGACCCGTACGCTTAGTGGTGTGAGAGGTGCACTGGTGGCTATTTTGCCATCAGCCGCCTACTCGATTACCCACTGGCTTTATTTCTCAGGTGTTCGAGGCTAAAGCAAAGACTTACTCTTTTGCAATTTTTGGACTAAGGGAAGGCATAAGCGAATTGCAAATGTGTATGGCTTTCAGTGTTGACAGTTGTCCGTTGTATAGTTGTCAACATATTATCAACTTTGCAAAATGAATATAAAGCAAAAATTTGGTACTAAAGTAAAAGAGTTGCGACTCAAAAAAGAGCTTTCACAAGAAGCTTTTGCATTTAAAGCAGATATAGATAGAACATATATTTCAAGTATCGAAAAGGGTGAGCGGAATGTTTCATTAACTATAATTGAAAAAATTGCAAAAGCATTAGAAATCAAAATAACGGAACTTTTTTAATATCAAATAAATGAGAAAAGAAATACTTATAACAAATTATTATCCAGAAAAATTAAAGGAAGCAAGAGAAATTGCTGGTTTATCATTAGATTATTTTGAAGAGGATGATTCAATAGATATTGAAAAACTTGAAATGTATGAAACAAATAAGCCCATTACTCCAGTTGATATTTTTTTAGTAGGATATTTGTTTACTATTTATGAAAATCATGCTAAAGATAAAGGAGTAGATTTTTTTAGCTTAACAACAGATATTTTGTTTCCACACCCTGCTGGTATTAAATATCAAGAATCTATAGTTAAGCATCCAAACTATAAAGGCATACCAGTTACAAGAAATGGTAGCGGCAACGTAAGTTGGATGACAACTATTGATACTGATTTGGGGAAAAAGAGAATGGTTTTTTGGGATGCTAAAATGAAGGAATTAAATATAAAGGCTAAAAATATAATGGATGCTGGTGTAAGAAAAAAAGTAGCATTTGAAAATCATCCTACAAAAAAACACACATGTTTATTTTCAGGCACAGAGTTATACCTTGATTACAGATATCCAGCACCGCAAAGAATAGATTTACTAAATAAAGTATATGATGAAACTTTGAAATATTATGATTTGGATATTTTTGAGTTGGCAACAATGTTATTTGAAATTGATAATTGTAGTCTGTTTAAAAAAGTGTTCAATTTCAAAAAAACGATTCAATCAAAAGATGGAATTCTAAATTATCTAAATGAAGATTATGTGTTGAAAGAAAAACGAGGATATGTTTCTCCAGGTGTAATGAGTAATTCTCCGGACAGACTAGACGGATTCCATTCATATAATAACGATGTTAGAGATGTTTGTGATACTGGTAGAAGAAAAGATAATTTAAAAAAATATACTCAAGATAGAAGAGTTTATGAAATGTGGTCCGATGGAGATTGGAAAAAGGCAGATAGACTTTATGCTACTTTTGTAAAAAATGGAGTAAGTCCAGACCATATTGGACCTATGTCTTTAGGTTTTGCACATAGACCCAAATTCCAACCTATGACTGCAAGTCAAAATAGTTCTAAAGGAAATAGAATGACATTACAAGATGTTAAAGTATTAGTTAGAGATGAAAAGAATGGTGATACTGTTATTACGTGGCATTCAAAACATATATGGGATACTTTAAAAAACAAAGTTCAAAGTGATGCCGATGCATTAAAATTAAGTGCATTAATGAGAAAAAACCTTCACCATGTTTTAATCATTTTCTCTATGATAAATGAAAATGGATATGGCGAGTTTTTAAAACAGTTTCTCAATCCAGACTATTCTTATTATGATTATGAATTTGAAAATTTTAATTCTAAAACAGGTGAGTTTAGTAATGTAATAGAGAAGAAATTAGATGGTAAAAACCAACAAAATAATGTCAAGAGATATTTTAGAATAGCTTTTGAGAAATTAGTTGAATACGCTGATAAAGATAACAGAAAGAATAAAATTTGGGAATCTGATAAGGTTACAAAAAAAGTAACTGCCTTAATTGAATTGCTGCAAAAGAATAATAATGATGAAGCAAAAGAATTACTTCATCAAATATTCTTGGATTTAGCTAATATTACCGACGAGAACTGGTAAACCTTGTAAACATTTCGTGTAAAAAGTTTTAAAATCAATTTCTCCCATTAGCATAGCTTCATAGGGGGAAGTTGATTTGTAATTGCACTGCAATTCAAATTCACCCGAATCCGTTTCTAATGGAGGAAGTCCATAAATTGCATCTTGAACTGTTATCGGATTTGGTAAGTCGTCAGCTTTTGCTGAAAATAATGGTTTAGGCGCATCAATGTTTATTTTTCTTAAAGTGCCAACAATAAAAACTCTTTTTCTTTTTTGAGGTACTCCAAATTCTTCTGCACTTAATTTGAAAGGTTTATTAACAGAATAACCAATTTTTTCAAATGATTCTATAATTTCCTTAACAGCTTCGCCTTTTCGCATTGTCAAAATACCAGGAACATTTTCCATTATAAAAGCTTCTGGTTTTATTGAATTTACAATCTCAACAAAGTCATTAAACAATTGATTTCTTGTATCATTTGGGTCTCTCCACCCAGCATGTGAAAATCCTTGACAAGGTGGACCACCCATTACAATACCCACTTGAATTTTGTTTTTTACAGAGTTTATGATTCTTTCTTTAATCTCTGATTCTGTGACATTACCTAATATTAAGTTTTCTTCTTTTGTGTATTTAGAGTGATTTTGTTTATAGGTTTCAAAATAGTGTTTTTCTATTTCGTTAGCTGCTAAAAGTTTAAAGTTTTCCATTAAAAATCCTTCTGACATTCCACCAGCACCAGAAAATAAATCGATGATAGTATTGTTCTCAATAAAAGGTTTAACGGTTTCTGCAACAGCTCTTGCCAATAATGGAGGAACTGCGTTGCCAATTTGTTTATATTGGGAAGATTTACTTCCATAAAAAACAAAATCATCTTTAAAAGACTGTAATCTTGCTCCTTCTCTTGTAGAAATCATCCTTTGTTGCTTAGGATGTAAGTTACTACTATTACCCAACCTATTAAAATAAGTCGTAATTGTAAATGCCGGCTTGTCGTATTTTAATCTGCCATAATAAGTTGTTCTACCTCCTGATTTACGGATTTGTTCTAAACGCTGTGAGGGAATATGGACAGGGATATTTTGCCAATTTCCACCTTCGGGTATATGTTTTGCCATGTCCCATTCCAAATCACTAAGTCTTGGTGAAATATGATTATATAGTAATTTCATTTTCAATTAATTCTTTTTGTTTTTTAGTTTTTGTTCTTCCTAAAATATATTCCGTTTCTTGTTCGTTTAAACCATATAGTTTACAAATAAGACTGTTGTTTGATTGGGTTTCTCCATTGAAATATTTTAAATCAATACTGTTTAAATCAATAATTGGCAATTCGTCCAATTCGTAATTGTTGATGTGATTATTGCTACTTGTAACTTTAAATCGCCAATTCAGAAGTTCACTATTTAAGATAAAATAAAGCTTTTGTAAATCTTCGAAACTTCTTGAAGAATTAATATAATTACACGAATTTGCAAGAATATCGTTCTTTTCTGAAAATGTAAATTTCATTCTTTTACTCAAGTCAACATTGGATATTTGCTGACAAATCAACCTTCTGGAATTAAAATCCTTTTCTTTGAAATCAAGCGACTTTTTATTGATAAATTTTTCAATTTCGACAGATTCATTATTTTTGTCAATAATACCTTTTTCGGTTATCATATTTCCTCTGACTAATCTGTAATCTCCATTTTTGCTGTCAACAATACAATCTTTGAATAGTGTTAAATCTAGTTCACCTCTTCTGTTTCTTATAAAATTAAAATCTTTTAGTTTTAAATATTCAGACAACTTTTCTAAAATATTCCAACCGAGTTTTTCTATTAGTGGAATTTCTTGATTTACATTAAATACAGATTTAATAGTTTTATAGCTAATGTAAAAGTTGTTGCTACCGAATTCAATTTCTATTTTATTGCTGATTCCTCCTTTTTCTAAATAAAAAATAACAGTAGATTGTGCGACATTATCAAAAAGGTTAGATGCTTCTGAATAATATCGGATGAAATGAAGTTTGTTTTTTGATAATAGATGTTTCCTCAATTTAGTAGAAGTTAAATCTGCAAAAATTGAAGCAGGGCAAATAATACCAATTTGTCCGCTCGGTTTTGTCATTTTCAAAATCATTTCAATAGAAATTTGATAATAATTCAACATTCCCTCTATTGAATAATTATAAAATCCTGACGTTTTGAAAAAGTTAATTTCATTTGCCACTTTTCTTTGTAGCATTTCAAAGTATCCGTTTAAAAGAGTGCTTTTATTTTTATTTACTTTCAATAGGTAGTAAGGCGGATTTGAAAAAACTGCATCAAAACCACCATTAACAAAAATTGATTCAAAGTCATATTTAAAATCAAAACTGTTTTCGAATTCTGAAATCAAGGAGGTATTAGGGATTAATGCATTTCTATGAAGGATGTTTTTTGAAATGGCTTCAATAGTTTTTTTGTCGATTGTATCTAATAATGATGTGATTTTACACTTTAGAATTTCTAATGCAACTTCATCAATGTCAATTGCATAAAGTTTTTCGCAAACAATTTCTTTTATACTTAAATTGAATTTTTGTTTAAAAAAATTGATTGCTTCAAAATAAAAACGACCCGTCCCACATGCAAAATCGAGGCACTTTAAATCCCTACTTTTCACGTTTTTAATAGCGTTTTCAATTGTTGTTGTAACTATTTCATTCGTTATTTTTTGCTGAGTATAAACAGCTCCGAATTCTTTTAAGTAATGTTTGGATTTACTTCTTTTTAATTTGCCAGAATTAATAGAAAACTGGGAATTGAGAAATGTAATATGGAGCTCTTCTATTATTTTAGGAATTTCATTTATTGATATTATACTGAAACTTTCATCCCAATTTTCTTCCAAAGTGAAAATGGATTCAAATGAATGATAATTTTCAGGAAATCTATTTTGCAAGTAGTAAGTAATTAAACCATTTGTTAGTTTTTTGTGTACTCCAAAGGCAATATTCTCATTAGATGTCAATAATAAATTAGCATTTATATCATGTAGTTCATTTTCCGAAATTGGTTTAATTTCTTGTAAAGATGTGTTTTTGTATTGAATAGCCTTTACAATTTGTCGCTCTTCTATATCAAGTAATATGTTTAATAGATTATTCATTTTCTTTTGATTTTACTGACCGTTTATACTCGATTTTTGCTTCTGCTATTTTTAATATCTCAGCATAATTGTTTTCTTCTTCAATTTGATAAGAAACGATATCGCTGTAATAATTTACCAATAGTTTATTTCTGTCTACTTTGAAAATATTTGATAAATCTTCAATCATTTTCAAATTTGCTTTTCTTTCATCTCTTTCAATTTTGCTTAATGTTGATTGGTCAATATCTAATAAAGAAGCTAGCTTACGCAATGGCATTTCTGCTTTTTCTCTTAATGTTCTGATTTGATGTCCTATTGTGTACATGCTATCCATAGATAAATAATGTCTTGACAAATATTGTCCAAAATTAGATTAAGTTTTTGAATTTTGCAAATTTTGCGATGGAAAAATTTTAGCTCTTTTGGTTTTTTGTGTGTTGGCTTTCTCATTGGCAAAACCAAATGTGCTTAAATGTGCGGAAGGGATTTTAAGCTTGTGGGTAACGATTGTATATAAACAATTGTTCATATATCTCTTTTATCCTCTGAAAAAGGTGTACATACACAACCAATTTGGGCGTGTATGAACACCTTTTTGTTTTTTTATATTTCAAAGTCATCTATCGGGTTTTTAAAATTTTTGAAATTATTTTCTGAAACATGTGTGTAAATATCTGTTGTTTTACTCGTTTTATGTTCTAATATTAATTGCCTTCGTATTATATAAATGTTAAAATTACTTTTGCAAAAATAAAAGAATTCTGAGAGTTGGCAAATTATTTTTGTGCTTTTTCTTTCAATTTCAAATTTTATTTAAATTAAAAACACAAATAGAACAATCACCATAAATCAGCAAGCAGATTCTTCTTATCCACGAATTTCACTAATTTCACTAATTTTTTAATCACTATGTTGAGTTGTGATAAAAATGCCTAATTTTCTGATTTATTAGCACTAATATAGATCCTTGCGGATTCTTCTTATCCACTAATTTCACTAATTTCACTAATTTTTTAATCACTTTATTAGTTGTGATAAAAATGCCTAATTTTCTGATTTATTAGCACTAATATAGATCCTTGCGGATTCTTCTTATCCACTAATTTCAGAATTTCACTAATTTTTTAATCACTATGTTGAGTTGTGATAAAAATGCCTAATTTTCTGATTTATTAGCACTAATATAGATCCTTGCGGATTCTTCTTATCCACGAATTGCTCGAATTTCACTAATTTTTTAATCACTTTATTAGTTGTGATAAAAATGTCTAATTTTCTGACTTATTAGCACTAATATAAATCCTTGCGGATTTTATGAATCAATAAAATTAGCTTCCGTTAATTTGATAGCTCATTATTCTTTGCTTACAGGAAAACCTCTATATCTCATAAGGGCTTCAATTTTTGCATCACGTCCTCTAAATAATCTGTAGGCTTCAGCAGGATCCATAGAATTTCTTGGGGCAAATAAATATTTAAGCATTTTGGCGGCAATTTCTTCATCATAAAAACCTTCCGGAGCCTCTTCAAATGATTCGGCAGCATCTGCTGTCAATACATCTGCCCACATGTAGCCATAGTATGCCGTTGCATAGCCTTCCCCAGAGAATACATGACCAAAATGAGGCGTTCTGTGACGCATGGGTAATTCTTTTGGCATGTTTAACTCTACAAGTGTTTCGCTCTCAAATTTGTCTATATCAATATTTGCAGGCTCTGCAAGGTGAAGTTTCATATCCATAATTGCCGAAGCTAAATATTCAGTTGTAGAGAATCCCTGATTGAAAGTAGCCGCATTCTTGATTTTTGCTACCAATTCTGCAGGAATGGGTTCCTTTGTTTCATGATGTACTAAAAAGTTATTGATAACATTGTCTGTAGATAACCATCGCTCTATTATTTGCGATTGAAATTCTGTATAATCTCGTACACCACTATTTAAGGTTGGGTATTTTACATTAGAAGATAAAAAATGAAGTGCATGACCAAATTCGTGAAAGAAGGTAGTAGCATCGTCCCAAGAAACAAGCAATGCTTCTCCCGGAGCCGGTTTTACAAAGTTTGAATTGTTGGTGGCAAGCACGTTTTTTTTGCCGTCAAAAGTAGTGTGACTTCTTAGGGTATTTGCCCAGGCTCCAGAGCGTTTTCCTTCTCTTGCAAAGGGATCAAGATACCAAAGTCCAATATTTTCGCCGGAGGTTTTATCGCTAACTTCCCAAACTTTTACGTCTTCATGAAATATCGGAACACTGCCTTCGGGAACGGGTTTGAAATTGTAGTTAAACAACTTAGCTGCTACATAGTGCATCGCTTCAGTCAGCTTATCTAATTGAAGATATTGTTTTACTTCATCGGAGTTTAGATCATATTTTTCTTTCCTGACTTTTTCTGCATAAAAACGGTAATCCCAAGGCTCAATTGTAATCTTGTCTCCAATTTTATTTGCTATCGCTTGCATATCTTCAACTTCTTCGGCAACCCGGGCAATGGCAGCCGGCCAAACAGCTTCCATCAATGCTATTGCATTTTCCGGTGTTTTGGCCATTCTGTCTTGCAAACGCCAATCAGCATAGTTTTTATAGCCTAAGATTTCTGCTTTTTGTTTACGTAATTGTAAGATTTTTGCAATTATTTTATTGTTGTCGTACTCATCTCCATTATCTCCTCTAGAATAATAATTGGTCCATACTTGTTTACGTAATTCTCTTTCGGTGGAATAGGTGAGAAATGGATCCATAGACGATCGGGAATTAGTAATCGCATATTTTCCTTCTTGTCCTTTGTCTGTTGCAATTTTTGCTGCCGATTTAATAAATCCATTAGATAGACCTCCTAATTGTTCTTTTGTTAGGTAGGTAACATAATTTTCCTCGTCGTGCAATACATTGTTTGAGAATTTGGTGTAAAGGCTCGATAATTCTTTACTAATGGCTGCATATTTAGCTTTTTTCTCACTGTCTAATTCTGCACCATTCATTGAAAAATTTTTGTAAATCAGATCTACTACTCGTTGTTGGTCTGCCGGCAGCGGATTTTCTTTAGAGGCATCATAAACTGCTTTTATGCGTTGAAACAATTTTTCATTTTGTGTGATTTTAGATTGATGTTCAGAAAATAATGGTGCCAATTCGGTTTGAATATCTCTAAATCCTTGAGAAGACATGTTACCGCTTAAAACACCATAATATTTAAAAGCTCTTTTTAGTGCTGCACCCGAGCGTTCCATTTCTTCAATGGTGTTTTCAAAATTGGGAGCGGCTGTATTATTGGCAATAGCATCAATATCCTTTATTTCCAATTCCATGCCTTGTAGCATTGCGGCTTTTACATCTTCCACTTTCAACTGATCAAAAGCAGGCACTCCGCCATATGGGCCTACCCATTCTTTTAATAATATGTTTTCGACCATAGGTGATTCTTTTTCTGTTTGGTTGCAGCTATCTAATGCAAGCATAGCAATGATTGTAAGTATCAGGTTTTTTGTTATTAGTTGTTTTTTCATTGGGTTAAGTTTAAATTAAATTATAATCACTAAAAATTAGCACAAGCTTAGAAATACTTCAGGTTTTAATACGCTATTATCAACATGTTGAACCAGGCCAAAGTTATCAAAATCATTAATATTTATTAAAATCATCTTTATTAAAAAAAGTGTAAAGATGCGAAAAAAATGAAATTTCTGTAGAAGAATTGTCTGAAATATTGGACAAAAAATATCCGAAATTATGCCTCATTACAAAATTATTAAAAATACATAAATAAACTCGCTGGCTTGGGTTTATTTCATGGCAAACGCATGAAAACAATAATATATATTAAAGATAATAATAATTTTCCATTTTATTAAAAATAAAAAAATAAATAGTTAATTGCATGATTGTAAGCATTTTAAATACAGTTACAAATAAAAGATAGAAATAAGGTAACAAGTTCATCCATATTACCTAACCTGAATAATTCATAAATATTTCTACTACAAGCCCAAACTGCACATCATCTTTGACCGTCCTCAATTTTTATTCCATCAAAATAGCTCGCTATTACTCAAAAATAAAAATCTGTGGTAGTTCAAATCTGACACACATTTTGAACTTTCGAGACGAAAATTTATGAATTATTCAGGCTAAATAAAACCAAAATACAATTTTGTAATTTGTAATGGATTGTATTTTAATCAAATAACAAACCTACTTACTTTCATTTTTTTCATACGTTTGCTCTGGCTTTAGTTCAATCCAGATTTTTCATCAGGATTACGCCCAGCTCAGAAGTTTCTCGCTGCTATTATATTCTTAGCTTTAGGGGACTTCCAAAAATAGTAAATTTCAAGGCGTAAGAAATTTTAAGACCGCAGTTTACCGTTGTAAATGAGGATTTTAAAATTTTGAAACAACGATGAAATTTGCATTTTTAGATGTTCCCTTTAGTTGTTAGTTTTTCTTAACACTATGAATCTGTCTGTTAAAATATCTATTACAAGATTCTTTTCATTCGCAATATATTCGATCGTTTCTTTTCTATATATAAAAACATGTGTAGCATCGTTTCGGTAATTCCACATATTGAAATCAATCTGGTCATTATATAACATTGTCATAATAAGCAACATTCCATTAACTTTTAATAAGGATGTAAGGTGATCAATTTCTGCTTTGGGCTTGTAAAAATGTTCAAATACCTCACAACTAACGATATAATCATACATATTATTCAATATGTTTTGTTTCGGAGCGAAGAATGGATCGTATTGAACAATGTCATAGCCTTTCTCCATTAGCATACTTGAAATGACAGGACCGGTACCGCTTCCAAAATCTAATCCTTTATGCTCTGGTAAGAATTTCTCAAAAACATAATTGGTAATCGGCAATACAAAATTTTGATACCCAATATCATTTACGTCATTGTTGTGAGTTTCATATCTTGCTTTTTCTTCGTCAGCCGTTAAGAAAAATTTCTCATCTTTTACTATTGCTTTACAAATGCCACAATCAAAATAATACTCATCCTTTTTATTTTTCAGTGCCGAACCACAAAGTGTACAATTCATATTAGGATTTGGGTTTGTTTTATTTTTTCAATGAAGCCTATTCTACCAAAATATGCTACATTTTTAAGTAGGAATAATTGTTTCTCTTTTTTTTGACATTGCTATATAGTGGTTCTAAGAAAACAGGCAATTTTTATAAAACAATTTATTTTTGATGATATTTCTATTTTCTTCATGCAGTAAATGCTTTTGTATTAGACAAATGAAAAAAATAGAAATATCGCAAAAAGAGATGTTTTTAATTTTGAACTGTTTTCTTAGAACCACTATATAGTGCCTTTGGCATTTCAATATCATTATGCCCATTTATAATCTACGGTCTTTTGTCTAATTTTTACTGTCTCTAAATAGCAAGTATTTAGGATAACAATTTTGTTAAAACAATTAATTAGCCTCTCTTAGCTCTTTCCCATTTTACTGATTGTTTGCCTTTCATAAACCTTGCAAAACCAAGATATACCGAAAGATTCATAATGAAAAAATAATAGGGGATAAACAGAATTTTAACCTTAATTTTCCGATGTTCTAAAAACCAGCCAAGCAAAGCTGCAATATAAAATACGATTTGGCCGTAGAATAAAAAGGAATATAAGTTTAAGTTATTTAAGCCGCCAATATTATTTGCAAGCAAAAAATTTAGAGGGATTAATAATAACAATCCTATAGGTGCTAATGTCCATCGCAGTACACGATGTGAAATGTATTGAAATGATAAAACGCCATATTTAAACGGATTTAGCAATTCTTTTAGCCTGATAATTGACTGAATACCTCCTGCAGAAATTCTAACCTTTCGTTTTAATTCCTCTTTAACATTTGCCGAAGCTGTTTCAATTGCATAGGCATTTGGGTTGTACTGTATGGTGTAGCCTTTTTTTGCTACACGCAGCGAAACAATAAAATCGTCTAATAAAGTGTCCGGCTCGACATGTTGAAACAATTCGGTTCGAATTGCAAAAAGCTCACCGGCAGCACCAACTACAGAATAAAGTTCGGCATCCCATTTTTTAAGTGTCGATTCGTATTTCCAATAAATACCTTCACCTGCTCCGGCGGCAGCATCAGTCTCGTTGCTAAAAATTCTTTTTTCGCCCGAAACGCAACCTACTTTCGGATTGGCAAATAAATTAACTATCTCGCGAATAGATTCTTTGCCAAGTTGTGTATTTCCATCAGAGAATATTACAATTGGAGTTTTCACAAAATCCATTCCTCTGTTCATTGCTCCAATTTTTCCGGCTCTTGCATCTTGATGGTGCACTTCAACTCCTTCATATTTTCTTAACAAATCAGGAGTTCCATCATCTGAACCATCGGTTACCCACACATGTTTCACTTTTTCTTGTGGATAATCCATCTCGAAGGAGTTTTTTATTTTTTCGTCAACATAATCCTTTTCGTTGTAGGCGGCAACGAATAATGTAACTTCAGGTTCGTAATTTTCATTTCCCTTGAATGGCTTATGAATTCCAAATATTCGTCGTATTTTTATAATAATATATAGCAGAATGCCATATCCGAGATAGGAATAAAAGATTATGAATAAAAATAGCCAAAAAAATATCTCTACTGTTTTCATTTTAATTTGATTAAATTTATAAACTAGTTCAAAACAATGAAACTAAGCAATTAGATAAATAGCTTAAGCTATCAGTTTTGTCTTGAATTGATCTATAAAACATGTTAAGTTTTGTGTATTTTATTATAAATAAAGGTTCAAAATTTTAATAATATCTAAGTTCTCTTTCCTAAGAACTATTTGCTTTTTTCTCATATAAACAGTTAGGAGAATATAAAATTATTTATGCCAAATACATCATAATTAATTGAATTCATCACCATCTGTAAAAAGAATTTTTCTAATTAAATATCAATTATTTTTTCGATTTCGGACGTTCCCATTCCCCTGTTTCATGATTATATTGTTTGATAATACGTGCAGGATTTCCGGCAACTACAGAGAATGGAGGAACATCTCTTGTTACTACGCTTCCTGAGGCAATTATGCTATGTGTACCAATTTTAAGTCCTTGAATAACAACAGAGTTCCCGCCTATCCAAACGTCATCTGCAACAACTGTCCGATTTGGCATTACTCCCTGTTCTTTAATCGGTACAGAAGCATCTTCGAAATTGTGAGTAAGTCCTGTAATTTGTGCTCCACTTCCAATTGTTACCATGTTTCCAAGTGTTACAGGTCCTACGAGTTTCACTCTTGAAGTTACGCCACATCTGTCGCCAATTATGATATCTCCCATACCATTATTTATGATTGCGTAGTCTTCGATAATTGTGCGATAACCAATTTTGAACTTTTTCCCTGGAATTAAATCTAATCTGGCTTTTCGTTTTATTATCGCTCCTTTACCTTTTTTTATCATAAATGGGTAGGCAAGTATTCTAAACCACAGTCTTGGACGCGTAGCATAGCTGTGAACCATTAAATAATGGAGAAACTTTTTTAGTTTTGGTTTTCCTTCTAACATGATAGTTTAAATTATATAGTTAAATATTATTTTTTTACTTTATCTAATGCACTCCATATTTCGTTTACATTATTTTCCCAGGAATGTGTTAGTGCATATTCTCTTCTTTTTTCGGCAATTTCAGGAGTGTGCTCATCTATGGCTTTTTGAATCAATTCAATGTAGTCTTCTTTTGTTACACCAAGATAAACCCAGTCGGCAAAATATTCCATAGCTTTGGTTTGTGTTGCTACTACCGGTTTTCCCATTGCAAGATATTCGTCAATTTTTCTGGGATAGTTTCCAACAGTGGTAATATTTAAAATTTGAGGATTAAGGCATACATCAAATCCTTTAATAAAATTAGGAAGCTGATCGCCAGGTTTTGAGCCTAAAAAGTGTACATTTGGCATCGAGTGCAATTCCGATTTTTTAAAGGCATCGTCTTCAGGGCCAACCAAAACCATTTGCCATTCTTTTTTTGTTTTTGCAATATGCTCTAACAATTTAATATCTAATCGAATACTGGCTATACTACCAACATATCCGATTATAGGTTTTTTGATTGTAGTCAATTCCTCTGCAATGTCAATTTGTCGTTCTTTATAATCGAACAAAGAAACATCGCAACCTTGTCCAACCATATAACTGTCGGGGTTGAATTCCTGGGAATATTCAGAATAGTAAAGCGAATTTGTTACAACTACATCTGCTTTTTTTATGATAATTGCCTCCATTCTTTTCCCATGTGTATTCCAAAACGGAAATGGGCTATTTACCAAATTGTCTCTAATATAATAAATATGTGAATCGTATTCGAGATATTTATCAAGATGAGAGCCCAAAAACATAGAACTGTCGTTGAATAAAATATAGTTTTTGAAATTTAAACTCTTAATTGCAGAATTGACTTGTTTTGCAAAGCGTTTTGAATTTATTTTATTGAAAAAATCAAAAATACATTTGCTGGAAACACTATTTACGGGCTCGACTATAGTGGGCGGATTAAATTCCCAAAGTTGATCCATTACTTTTGAAATGGGCTCTTTTTTACCTTTGATTATCTCAATTCTCCTTGCAATATGTTTTGCATTTTTATTTTTGTAATAGTCAAGCCTGTTTATAGGATTATTAATATACAAAACCCTATTGTGTTTAGACATTTCAATTGCAATGTTTTTGCAATTACTACCAATTTCTATATCCCAGGCTTGGATTCCTACAACTACAATATCCCTATTTTTTATCATGACTTAATTTTTTTTATGCAAAGTTTTCGTATAATTTAAGAACATCTATTGCCATATTTTTCCATGAGAATTTTTCGGATCTTTTCAGGCCTTTTTCTATTAGAATATCTCTGAATTCGTTGTCTCCTTGAATTTTAAATATTGCTTCAGTTATTTCGGCAGGTTTATATGGATCGACAAATAAAGCTCCGTCACCTGATACTTCGGGCATCGAAGAGGTATTTGAAGTGATAACGGGAACACCACATCGCATGGCTTCGAGCATTGGTATTCCAAAACTTTCTCTTAGCGAGGGATATAAGAATATATTGCACAATGAATAAATTGCCGGAAGGTCGGTATTTATAACATATCCGGTTAAAATTATGTGTTCTCGTAAAGCTTTGTCGCCAATTTCAGCAAGGAGTTTCATTAATTCTTCTTCATCGTAATCTAACATTACTAATTTGTAATCGTCAGTAGATTTTTTTCTAAAATCGGAATAGGCTTTCAAAACTCCTTTTGTGTTTTTTTTAGGGTCGGTATTTCCGAGGAAAAAGAAAAAATCGTCTGGTAATTTGTATTGACTTTTTACTCTGCTTAGTTCGCTCTGAACTGTAACTTGTTTAAAATGCCTGCTAACTCCATTATAAATTGCATGAAGTTTGTTTTCTTTTAATTGGAAAAAATCAGAAATTCTTTTCTTTTCAAAATTTGATACAGTGATGAGAATATCGCAGTTTTTAACAATTTTTGGTACATACCATCGGCGATATACATTTCCAAATTTTTGGTAAGAAGTCCCTTTATCAGTTAAAATACCAAAATAGCTTTTCTCCATATATATAATGTCGTGAAGAGTAACTATAAGTGGAATATTTATTTTGTTAGGAGCAGTGTTGCTGGTGCAATGCAAGATATCGCACTTTTCTTTCATAGCTGCTTTTGGTAGTGCAAATTGCTCCCAAGTAGGGTAGGGGCCACCACTAAGTTCAACTATTTTGAAGTTTTCGGTTTCTTGAAGGCAGCTTTTGTCTATATCTGGTTTTACAAAAATTACGTATTCGTTTTTTTTATCAATCAATTGTAGTTCTCTGATAAGTTCAAGGGCAACCATGTCCATTCCGTGTTTTTTCTCCCTGAAAAGTCGTTGTCCTTCTATTCCTATTTTCATGTTTTTTCTTTAATTATACTTTTCTAATAACCAATAATTTAACAATTAATAACAATCAAATTCACTAACATAAACAATCATAAAGATACAATTTTTTACAAATTATTCATTTTTTCAATAAAAATCAGCTTTTTTAGACATTCATATTTCAAAATCAATCTTCAGTTCCATGCGTAGTGTGGATGAATTTTTTGTTTGCTCCACGAAGTTTTAGGAGCGATAGTCCCATAATAAAAAATGCTTTTGGTAATGTCAAAACTGCAATCAGTGTATTTTTGTTCCAGAATTTTCGAGGAATCGAAAAAATAAAGGCAACAAAAACAATAGTGAAAACAAGTAGCCACTCACAAACATTGTAATAAAACCATGAATTCAGAATTTCAATATTGATAATTTTAATTATTCCATAAAATATTGTGATTATCGCAGTTCCGCCTAATAGTAAAACTCTTGGTGGTTGTACCATTTGATATACTTTGTCGAAAAAGTCGATATTCCCTTTAAAAAACAAATGAAACAAACCTGCGAAAAAGAATCTCCGGAAATATACAAATTGAGCCGAAAGCCAACGGCGGCGTTGATTTGCAAAAACTTCTGATTTCTGTACTTTTTCGTCGTAAACCAGAGCTTCATTAATATATTCGATTTTGGTTTTATTTCTTAAAAGCTTCAATTCTAACTCTTTATCGAAGCCTCCAACTGCCTTAACTTCTGCCATAGTATTTTTGAAGAAAGCATAATCGAAAGCCATTCCTGAACCAATAAGCGCTGATGATAATCCAAGAACTCTATGACCTTTTCTGAAAATATGATTATTAACTTCCTCGCTTATAGCATCTAAAATGGCAAATGATGTATTCACATTTTTTGCAACCCGATGTCCTTGAACTACTTCAAAACCATTGTCGAATGCATTGTTAACTTTGTTCAGAAATTCTTTTTCCATTAAATTGTCGGCATCTAAAATTACAGCTACATCGTAGTCATCGCCAATAGTTTGCATAGCTTTATTCAATGCTTTCGATTTTGTGCTAACCTCAAATGAAACTTCTACAAGTTTGATTTTGAGCTTTTTCAGTTCATCTAAAGTTTCTTGTTTAAAGGAATCTGCTATTATAACTACATCAAATTTTTCGCTTGGATAGTTCTGATTTAATGCGTCTTTGGCAACATCAATAATTACCGAATCTTCTTTGTATCCGGGTATCAAGACGGCGTATTTCCTAAGTTTAGTAGTTTTAGATTTTTTTTGTTTATATCCAAAAATTCCTGCAAAAGCAAAAATAAAAATATATACAGCAGCAAAAGCAAGATAAACATATAATGCAATTTCAAGAACATTAAACACTAATTTTAATATCTCCATTTTTAGAATTTAGTAGAAAAATAAATCAAAATTTCAAACCGTTCAAATTTATTCCTTTTTTTCATTTAAAAAAAAATTATGTGAATTTAAGCTCTTAATTTTAATATTCTCTATTTTGTCGGAAAGACGGGAAATGATTGAAATTTTTCACAGTTCATGAACAATTTTAAATAATTCTTAAACTGATATTGTTAAATTTTTGTTAAGTTGTATAATAACAACGATTTACTTAGGTTTTTGGAATAATTTTGCAAAATGAAACAGTACTTGAAAAATATTCTTGTATATCTGACAGCGATTACTTTTATGTTCTCGGTTTTAGGATTTGAGCTCGTATATCAAAATTGTGGCAGTTGTTGTGGAGATTCCATATCAATTGAACTATTCAGTGATGTTAATAAGGAGAATTTACAAAACCAAAACGAAAATGTTTGCAAAGAAGATTGCTACACAAAAAATCAAGATGATGAAAATAGCTGCACAGAGGAATCAAAATATTTTTCTATTCAATCGCCTTTTATAAACAAAAGTACGTCTAAAATAAGCTACAATAATGCAATTGTGCAATTTTGTTATTTATTTAGTAAAACTTTTGATACAAATATTTTTGCAAGAAAAGTTGATTTTAATGAAAAACTGACTTTAGTAAAAATCCCGATTTTACTGCTGACCAGCAGAATAATTCTTTGAGAATTTCTGAATAGCTTTCATTTTTCATTTCAGTTTAAACACTGTACAATTTTGGGATAATTTTATTTATTTCATAAAAAAGTAATGCATTAATATGGCTTTAGCCAAAAACAAAATAATATCACAAATAATAAATTAATTATTTTAAAATTGTGATTTGATAAATAGTAAAAAAATAAATATGAAAACGATATATAAAGTATTAATAATCTTAATGTTAATTATGATTATAAATGTAGATAGGATTTTTTCCCAATCTGCAAAATTAAAAGGAGTGGTAAAAGAGCGGAATAGTACAAATGGTATTGAAAAATATGAACCGCTAATAAATGTAAATATTTATTGGCAAGGTACAACCCAAGGCACCGTGAGCGACCAAAATGGAAACTTTGCTATTGAGAAACTTAAAAATGGTAATAATAACTTAGTAATTAGTTATATAGGTTATGAAACCGATACTATTGAAATTGATAATCAAGAAAATGAAATTGAAATAATTTTGTCGTTGAATAATCAATTAAAATCTATAGAAATAGTTGAGAGAAGGCTTAGTAGTTTTGTTTCAAAAATAGAACCAATTCATACTCAGCTTATTATGGGTGAAGAATTAATGAAAGCTGCATGTTGTAATTTGAGCGAGAGTTTCGAAACAAATGCTTCGGTGGATGTTGCTTATAGCGATGCAGTTACCGGTGCTAAGCAAATAAAACTTCTGGGGCTTGATGGAAAATATAGTCAGATCATGACAGAGAAATTTCCTTTTATCAGAGGTTTATCATCAATGTTTGGTCTTGGATATATTCCGGGTTCCTGGATGGAATCTATTCAGGTTTCGAAAGGGACTGCATCGGTTGAAAATGGATTTGAATCCATTACCGGACAAATAAATGTAGAATACAAAAAGCCTGATAAAGGTGAGTGGTTGTATCTAAATGCATTAGCTAACGACAAGGGCAAAACTGAGGGCAATTTCAATGCTAGGGTTGAACTGAACGATAAGTGGAGCACTATGATTTTGGCTCATGCAGAACAAAATGGTTTAAAGCACGATTTCAACAATGACTTGTTTTTAGATCAACCTATGCTCGAACAGATAAACTTTGTCAATAGATGGAAATACAACTCAAATAAAAATATTATTACCCAATTTGGAGTTAAATATTTGGAAGAAAAACGACAAGGCGGACAGATTTCCTTCGACCCTGACCTTAATAGAGATACAAATAATGCTTATGGAATTGGCATAGATTCAAAATATATGGAAATATTTCATAAAGGAGGATATATATTTTCTCGTTCTAAGACAAGCTTAGCTATGATTCAGTCCTATTCTTATTATAATCAAAATTCATTTTTCGGACTTAAAGATTATGAAGGTGAGCAAAAGTCTTATTATCTTAATTTGTTGTTTAGTAGCTATTTGTGGAATACTTTCCATACATACAAAACTGGTTTAAGTTTGGTTTACGATGATTTTGAAGAATCTCTCGAAAGCTCAAGTTTAGCTATTGATAGTCTTTATCTTAGAACGGAAAAAATTCCCGGTGCCTATTTTGAATATACATATGCAATTCCGGAAAAGTTAACAATAATGGCAGGAATGCGATATGACTATCATAATATGTTTGGAGGTTTTATTACACCTCGTTTTCATTTCAAATATAATCTTTTTGCAAATACTATTTTGAGAAGTTCTATCGGAAAAGGCTACAGAACTCCAAATATTTTTGCTGAAAACAGCTACCTTCTTGCAAGTTCAAGAACAATCTCCGTTTTGGAGGAAATTAAGCAGGAAGAAGCATGGAATTATGGAATTTCACTCAATCAAACCTTCTTAATTAAATCGAAAGAAGTTTCAGTAAATATAGAATTTTACAGAACCAATTTTGAAAATCAATTGATTGTTGATATGGATAAAGATATTTCTCATGTCTATTTTTATAATTTAAATGGAGAGTCGTTCTCAAATAGTGGGCAAATCGAAATTTTATTCGAGCCAATAAATCATTTAGATGTTTTGACTGCTTTTAGGATTACCGATGTAAAATCTACAATTAATAACGAACTAATTAGCAAGCCATTAGTAAATAGATACAAAGGATTATTAACAATGTCGTATATGACAGAATTGAAAAAATGGCAGTTTGACTACACATTGCAAATCAACGGAGACGGACGATTGCCAAATACCGAAAGTTTGCCCACAGAGTATCAAATTGGCGATAATTTTCCGGCATATAGCATAATGAATGCACAAATAACAAAGTATTTCAAACAATGGAATATATATTTAGGTGTTGAGAATCTTACAGATTTCACTCAGGAAAACCCTATTATTGCTGCAAACAATCCTTTCGGAGAGTACTTTGATTCCTCTTTGGCATGGGGACCTTTGATGGGTAGAAAATTTTACTTGGGATTGCGTTTTAATATTAACGAATAAATATTGTACTTTTGTAGTTTGTTTATTAGAATTTATTGAAATATTAGAGAATATGATTATGAAAAAATTGAGATTTATTATATTGATTATTAGTATGTTGATTATTCAACATTCTGTTGCACAAAATTCAAAAGAGGTAGCTGTAATTAAATTCAAATCCGATGTTAAATGCAATTCATGCAAAAGCAAAATCGAAAAAGACATGTCTTTTACGAAAGGAGTAAAATCTGTAAATGCCTGTATTGATTCGAAAATAGTTACTATCCGATATAGAACAGACAAAACCACTGCCGAAGATATTGAAAAAGCACTTGTGAAAGCAGGTTATGGGGCAGAAAAGCAAGGAGAAGCAGTAATTGAAAAGAAAAAATCGAAGAAAAAATGGTTCTCTAAAAAAGAACAAGATAGTTAGAGACAGAATATTTAGTAAGATCAAAATATTTTTGTCAAAATATGTAGCAAATTGTTCTATTCCAAATTGTTTCTGCATCAATGAAAAAGCTATAGTAGTAGTTTCGCAAATAAATTATTGTGTTTAGCTTTTCATAAAAAATCTTTATTTAAAATAGAATTAAAAAAAAGAATAATGTTTAAAACTCATTCATTTCATATTCCGGTTATGGGAATTGGATTTACAATTGATACTCCCCTTAAAGTTTCTCAATTTGGAATAGATTCTGTAATTTCGATTGTTGACGATATACTTCTTGAAAGAATAAGAAAAGTATATTGCGAAAAATTTGAGATTCCATATCAGGAAATTTCAAAAAAAACTAAGGACTTCAGAGCCAAAAGAATAACTTCATATCTGAACTTAATTAATCACTTAGCAGAAAAAAAGTTCGACGAGTTTAAAAATACTATTCATGAAAAAGGCAATGAACTGAAGGAGTATTTTAATATGCTACCCGATAGTTCATCTATCAATCAGGAATTTAAAAGCTTTTCGACAAAATATTTTAATGTAAACGATATAAAAAGCTGGATAAAAGAAAACTTATCGATGGGCAGTATAGATGTAAACATTATGACCAAAATTGATAAGGATAATTACAGTAAAAACGAAAAGCTTCCTATTGAATATAATGATGCTCACGCTGCACTTCGAGGTTTTGCCAACAGCGATTTGCATTCGTCATTGGTACTTTCGGCAGGAATGAATCCTCGTTTATATGGATATTTAGAGCAATTCGATGATTTTTTCCCAAACGAAAATGGAGAAATCAAAAAGAAAATTGTTCTGAAAGTCAGTGACTACAGGTCGGCTTTGATTCAAGGTAAATTTTTGGCTAAAAAAGGAATTTGGATTTCAGAATATAGAATCGAGTCCGGATTAAATTGCGGTGGGCATGCTTTTGCTACAGAAGGATTTTTGTTAGGTCCTATTTTGGCTGAATTTAGAGACCATCGTAAAGAACTTGTAGAATCTGTTTTTGAAGTATTGACAAAGTCTTTAGCAACTAAAAATCGTTCAATCCCAAAAAATGAATTAGCTGTAAAAATTACTGCACAGGGTGGTGTAGGTACTGCCGAAGAGCATCAATTTCTTTTAGATCATTATCAGGTCGATTCAGTAGGTTGGGGTTCACCTTTTCTTTTGGTTCCTGAAGTATCTACTGTTGAAGAAAAGACTAGAAATCAGCTTAAAGAAGCTAAAGAAGAAGATTTGTATTTAAGCAATATTTCCCCTCTGGGAGTGCCTTTTAATAGTTTGAAAGGTAACACAAAAGATATAGAAAAATTGGCTTGGGCCGAAAAAGGAAAACCTGGCAGCCCTTGCCCTAAAAGGTATCTTATTTCGAATACTGATTATACTGAAAAAGCAATTTGTACAGCTTCGCATCAATATCAAAAATTGAAATTGGAGGAACTAAAAGAAGAAGGGCTTTCTCAAAGTGCTTATCTCAAAAAATATGCAGAAATTATTGACAAATCATGTATATGCGTAGGCTTAGGAACCTCGGCCTTAGTTGAAAACAATATTGATACAAAGAATGAAGGAGTGGGAGTTTCAGTTTGTCCCGGACCAAATATAGCTTACTTTTCAAAAATAATGAGTCTGAAGCAAATCACCGATCATATTTATGGAAGAGCTAATATGATTACAAGAAACGATCGCCCAAATATGTTTATTAAAGAATTGAAAATCTACATAGATTTTCTCACAGATAAAATTGAAGAGACTAAATCGTCTTTGACAATCCAACAAGAAAAATATTTTTTGTCATTTTTGAAAAATTTGAATGAAGGAATTAATTACTATCATGGATTGTTTTCGGATATGAAAAATATTTTTGAAGATTCTAAATCGAATATTTTAAACTGTTTGGAAACGAGCAAAAAGACACTACAAACTCTAAATAGTAAAATTGAAAATGGGAATATTCTGAAATTCCCTCAAATAAAACCTAAGCAAAAGGAGAAGAGTTTGGTTTGGTAAATCATATTTTTTTGTTTTTACAATATTTTCGTAATAATAAATCTGATAGATTTTGATTGATTAGCATTTAATTAGTTATTTCAACGCTTAACTTCTAATTGTAATATTCCCAATTTTGGTTTAGGTTTTCTTTTATCGAGAGAAGTGAAATGAAGTAAAATTTTGCATGATAAGAATTACAATATTAGCAGTAATATTGAAAATTATTGAAGTTGTAATACTCCAAATTGTGAGAAAAAAGATATGAAAGATTTAAAAAACAAAGCCGAGGAAACAAGCGTAGCTAACGATACAACTCCAAAAGTAACAGGTATTGGTGGTATTTTCTTTTTTTTGGAAAATCCTGACGAAACGAAAGAGTGGTATGCAAAAAATTTGGGGCTTGAAGTAAATGAATGGGGCTCAAGTTTCGAATTCAGAAATGCCAACCAACCCCAAAATATAAATTATCTTCAATGGAGCCCTTTTAAAAATGACAGCAAATACTTTGAACCTTCGAAAAAGGAATTTATGATAAACTATCGTGTTCAAAATATTGAAGGACTCGTAAAGAAATTGAAAGATAATGGTGTTAGCATTCTCGACAGCATTGAGACATACGATTATGGAAAATTTGTTCATATTATGGATGCTGAAGGAAATAAGATAGAATTATGGGAGCCAATCGACAGTATTTTTACAGCAATGGGTGGCAAAACAACGAAGTAAATTATTGTTTTTATTTAATATAAATGAAGAGAATTCTTATATACGTTTTTCTATTCTTAGTTTGCCAAAATATAAATGCACAGGAAGATACGGCTATTTATTCTTTTTTTGCGGCGGGTCATACATATGGAAATCCAAACTCGCCTCATCTTGGCTTACATTACCCTTTTGTCGATTTTTTCCCTTATTTGAATAGTTTCTCGAATATGAACTTTGGTATTTTTACTGGCGATGTTGTTGTTTTCGGGACCGCAGAATATTGGGATGCTGCGCAGGAAGATATTGATAAGTTAAATATGCCAATATATATAGCAGCTGGAAATCATGATATGGGCTCAGAGTTTACAAGCCGATTTGGTAATTATTATTATAGTTTCCTTCATAAGGATGATTTATTTATAGTGCTAACTCCCGGATTAAACTCATGGAACATAAGTGGGAATCAATTAGAATTTCTGGAGAATACTTTGGATAGTAACCATGCTTTCGTAGATAATATATTTATTTTTATGCACGAACTAATATGGTGGAGCCCAACGAATGAGTATCAAGCTGTTGAAATAAACTACGCAAGTCATTATCCCGGATCAACAAACTTTGATACTATTGTAAAACCTTTGTTGCTGTCTTATTCAAATAATATTACAATCTATGCAGGCGATTTAGGGTGTACGAATTCAGTATCTCCATTTATGTATCATCATTTTGATAATGTTACTCTTATAGGTTCAGGAATGGGTGGTGGTGTGAGAGACAATATAATAATTACTAATGTTTTCGAAGATTCAGTTTACTATGATTTAGTTGCCATAAATGGTTTGGACCAGAATGCTTTGGGTGAAATTTACGAATACATTCTTAATACTGAAAGCATTTTTCAGTTTGAATACAAAATCAGTATCTTTCCCAATCCTGCCAATCAAGGATTTTTTTATATAGAAAATGAATTTCATATAGATTTTCAGTTACATATCTATGATTTGTTGGGGAAAAAAGTGCATTCTTCATATGTTCAGAAAAATAGTACTGCAAAAGTTGAAACAAAATACTTTAATTCGGGAGTATTCTTTTTACATCTTCTAACCTGAATAATTCATAAATTTTCGTCTCGAAAGTTCAAAATGTGTGTCAGATTTGAACTACCACAGATTTTTATTTTTGAGTAATAGCGAGCTATTTTGATGGAATAAAAATTGAGGACGGTCAAAGATGATGTGCAGTTTGGGCTTGTAGTAGAAATATTTATGAATTATTCAGGCTAAACAAAGATCTATATTTTAGAAATAAAATGATTATTCAATAAATCCTTTTACAAGTAATTCTTTCTAACATATTCCAAATTTCATATATTTTACAATTGTCCAATTTTCATGCTAAACGAAAGCATAATATATCGACCAATGGTGTTACTTGTTTGCTGCATCAGGTAGTTGGTTGCAGTAATTTGCTTAATGTTTTCGCTCTTGTCGAGCAAATCGTAGCCACGCAAACTAAATGAAGCTTTTTCGCCAGGAAGGAAAAAATAGCTAATACTAGCACTAAGGAAAGGTATGCTCACCGATTCTTTGAAACTTTTCGAGTTGTAGTTTGCAACTTTGGCTTCGGTTTCGAAACTCCATTTTTTACTTGGTGTGAAACGAATGTCGGTGTAGTAGCTCGTGCTATAGTAAATATTGTTGAGATGATCGGCAAGTGAGAACTTTGAGTCAGTAAGACTAAGCGAGCCACCAATCCTGGCATCCCATTTTTCTTTAATTCTGTTTTCGAGGCTCAGCTTCAAAGTATGTGTGAAGGAATTGTTAATGTTTTCTTCGTTATTAATAATATTGATAGATTTATTCCAGGATTCGTAGGAGCGAATTTTAATTTTTATACCTAAGGCACGAATAGGGGTGGAATAATAAATAAAGGAAGAAAGCGAATAATGATCTGGAACATTCACCGGAACAACTATTTGTGCAAAATTCTCATCAATATTTTGAGATACACTAATTTTATCTTTTGTATATTCTCCTCTAAGCCGCATAAAAAGTGAAGTAAACGAAAACTGGTCGAAAATCGACAAATGAGCGGAAACATTGTGATAATATTCAGGCTCTAAATCGATATTTCCCTTATAAATCGACAACGGATTAATTGTATTTTCTATGGGTAGAAGCTGAGTTGTTCCAGGCATATTAACCCCTGAATTATAACGAATTTTAAACCTTTTTCCTTTTTGCAAATTGTTTTCGTAACTAAAACCCGGAAGAAAGAAGAAGTAGTTTTCGCTGAGATTTTCAGGAATAATGTCGAATACATTTTTTTGCCCTTTATTGAACGTTTCCCATCCTGCACCCAAAATGAAATTTATTTGCTGATTGGCACTATTTCTACGCAAAGAAATTGCTGGCCTTACATAATTTCTTTCGGTAAAAAAATCACCACTCAAAGAGTCTGTGAAAGAAACATCCTGAGAATTTCCATGTTTACGGTCGAAGTTTTCTGTTGTACTTCCAAAATCGGCATTTGCACTTAAATACCAAAAATGTTTTATTCTCTGAACTAAAGTAGGATTGGCTGAAATAGCAAATTTTTCGGTATTATTGTCCTGATACTGATCATTGATGATTAGGCTGTAGGGATCAAAAATTGTTGTTGCATTGTTCCAATCTAATCCTGAAAAGCTTTTGTTATAAGACAAAACAATATTGGTTTTAATCTGAGTAGTATCTCCGTGTAGTTTAGAAATGTAAACAGCTCTCGCCGAGGCATTACTAATTTCCGAATTGCTATTTGTTTGATTGTCTAAGCTATTCTGCGAAGTATCGTTAATCAAGGTGTTGGTAAATCTTTCTGAGAATAATTTATTGCTACTGATGTTTATGTCTCCATCTATAGTGAAGTTGTTTTGTTTATTGAAATTATGGCGAACTCCAAAATTTATTTTCTGAGGTGTGTCAGTTTCGTCTTCGTTTTTTTCAGAATCCTGAAAATACGAACCTTCCTGCAGGAAGTTTTCGGTGTTTGAAGTTTGCTCCAGTTCTGTTTTTGTTTGGCTGGCAAGGTAGCTCATAAAATAGCGATTATATTTTGTAGAATTGAACGATAGGTTTAAGCCACCCGCAGCAGTAGTGTTTAGTCCATTGACTTGTTGTCCCCAACCGCCTCTGCCTGTGGCGGTGTATCCAAAATCGTTGATATTGTTATACATTCCCAAAAGGGCAGTTTGTAGTTTTTCAGAAAAACGGTAAACGTTTCCGTCTGCTTTATAATAATTGTCTGTGGCATATCCTGCCTTTAGATTTCCGAAATAGCCTTTTTTGTTGTCTTCGTTTAGTAAAAGATTGATTGTACGGTCGCGAACTCCATCGTCTATTCCCATAAATTGGGCTTCTTCCGATTTTTTATCGAAAACCTGAACCTTGTCTATTGCTTTTGCAGGTAAGTTTTTGGTTGCTACTTTTGGGTCTTTTCCAAAGAATTCTTTCCCATCAACAAGGACTTTCGTAACATCTTCGCCCATTGCTTTTAGGTTTCCCGATTCGTCAACTTCAATTCCCGGGATTTTTTTCAAAAGATCTTCAACAACTGCATGAGGTTTGGTCTCAAAAGCCTTAGTGTTAAATTCGACAGTATCACTTTTGAACTGAATAGGAATATATTCAGCTGCTACAACTACTTCGTTCATCAAGGAGGCTTTCATCTGTTTATCTCCAAAGTTTTCTTCCTTTTTTGATGAAATTGTTATGTTTTCAAAGATGGTTTTTTTTCCAACAAATGAAAATTGCAAAATGTAGTCGCCTTTTTTGATATTGGTGATTTTGTAAACTCCAGCTTTGTTTGTAATCCCAAAGTATTTCATGGTCGAATCTGCGGGATTTAAAAGAGCAATTGTGCCAAAAGGTAAAGTTTTATTTTCCTCATCGAGAAGCCTGCCGTTTATCGAATTTTGTGCAAAAACTGAGAAGGAAAACGAAATTGTCGCTATTAAAATAAAAGTTCTAATCATGTTTATGTATATTTTTTTGCCTATGATATTTTATCTGTGAAAAGGTTTAATTATTTATGAAATAAAAATAATATTTTTGAATTAGTCTAAAATTAAGTATAGAATTATGGTATAACGAAAAAGGAATTTTACAGGAAATTAATGTCTGCCTTTGCCTTTTCCTTTATGTCTCATGCCGCCTGTTTTTCTAAATTCTTCTTTTTTCTCTTCAACTATTTTTTCAAATTTCTCGGGAGATAGTTTTTTCCCATCTTTTGGTTTTGTTAATTGTTCTTTGGTGGGAATAGTTAATTCAATTGAAGTTGCCAGCAAGATAGTTACCCCATTTTTTTCAACAGCTAAAATAAGTCCAGGTAAACCATAATACTCATCGGGCCCAACCGGAACCGGAATTTCGGATGTAAACCATACTCTGATTTCCTGACCGTCGATTACGATTTCGGCATTCATGCAATTATAATTCAATATTTTCGTAAGCTCTGAATTTAGTTTCCATTCCTGATTTTTAATTTCCGATTCAACAATGAAATTACGGGTCATAAATTCCATTTGTTTGAACTTTTTCCCTTTCGAAATATTGTAATAGACTTTTTCAGCTTTTGGTTGGGGTGGTTCGCTGAAGCTCTGCCGGTGAAGTGCCCTGCGTAGTTCGTGAGGAATAGCTTCCTGCTCAACCAGATTTTCTTCATATAAAGCCTCTTCGTGAGTTAAATAGAGAACAAAGGCAAATTCTTTCTCTTTTGGAAGGTCGGCAATAAGATCGTTCCAACGCTGATTGTCAGATGGTTCGAAATTGTATTTCGTGGTTTTTTGATATTTTACAATTCCTCCTTTAAAATCCTGAGCAATCGAATTTCCTATTGATACAATCAAGATAAAGCTGACAGATAGGAAGTAAATAAGACATCTTTTCATATTATAATAATCTTTAATTAAGGACAAAAATAGCGAAATCTTTTTTTAAACCTAAAATCAGTATTTAGTGGTTTTAAGAAAACGTCAAATACTGCGTTACTCTTGCTTTTGAATCAGTCATTTACAAAAGTAAACTCCTTATTTTCAAAAGCTTCAAAAGCCTTGTCTTTGAAGCTTTCTTAATAACCACTCGAAAATTGATAGTTTTCTTAGAGGCACTATTTAGAGTTTCCATATGAATATTTCATAATTTGGGCTTGATATTTTGATTTTTAAACAGTTTATCGAATTTTGCTCAAAAGCAGTAAGGAAAACAAAATTGTAGCACTAAAAAAAGAAGTTATTTTCATATTTATTAATATTTTTATGCCTATGATATTTTATCTGTGAAATGGTTTAATTATTATTATTTTAAAAATATTTCTTTCTGGTCTTTAAATTCCATTAAGGTAAATGCTTTTTTATGATATATGCTTACTAATTATCTCTAATATCAATTTAGCATTGATTGGTTTTGCAATATAATCATTACAACCGGCTTCAATTGCTTTTTCCTTGTCGCCAAGCAAGGCGTAGGCAGTTTGGGCTATGATAACTAAATCTTTGTTAAACTTTCTTATTTCTTGTGTAGCAGCATAACCATCCATTTTAGGAATTTTAATATCCATCAAAACCAGATCAATTTCCGGATTATTTTTACATATTTCGACAGCTTCCACTCCATTATCTACAAAAATGAGTTTTCGAAATAATTTTTTAAGTATAGTTTCTAAAAATATTGAACTAACATCATCGTCTTCAACAATTAGTAAATTCAAATTTTCTGATATTGAGGCAGTATTGTCAATACTTTCAGTAAGTTGTTTAATTTCTTTTTTTGCATTTTTGATGTATGGAATTGTAAATGTAAATTTTGATCCTTTTCCTTCTTCTGATTCTACAATAATTTCACCTCCAAGCATTTCAACATAGGCTTTTGATATTGCAAGCCCCAAGCCTGAACCTTCGAATACCCTTGTGTCTTCAATATCTGCCTGTTCAAAACGATTGAATATTGCTTGTATCCGATTTTTGGGTACGCCAATTCCGGTATCTTTCACAAAAAATTCAATAAAATTATCCTTTAATAAACAGCCAAAAATGATACTCCCTTTTTCTGTGTATTTAATTGCGTTTTTAATAAGGTTAGTTAATATCCCATGTAGCTTTTGGCTGTCAGTAATTGCTGTTAGCTGGTCGGAGGAGAGAGAAAGTTCTAAAAATAATGATAAACCTTTTAATTTTGTTTCGAGAGAATAGAAAGAATAAAGTTCATCCAATATATTTTTTATGGAGGTTTCAGTATTTGAAATAACAATTACTCCTGCTTCAATTCTTGAAATATCAATTATGTCGTTAATGGTATTCAAAAGCCTTTTACCACTTTGGTTAATGATACCTGAATATTGGTCAATTTCAACTTTGCTTAAGTTGGGTTCATATAGCAGATCGATAAATCCAAGGATACCATTCATTGGAGTACGTATTTCATGACTCATATTAGATAGAAATGCACTTTTGAGTCTGTCGCTTTGCCGGGCTTTTTCCAAGGCAATTTTTAACTCAATTTCGGTATTCTTTTGATGGGTAATATCTTCGCCATTTTTAATATAATTAATTATATCTCCTGATTCATTTTTAATGGCTGAAACTGAAGCTGCTTCCCAATAAAATTCGCCGTTTTTATTTTTATTATGGAATTGTCCCCTCCATACTTTACCGGATTCTATTGTTTCCCACAATTCTTTATAATATGCTGAATCTTGTTCGCCCGATTTCAAAATATTTGATTCTTGTCCAATTGCTTCAGAACTGCTATAACCGGTTACTTCAGTAAAACTGGGGTTTACATATTCCAGTCTTCCTTTTGTATCGGTAATGACTATGATGGATGGACTTTGTTGCACTGCCGTGGAAAGTTTAAGGACATTACCTTCTGCTTTCTTTCGCTCAGTAATATCGCGAATTGTACAAATAATGCCTGAAAAAGCATTATTCTGATATTGTGGAATAAGCCAACCATTCTGCCAGGCATCTTTATTTGCAAGTGTTCTAACTTTGATGTCGTACCATATTGGCTTCTTTTCTTTTTTTGCTTGTTTATAGAATTCAATAAATTCTCCCGTGGTTTCTTTAGGGAAATCTTTTAATACACTATTTCCTTGAATTTGTTCACGAGGTACACCGGCTATCTTTTCCATTGCCGAATTTGCATAGAAAATGACATCATTTTTGTCCGTCACCCAAATGCCATCCTGAACACCTTCAATAATACTTTCATAAAATTGCTTCGTTTTATCAATTTTCTGCTCTATTATTTTTCGTTCAGTAATGTCCCGTAAAACTCCTTGGAATAAGGAATTGGTATCCATTTTTATGCTTCCCAATGCCGAGACCCAAAGATAATCGCCCTCCTTCTTTTTCATTCTGAATTCCTTAGCATTCTTACTGCCTTGTATTTGTTCTATAAGACCTTGCCTCGCTATTTCGAGATCATCGTGATGGACATAATATGAATAATGGTGATTTACAATATCTTCGGAGGTATAACCCAAAATGAATTCAATATTTGACGATATATACTGAACAACTCCTTTTTCGTCTAAAATAAAGATAACATCCGCTATATTTTCGACAAGGTTACGGTATCTTTCCTCGCTTTTTATTAAAGTTACTTCCGCTAGCTTTCGCTCTTCAATATCAGTGCCAATAGCTGTTACAACCCCATTCTCATCGGCTTTTGAACAATGCCAAGCTATCCATTTATAAGAACCGTTTTTGCACAAATAACGATTTTCAAAGAAAGTCGCTATATTATTAGCTTTCATCTGTTCTGAAATCTCATTGTTCGTACTTTGACTGTCATCCGGATGAATAAAATCCATTAGTGGTCGTGATGTAAACTCTTCAACAGTATAACCCAATATTCTTGTTACTGCCTGATTTGCTTCAATAAAATAACCAGTTTCAATATTCGCTTTTGAAATAATACTTGGCGAAATGTCAAAAGTGTTTTTTAGGTTTTCTTCGGCTTGTTTCCTAACTACAGTTTCCCAGGCAACATCAGCTAATCGTTGTACGCTTTTAACATCGGTTTCGTTGTAATGCGAATTTTTATTTCCAACTCCAAGAACTGCCATAATTTTTTTTCCTCGAATTATAGGAACTACTAATTCACGTATAATTAGGGGCATGTCCTTCAGGCAAGCCTTTTTTGTGCACTAAACTTTGATAGTCATTATGAATTACAGGTTTACGTTCTTTAAAACAATCTATCCAAACACCGGCTTCAGAGATGGGATAATGTCGGGCAGCTTCACCTAATCCTTTACACATATTATTTAATGTGTTGGTGGACCATGTTTGGAGTGAAAGGGACTGCTGATCATCTTCTATATAATGAAAAAAACCAACTTTGCTACCTGTAAGTTTTTCGGCTTCATCCAAAAATTTCTGGAGTAATTCTTCTTCAGAATGATTAATCGCGTATTCAAACAAATTTAATTCTATAGCTATAATTTTTTCTTCGTGCTTACGATCTGAAATATCAACATGAGTACCCACTATTCTGATGGCTTTAGCCTTATCATTAAAAAAGGCTTCGGCACGCGAAAGAATAACAACCCAATGCCCGTCTTTATGCTTCATCTTAAGTTCCATTTCAAAATGGTCGCGTTGCTTATTTATTAATTCTTGTTGCATTTCCCAGGATTTCTTTACGTCTTCGGGTTCTGTCAAATTCTCCCAAATGGAGAAATCATTCGGTAATTCTTCATCTTTATATCCCAACATGCTCTTCCATCCGGGCGAATAATAAATTTCGTTTGTTTCCAGGTTCCAGTCGTATAAACCATCTTTTGAAGCAAGCATTGCCAGCTCAAATCTTTCTTTACTTAGCCTTAAATTCTTCAGAGCTGTATCAAACGATTTACCCATACTTTTCGAAAGAATTGATATGACTACTATTACTAATGCAACAACAATTAAGCTTACCAATGATACACCAATAGCGGGGTGGATATTAAGAAGCGGAAGTAACCGGATTACTATTAAACTTTCAATAACAACAATGATTATGGTCGTAGGAAGAAAAATCCTAAACAACTTTGCACTAGCTGATGTCTTCCATATTTTTTTAACAAAAAAAGTGTTTTTGTCAGAAGCAGATATCAAAGCTAAAGAGACCAATAGAAATGATAAAACTGTTAATACTGCAGGTGGAATAAAACTATCGAAATAAAAAAACGGGGCGCCAAATCCATATCCAAGCAGAAGGATAAAGCTAATTATAAAAATAATCAGCGTGAGGATAATGCTAATGGTCTTAAATATTTTTCGATTGCTTTGTAAAAACAACACTGCAAGACCACTAATTATAAACAGGAGTAGTGTAACAAGAGACATGTGTCCAAGTTGCATACTTAAATGGGTTTCAGGTATTTCAATAAAAGCGTGTTCCAAATTAGCAAAGTACTCTAATTTATTTGAAATAAGCAGTAAGCAGGACAAACAAACTACTAATACGGCAGAAACGATTACTGCATAACGATTTATTGCTATTTTTTGTGGACGAACATAAAACCATATGCCCACAGCCAAACAAATAAAAACGTAAGCTGTACTTGGTGCCATCGGAACTTCATTAATGGAGAACCTTGTTAGAAACATCAATCTACTAAACCAGCCCATGAGGACTATCAGACCAATTACAATAAGCATTGAAGCAAATAGTCTGGTGAATCGGTGAGATACAATTGTATGAGTAAATTTATATTTTTCCATGTCCATTTTCTTCTATTAACGCATTTATTTCATTCTTGAACCTCTATAATTGATTTTTCTAATGCTATAATGCAATTTCATATTATATTCTTTTGCGTTGCTAATTCAGTATAGTTAAAGTATTGTTTCTTTTGTTCATCAAAAGTGAAATTGATGATTCAATTTTGTAATTGAGTTTTGAATAATATTTTGGTTTTTTTCTCATTTTTGCTAAAAAGTGTCTGAACAAAAAATTGTATCCTTCTGATGTTAAAGTTTCTTCTTTTGATTGTATATACTTGTTTTTAAGAATAATGGCTTTATAAGCATCCCAAAAATAACTAATGATAGTTCCCATTATTATTCTTTATTTTGTTCCAGAATTAGAATACTGATTTATAGATTCTGTTGAACTAAACCTCACATTCGTGAGGTGGTTTTTGTGGAATTTGTAGTCTTAGTTTTTCAGTAATTATCAAATTTGTCATATTATTAATTTAAAATTTAATTATGACAAATGTAAAAAAAAATTT
>Ga0209042_1000696_pt1 | contig 32029 bp, 20 predicted proteins | sample SaaInlV_200m_DNA_6_FD_184649 | JGI IMG/M metagenome (GOLD analysis project Ga0209042, IMG submission 184649) | Marine microbial communities from expanding oxygen minimum zones in the Saanich Inlet - SI037_S2LV_200m_DNA (SPAdes) (version 2) | ecosystem: Environmental > Aquatic > Marine >...
ATGCGTAGTCTGAAAATTGCACAAGAAACAGGTACGAAAATATATATATCAGTTGCTTCAAGTTTACTTTCTACTACCTATGAGGAAATGGGAGATTATAAGAATGCTTTTAAGTATCTGACAATTTACGAGCAGACTAGATTTGGTATGTTTGATGAAACCAAAACCAAACAAATTGCTCAATTGCAAGAAAAATATGAAGCAGAAAAAAGAGAAGAAATTAATTCTAAACTATTGATTGAAAATCAACTTATTGAATCAATAATAATACAGCAACGAGTAATTGGTGGTGCAATGGTACTTATATTGATTGTTGTTTCGATTTTTGCAAGAATCTTATATAATAGGAAGAGAAAAATAGAAATTGCTCAAGCTCTTTTGTCAGAAAAAAATGAAGAAATTGAAGAGCAAAGTGAAGAGATTGAGTTGCAAAACGAGAGGCTTATAGAAATGAATAAGACTAAAGACAAATTCTTCTCGGTTGTTTCACACGATCTGAAAAGCCCATTCAGTGCGTTGCTCGGTTTAAGTGATTTGCTTAACGAAGAATTTGATGATTTTTCGCACGAAGAGAAAAAGAAATTCATTAAAGCTATGAGAGATTCTGTTTATAACATCTTTCAATTTATTAATAGTTTATTAGAGTGGTCTCAAATACAAATTGGGAAAACGCCATTTAAACCTATACAATATGAACTAAATCCATCTATTCACACAATTTTTGGTGTTCTGGAAGTTCAAGCCAAAAATAAAGACATTGAGTTAATCAATAAGATTCAAAGGAATACAAGCATTTTTGCCGATTATAATATGATTGAAACGACTATTAGAAATATTGTTTCTAATGCAATAAAATTTTCTAATAGAGGAGGTTTTGTTGAGCTTAGCTCACAGAAGAAAGATAATTATTATGAAATTAGCATCAAAGATAATGGAGTAGGGTTGAGAGAAGAAGAAATGTTAAAATTGTTTACAATAAATGAATCTTATAAGATGCCCGGCACCGAAAACGAAATAGGAACAGGCCTTGGATTGATTTTATGCAAAGAATTTGTAAATAAAAATGACGGAAAAATTTGGGTTGAAAGCGAAATTGATAAAGGAAGTACCTTTAAATTTACTGTTCCGGCTTCAGAGGTGGAATTATAATTTTACTAAACATATTGTGGTTTCATTCTAAAATTCCGAATAAAAACAAAACTCATTAAAAAAAAATTATTCTTTTATTCCATCCCAACCTTGAGCAATTATTTCAACTTCCGACCCATCTTTTGTAACTATTATTTTACCTTCACTTTCATCAGCAATATGCCCAATTATTTCGAAATGCTCATTATTTTTTAACTTTTCGAAATCCTTAATTGAAGCGGTAAAAAGAAGTTCATAATCTTCGCCGCCCGAAAGTGCACCAACTGAAGCAACCATAGAAAATTCTTCTGCAATATTTTGGGTTGAAGCGTCAATCGGGATTTTTTCTTCATAAATCTTACATCCAACATTAGATGCCTTACATATATGAAGTAATTCAGACGATAGACCATCTGAAATGTCAATCATAGAGCTGGGTTTCACATTTATTTTTTTTAATTCAGCAATCACATCTTTTCTTGCTTCAGGCTTTAATTGTCGTTCTAAAATATAATCGTAGCCTTCAAATTTTGGCTGCACATCCGGATTTGTCTTAAATACTTCTTTTTCGCGTTCTAATAATAGCAAGCCAAAATAGGCACTGCCAAGATCTCCCGATACTAAAATTAAATCGTTTTTCTTTGCTGAATTTCTGTAAACAACATCTTCTTTTGAGACTTCTCCTAATGCAGTTACGTTGATAGTCAGGCCTGTAACAGAAGATGATGTGTCTCCGCCGATCAAATCAACACCATAAATTTCGCAAGCGAGATAAATCCCTGAGTAGATTTCTTCTGTGGCTTTTACAGTAAATTTATTAGAAATTGCTATCGATACAGTAATTTGTTTCGGAATGGCATTCATTGCATAAATGTCAGATAGATTCACAACAACTGCTTTGTAACCAAGATGTTTCAGTGGTGTATATATCAAATCGAAGTGAATTCCTTCTACAAGTAAATCTGTAGTTACAACAATTTGCTTATATCCGTAGTCTAAAACTGCTGCATCGTCTCCAATTCCTTTAATTGTACTGCTATTTTTTAGTTTTACTTTTTCTGTTAATGTTTCAATTAACTTAAATTCACCTATTTCCGATATTTTTGTCATTTGTTTACCATTAAATTTTTGCCTGCAAATTTATATTTTTAAATGTGCAATTATAATAAGATTTTATATATTTGCGGCTTATTTAGAATAATACTAAATAAGAATAAGATTGATTTAAATATCATTCAATATTGATAAAATATGAAGAGTGAACAAGACATAATTTTAGGAGAAGTTACAAATAGTGATTACAAATATGGGTTTGTGTCTGAAATAGAGGCAGATGAAATCCCAAAAGGATTAAACGAAGAAGTAGTTAGATTAATATCATCGAAAAAAAATGAACCTGATTGGCTCCTTGAATACAGACTAAAAGCATTCCGATATTGGAAAACTCTTGAATTTCCGAAATGGGCAAATTTGAATATTCCAGATATTGATTATCAGGATATTATTTACTATTCTGCCCCAAAGCAAAAGCCAAAACTGGATAGTTTAGATGAAGTAGATCCGGAGCTTCTTAACACTTTCGAAAAATTAGGAATTCCGCTAAACGAACAAAAACTTCTTTCTGGTGTTGCTGTAGATGCTGTAATGGATAGCGTTTCGGTGAAAACAACATTTAAAAAGAATTTGGCAGAATTAGGTATAATTTTTTGCTCTTTTAGCGAAGCAGTTCAAGACCACCCCGACCTTATTAAGAAATATCTTGGATCGGTGGTTCCATACAAAGATAATTTTTTTGCAGCTCTAAATACTGCTGTTTTTAGTGATGGCTCGTTTTGTTATATCCCAAAAGGAGTGAAATGTCCAATGGAACTTTCTACATATTTTAGGATAAATGCTGCCAATACCGGACAATTCGAACGTACGTTAATTGTTGCCGATGATGATAGTTATGTAAGCTATCTTGAAGGTTGCACTGCGCCACAAAGAGATGAAAATCAGCTTCATGCTGCAATTGTTGAAATTATTGCGATGAAAAATGCAGAAGTAAAATATTCGACTGTTCAGAATTGGTATCCCGGAAATAAAGAAGGAATTGGCGGGATTTATAATTTTGTAACGAAACGAGGAATTTGCCAAGGCGACAATTCGAAAATTTCGTGGACACAGGTCGAAACTGGTTCAGCAATCACTTGGAAATATCCGGGTTGCATTTTGAAAGGAGATAATTCTATAGGCGAATTCTATTCAGTTGCGGTTACAAACAATTTTCAGCAAGCCGATACAGGCTCAAAAATGATTCATCTTGGAAAAAATTCAAAAAGCACAATTATTTCAAAAGGTATTTCGGCAGGGAAAAGTCAAAATTCATATCGAGGACTTGTTAGGATTGCTAAAAAAGCTATCAATTCGCGAAATTTTTCGCAGTGCGATTCATTGCTTCTGGGCGACAAATGTGGTGCTCACACTTTTCCATACCTCGATATCGACAACCAATCTTCAATAGTTGAGCATGAAGCTACAACTTCAAAAATTGGAGAAGACCAAATATTTTATTGTAACCAACGCGGAATCGATACAGAAACAGCAATTGGCTTAATAGTAAATGGTTATGCAAAAGAAATTCTAAATAAATTACCTATGGAATTTGCTGTTGAAGCACAAAAATTATTACAAATTTCACTTGAAGGAAGCGTTGGATAAGTTTTAAAAATTAATATTAATTTGTCAAAAAAGAGTTACTCACAAACTCTTGACTATTAAACAATTTCAAACAAAAAATACTATGTTAAAAATAACAAATTTACATGCCTCTATAGAAGGAAAAGAAATTTTGAAAGGAATAAATCTTGAAATAAAAGCTGGTGAGGTGCATGCCATTATGGGGCCAAATGGCTCTGGCAAAAGTACACTTGCCTCAGTAATTGCAGGTCGGGAATATGCCAATATTACTGAAGGTAAAATTCAGTATATTGGAAAAGACCTTTTAGATATGCTACCTGAAGAAAGAGCTCGCGAAGGAATTTTCCTTGGTTTTCAATACCCGATAGAAATTCCGGGTGTGAGCATGGTAAATTTCATGAAATCTGCAATCAACGAAAAACGCAAGCACAACGGCCAAGAACCTATTAAAGCTGCAGCTTTTCTAAAAATGATGCGAGAGAAAAAAGCATTTGTAGAATTAGACTCTCAGTTAGCTAATAGGTCGGTCAACGAAGGATTTTCAGGAGGAGAAAAAAAACGAAACGAAATATTTCAAATGGCAATGTTAGAGCCAAAACTTTCGATACTTGACGAAACCGACTCAGGACTTGATATTGATGCTCTTAGAATTGTAGCCAATGGTGTGAATAAATTGAAATCGCCTGAAAATGCAACAGTTGTAATTACTCATTATCAGCGATTGTTAGACTATATTGTGCCCGATGTAGTTCATGTTTTGTACGATGGAAAAATTGTGAAAACAAGCGGAAAAGAACTTGCTCTCGAACTTGAAGAAAAAGGATACGATTGGATAAAAAATCATATTAATTAATCAATTCCAAAACCTATTGTTTATCGAAATAATTAGTGAAAATCAAGACTGTCATTATATTTTTTAAATAGTATGGAAGTCTTAAAAACGACAAAAAATGAATAAATATCCCATAGTTAGCGATTTTGCTAATATTTTTCAAAACAATATCGAAAAACTTGATAAATCATCTGAAATAATTTCAAGACATAGAAAAAGTGCAATTGATAAATTCAGTGATCTTGGCTTACCTTCACGAAAAAATGAAAAGTATAAGCACACAAATTTATTACCGATTTTTGATGACAAGCACAATTTTTATTTTGAAAAACAAAAAATTGATTTTCAATTAGATGATATTTTTTCTTGCGATATCCCTGATATTGATACAGATACAATTATTTTACTAAATGGATGGTATTATTCCGCAAATGACGAAAAGCTGACAACATTGCCAAGTGGTGCAATTATAGGAAGCTTTGATGAAGCATCGAAAAAATTTCCTGAGTTGTTTGAAAAGCATTACTCAAAAATTGCCTCCTATGAAAATGACAGTTTAGTAGCTTTAAATACTGCTTTTGTTCAGGATGGTTTGTTTTTGTATTTCCCAAAAAATGCTGTTTTAGAAAAGCCGATTCAGATAATTAATATCTTGCTTTCTGAAGAAGCTCTATTTGTTCAGCATAGAAATATGATTATTGCTGAAGAAAATTCTCATGCTAAAGTTGTGGTTTGCGACCATTCTTTGTCGCCACATAAATTCTTGACAAATTCGGTAACAGAAGGATTTGTTGGCAAAAATGCATTTCTTGATTATTTCAAAATTCAAAACGAACATAACGAGGCTTCGCAAATATCATCGGTATTTTTTCAACAAGAAAAAAGTAGCACACTAAATTTTAATACAATTTCTCTTCACGGCGGATTAATTAGGAATAATATCAATGTTTTGTTAAACGACGAATATTGCGAAAACAATCTTTACGGATTGTACTTAACCGACAAAACTCAACATATTTCTAATTATACGGTAATAGATCATGCAAAACCAAACTGTGTTAGTAATCAGGTTTTTAAAGGAGTATTAGACGATTTTGCAAATGGCACTTTCACCGGAAAAGTTGTTGTAAGAAAAGAGGCACAAAAAACCAAAGCGTTTCAATCGAACAAGAATATTTTATTGACAGATATTACAAAAATTCATTCACAACCACATCTCGAAATATATGCTGACGATGTAAAATGTAGTCATGGTGCAACAGTCGGACAATTAGACGAAAATGCCATTTTTTATTGTCAATCACGCGGAATTCCTAAACATGAAGCACGATTGCTGATGATGTTTGCTTTCGCTAACGAAATTGTCAAAAAAATCACAGTTGAACCATTGCGCGAAAGAATAGACGATTTGGTGAATAAGAGGTTACGAGGTGAATTGTCGAGATGTAATAATTGTGCTTTGAATTGTCATTCTTAAATCAGGCTATTCTTAAAAAAAGTTGCTAGTCTTTTTGAATATTTGCTTACCAAAATTATGTAAAGAGATATAGTACTTTTAGATTAATTGCTATTTTTGTTATTAAAAACTAAAAATTGTGAACATAGACATAAACAAAATTCGTAAAGATTTCCCAATCTTAAATCAAAAAATATATAAAAAACCGCTTATATATCTCGACAACGCAGCAACAACTCAAAAACCACAACAAGTAATTGATGCAGAAACTAAGGTTTACCAAAACTGGAATAGCAATATTCATCGCGGGGTTCATTTTCTTAGCGACAAAATGACCAAAAAATATGAGCGTTCAAGAGAAAATATTCAGCGATTTATAAATGCAAAACATTCGCACGAAATAATTTTTACGAGCGGAACAACTTTCTCGATAAATGCTGTTGCTTTTTCTTTTGGTGAAAAATACATTTTTGAAAACGATGAGATTATTGTTACTGAAATGGAACATCATGCAAATATTGTAGCATGGCAAATGTTATGCGACAGAAAAAATGCAAAACTAAAAGTTCTTCCAATTGATGATAATGGAGATTTAATGATTTCGGAATTAGAAAAACTAATTGGCCCAAAAACTAAAATAATTGCTTTTACTCATGTTTCTAACACGCTCGGTACAATAAATCAAGTTAAGGAGATTACGAAAATTGCACATAAAAACAATATTCCTGTTTTGATTGATGGAGCACAGGCAATTCAGCATTCCGATGTTGATGTTCAGGATTTAGATTGCGATTTTTATGTCTTCTCAGGACATAAACTTTATGCTCCCACAGGAATTGGAATTTTATATGGTAAAGAAAAATGGTTGAATGCAATGCCGCCATATCAGGGAGGAGGCGACATGATTGAAAAAGTTAGCTTCGAAAAAACCACTTTTAATAAACTGCCCTTTAAGTTTGAAGCTGGAACTACAAATTATGCCGGAGCTGTAGGGCTTTCAGAAGCAATAAATTACATAAAAAATATAGGGCTCGAAGAAATTTCTATTTACGAAACTCAGCTCTTGGAGTATGCAACTCAGAAATTGTCGGCGATACCGGAATTAGAGATTTACGGAAAATCGCAAAATAAAATTAGTGTTATTTCTTTTTTGTTGAAAAATATACATCACTACGACACAGGTTTGATACTCGACAAACTGGGAATAGCTGTGAGAACAGGGCATCACTGTACGCAACCGCTTATGGATAGATTAAATATTGATGGAACTGTTAGAGCTTCCTTTTCTTTTTTTAATACCTATGAAGAAATTGATATTTTATACGATGCTCTTTTAAGAGTGGTGAAAATGTTTAATTGAAAATTTGTAAAAAATGGATTTCAAAATTATCTCTGATTTTTTACCAACCGGCGACCAGCCAGAAGCAATAAAGCAACTCTCGAAAGGAATTTTGAACAAAGAAGAATATCAAACTTTACTTGGAGTTACTGGTTCGGGAAAAACTTTCACTGTTGCCAATGTTATTGAAAAACTTCAGAGGCCGGCTTTAATTTTGAGTCATAACAAAACCCTTGCAGCGCAGCTCTACGGCGAGTTCAAACAATTTTTTCCGGAAAATGCCGTAGAATATTTTGTTTCATATTACGATTATTATCAACCCGAAGCTTATTTGCCAGTTTCTGATACTTATATTGAAAAAGACCTTTCAATTAATGATGAAATTGAAAAACTAAGGTTAAGTACCACTTCTTCATTACTTTCCGGCAGAAAAGATATAATTGTAGTTTCGTCAGTTTCATGTATTTACGGAATTGGAAATCCAGAAGATTTTCATGAAAATGTTATAAAACTGCAAAAAGGACAATTAGTTAGCAGGAACAAATTTTTAATGCAATTGGTTGATAGCCTGTATTCAAGAAATGAAATTGAATTGAATCGTGGAAATTTTCGAGTAAAAGGTGATACTGTAGAAGTTTTTCTTGCATATGGCGATATTGCATTTCGCATAATTTTTTGGGGTGACGAGATTGAAGAAATAGAATCATTCGATCCTATAAACGGACAAACTCTTGAGCGAATTGATCAGGCAATAATTTACCCTGCAAGTATTTTTGTTACTACAAAAGATCGTATGCAGCAAGCAATTAGATTGATTCAAGACGATTTGGTTAAACAAATTGATTATTTCAAAGATATCGGTAAACCTTTGGAAGCCAAGCGAATTGAAGACAGAGTTACTTACGATATGGAAATGATGAAGGAGTTGGGGCATTGTTCAGGAATCGAGAACTATTCTCGCTACTTCGATGGACGCAAGCCCGGTTCACGTCCTTTTTGTTTGTTAGATTATTTTCCTGAGGATACTTTAACTATTATTGACGAAAGCCATGTTACTATTCCGCAAGTTAGAGCTATGTATGGGGGAGATCATTCCAGAAAAATTAATCTGGTGGAATACGGTTTCAGGCTTCCGGCTGCGATTGACAACCGACCACTGAAATTTGAAGAATTTGAGGAAATCACCAAGCAAACAATTTTCGTTAGTGCTACACCCGCCGATTTTGAGCTCGGAAAATGTCAGGGAGTAGTAGTTGAACAAATTATTCGCCCAACAGGATTATTAGAGCCTGTGATAGAAATTCGCCCAAGCTTGAATCAAATTGACAAACTTATTGAAGAAATATATAATCGTACAAAAATTGATGAGCGAGTTTTGGTTACAACGCTCACAAAACGAATGGCTGAAGAGCTTACAAAATATTTGGCAAAAATGAATATTCGTTGCAGATATATTCATTCCGGTGTCGATACTCTCGAAAGAGTTGAAATTATGGAAGATTTCCGAAAAGGATTGTTCGATGTTTTGGTAGGTGTAAATCTTTTGCGTGAAGGTCTTGATTTGCCGGAAGTTTCGCTGGTTGCTATTCTTGATGCCGATAAAGAAGGTTTTCTTCGTTCCGAACGATCGTTAATTCAAACCTCTGGTAGGGCTGCACGAAATATCAATGGGAAAGTAATAATGTTTGCCGATAAGATTACAAATTCGATGCAAAAAACCATCGACGAAACTAACAGAAAACGGGAAAGACAATTGGCTTACAACGAAAAAAATAATATTCAACCAAAGCAAATAGTTAAGTCAACCGATTCAATGATAAAGACTTTGCTGAAAAACCAAAAAGCATATGTTGAGTCAGATTCAATAAGTGTAGCTGCAGAACCTGTAGTTAAATATATGTCGCCAAAAGCTTTGGATAAAGCCATTGTGAAAACAAAAAATGCAATGAAAAAAGCAGCCAAAGAACTCAATTTCATAGAAGCAGCCCGCTTGCGCGATGAGATGTATGCTTTAGAGAAACTTTTGAAAGAAAAGGAGATTAGTTGATTTGGGAATTAAAGGATTTGCATCATCCCGAAAGTAGAGCCACTAATTATCAAGTTTTAATGAGCTATTCACAAAAACTTGATTTTTGTAATTGTTCCTGAGCCCCTAATATCTATTGAGTTGACAAATCATTCTAAACTATTTCCTTAAAGTTTGCCTAAGATTGTATTATTGTCGTACGAACTAATAGTCCATCTTTGTCGAACTTTTCATTTATTCATAGTACTAAAGACGTTTTCATGAGAAATGGCATAAGATATTGCCTCTTTCACAAATTCGTTTAATGTAATATTTTTTCTTGATGCTAACAATGTAGCTTGCCTATGAAGCTCTTTGGTTACTCGTACATTAAAATTGCCTTTAAAAGTTTTATCGGGTGCTTTTTCTAAATTTTCACATGTTTTCAAATAATCAACAACTGATTCTATAAAAGCATTTTTTAATTCTTTTACTGTTTCACCTTCAAATGTAACCAAGTCGTTTATACCATGAACTTTACCATAAAAAACTTCATCTGCCGAACTAAAATTAACTGTTCCTATATATTCTTTATATTTTAAATAATTTTCCATGATTTACGTTTTATATTTTTAGATAATTTCTAATTTCCCTGATTACATACAATTTAATGATTTTTGAAGGATGAGGCTCATGAAGACTTATGATTTTATTTTCATCATTGATAAACTTTCTTCTTGAACCACCTGTTTTTCCTTTCTTGGTAATTTCTATATATCCAAACTGGGCTAATATCCGACATAATTCATCCCAAGTAAAATCTTTTGGATTAGATTTAAGTTTTTCAAGAAGCTTCTCAATTTTACTCATAACAAATTTAACTGCAAATATTGTAACTATATTTCAGTTGCAAAGATATGATTTTTTTACTAAAACAATACCTGAATTATCCAGAATATGGGTTTAAAACTATAAAGTTTATTATATTACAAGTTAAATAATAAATTTGAAATATAATATGCTTTTCTCATATTTCAAAAAAACAACATTCGGGAAGTTTCAATACTTTCAGAACTTTTTTTTGTTCAAAGTGAGCGTATGGCTCCAAGCCAACCACTCATTAAACTTCAATTTGTTTTTAAACATTCTGTAATCGCAAATTTTGCTTCTTCAGTTTGCAGTTTCGTATTTGGTTGATTAATTGATATTTATATAAATAATAAAAACTAAATGCCAAAAAATCAATATTTATTTTATAAATTTCAATAAATGTATTGATTTTTATATTTTTACCGTTTGAAATAATATTTTAATAAATATAATATGGCAAGTATTAAAACAAGTTTTTTGTTAAAGTCGATGTTTGGAATGATTCCTGCTACTCAGAAAATTGAATTGGCTGAAGCTGAAATTCAAAAGGAATTTAAAGAATTTAATGAATTCCAAAATTCGCAGGAATTATCAGATTTTTTAGAATTAGAAAAAATTGTTACTTCACAAAAATTTGTTAACACTTTAGCAAAAATCAAAGCCGAAAATTTTAGTTCGACTAAAGAATATAAGCAAGAACAAGAATATCTGAAACTCCAAAAACAAAAAAATATAAAATTATACTATAAGTTTAAAAGCTCGAACATATACGATCAATTTCTCAGGACAGAGCAATCAGATGACTTAAAAGAATTTGTTGAACTAGAGAAAATGGTTAATACCTCAGCATTTTTAACTGCATTTGACAAAGTAAAAGCCGAATGCAAAGAGAAAAAGGAAGATTTTAAAGAAACTAAGGAATACGGAAAAAAACAAAAATGGAAAGATCTTAAAAAGTCAAGTCTGATTAAGAAGTTTTTTAAAGTGAAAAAATCGTCGAAATATGAAAACTTCAAAAAGTTAGATAAATCTGATTTAATTAGTAAATATGAAGATCTTGAAGCGATCGTTCATACTCAGGAGTTTATAGATTTAAAAAATGAGATGAACGATAAGGAAAGATACAAAAAATTTGACGAGTATAAAAAACAAACGAAGTACGAAGAGATTAAAAACTCCGAGAAATTTCAAAAATATTTTAAACTGAAAGGCTCAAATAAATTTGACGAAATCAAATCCTGGAATTTAAGTTTTTACGACAATTTTGATGATAAAGATTTAGATCAAACAAAATGGATGACGAATTATTATTGGGGGAAAACATTACTGAAAGATGGATATTCTTTAGCAAACGATAAACATTTTATTACGGATGGTAAGAATTTGCAAATTAAAGATTCTATTTTAAGCATAATAACAAAAAGAGACAAAGCTCAAGGAAAATTATGGAATCCAAAGTTTGGTTTTATGCCAAAACAATTTGATTATACATCAGGATTGATTAGTACCGGCGAAAGTTTCAGACAAAAGTTCGGAATTTTTAAAGCTAAAATAAGATTGAACGATGTTACACCAGTGAATCATGCATTTTGGATGTTGTCAGAAAAAATGATTCCCGAAATTGATATTCTTAAATTGGATGGAAAGAAAAAAATAGGAATGAACAATTATTGGGGTTTAGGAACAAATAAAAGTATTTCAAAAATAGGCGCTTCAAAATATTTAAATGATTTCTTTATTTTCTCTCTCGAATGGTCTGAAGACAAAATTGTTTGGAAAATAAACGATGTGATTGTTAAAGAACAAACATCTGGAATTCCGAAAACTCCAATGTATATTGTTTTCAGCTCCGCACTTTACAATGAGATTAGCGACAGCATCTTACCTGCAAAAATGGATATTGACTGGATAAAATGCTATTCTAAGAACTAATAAAATTGTTGCCTTCCCAAACCTTTCAATAAAAGTAAGTTAAAGTTTTGGTAATAAGTAAAAAGCTAATTTCTTTATCAAGAAATTGATAAGAAAATTAGCTTTTGTATTTTCAAACAAAATAATCCTTGATTATCTTAGTAATGAAAACTTAGAAGATATTGACTTTTTGTCGTTAATTAGAAAAATGTTATAAATTCCAGCAGGAAGGTTACCTAATTCAATTTTCATATTTTTGGCAAGATTGTTTTGTTTTTGTCTAACAAGTTCTCCAGTTGCATTAAAAATTCTGATACTTTCAATAATAAAATCCCTTTCTGAGCTGACATTAATATAATTTGTTGCCGGGTTTGGATAAATTATAATGCCGTTCATATCTAATTCATTCATTGAGCTTGTTGAAGTATCAATCACAGTTATGTAATTTGTCTTAATTTCAACATCAGTCAAGGTATCATCTCCTTGATATGAATTAATAGTTAAGGAGACAGAAAAAACTCCCGGATTGTCATAAGTTACAGATTTTGTTGACATTACAGAAGATTCTGGTGATCCACCTTCGAAATTCCATTTCCTTGAATATCCTGGAAAAGCGTTAGAAATATCTGTAAATTCAACTGATTCTCCAGGGTAGATACTTGTAAGATCTGAAATAAAATCTGCCTGAATTTGAATATTATCGTAGCCGTCTTTCCCGTTCACTGTAGTAACGCCAGAGTCGGATGGATCTAACCAAGGTTTTAATTTACTGTAATCTTGCGAGCCATTCGAACTCCACGAATAGTAGAATTTTCCATAATAATCGGCTTTGTCAGGACCGGTTCCGGTTCCAGCACCACCAGCAACACATGCTGATGCACCACCGGTTAAAGTTCCAACAATATACCCACTATTGTTAAATAGAGGTGAACCAGATGAACCTCCTTCAGTAACTCCATGCCCGTTTTGTGTTGTTTCCCAGCTCAATCTCCAGTGAGTGTTGTTGCTTAACCAGCCACCGGAAGTAGCAGAGTTGAATTTCGATATTTTTTTAATATCTCCTGCCGGATGATGAATTCCAACACCTCCTGTAGGAGGTGCGGCTGATCTGTCCCAACCGTTAAAAAATGGAGTAAAACTCATTGGAACATAGTTGTTTAAGAGAATTAAGTAAAAATCAGAACCAGATTCGCCTCCTCTGGCAATTTTTGTACCTCCAACCATTGAATTATAGCTGGGTTGGCTTGTTGGTGAGGTACATGCCGTAGCTTCAAAATTAAAATAGAAAGTCCATTGTTCAAGATCTTCTGTAGATGTTCCTTCTGCACAATGATCTGCTGTTAGAAAATATGGTGTTCCGTCTTCAAGTGTTGTGTTTATTAGAGAACCTGAACACCAGCCAAATCCTTGACTTGTAACAACGCTAATTCTTGCTACTCCTCGTTTTTCGTCTTGCCAATCGTCTCCTTCAGGGACGCAGTTAATATTCACTTCGCAAACCTCAGAATCTCCAAACGATTTTCCATCCCTCAGAAAATTGACAGATCGATAGGCATATCCAAGAGAAGAAATATTAATACTTGCCATATTTCTTACATTTTGAGGTTCAAAATATTCAAGAACAATTACTTCGCCGAAAATTAGTTCGGTGGCAAACAAACCACTTTCGCGATTATTAAATTCGGTGAATGCACCAATCACTTGTTTTTTATCACCACCATAAACGAACAATCTACCTTCAGTGGGCAACCAAAAATCATCGAATAAAAGGAAAAGTGCCAAAGCATCTTCCGAGTACAGCTTCATTCTCCAAACTCTATCGCCATCAGGTAAATCTGTCCATTCACCAGCATTGTCAATCGATAAATTTACAGGAAGTTTTCTACCGTATAGATATAAATCATCATTTAGGGCATTTTTCTCATCTTCAATCCGGATTTTTTCCATGTCCGGTTTAGTAATTTCGTAGTAAGAAATTTCTGAAAAACTTTCAGACGATTTAAAACTTAAAGGTTCCCCTCCTTCACTAATTTGTCCAATGGCAAAATTGCTGCAAAATGCTGCTACCATAAATAAAATTGATATTCTTATTATGTTATTCATAAAATAATTTTTAAAACAATAATTTCTAATTATGGTGTCAAAAGTACAATATTTATATTATAATGGTAAAATCTTTTTTTACGATTATTATCAAATAATAATGTTGTTAAAAGTTTGTTAATGAAGTGCTTCATGTGTTTATTAAAAGAGTGAACAAAGCTCCTCAATTAAGAAATAGAGATTGTTTTGTTTAAATGTTATAAAATCTTTGCAGGTTGTTGCACCCATTTTTTGTCAGTCTTCAGTATCCAGTTTTCAGTTAACTGCAAACTGAAGATTGATTCTTTAATAAACCAAAACATCCCCACTATTCATCTTCACCTGATAGCCCTTGCCAGGCAGCATATTGCCTATATTATTTACACTGAATTGTGGCCAGTAAACGTTGCCGGCATCGTCTTTTACAATTTCGGTATTTGACACAATGGTTGAAAATATTTGTGAAATATCGATAGGGGATTGCAACAGGTAACCAATTATATTCCAGCCTGCAGAGAGGGAAATTGGTGAGTTTTGTGGCTGGCAGATTATTCCAGTAACATTCAGGGTGTCGCCGCTTGCCATTTTCACCTGATATCCCTGACCAAGAGCGAGAGTATCTAATAGTGTGATTGAGTATTGAGGATAATAGACCAAACCGATTTGGTTTTTTACCAAAACCGTGTTTCCGACAATTTCTGAAAAAACTGAATCAATATTGTTTTCGTAAGGTTCAATGTATGTTGAGAAAATGCTCCAGCCAGCTGGCAAAGAAATTGGCTGTGTTCCTGCATAAATGCACGAGCCATTGTTAAAATCGGCATTTGGGTTGTAGTTCAGTGCAAGTGTATCGTTGCAGCCTCCCATTCCAAGAACAAAATTAGTGCAATAGGTTTCGGAACAACCAACTCCATAATTATTATTTGCGGTTACACATATTTCATAAAATCCATAATCTGCATAGGTATGTTCATCGAACAAACCTCCTCCATAGCCGCCATCGCCAAATGACCATGAGAAAGGATAATCCGACCAATAATTATTTGCTTCAACACTTATTGTCATACTATCCCATGGAACTATGAAAATACCATAAATGCCTGAATTTACTTCACATTCCGGTGCTTCTACAGTTATAGTAAAACTATTGCTATAATTTATACAAGTTGGATCATTCAGGTCCCAATATGAATATGAAACAGTATAATTTCCTGCTACAGTGTACATTCCTGAAACTTCCCAGTCGTTGTACAAGGTGTCGATATCGCCGTTGCCCCAGTTCCATGCCAAACCGTAATCATAAGTAGGTTCATTCATAACATCATCTGCAAATGCATCATAATACCAACCTCCGGAATACGGCACAGCAATTTCGTATAAATCAATTCCAAAATTACTGTAACATTCAAGATCAATTTCTTTTTCAACTATCAGAATGCAATTAGAATCTGCTTTGTGAGAAATTTTGCAAGTTACATCATATTGTATTGTTGAAGGAAAAGTATGATCAATAAGATACTGATTTTCAATAGTTGTACCATCGCCAAGATTCCATAAAATATTGTAATTTACAGTATCTACATTCGGTAAAAGTTCAAAAATTGCATGTTTCCAAACATTTTCATAAATCTCAATTTCGGCAGACTGGATGCAGGGAACACTATCGACATTTATAATTTTTTGAATTTGCTGGTTGCAATTGCTGTCGGGCAAATAAACTACTGAAAGTATGATGGTTTTATAACCATATGAATTATAAAAATGCACAGGATTGTTTTGGTTTGTGAGGTTCGTAGAATCTCCAAAATCCCAAATAATTTGATAATCTATAGTATCCAGAAAGTATGATGTCTCTAATGAAACATTAAAACTATCTCTTTGCATCGAAAAATCTAAATTGTCTAAAAAACAAGAAGTAATGATCGTATCATAAATATTTAAAAAACACAGACTATCATTTTTGTCCTGAATATTCAAAACAATAGAAAAGGTATCAATCGCCTGATAATTGTATTGGATAGAAGTTGTTTGATAAAATTCTGTACCATCGCCCATTTGCCAGCTTAGAAAATATTGTGAGGTGTCAATCGAATAAGGAAAATATGATTCAATAAAAACTTCAGTTGAATTAACATATGTATTCAAATATAAATTAGGAATATTGCAATTATTTGATTCACTTTCCTCAAACAATGCCACAAAAACATCAAGTTCTCCTACACTTGTAATCGTAGTTGAATCTATAGCCATGCTATTTTGAAAATATCCAGCTATCACAATTTTTTCATCCATTGAAACATCAATGCTATTTGACAAATCGTCAGATGTTCCGCCATAGCTATTTGCCCACAGAAAATCTCCAAAAGGATCATATTTTGCAAGGAAAATATCAGTGCCACCATTCGAAATAAGGCTATGTATAGGAAAATTTAAAGTATCGTTAAAACGTCCTGTGATATAGACTCCTCCATTCATGCTAACTGCAACTCCATATGCTTGATCATCATCGCTTCCACAGGCACTTTCTGCCCATTGCCACTGCCCTGTAGAATCTAAGCAAGCAAGAAATATATCATATCCACCACAACTTTCAAGCTGGTAGATACCGAAATTTACAGTTCCTTCAAAAAATCCGGTTACAAAGCAGTTTCCAAAGTCATCAGTTACAATATCTCTTCCGTAATCGTTACCTGAACCACCGGCTTTTTCTACCCACAAAACATTTCCAAGGCTATCTAATTTGCTGACATAAATATCCCTGTTTCCCGAGGAACTCAGACTTAAACTGTCAAAGTATGCAGTACTCATAAAAGCTCCTGTAAGAAAAATATTTCCGAAACTGTCATCAACCATAGCATAACAAACGTCTGTATTTGATCCGCCCATATTTTTTATCCATTCAACATTTCCATTTGCAGAATAGCTTGAAACAAAAATATCGTAGTAACCAGTAGTTTGCAATGTTATGCCATTTCCGAACCCTATGGGAGATACATTAAAATGTCCGGCTGCTATTAAGCGATCTGAATAGTTCGAACTTAAATTAGCCAGAAAAATTTGATTCATACCGGAGCTATTATTTGCAATATTATTTAACCACAACGGATTAGCTTCTTCATCAAGCTTGCCAATTATCAAATTATTATATGAACCATAATAGTTGGTATCGCCCACCCAAACGGCATTCCTGCAAAATCCTCCAAAATAGACCTCATTTTCCGCAGAAACGCAGATTGAAGTATATTTATCATCGAAATAGCTTTTAATAGTTTGAGCACATTTAAAGTTTAAGCAAGAGTCAAAACCAATATAAAAAGCATCAGAAGTGTTATAATTAACAAGCATTTGTAAAACTGTGTCAGTTAAGTCTATTGGTTGCTCATATGTTCCTGAAATATAAATATTTCCACTGTTATCAAATCTAACTTCCTGCACAGTTTCATCTAATGGGCTCCCAAAACTTTTCAGAATTTTCAGTTCCTGACCTTGAATATTGATTGAAAGACTGATTATGATAATTAAAATATATAGAATACTTGTTTTCATAGCTTAAAACATTGTTAATTTACAATTTTCGCTTTTCTTATTTTCAGCAAAAATAGAATCGAAATTGTTTTCTAAAGGTTCGAGGTAAGTGGAGAAGATGCCCCAGCCGTCTTGAAGTGGGATTTGATGGTTCATGATTGTTCTGATAAGACTTGTCTCATATGAATTACTTATTTGTGTCTAAATGATAGTCACCTATTGTAACTAATCCTCCTTTGTTAATAATTTCCAAATGTAAAACAAAAAATAGTTGATGTCAAGTTTTTCGTGCTTAGTTTTTCTGAAAACTTAAATAAAACAAGTCTTGAGACTAATTATTCATATCTCGGATCAGACTTAATTGGCATTTTAGCAAGTTTTTCTACTGTAATGCTTGGGAAATCAAATTCGTGTGTAATTTCTCCTAAAATTAAATACATACCATTTCCCCGAAAGGGATAGTTTTTTAGTGAGTCTGGAAAGTGAACTGTATCAAAAAATTCTCCTTGTACATCAATGAAGGTAGCAAAGTGCATTATTTCCCTTTTTTTTGTGTAAACATATTTGATTGTAACTAATTGTCCTAACATTTTGACTTTTTTGCCAATACTTTCGGCTAATTGGCTGGAGTTAATTTCACCTCGAAATTTAGTTTTTAATAAATCGAAATACGAAACACTCACTGGAAATCCTATATATTCTATTTCATCGTAGGCATCTTCCAAAATATTATATTCTAATATAGGAAGTTCAAATTTTTTCTCTTCGGTATAAAACAGCAAGCCGGGTTTTATTCCTGAACCCTTTTTGTTTAGCAAAAAATGAACCTCCCACAAGAGTTGGGTTTTGTTGTGTTTTGTAAATCGGAAAGAGCCAATTTTAATGAGAATAATTATTTGTTCGAGCGAGCATGATACTCTTTTCAAAAAATCTTTTAGTCCTATGAAATCGCCATTTGTTTTTCGTTCTTTTTCAATTGCTTTACCTATTTTATATTCTAAATTGGCAATATGCACAAAACCAATATAGATATTTTTTTCGATGATTGTAGTGGAATAATTACTGTTATTCACACATGGAAGATTTATTTCGGCACCCCAACGCTTGGCTTCATTGAAATATACCCAAGTTCTGTAAAATCCGCCATGATTATTTATCACAGCTACCATAAATTCTATAGGGAAATATGCTTTCAAAAATAGACTCTGGTAACTCTCAACAGCATAGGATGCCGAATGTGCTTTTGAAAACGAATATCCCGCAAATGATTCTATTTGTCGCCACACCTCTTTTGTGATATCGTAGGAATATCCTCGCATTTTGCAGTTTGCAAAAAACTTATCAACAATTAATTGAAATTCTTTTTTCGAACGAGATTTTCCGCTCATAGCCCTTCGCAGAACATCTGCATCTGCCAAATCTAATCCTGCAAAGTGATGGCATATTTTCAGAACATCTTCTTGATAAACCATAACTCCATAAGTTTCAGATAGTTGTTCTTTCATCACAGGATGGATATATTCAAAACTATTTGGTTTATGAAATCTTTGAATATATTCACGCATCATGCCTGAACGAGCGACACCTGGACGAATAATTGAGCTTGCAGCAACAAGGCTCAAATAATTATCGCATCTAAGTTTTTTCAACAATCCACGCATGGCAGGGCTTTCAACGTAAAAACAACCATTCGTTTCGCCCGTCTGTAAGAGCTTTTTTATTTTTGGATCTTTTTTAAATTTTTCAACTTGGTGTACATCAATGTCAATTCCTTGGTTTTGGTGTACTATTTCTACACTTTCGCGAATATGGCCAATACCTCTCTGGCTTAAAATATCAAGTTTTTCAAAGCCAATATCTTCGGCTACATACATGTCCCATTGTGTTGTAGGATAACCTTTTGGAGGCATGTCAACTGCTGTGTAATAGGAGAGGGGTTTTTCAGAAATGATAATACCTCCGGCGTGAATACTTCTAATATTTGGAAAGTTTGCCATTTGTTTTCCAATATTAAAAATGTTTTGAGTGTATTCGTTCTGATTTATTGGATTATCGGGATTTTCGACCAAACTATCAATTTCTTGTTTTGGAAGACCATATACTTTTCCGAGTTCACGAAGTATAGATTTCGACTTAAAAGTTGTTGTTACCCCTAACAGAGCAGTGTGTTCTAAACCATATTTGTCGAAAATATATTTCGTAACATTATTACGATCTTTCCATGAATAATCTATGTCGAAATCGGGCGGACTTGTTCGTTTAGGATTGATAAATCGTTCGAAATATAAATCTAATTCAATAGGATCTACATCGGTAATTTTCAGGCAATAAGCAACAATACTATTTGCACCGCTTCCTCTACCTACATGGTAAAATCCTTTCGACATAGAAAAACGTATAATATCCCATGTGATAAGAAAATATGCTGAAAATCCGAGCATGTCGATTATTTTCAATTCATGATTGATGCGGTTTTTTGCGAGCTCATTTTTTTCACCATAACGATATTTCATTCCATTTAAAGTTTGTTTTTTTAAAAGAATTTTGTCGTTATAAACACTATCTGTATAGGTTTTTTTGTTTCGTGATCTATTGAAATCAAATTCAAAAGAACAATTATCCATGAGATTTTCAGTATTTCTGATTATGTCAGGATAGTTTTTGAAGTGATTTAATAAAATGCTTTGTGGTAGAATTTGGTCTTGTGGATGAGCAATGTGTTCTGGCAAAAGCTGGCTCAAAAGAATATTGTTGTCGATTGCTCGAAGGTGCGAGTGGACCTGGAAATCTTGCTCATTACAAAAATTAACTGTTTGTTTTATAATAAGTTTCGATTGATGCTTTTTTAGCTCCGATGAAAAAAGTTTATTAGTTTCGTTTGCTTGAATTCCGATAAACTCATTTTCTTTCAACTCTTTTACTACTTTTTTCCCAAATGGGTAAATTATGAAAGCATTATCAAAAAATGGAGCTACATGAGGAAGTTTCTTTTTTTGAAAATTATGGTAACTCAAAAATTCGTTAAGCTCTCGGAAACCTTCATTGTTTTTTGCGATGCCAAAATATAGATGCTCATTAGAATTCCTAAATTCTATTCCTGCTATTGGCTTAATTTTTTTTTCGTAACAGGTTTTTACAAAGTCAATTATGCCCATCGAGTTATTTATATCTGTAAGGGCAAGACTGTCAATTTTGTTTTCTATTGCTTCATCAACAAGCTTTTCTATCGACATGGTTCCATATCGCAAACTGTAGTATGAATGGCAATTTAGATACAAAAAAATATGAATTATTTCCCGTAGTTATTGGGAATAAATTATGAATTATTATTCGTTGTTAGCTTTTGTTTCAAATTCCTTAATTATTTCTTCAAGGCTTTTTCCAAGGTTTTTTAATGAAGCTTTAGCATCTTTTGTTAAAATATGATCAGGATTTTTTTCGATAAATGCTTCATACAATTTCTTTGCTTTTTCATTGTCATTCAATTGATTTTCAAAAATAAAAGCTTGTAAAAAAATGCAAGTCGGAGCCTTTTCAAAAGTTGGGTATTGGTTCGAAACTTTATTAAAGTATGAGATTGCAGGTTTCGACATATTTAAATTCATTGCAATTTCGCCCGCTTTGAATAAGTATTCTGCTGAGTTTTTATCATCCTTGTGGTTTTCTGAAAATAAAGAATATGATAGCATAAGTTTATTTGCAAGTTCAATATCTATTTTTTTCAGGCTATCTGAATAAATGGTTTCTTCAAGTTTAGTGATATTTTCAATATCAATCTCTTTCTGCGATTTTTGATTACAGGATAGCATCAAGAATGCAATTATGGACAGTATTTGGAGTGAGTATTTCATATTTAATCAATTTTAAATTATTAATAAGCAAAAATAAATTATTTCCTGTTCGGGAATTTCATTTTATAATCAGTACTAACTTTCCCTTTTGAAATTGAAGCAAGTTTTCCTTTCAAAATTCTTTTTTTAAGTGGTTGTAACCTATCGGTCAATACGTATCCCTCAAGGTGGTCATATTCATGCTGAATAATCCTGGCTTTAATTCCTTCGTAAATTTCTTCTTTTAAGTCCCAATTCTCATCATAATATTCAATTCTAATTTTGGGTTTTCTTTTCACCTCTTCTCTTATTCCGGGCAAACTTAAACAACCTTCGTTGTATGCCCACGGCTCGCCTTTCTCCTCAAGAATTATAGGATTAATAAATACCTTACTGAAACCTTCCAGTGTTTCGTCTTCTTTCGATAGTGGGCTTGCATCTACAACAAAAAGCCTGATGCCTAAATTAACTTGCGGAGCTGCTAATCCTACTCCGTCTGCATGTATCATGGTTTCCTTCAAGTTCTTAATGAGAGAATCCAAATTTGGATAATTCTCTTCAATCTCAACTGTGGTCTCTCGAAGAACTTTTGAACCATAAGCTACTATTGGTAATATCATCAATAAATTATTTATTTTAAAACTGCGACAAAGATAAAAATTTTAGTACTTGAATTAGTTCTATTTTTTTCTGTAATCAATCTTGTTTTAAATAATAGAATTATCTTTGACTAAAAGTTTAATTTTAAAAATGGATTATGAAAAAGAATAGATATTTAAATTTGGTTGCAATTTTATTATTGTCAATACTTTTTTCTCGTTGCGAAAAAGCTCAAGATCTTATATCTGCAAAGATGGAAGCAAAAATTGATGGTGTAGAATGGAAATCTATTACTCGTGCTACAAATTTGGTTAATAATTATTTCTTGATAGTTGGGACTTCCTCTGCGGGTGAAATTATAGAAATTACAATTCTTGGAAATAGCGAAGGAACATACAATTTGGATTTGTCAAATTTTGAATTTTCAGCCATTTATAAACCAAACATTAGTAGTACTACCGAAAATTATGTTGCAAGTAGTGGTACTATAGAATTAAGCGAACTTGATACTGATAATAAAAAAATTAGCGGAACTTTTCAATTTGATGCTTATAAAAATCTCACCGAAAAAATCTCAATTACTGAGGGAACTTTTGAAAATCTGAATTATATTATTGGAAGCAAGTAGGCTATTTTTATTGTAAATATTTGATTCAATTATTTTCTAAGTCCCGGTAAAAATGCACATTTATTTCGACAATGCGGCTTCTACAAAAGTTGATGAAGAAGTGTTGAAGCTGATGTATGAGCTTCAAAAAACAAATTTTGGAAATCCTTCATCTATTCATCATTTTGGTAGAAATGCAAAATCTTTGATCGAAAAGTCGCGGCGCACTATTGCTAATTATTTTAGTGCTGCTCCTTCCGAAATATTTTTTACTTCCGGCGGTACCGAAGCAATAAATATGGCAATTTCAGCTTGTGTAAATTCATTAAAAATAACTAAAGTAATTACTTCAAAATTAGAGCATCAAGCTGTTTTGCAATGCCTTGAATCCTATGAAAAGATGGGATTAATTGAATTAAACTATTTGAATTTTGACGAAAAAGCTAATCTGAATTTCGACGAACTTAACGAATTTTTGAGCAAAAATCCGAATTCTCTCGTTGCTTTAATGCACCTAAACAATGAAATTTCAAACCTTTTACCAATAAAAAAGGTTAGTAAAATTTGCAAAAAGCATAAGGCAATATTCTTGTCAGATACAGTTCAATCTATTGGACATTACCAATTAAATTTGGAAACCATAGAAATTGATTTTATTGTTGGCTCTGCCCATAAGTTCCATGGGCCGAAAGGAGTTGGCTTTATTTATGTCAATAATAATATGAATATAAAGCCATTAATTATTGGTGGTGCTCAGGAACGAAATATGCGTGCCGGCACAGAAAATGTAATTGGAATTGCAGGAATGGCAAAAGCTCTGGAAATTGCATATGAAGATTTTGAAAAAAATGCAAAATATATCAGCGGACTTAAAAACTATTTTGTAGAAAGGATTAAAAAAGAATTTCTTGATTGTAGCTTTCTTGGCGAAAGTGAGGAGAAAGGAGCATTTACAATCTTAAATGTAGTTTTTCCGAAAACAGAAAAATCTGAAATGCTTATGATAAATCTTGATATTGATGGCATTGCAGTTTCCGAAGGTAGTGCATGCACATCGGGCTCAAGCGTTCGTTCACATGTTGTTGAAGCACTCGGGCTCGATGAAAATAAACAAGCATTAAGATTTTCTTTTAGCAAATTCAATACTATGGAGGAGATTGATATTTGCATAGACTCCTTGAAAAAATATCTTTCAGCTTAAAAAAATCACTTTTATTTTCACAAACTTACAACTCAATAATCATATCTAAGCTGTGGCGAATAACTGAAAATATTAATTATAACAGTAGTGTCTCTCGGATATTGAATTTTAGAAATATCAAACTTAATTTCTTCGCTCGTATCTCGTTCGCAAGTTTCATTTATTGCCTCATGTTTTATATATAGAGCAGCTTTTACCGGTAAACTTTTCGCATACATTCCGTTGAAAACCACATCGAAATTGTGTTGCCCGCACCCTCCTTTATATGCTACTGAAATCGAAAGAATCTCATCATTGATTCGGGCATTTTTTATTTTATAGTCAATCTCATCGTACGACATGCGGAATTGTTGGTCGAGAATAAGTTCTTTCACAGCTACTGTCTTTGAATTTTCATTATCTGGAATTTCTTCTGAAGCTTGCTTTTTTATTACTGAACAGTTTGTTGATAAAAGTAGAAATACAACTATTTGACCTATAAGGGCTTTTGACATATTTTTTTTCATAACATTCACAATATTTAAAACCTACAAATATAATCAGAGAATAGTATAAAACAGAAGTTAGATATAAAATTTATTTTAACAATAAAAAGACAAGAGACTTTGAAAATAGAAAATGAGTGCCGAAAGGCTTTCAATTAGCCGGATATACCAAAGTATCCGCACTAATCATCTTCACCTGATAGCCTTTACCAGGAAGCATATTGCCTATGTTATTGAAGTTGAATTGAGGCCAATAAATGTTGCCGGAATCGTCTTTAACGATCTCTGTGTTTGATTCTATGGATGAAAACATTTGCAAAATATTTGCAGACGATTGCCGCAGATAGCCAATGGTGTTCCAGCCTTCTGTGAGCAAAATTGGTGAGTTTTGAGGCTGGCAAATTATTCCAGTAACATTTAGAATTGCCCCATTTGCCATTTTTACCAGATAACCCTGACCTAGTGCTATCGTATCTAGTGAAATTATAGAATACAGTGGATAATAAATTAAACCCATTTGGTTTTTTACCAATATTGTGTTTCCTACTATTTCCTGAAAAATGCTATCTATATTGTTTTCAAATGGCTCAATGTATGTCGAGAAAATGCTCCAGCCAAGTGACAATGATATTGATTGTGTATCAGCATAAATGCAAGAACCATTATTGAAATCTGCGTTTGGGTTGTAATTAAGTGCAAGCGTATCATTGCAGCCTCCTATACCAAGAGTAAAATTATAATAAGAAGTTTCGGAACAGCCCACACCCCAATTATTCGTGGTTGTCAAGCAAATTGTATAAACTCCATAATCTGAATATGTATGCCATTCTTCAGAACCTCCTCCTGATGATCCATCACCAAAATTCCAATAAAATGAATATTCCATTTGAGGTGCACCAGCTTGAACTGCAACTGTCATACTATCGAAAGGCCATAAAGATACATTGCCTATACCACCTGCTACCGAGCAATCCGGTTCTTCAACAGTTATGGTAAAGTCTCCAGCATCTCCATGACATGTAGAATCTTCCAAGTCCCATACATAAAAAGAGATTTCATAGTTTCCAGCAACATCATAATAGCAACTCCAATCCCAGTCGTTTACTAAACTATCTACATCTCCGTTACCACAATCACAAACAAAAGCATAACTATTTGGTGGCTCGTCATAAACTATGTCTGCCCAAACGTGATATTCCCATCCTCCAGGCCATTCATCTGTGGTTTCCCAATAATCAAAGCCTATCTCATCGTAACAATCAAGATCTATCTCTTTTTCGACAGTAATAACACAATTAGAATCTGCAATATGTGATATCTGGCAAGTTAAATAAGTAATATAATTATAAGGGAAAATATGATCTATTAGGTTTTGATCATAAACTATGGTTCCATATTCAAGGTCCCACAATATCTGATAATTTATAGTATCGACATTTGGTATTAGTTCAAAAATTGCATGTTTGTCAATATTTTCATGAATAACAATTTCGGGAGTTGTAATACATGGAAGGTTATCAATATTGAGAATTTTCTGTATTTGTATATTACAAGTACTATCCGGCAAATATGTTGCAGAAAGTGTGATAGATTTATAGCCATAGGAATTGTAGTAATGGACAGGATTGTTTAGGTTTGTAATGCTTGTTGAATCTCCAACATCCCAAACAATCTGAAACTGATTTGTGTCAATAAAATATGAAGTTTCGAACACAACATTATTGTTATTCATTTGCATGGAAAAATCGAGATTATCTAAAAAACAATTAGTTATCACTGTTTCAAACAAGTTTATAAAACAGAGACTATCATTATTATATTCAATATATAAGATAGTATTGAAAGTATCAATTGCCTGATAATCATATTCAACAGAAGTAGTTTGGTAAAATTCTGTACCATCGCCCATATTCCAGGTGATTGAATATTGGGAAGTATCTAATGAGTACGAGGTCTCCAATGATACAGAAGTGTTATTTATCTGTTTTGATATTTGTAGCTCATCTAAGATACACATAGTTATTACTGTTTCATAGAAATCCTTAAAACAAAGGCTGTCGTTTTTATCTACAATATGTAATGATATGTAGAAAGTATCAATTGCCTGATAATCATACACAATAGAAGTAGTTTGGTAAAATTCTGTACCGTCCCCCATTTGCCATGTTAAGAAATATTGAGAAGTATCATATTGAAATGAAGTAGATAAAGAAATTTCAGTGTAATTATTAATAATATTTATATAAGAATTTGGAACATTGCAAGCTATTGTATCTAAAAAACTTGCCACAAAAATATCTTTGCCACCATTGCTTGTTGTTGTAATAGTGTCTATTGTCATAGTGTTTTGGAAGTAGCCTGTTATAATAATTGTATCATTCTCGGTTATGTAGACATTGTAAGCTCCGTCATCGGCACTGCCACCATAAGATTGGGCTGCAAGGAAACCTCCAGCCAAATCATATTTCGCCAGAAAAATATCTGTACCACCATTCGAAATTAGATTTTGTCCTGCAAAACTTAAACTGTTTTCGAACCTCCCGGTGATGAATAGTTCATTTTGTGAGTTTAACGAAATTCCAAAAGCATAGTCGTTACCAGTATTCCCTACACTTTCAGCCCACTGCCATTGCCCCGATGAACTGCAACAAGCAATAAAGTAATCGTATCCACCATTGCTTGCTATTGTTTGACTACCAAAAGTTGTAGTGCCTTGAAAATAGCCTGTAATATAAGAATTACCTGAGATATCATTGATAAAGCCTTTTGAATAGCAATTGTTATTAGAAGATGAACCGCTAACCCATTGAATATTACCGCTATAATCCATTTTCATAATAAAGGGTTTATAGTAACTACCGTCAGGTACAGAAAAGCCATTAATATGGTTTGCATATTTATAATATCCTGAAATAAATACAGCACCCTGATTATTGACAGTTATCCCTGTAAGTAAACACTGACTGGGACCACTACCACTAGCACTAATTCCATTAGCAAATTCTAAATTGCCATTTTTTGTAAATCTAGCAATAAATATATTGGTATTTCCTGAACCGGATAGGTTTAAAGTATCAATTAAAACACCACCATTTTCATAGTTTCCAATTAACCACACCTTACCGAAAGGATCTAATAATACCTTTGAGTTTGCAGTTGTTTTAGTTCCACAAACAACCTTTTCCCACAAACGATTTCCTTGTGGAGAGTATTTTATTAAAAATATTCCTTTTCCGGAATTTGGACTATTTCCACATGGATTATAAATCGTGGTATCAGCAAATTGCAATGAATCATTGAAAGTGCCAGTAACATAAGTACGACCAGTAGAATCAATAGCAATTCCTCTAGCAATGTCATCCTTCATGCTACCAATACTTTTTGTAAAAATATTTTGTCCACTGGTATCAAAACATGAAATAAAAATATCGTCAAAATTTGGATTCTGGCTGCTTAGTGTTTCACCAAAAATATTTGCAGTAGAATTAAAATTTCCTGTAAGATAATATCTCCCATCATCTTTATAGGCAATCTCTTTTCCATAATCGTCTCCTGTACCTCCCGAATGAAAAACATTAATAACATTTTGTGCAAAAGTGTTTTGAATACTATGCAAAAGCAATATTGTTATAAAAATGATTCTTATTAGAATAAATGATTTAGATTTTGTAATTATATTCTTCATAGCAGATATCTTGAAAAATTTATTAAAATGTCAAATATACATTTTTCTTATGGTATTATTAAGGTTTTGTAATTACAAACGACAAATCAATTTCAATTCCCCAAATAAACCAAAACATCAGAATTAATCATCTTCACCTGATAGCCTTTACCAGGAAGCATATTTCCTATGTTATTTATTGAGTATTGTGGCCAGAAAATATTGCCAAGTTCGTCTTTTACAATTTCGGTATTCGAAACTATGGCTGAAAATATTTGGGAAATATTTTCTGGGGTTTGTCGCAAATAGCCAATTATACTCCAGCCCGCTGCGAGTGAAATTGGTGAATTTGAGGGCTGGCAAATTATTCCTGTAACATTCAAAGTATCGCCGCTTGCCATTTTCACCTGATATCCCTGACCGAGAGCAAGAGTATCGAGAAGTGTGATTGAGTATTGAGGATAATAGACCAATCCAATTTGGTTTTTTACCAAAACTGTGTTTCCTACAATTTCCTTAAAAACACTATCTATATTATTTACTGTTGGTTCTATAAAAGTTGAAAAAATGCTCCAGCCGGCAGGTAGCGGAATTGCTTGTGTTCCTTGGTAAATGCAGGAACCATTATTAAAATCAGCATTTGGGTTATAATTTGTCGCAAGCGTATCGTTGCAGCCGGGTGTGCCGAGGGTGAAATATTCGCAGGTAGTTTCGGAGCAAGTTACACCCCATGGATTTGTGGTTGTCAGGCAAATTTGGTAAACTCCATAATCTGTATATGTATGTTCGTCTTCATCTCCACCTCCATAGCTATCATCGCCAAAATTCCAGCTATAATCCCAATCATTAGCACCGCCACCTTGAACAACTACCGTCATACTATCATAAGGATGTAAAAATATATTGCCAATATTACTGCTGACTGAGCAATCTGGTGGTTGAACAGTGATAGTAAAACTATTACTATAATTTATACAAATCGAATCATTCAGGTCCCAGTATGAATATGAAACTGTGTAATTTCCAGCTACATAGTAATTTTCTGCAACGTACCAGTCGTTATAAACAGTGTCGATATCACCATTTCCCCAATTCCAGGCCAAACCATAATCGTAGGTAGGTTCATCATAAACAAATTCAGCAAATACGTAATAATACCAACTTCCAATATACGATATTGCAATTTCGTATAAGTCGATTCCTAAATCATTATAACATTCAAGATCAACAGTTTTTGAATAAGTGTTTGAAGTACAAGTACTATCGGAATAAATTTGAGAAACTGTACAGTTTATTGTATATATTTGGTTAGAATAATATGTATAACTAATATAATTTGTTCCTGTAATAGTTGTTCCATTTCCCATATTCCATACAATATCGAATAAAGTACTATCGTGTATAATATCCTTTTGTAGTATTACATGTTTGTTGATATTACTAATTATTGAAAAATCTGCATCGATCGAACATGGAAGACTATCGACAAAAATTGTATGAATTGCTGAACTAAAGCATGTTGAATCTGTTTTTGAAATTACAGTAAGCTGAACAAAATATTCGCCGGTAGAATCATATAAATGAGAAACTGTATTATTTGCCTGAATGATTGTGCCATCACCAAAATCCCAGTAGATATCAACTACAGAAATATCAAAGTTTGTTAGAGTATAAAAATCTGCTGAAAATACATCTGCTGAATAATCGAAATTCACATCGTAACCACAAATTGTAGTATCCACAAAACTCGCCACAAAAATATCTTTCCCGCCATTGCTCGAAACTGTGATGGTGTCTATAGTCATTGCGTTTTGGAAATATCCGGTGAGGGCAATTGTGCCGTTTTCTGAAACATCAATTGAGTTTGCTCCATCGTCAGCAGTGCTACCGAATGATTCTGCCCAAAGGAAACCACCGAAAATATCGTATTTTGCAAAGAAAATATCGGTGCCGCCGTTCGATGTGATGCTTTGTCCTGTGAAGTTTATAGAGTTTTCGAACTTTCCAGTGATATAAACTCCGCCAAGCTCATTCATTGAAATTCCAAAAGCCTGATCGTCGCCAGTTCCACCGGCACTTACAACCCACTGCCACTGCCCGGAAGAATTGCAACAAGCTACAAAAATATCGTATCCACCATTGCTGGTAACCAACTGACTACCAAATGTTGCAGTTCCTTGGAAATAGCCGGTGATGTAGGAGTTGCCTGCACTGTCGGTTACTATGTCTCTGCCGTAATCGTGTTGTGAACCCCCTGCAGAGTTTGCCCATATTACATTTCCAAGGCTGTCGTGCTTTATTATAAAAATGTCATAATAAACATAAGATTGAGGCGAACTAGTTGCATTTATGGTAATTTGATTTAAATTTAGGACATCCGGAAATTCACCAATCATATAACTTGAGCCAAAATTATCAACAGAGATAGAATTTGCATATTCATAATCCATCCAACTACCTGAATTATATCTTGCCCCATTTTGATAGTTTAAAGCTGTATCAAAATTTAGAAATATAATGTCTGTCTTAGAATAATTGGCAATTGTTGGGAAAACATCATTTCCTAAGGTAAGAGATGCGGATATTGTACCACAAACAGCCATTTGCCCACTATTAATGAATATTCCATTTAGCAACAAATCATCAGAATAAAAGGCAATTGCATTTTTAAATTCTCCAGTTGTGGAATATCTGGCAATAAAACCATCACCAACCCAACCTCCTGAATAAGCTTGTAAAATAGTATCTTCAAAAACAAGATCATCTGTGAAGTTTCCAGAAATATAAACATCATTTTCTTCAGATTTGCAAATACTTAGTGCCTGATCATAATGATAATTAGAACCAGCTTTTTCAATCCAATTTACAATTCCATCATCATTATATTTCAGAAGAAAAATATCGGAATAAAACTCGTTAAGCGTTGTTAGTACCGAGTCATTAAATTGAACCGTACCAAAATATTTACCGGTAAGAAAAACATTTCCAGTTTCATCAATAGCTAAGTCTGTCCCACTGTTGTCTTTTGTGCCAGAACCTGTATTTAACCATTTAATGTTTGCCTGTGATAATATTTGGCTTGTAAATAATAATAAAATTACTATAGTTACGAATATATTTTTCATGGCTATTATTTTATGCAGTTAAGTTTAAAACTAATGCTTTTTGTAGGCGCTCTCAATAAACCAACATAGATTCCGGTTCTAAAATTTTTGGCATCAATTTTTATTTTATTATTCCCAGAAATACAATTTATTATTTGGTATGGTACAATGATTCTTCCATGTAAATCATAAATCTCTAATGAAACAGTTTCTTGAATTGGGCTGTAAAACTGAATATATGTTAAATTGGAAAATGGGTTTGGAAAGTAGGATATAAGTGAAAATTCTTGTGAATTGGGGATAATTTCAAAATCTGCAACAATTGCAATTTTATTTGGTTTATATTTTCCGTTTCCTTCCTCCCATTCATTAACTTTTAATGTATATTCTAAGTTCTCGCTTTTTTTCCATAATTTTATTTTAAGCTCTTCATTAATACTCAATCCTTCTTTTATTCCCAAAGAAGATCTAATATCGCCCCAAACAGTTATACCTAAGTTGTTTACACTATAAACAATTGCCCCGACTAATTCATCATTTTGAGTAAAAACTCCTATCTCATCTCCATTTTCTGGTATGATTGACCAAGTATGATGAGGAATACCTAACCTGATTAATTCATAAACTTTTTTTTCATAAACGTTTCTACAATTTTCATGCTCAAATATATTAACATTGATGAGTTTTAGTTAATTTTTTTATTCAATTTTA
>Ga0209042_1000697_pt1 | contig 31990 bp, 28 predicted proteins | sample SaaInlV_200m_DNA_6_FD_184649 | JGI IMG/M metagenome (GOLD analysis project Ga0209042, IMG submission 184649) | Marine microbial communities from expanding oxygen minimum zones in the Saanich Inlet - SI037_S2LV_200m_DNA (SPAdes) (version 2) | ecosystem: Environmental > Aquatic > Marine >...
CCGAGCCTCTTCTTGAGATAAACCCAGAAGACGCCAAGTTAAGGAGTATCAATGATGGGGACAAAGTTTCAGTGACTTCCCCAAGAGGAGAGGTGATAATCACCGCTATGGTAACTCCAACAATGATGAAGGGAGTGGTTCAGATGCCCCATCACTGGCCAGACAAGGCAAACGCAAACAACCTAAGTGATGATAAGTACCTTGATCCCATATCTGGGTTCCCAGCTTTCAAATCTCAACTATGCCAAGTAACAAAAATTACTTAATTATTTGAAAATGTTGAACTGGGAGGTACTTTTACTATTCTGGGTTCTTATCCCGATAATCAAAAACTACCATACTGGGTTATTCGACCTTGTAGTAGCTACTGTATAAACTTGACAAGAGTTCTGTTTCATCAAGTCCTCGCAGAAGACATCTGTTTTTTCCTTCGTGCACGCATGGTTTTGAATACAACTCTATGAATTAGATATGTCTAATCTGGAGGGTATCCCAGTGCCAAGGATTTGTTCCCGAGCTCCCAGACTGTTTCAACGCCCATGCTCTCTTCGACCCCGATCTCATCGATTAACTCAAGGTAGGTATCCAGGCTGGGTGTACCGTACAGGGATTCAACAGTTCTTTTGTCTAACTGGTATACTGTAACTAGGAAATCCTGGTTCCACCCCTTAGCAAGATAGCATTGCAGATACTTTGCATACGTACTGTAGCTAATAGTCCAAGTCGTCTCTGAGACCGTTTTCTGGTTACTGTTATCGACTGCGATGAACTGCAAACTGTAGTTTCCCTCCTCTCTTGCCTGGATTGTGTCCACATATATTCCAGATGCTTCAGGCATGTCCAACACGGTTTGGGTCCCATCCGGATGAGTGATGTTCGCGAGAACCTGGGAGATGAGATTATCATCAGTTGCCTCGACGAAAAAATCCAGATAAAACGTGTAGCTTGCTCTGATGCGAGATGGGTCACGGTGGGTTTTCTCGATGTGGACACCGGTTATGGTCGGAGGGTTGTCCACCTGAATAGTTGTGTTTGGTTCACCGCTGTAGGCGTAAATTATAGTCAGTAATGATACGGAAAGTAATGCAATAACAGTTCTTCGCGTTAACAACATCTGAATAAGACAGCGTATTCGAGATAAAATCATCGATTTGAAAAAGTATATGGTGATATCACCACAGACAGTAGAGTTCGAATTCTCTTTTCACCTCTTTACTAGCTCGTGAATGGGATTCTGTACTTGATACGGATCCCTCAACACCTCATACTCGGGGTAGAGAGGGAACTCGGACGCGAGCTTGGTGACCTCTTGCCTCATTTTCTTGAGTAACCCGACGTCGTGATAATTCTTAACCGCGTTCCCAAGCCACTCCCCGATCTTTTCCATCTCATTCTCCTTCATCCCTTGAGTGGTCAAAGCCGGAGTCCCGAGCCTGATGCCCGAGGGATTAAACGGGCTGGCGTCATCGTACGGCACGGCGTTCTTGTTCACGGTAATCCCCGCAACGTCGAGGGCGTTCTGGACATATTTCCCTTTCCCGCCGTACCCGAGGGGTCTCAGATCGATGACCATCAAGTGGTTATCAGTGCCATCCGTCACCAATTTCAGGCCCTGGGCCATCAATTCGTCCGCCAATGCCCTTGCGTTCCTCACCACCTGGCGGGCGTACCCCTTGAACTCAGGTCGGGCAGCTTCCCTCAGTGCCACGGCCTTCGCCGCAATCATGTGTACGTGGGGACCTCCCTGGAGGCCGGGAAAGACAGCTGAATCAATGAGCTGTGCCAGGTTCTTCTTTGAACCCCTGAAGTGTTCATCGTGCAGCCTGTTCTCTGTCCTACTCATGATCAGTGCACCACGAGGACCTCTGAGTGTCTTGTGAGTTGTTGTGGTTACAACGTCAACATAGGGGAAGGGCGACTCGTGTACTCCTCCCACAATCAATCCAGCTATGTGGCTGATGTCTGCCAAATGGTAGGCGTCAACCTCCTCGCAGACCTCCTGGAATGCCTGGAAATCAAGCCTCCTCGGGTACGACGTCAGGCTTGAGATGATGACTTTAGGTCTCTCCCTCAACGCGATCTTTCTGACCTCGTCCATGTCAATGAGTCCCGTCTCCCTGTCCACCCTGTAGCTGGCCACGTCGTAGTGTTTCCCTGAGAAGTTCACCTTGCTTCCATGTGTCAGGTGCCCCCCACAGCCCAGGTCCATTCCCATAAACTTCTCTCCAAGGGTCATGAGGGCGAAGAAGACCGCGTGGTTGGCCGGAGATCCTGAGTAAGGCTGCACGTTGACGTGCTCTGCCCCGAACAGCTCCCTCGCCCGTTTGATGGCGAGGAGCTCGATGTTATCGACATACTCTTGCCCGCCGTAGTATCGTTTCCCCGGGTAGCCCTCGCTGTACTTGTTGGTTAGGGGTGAGCCCATTGCCTGCATTACTGCCTTTGAGACATAGTTCTCAGACGGTACAAGCTCAAGGCCTGTCCGCTGCCTGGTAGTCTCATCCAGGATCTGGTTGTAGATCCATGGGTCGGTTTCCAGGAGGTCACGCATTGTCAGGGTTTTCACCTCCTGGACTTTGACATACCTGGGTCAATTGCTGGTTATGTTTTCTGAAAATTGTGTGACCATCTAGGTCTTGGTTCTGATTTGCCTTCTTGAGGCTTTTTAGGAGTCCAATAGATACACGCTCAAACCTTCTAATGTGGTTCTACTCTGCTTCGCAGTATGACGATAAAAGTCTTCGGTTATGAAAATCCCATATTCCACGTGCAAGGTGAAGAGAGGAATTAAATGAGTTGCTTCAGGTTCTAATATTCAACTCATCCAACAATTGGGTTAGCTCGTCAACCGTTTTTTGGTTCAGAACTATTCCTTCATCAGCTAGCTTTTTTCTGCTCGTGTAGGATCGCTCCCCTGGAAGCAAAACTGGTTTCTCCGAGTCTAGGGGTTCGTGATTATGCAATAGTTCAACCATTTCCTTTGTGCGGTCCTCGAAGGTTGCCACCGGCAGGAAATGGTTGATGTTGATAACAATGGATGCCTGGGAATGGCCGTTACCCTCCAGGGAGTTCATCCTGACATTTTCAGTGATGGCACCGCCGGCCAAGATGGAGGTCAATAATTCCACCATTATCGCTAGGCCAAAACCCTTATGCCCGGCCATGGGCAGGGAAACGCCTCCTCTCAGCACTCTTGACGGGTCACTCGTGTTCTCACCGAGTTCATCCAATCCCCATTCCCTTGGAATATCCCAGTTGTTGTTCATGTAATCAAACAGTTTACCGAATGATGCGTAGGCGTTTGCAATATCCAGCATTATCGGGAACTCTGCCCCGGTTTTAGCGGCAAAGCCCCACGGGTTGTTTCCGATCGCCTTATCTTTAGACCCATGCGCCGCCATGCTCGCCAGAGTATTACTCATTGTTATTCCGATCATATCCTGCTCAGCGGCAAGAAGATTATAGGCTGCAGAACCAAGGAAATGGTTGCTATTCCTCATGGTCACGATTCCGATCCCATATTTGCGAGCCTTCAGGATGGCCTTCTCTGTCATACGGAAGGCTGCCAGTGTGCCAGGAGCGTTATCCGCGTCCATAACGGCAGTGGCCTGCTTTGATACAACGGTCTTTATTTTTGGCCTTGGGTTGAAAACCCCGTCTCGAAGATTCCTAATGATTCCCGGAAAACTACCTATATCATGATGCCCGACCCCACGAAGGGTCATAGTCTTGAAAACCCATGCGATATCCCTTGCGTTAGCGGGCGTGACATCCACTTTTCGCAGCATCTTAACCATCAGGGACTCCAGGTCATCAACTTGTATTTTTGAAGTGATCATGAAACTCTTCCAATCAAGTGGAGGCGCTAATTTTATACTTTTTTTATGCCCGGAACTCGAATCATCAAGCAGTCCCAAGTGCCTATGAAAAGCCACAGTTGACTGTGTCATCTTTCAACGCGCGAGCTCTGGAATGAATAAAAGGGGTAGTCAAAATGCAAGCCCGCGCATTTAATATCTCATAACTCCTTCAGAGACTGAATGGAGCCAACATCAAACAGGACTAGATTAACCAAGAAGATAGCGCTCATCAGTCTGGCCATCTTTTTTGCAGACGCCAGCCACAGCACTGTGATCCCCATCTTTCCTGGCTTCGCTCAGGACATAGGGGCTAGTTTAAGCATGTTAGGCAGTTACGGCTCGGCCTCGGCGTTAACCATGCTCCTGTTCAGTTTTCCACTCGGCAGGCTCTCTGACAGGTATGGGAGAAAAAAGATGATGATGCCTGGTCTGGTGTTGATGATACTAGTCCCACTCACCTACACGTTGGCGTCATCGCCAGTCAGCATCTACCCCATCAGGATGATTCTAGGGTTGGCCCTCGGGTTAACGTTTGGAAACGGGTTTTTATTAATGACTGAATCATCGGACCCAGAGACCAGGAACACTGCGCAGGGGCTTTACATGACGTCCATGGGGATAGGATTCACGGTTGGCCCGCTGATAGGTGGGTTCACGACCAAGCTCTATGGCTCCAGTTTCGCCTTTATGATCAGCTCTGTGTTCGGTGTTATCAGCCTATTATTGCTGTACTTCGTGGACGAAACCAAATCCAAGCCATCGGGCAAGAAGGATGCCCCTACCTCATTCTTTGGCAGCATAAGGGACCCGAAAATATTCTCGGGTGGCGTGGCAAACTTCCTCAACTCGTTGATGTATAACGCAGTGACCCTTTTCTTCCCCGTTTACGGGGCGGGCATAGGGTTTGATGAGTCCCAGATAGGCACGGCGTTCACGGCAAGGGGGTTGGCAAGCACCGGCGTTCGGCTCCCAGTAGGGGCTTTTACTAAACATGTCAGTGCCCTCGTCCTCATGGTGGCTGGGCTTCTCGTCTCATCCCTGACCATATTCAGCGTCTCAGCCTCAACAGGGCTGGTTCTGGTAAGCGTGCTCATGGGGTTGCAGGGAATCGCGTACGGTGTATACCTGACCAGCGGGAACGTCTACGTCGCGGGCAACTCGGAGGAGGACAACAGGGGCACGGCTATGGCTGTATACAGTATGTTTGGAAACCTCAGTGGGATCATCAACCCGCTGATCCTGGGTTTTATCGCTGAGACCTACGGAGCCCAGGGGGCCCTCAAGTTCTCATCAGTAATAACGCTTCTCGGTCTGATACTTGTCTATATCCTAGCCTCACGCAAACCCGTTGACGCTGCTAAGAAATCAGTGTAGTTTTTTCGTGTTTTTACCAGAAAACGTGGGAGTGGACCTCCCTTCATTGTGCTCCAGGGGCTCAGTTCTTCTTCTTTCTCCGTTCAGCCCAGGGGATGTATCTCTCACCTTCCGGTTCCGGTTTTTCTTCGCCCCTCTCGTGCTGGATTCGGGCGTGGGCCCTATATGGCCCTTCGTAAGGTGCGTGGATGAAGTCCCGCTCCTCGTTTGGTGGCTCCTCGGTGAACATTTGCTTCCCCTTCTCGCGCCAAGTCTCCAGGACGGCACACATTGTTGGTACCTGCTCCCCTGGTATGGAGACACAGACCTCTGTTGGGTCGATGCCCATGGTGCCGAAAACTCCGTGGCAGCCCAGTGAGTACCGTGGCTCCCCCGTTAGGAGGGTGGCGACCCAACTGCTGCTGCATGTGCCGGGTCCCGTCTCACCGATGGCTGCTAGTCCGCTGTGGTATTGTAGCGCCCGGAGAGCCATGGTGGCCTGACGTGGGTCGCATACGATAGTAACGACATCGGGGTCAAAGGGACAGTTGCTGAGGGGGGCAATGGCGAGGTACTGGATATCCTGGGGGACGATGTGGTAGTGGTTGATGAGGCTCCGGCGGCTCGCGGCGGGGGAGCCGAAGATGCCGAGGCGTGTGCTAACTCCTGCTGAGGGGTCGGTGCGACTATGGACAAGACCGGGACCGAGGCGTGGGTTCACCTCGCATAGCCCGGTGTAGGCGTCGCCGTTGCAGACCGGGGGTCCTGGGTTGCTCTTATCCTCCTCTAGGATGTAGGTCTCTCCCCTGAACCGGGCCCGTTGCATGAACTGGCAGTGAACCATCTTGAGTTCGCCCTTGTAGATATGGGTTTCAAGCTTTGAGGGTAGGGAATTGTGGGGGAACCAGGCGAGGGCGATGGGGTCGCCGTGAAGCTTGAGCTCTTCAATCAGGTGATCCCCCTGCCTCTTGGGGTGCCAATCGCCCCAGTTCCTGTCGTATACGCTCCAGTCGTAGTCTGACATGGTTGATCATGTCTCTCTTGGGATAAAATATTTGCAGTCTCGTCCAGGTGAAGGCTTCACTTTATGTGGCAATCAATCCCTCTATTATTCAACCATATCTGGCTGCGTCATCTACCACATGGGCTTCACTGGGAAGGTTACTCGTGCCTGAGAGCCTCAACGGGGTTCATATTGGCTGCGCTCCATGCAGGCCACGCCCCCGCTAGAATTGATGTTGTAACCGCGAATAGAATAACCATCCCCCAGAGGTTATAATTCAAGTCCACTGGGAGTCCAACAAAGCCCCCGATGACAATGCCAAGTATAAACCCGAACGCTCCCCCGAGAAAACCCCCTGCCAGCCCGGTGTAACCGGCCTCGGCGAGGAATATGAATAAAACATCGAGGTTCTGGGCACCAATTGCCTTCAAGGTTCCGATCTCTTTCGTGCGCTCGCTGACGCTTACCGTCATCGTGTTGACTATGCCCACGCCCGCCACCACCAGGCTGATCGCCGCGATACCACCAAGGACCGCCTCGATGGTTCCAGTGACGTCCCCTATCATCTCCCTGGCCGAGTCAGCTGAGATTACCTTGACGTCCTCAATCTTGTCCTCGATCTGGGCCGTGACCGTCTCAATATCAGCCATGTCAGGTATCGATGCCAGGGCCATGTCGTAGTTGCCCTGATTCTCGAAGAGTGTTTCAGATGTCCTTAGGGGAATCATGATCATACTGTCAGGGCTCATGCTCATGGACATGCCGTTATCCTTTGTTATCCCGATTATTCGTACTGTGAGTTCTTTTGGTTCATCTGTGCCAAGTGGGATTATCTTGAGCCTATCGCCCACACCCAGGATCGGCTCGGCCACATTATCCGGGTGGGCTACGTCCGCCCCGATGATGGCGACGGCTTTATCGCTCCGCGTGAACGCCCTGCCCTCGCTGATCTCGAAACTGGGGTTAATGTCGAAGATGTTCGTCCCCATGCCCATTATGTTGGTTATGCGTTTATCACCGGTAATAGTGTATGAGCAGAAGTTGTTCTGAATCGGTGCTACCATGTCGATCTCCAGGACCGCCTCAATGGCGTCGATATCCCTCCACGATAGGAAAATGGGGATCATCATGCTCTGAGGGCCAGCCGCTATTGAGTTGTCATCCCCCGTTGTGGGGATGATGTTTATCGAGTTGGCTCCAAGGATGTTTAGCTGGCTGTTGATCTCCGTGTTCATACCTTGGGTGACACTGATGAGCCCCGTAACCGCGGCGCACCCGATTAGAATTCCTAGGAGGTTCAGCGCGAACCTGAACTTTCTATCCCTAATCCCACCGAACGAAATGAGTGCAATGTCTTGAATGTTCATTTTACCACATTTTAACCGCATATACTAGGTAGCACTCTACTATGCCCTAGGGCACTTGCTACGGGGCTACCGTATTTAAACGTGTGCGAGCCTGTTTTCCATCTACCCTTGTTACGGGGAAACTGGGTACACTAAAGAACCTGAATCATATTTACCGAATCTGTGTAGATATGACGTACTCACGTTTTGTGAGTATCTTTGATGATTGACTGATATAATCAGGGCAGTTGAGTCGCTCTTATATGCGGAAATTCGATGCAAATCATGATAAAACATGATGGTTCAACAAGTCTGCCATGAGGGAAAAGAGGTTCACGGAACAACAACGAATATTGAAGGCAAGATCCAGGAGTTGACTAGAAGTGTCTCCGAGGTCTACAAATATGAGTTACTCACGACCAACCAGTATCTGAAACAGATGGAGCTGGTTCTTGAGATATTCAATGACCTATCAGAAACTCTTGCGCACCAGTAGAGTGTCTCTCAAGATAAGTTGTATGATGTTTAATCATCCAGAGGGTCCAGGAGCCTGTGTTTTTTATGCGGATGCATGTTCTTGAACTCCTTAACCGCATCTGCCTTGGACCCCGCCTCGATTGTTAGGATGATGTACCGCGAGTCAAGGCTGGACCAGTACTCGAAATCAAACTTCATGGGTAATACATGCAATCCGAGTTGTTGAGGTTATTGGTTAGCCCTAATCCATACTTTTATCCACATTTACCCCCAGTGTATCAGGATTGAGATGACTGGAAGCATTTATCTGAAAGATATTATCGGAGAAAACAAGGTGGAGAAGCTGGCTGAGGGCTTCCAGTTCACGGAGGGGCCTGTCTGGGTCGATGGTTATCTGTTATTCTCAGACATTCCAGCGGATACCATCTACAAGTACGATGGAGCAGCGAAGGTGTTTCTCAAGCCCAGCGGCCACAGCAACGGTCTATCCCTCGACAGGCAGGGCAGGCTGCTCCTCTGTGAGCACGACAGGCGGTTAACGCGACTGGAGGATGATGGCTCAAAGACCGTTCTCGCCGACCAGTACGAGGGGAAACGGCTCAACAGCCCCAACGACTTGGCGGTGAAGTCTGACGGATCAATCTATTTCACAGACCCACCGTACGGGCTACCGGACAGGACCGAGGGCAAGGAGCTTGACTATTGCGGCGTGTACAAGTTAACTGACAACGAATTGACGTTGCTCGACGACAATATCCCGCTACCAAACGGTCTGGCATTCAGCCCGGACGAGAAGACACTGTATGTCGCTGACTCAGGTAGCGCACGGGTCTACGCTTATGATGTGACCGGTGGTCTGGAGAACAAGCGTGTGTTTGCCGAGCTTGGGGCTGTAGATGGTACCGGAGCCGCTGACGGGATGAAGGTGGATGTGGATGGTAACGTGTTTTGTACGGGGCCCGGGGGTATCCATGTCATGAACCCAGAAGGCATCATGATCGGTATAATAGTGTGCCCTGAGATACCTGCAAACATAGCCTGGGGAGGGGACGACTACAGGACTTTGTTCATAACTGCCAGGACCGGCCTCTACAGTATGAAGGTGCTGACAGGCGGGGCTAAGCCCTAATTTTCTTTTCTCGTGCTAATGCACGTAAAACATAAAGGTGCATCCTCAAAATACGATAATCCATAGAAGGGATTGCGGATGAGGAAAAAAGTACTAGCTGTACTGGTAGCGACTCTCGTTGTGGGGACGGCAGCTGGTTTTCTTTTTTTCAATACTGGAATTGATCTGTGGCAGCTAACGAGGGCACAGCGGCCCATGTCAGGGGTACCTGTTACGAGCGCGTCCGCCATTACCTCTCCCCCACCCAGTATGGAGGGCATCAATACTCACACTGAATTATATGGTACAGGTGCAGACCCAGACATCATCACTCTTGGCCCAAAAACTGGTGGCTGTACAGATTGCCCCCCCTACCCGGAGAAGACCAGTATGGAGTTCGAGCTCGGCCACGGGGTACCAGTGCTCGCCCCGATTGACATGGTGCTAATCGGGTTCAGTAACAGGAATGCAAAGTACCGTACTGGGTTAGACGGGGAAGTTCAGTCCCCTTACAATGACCTAGAGCTGACCTTCGAGTCCGCGAGCCCCGAGTGGCCCGGCATGATCATTTGCGTCTACCACCTGTCCACCTCACCGCTGTTACCTGGACACAGGCAGGACTCAGATAGCTACGAGGTCGAGGAGTGGACGGGTACAGACCATGCCCTGGGACACATGTTCTTTGAGCGGGACGATATCGTGTTCAGGGAGACAGAAAAAAACCGCGTATACGACGCTTTCATGGGACACCTTGTCCAGCGAGGAGATGTAATTGGGTACGCCGGCAGTGTTGGTAACCACTCAATGGCACCCTTTCGGTTCAAAGTTCTTGACACATCAAAGAACCCAACCGTACGACTTGGGAACCAATATCTCCACTGGGTCCAACCGTGTTCGTTTTTCTTCTGGAAATGTTACGGCCCCGACGCAGATTTCCCCATCGGTGTGCTCGCATACCCTTTCCCATGCGGTGAATATCAGCTTTCAGCAGAACAATACGACGTGGACTTTAAGTACACACCCATGCAGAACTAGAAACAAAATACATAATTTAATCAAAAACATGAGCCTAGGGTTATGAAATGGCTACCGTTCCTCAAGGATTCCAGGTCTTCATCAAACCCATTGGCTCCCTCTGCAACCTGGGTTGCCGATACTGCTACTATCTGGACAAGGAACATCTCTACCCAGAGGGTGAGGCATTCCAGATGCAGGGGAACCTCCTAGAAGAGTACATCGCGCAGCATATCGAGGCTTCCCCAGACCAAATCATCACATTTTCATGGCACGGCGGTGAGCCAACCCTCCTCGGGCTCGAGTATTTTCGCAGAATAGTGGAGCTACAGAGGAGGCATCAGCCACCAAATAAGAGGATAATCAACGGTATCCAGACAAACGGAACGCTCTTGGACGATGACTGGTGCAGATTCTTCGCCAAGGAAGGCTTCGCAGTTGGGCTCAGCCTCGACGGCCCTAGGGAAATGCACGACCAGTTCAGGGTAACAAAGGATCATAGACCCACATTTGAGCAGACCATGAGGGGTTACGGTCTCCTCCAGGAGCACGGGGTCTACACGGACATCCTCTGTGTGGTGAACGCATATAACGTCAAGCACCCCCTCGCCGTATACCGTTTCTTAAAACAGATAAACGTCCGGTACATCACGTTCCTCCCGTGCGTAGACCCGCAACCCGGCTCTGATCTCAGTGTCTCCTCCGAGGCTTGGGGCCAATTCCTCTGCACCGTATTCGATGAATGGGTGGCCAAGGATATTGGAGAGGTCAAGGTGCAGATATTCGAGGAAACCCTCAGGACGGCATTCAACCAGGAGCACTCGCTCTGCATCTTCAGACCCACTTGTGGAGATATCCCTGTGCTAGAACATAACGGGGACTTATACTCCTGCGACCATTTCGTGGATCTTGAGCATCTCGTAGGGAATCTAAAGGAGGACTCTTTGGTGGAGCTGTTGGGGAGTCCTGAGCAGAGGGCATTCGGGGACGCGAAACTATCAACATTACCCCGATATTGCCGAGATTGCGAGGTCAGGGAAATGTGTAACGGTGAGTGCCCGAAGAACCGCTTCATAGACACCCCCGATGGGGAACCCGGACTCAACTACCTGTGTTCGGGTTACAAACGCTTCTTCACGCATTGCCAGCCTTTTATCAAAGAGGTTGCCACCCAATGGGGCAGTCAGGAACTAGAATAGAGGGCTACTTCAGTTTTGTGTTGAAGAATGCAATAGTCCTCTTCCATGCCAGCTTTGCAGCTTCCTCGTGGTACCGTTCGCTGGTGTCGTTGAAGAACGCATGCCTAGCCCCCTCATACATGTGAACCTCGTACTCAACACCTGACTCCTTTAACGCAGCCTCGTAACCGGGGATACCCGCGTTTATCCTCTCATCATCCCCAGCATATTGAGCTAGAATTGATGCCTTGATCTTAGGAACATCCTCAACTGCGGGCTGCCTGCCGTAGAACGGAACCGCAGCCTGCACGTCCGAGGAGTTGACCGCAACCTGATTTGTCATCCCTCCACCCCAGCAGAAACCGGTGACCCCCACCTTTCCCGTGGACCGGGGGTGCGTCTTCAGGTAAATTGCAGCGGCCACAAAGTTGCTAACTGTGTCCGCGCCATCGAGTCCCCCCATCAATGTCCTCGCTTCATCGGAATCCTCAGGTGTACCTCCCACCGGAGACAGTGCGTTTGGGGCGATTGCCAGGAACCCCTTCAGTGCCACACGCCTTGCCACTTCCTCTGTATGTGGGTTCAGCCCTCTGTTTTCATGGATAATAATTACACCGGGATACTTTTCATCCCCTTTTGGCTTGGCAAAGTGTGCCATGATCTCCCCTGTCTCTCCGGGGTACGTGATATTATCCACTTCCAATCGTGGGTCTTTCTCTGAAACATGAACTACCATCTACATCCCTTCCTCTAGTTTCAGGTAAACCATGTTATAATATCTCTTTTCCTAGAATGTTCCACGCGTTTAGCAAAGATCGAGTCCATTCTATTTTATCCACTTTTATATCAAATTGACCTTCTCACTCATGTCAAAAAGCTTTGGAAAGATAGATTACCTATCATTTCGATATAGTGACCGTGCCATTTGAAAGGAAAGGTTTGGATCTCGGCGAGTACCACCATTGTCTTGATGTAGAAAACCTCACCCAATCAATGGATTTCTATCTTAAACTCAATTTCAGGATAATTGGTGACCACCGAGAGGACAACTGGGCAGTACTCCAGCACAACAACATGGTTCTCTGCCTCTTCCAAGGGCACATCGATAACAACCTCCTAAATTTTCGAGGGGGGGACATCGAATCCATCTACAGGGAAGGGGTTGATGCGGGCCGTACCTTCTCAAAACAGGCGCACATTGAACACGACGGCTCGTGGAGCGCCGAGATTATTGACCCCGATGGGAACTTAATATACTTTAACACGTTCCCTGACGAACGTGACAAATACGTCAAGGAAGGGTCCTTGATAGAACGATGACCGGAGTTTGAACTAGAATGCAGGCTGACATGATATTATACAACGGGAATTTCTTAACTTTAAACGAAAAAGCGCCAACCGCCTCCGCCTTGGCCGTCAAGGACGGGAAGATTATCCAGGTCGGGTCAAACGATGATATCAAACCACATCAGGGTGAGGAAACAAAAGTCATCGATCTCCATGGAAAAACCGCTGTCCCGGGCTTCATTGACAGCCACATCCACCTCATCAGCCTGGGTTTGGACATGCAGGTCATTGACCTGTGTGGAATAACCACCAAGGAGTCACTGCTATCCCGGTTGGAAGCAGCAATCCGTGATACTCCCTCGGGAAACTGGGTCAAGGGGTACGGGTTCGATGAAACCCATATGGATGAACTGCCTGATATCATGGAACTGGACTCGGTTTCACCTGAAAACCCCGTGTACCTGGAGAGCCTGGACTACCTGACGTGCATAGTAAACAGCAAATCCATGGCGAAAGTGGACATGCACCCTAGAAAGGGCGTGACAATGGATACTTTTCGCAACTCGGGCGAACCCACCGGGGTAATCAGGGTAGAAGACGAGAAACTACTTTATCAAGTGGCCAACGTACCCACCCTCGACCCTGTTGACCCTGATCTACCGGAATCCGAACTGGAACACTCCATCGAGATAGCAAGTAAGAAGGTCCTGGAGTCCGGGATCACTTCAATCCATGACCCCCAGCTCCCACCAAACGCCCTCCGCGCCTTCATGAACGCTGTGCGAGGTGGCAGGACCCCGCTCAGGCTCTACCTCGGGTGCGACAGGAACAGGGACATCCCCCTCGAACGCTATATCCAAGAAGGGATCGGAACCGAGCCAATTCAAGACCTGCTCAAGTTGGGCATGGTCAAGTTGTTCGCCGATGACAGGATGTCCGTACGTGAGTTTAGGGCGAGGGTGAAGGAGTCACATCAAGCCGGGCTCCAACTCTCGATACACGCGACGAACATAAACGAGACGCGAAACGCCATTGAAGCCCTGGAGGAGGTACTGGAAGATACACCTAGACACAACCACCGGCACAGGATAGAACATGCCGACAATATCGATGAAGATATCCTTGAACGGGCGAGAAAAATCGGACTCGTTGTGGCCGCCCAACCAGAGATTGTGTACAAACTTGAACCAAAGTACCCGCAGGATGTCATGAAGGTCGCCTACAACTCGATGATCTCGGCGGGAATCAACGTATCCGGTGGCTCCGACTCGCCTACCGTACCGATAAAAAGGAGGGCTAGACCACCGCTGGCTTACTCGACCCCTTTGCTGGGGATGGCTTTCGCAGTTATCCGGAGGACAAAGAATGGCTCAATTATAGATAAAGATGAAAGTGTTTCAGTTCTCGAATCCCTCAAGATTCACACGGTGAACGGTGCGTATGCCAGTTTCGAGGAGGACCACAAAGGCACGCTGGAAGTAGGTAAGCTGGCTGACCTCGCAATCCTGACCGAAAACCCGTTGACTGTAGAACCCGAACAAATCAAAGATATCCGGGTTGAGATGACGATAATTGGTGGCGAGATAGTTTACGCCAAGGAATAAGATCTGTTGGTGCAAAGATTTAGTCCGTAATATCTTCTATTCAGGGGTATAATCTGGCTAGTTCCTCTTGCAGTATTGATTCCATCCTGTCAAGGTGGATATTGACGATATTATCCCCATGTTCCGTTGATGCGTGTGTCCGAGGATCATCTCCTATCAAGGCAAGGGGTTTCTCCTGCATGTTCTCCGGAAGCTGATCCATATGGACCAGTGACGGATGGAGGCTCATCATGATGGATGTCTCGTTTGCCGCGGCGTGGTCGTGCTGAAATTCTGTCGGCGGGTCCCTTTCCTCCTTGCCCCGCCAGACAGTGAAGATAATTAACCCGTGTCTCTGCTCAAGCTCCGGTTTGTTGTCAATGATGTAATCGTTGGACGGTCCGTGGCCGTGGGCGACCACGATCCTGAACCCTGCCCTGCGCACCTGCTTGAGCACCGCGTCGATGATCTTGGCGAAGAGTTTGTCAGGGACCCAGTAGGCGCTTCCCTTGAGCCGCATCGGCTGGGGAGAAGCCTTCTGCAGGGTATCCATTCCATAGTACTCGTTGTCATCGATATCCTCTCTGATATCGGGGCCCAGGAACAGGGGCGGAAGAACGACTCCACCAACCCTCTGGGCCAGCTTGATAAAGAATCCCTGGCTCTGGAGGTGGTCGCTTCCCAGGGGGAGGTGGGGTCCGTGCCACTCAAGTGTGCCCAGCGGCAGGTACGCGATTGGAGTCCTTTTTCTTCTGTCTTCAAGTACCTCCGGGGTTAGCCTCTCGTACAATACTTCTTCGCTCATGTGGCTATCAATGGTTTTTCCTGATATTGACTTTGCGCATGTGTGTTAAATAGTAAAAACATTAGTTTTCATACTGAGTAACAATGGTCAAGGAAATATCGTGGAAGTGGATTGAGGACAACCGAGATCAGTTGATCTCGATCAGCGACAAGATATGGGGGTTCGCGGAGTACGGTCTCTGCGAGGACAAATCAAGCGCACTGCTCGCTGAGACCTTGAAGAAACACGGGTTCAAGGTACAGCACGGGGTGGCGGGAATGCCCACCGCTATTCTAGCAGAGAAGGGGAAAGGCAAGCCAATCATAGCGACTATGGGAGAATACGACGCTCTACCCAAGATCAGCAACAATCCCGTGCCAAGGAAGGACCCGATGGTCGCGGGAGGTATGGGCCATGGATGTGGCCATAACATCCACGGGACCACGGCATTGGCCGCGGCTATCGCTGTAGGTTATGCCATGGAGCAAGAGGGCATCGAGGGGACCATCAGGTTCTACGGTACTCCAGCAGAGGAAAACTACAGCGGTAAAAGGTACTTTGTACACAAGGGGCTTTTCGACGATGTTGACGCCGCGTTAAGCCACCACCCAAGCAGCATGAACATTGCCAGTCTGAAGAGCAGCAACACAATCAGCGGTGCCAGGTTCCACTATCATGGGCAGTCAAGCCATGCGGCGGGGAACCCAGAGGCTGGGAGAAGCGCATTAGACGCCGTTGAGTTGATGAACGTTGGGGTCAACTACCTCAGGGAGCACATAATACCCGAGGCTAGAATTCACTATGTCATTGAATCTGGTGGAGGGCAGCCAAACGTGGTCCCTGACTATGCCAATAGCTGGTACTATATCAGGGCACCTGAGCGGGACATGCTGGAGCCTATCAAACAGAGAGTCATGAAGATCGCAGAAGGCGCGGCATTGATGACGGACACTAAGCTAGTAGCGGAGATGTCCGCGGGTGGGGTCCATAAAATACCTAGCAAGGTGCTTAGCGAGATAGTGACCTCGAATATGCGGAAGGTTGGAGCGCCTGTGTACACTAAGGATGAGTTGGAGTTCGCTGCTGAGATCGCAACTAGTTTCCCCAAGGAAAACCGGATCTCTAGTTTGAGGAAAAACAAGGTTCCAAACTGGCAGAAATACGTTGATGAGGATATCATCACTGATATCCTTGACCCGTGGGACGATGGCACTCACAGCGCGGGCAGTACCGACGTCAGCGACGTGAGTTGGATCACACCTACCATGGAGTTCGGGACAGCCTGCAACGTCAATGGGGCACCCGGGCATAGCTGGCAGTTTGTCGCGTGCAGCGGCACGGGCATCGGTCACAAGAGCCTGATATTCGCCGCTAAGACGATGGCTGGTGCTGCATTAGACCTGTTCACGAACCCCGACCGCGTTGTTGAAGCTAAGAAGGAGCTTGAGACACGGTTGATGGGAAGAGAGTACGATAAAGACCCCTCCGTTGAGCCACCTCTAGAGAAGGCAAGGGAGATGGCCAAGTCTCTTCAAGGATGACCAAAATCCATTTTCTTCTTTCTTCCACACACACTCATCCTGATCGTTTCAAGATAGGGTTGGTTTTTTATCTGCGGTTCTCACTCATGTGGCTGTGAAGCTTAAGCCTTTCAACCCAAGGGACATATCCCTTTCCGATGATTTCATCGGTTTCCCACTAATACAAGACGAGCTGCGCGAAATCGTAGAGTACCTTGAATACCTGTCAAAAATAACGGCGGAGGGCAAGGACGAGATCAAGCGCATGCTGATATCCTCAGAGAGCGGCTCCCTATTCCTGGGCAGGACCGGGGCAGGCAAGACCCATGCCCTGCATTGTGTCGTCAACGAGGCCAAGAAGAAGGGCTACTACCCGGTGGACGGCAGCCTGATGCACGAGAAGGCGGTCATCGACCCCAAAGACATTCGAGAGTTCTTCGACTCGTGCAGGAAGATGGCCGAGAAGAAGCCGTTGCTCATTGTGTACGACGACGCCAGGCAACTGCTTGGCTCAAGGCACAGGGGAGGAGAGTACGATAACAATCATCAGCAGACCCGGCCAATGCTGTCCGAGTTCAGGAGACAGCTGGACGGCCTTCAGTACTACGCCAATCCCGTCCACATAATAGTCACATCGGCCACTGTGATCTGGCACATCGACAGGCAGATCGCGCGTCGGTTCTCACGGCACCTGCGGTTCCCCAGCCCAGAGGACGAGAGTAGGAAGGCGCTGTTTAACTACTACCTAGAAAAGTTCGAGCATGACCCAAGTACAATCGATGTAGAGACCCTGTCATTCCTAATGGAGGGTGTAGTCTCGGGGAAGATCGAGGAGATCGTCTCAAAAGCTAGCTACAAGGCCGACATCAACGGAGAGCTCACTAACAAGATGCTGGTGCGCCAGATCATCCGGTACCTTCAGGGGCCGCCGTCAGATACATCGTTGACCCCAGAGAAGAAGACTAACGTGGCTTATCACGAATTCGGCGGACACACACTGCCAGCGTACGCGGTGGGCCTTGAGCCCATTCTTGTCACAATCACCCCGTCTGCGGACGGCTCGTACGGGAGGAACTTTCACAAGCACTCCGATTCCATACCACCTTCATCTGCCAAATATCATTTCGCAAACGTCATCACTGCCATGGGCAGTACTGCTGTCTACCAGGAGCTTGAGAAGAGCAAGGAGGAGGGACGCATGGGCGACCTCACCGGCTCATCAAAGAGCGCACTGAGTCTATACGCGCTGAAGAACCCGCTGGTGAAGATGAGTATGGGTGAGGACGAGACATACCTTTCAAAGGGGCTGTTCAGCGACGAGAACAGAGTTGAGATCGAGGAGGAGGTCAAGAAGATCAAGGACGCAGCCCTTGAGATCGCCAGGGAGATAATCACCGAGTACCACGACCAGGTTGTGGAGTTCACCGAGAAACACCTCGTGACGAAGGAAATCATGGTGAGGAGCGAGATACTTGACGTCCTCAAAGAGCTAGGTGTGGAGCAGGGCAAGTACTACGACGTGATGTGTGAGGCCCTGAGAAAGCTGGAATATCCAGTCTAGCATAAATGGACTTCCACACCAACCTAATCGGTATCTCTGGTCTCAAAAACGCATCAAAAAAGCACATTGAACCGCGCGCGTTATCGTGGTTGTCCGAGTGGATAAAGAGATACTTGGAGATTCTTGTTTGAACTCAGGCTTGCAGTTTTCTCTCGCCGATGTCCTGGATGAACCTCAGCAAGTACCCGTCGGGGTCCTGCACCAGGAACTCCAGTTGGCCGAACTCGACGTCGTCCCCCCTGTACCAACTCTCCTTGAGGGGGCGGAACAATGCGATACCTGCCTCTTCAAGCCGCCCGATGATGGCCGATACGTCGCCCACCTCTATCTGGAAGTTCAACCCCCTACCCAGGGGGTGCTTAAGGTCCCCGGTCCACCAGTGATTGTTGACCTCCTCCACCATTAGCTGGGAGCCCTCAAGTGAGAGGAAGTAGAACTTTTTCTCGGGCCGTGAGTACTCGACGGTGAACCCGATGATATCCGTGTAAAAGGGCAGGCTTTTCTGGATATCCGTCACGGACAGCTCCGGGATGAGCTTGTTGAATTTCATGCCTCACCAGTAGCCGCCGTTGATTTAACCAGATGGGTCATATTTTATTGATATCAGTGGGCCGTTTATTCTGGAAAAAATATTATTTGGGTGGGAAACGGGGTCAGTTGTGGTTACTGAACGAGCTCCTCGTCAATATTAACCAAGCAGCGATTGCCCCAAGGACCACCCCGTACGAGATGTATGGCCTGTAATCCGGCCCCGGTGACTCAACCGCGTGGTCCCCGCCCAAGTATCCCTCGTAGTCTAGCACCCAGATTATGCCGTCCTCCTCTCCGTGGAATCCTTCCTGATACGCGCTCTCGGAGACGGGGAACGTGGGTGATTGTGAGGAACCGACGATGAAGATTTTTCCGTCGCTCAGCACCTGGGCGAACGGGTGGTCAGAGCCGTACCCTCCAAGATAGGATGCTAGCTCGATATCCTGGTCCATTATCATCACATACATGTCCGTCCACCCCAAGTGGTCGGCTTGGAATGGGTTGACGGTCTCGAATCCACCGGAGCCTACGAACCCGGTGATAAACATTCTGCCTTCCTCGTCAAGGTCTATCTGAAGAAGGGAGTCCCAGTCGTCTAGTCCGTAGAAAGTTGAGTATAACAGCCTTGTACCTTGGGCGTCAAACTGGGTAATGAAACCATCAACCTCAACGCCGCTATACTCTGGTTGAAGGGCATCTTCAGTTACTATAAAGTCGGGTGACCATGTTCTGCCTACTGCAATTGCGTTTCCCTCCGCGTCAGCGGTTAACCCGAAGATGTCGTCTAATTCCGTTCCACCAAAATAGGTTCCATACTCGTATTCCCCTCCAGAGCTCAATTTGGCAACGAAGTCGTCAAACGGGTCTCCTATGTATTCCGGCCTGAACGCGTCCTCTGATACGGGAAAATCATCGCTCTGGGTCGAGCCGCTTACGTAGATTCCCCCGCTGGAGTCAACAAATGCTTTGTTGATAAAGTCAGATCCACTACCACCAAGATATGTAGAGTAGATTAACGTCCCAAAGTCCTCGGTGAGGACCCTGATGAAACCGTCGTCTTCCCCTCCAAGGCTCGCCTGGAGTGCGTCGTCTGTGCAAACGTAATCCTCAGAATTGGTTTGTCCAACAAGCACAAGGTTCCCATCAGGGTCCTGTTCAACGTACTGGATTAATGATACCTCATCGACCTCGTAGAACGTGGATTCAAGTATCTCCCCGTCTGGTGTGTAACGAACAATGAAACTGTCTCCGTTCTCGCGGTCCGTTGATGTTGACACATCGGTGACAGGGAAATCGCTGGATATTGTCTGACCGAAAACAAGGATGTTGTCTCCTGAATCAACCACTACGTGATACGCGAGGTCCATCTCAGAACCACCGAGGTACGTAGCCCATAGTAATTCATACTCAGGCGAGAACTTGGCGACGAATCCTTCCCCCATTAGTCTGAACCATTCAACCGTTGAGGGGAACGCGCCTCCCCCGTATACCTCCTGGGCCGCGTCCAAGACCGGGAGATCCTCGGAGAATGTCCCGCCTACTATGATGATGTTTCCGTTGGAGTCGAGGGCTATGTCGCGTATCTGGTCCTTGCGTGATCCCCCGAAGAACGTTCCATAAATGAATTCTTCACCCGTGGCGGTAACGGGGGTAATCGTTCCCATAATGGAGACTATGAGTATTACGACCGATACGAGTCGCGTCAAAGTGTTTGATTTCTTGTTCATTAATATCACCTATATGTACCTCAGCAACGAGTCCGGGTGCGCCTGTTTCAGACTGAGGTACTGTTTACATAGCTGCCACAGCACGATATTGCCAACAACCCAGAAAATGAAGGTCTGCCACATCTCTAGATAGAATGGTGCATCTGTGTAAGGGAGGCGTAGTCTGAAGAGCCACAGATGGGCTATGTAGAAGAACAGGGGCGTCTTTCCAATATCGGTTATGGCATCCGACAGGGGATTTCTAACGCCTTTCTCCTGTATCCATAATCCGATTGCCATGAACACACACATGCCCCCCAGCCCCCAGAGAAGGAATGCCACACTCGGGGGGTATTTCGATACGTACAGCCAGTCGATGACCGTGTTTCCCCTCCTCGTGAGCAGGTTTCCGAAGCTGTTCAGACTCCTGACAACGAAGAACAGGGCGATTGATGAGACACCTGTAAGAAGGATTGTTTTCCGGATCTTGGAGAATGGTACGTTTAAAGTTCTTATCGCTTCCCCGAAGCTCCAACCTAGTCCCATTACGCCGATCCACGGGATGATAGGGTAGAGTCCGACGAATGGCCAGGAGTTGAAGTTAGGCTCGTGTAGGATTACTCTGAGGTATCTTCCAGCGATGGTGGCCGTGGGAATCCAGTCCAGGTTCAAGAAACCGTGGTTTACCACGATGAACAGGCTCACAAAGAGTAATATTTTACTCGGCGTTTGCCTGATGACACTGAATATTATGAAGCACACACCGATACAGGCGATTACCCCGAAGTAGTAGACTGGTAAATCAAAAGCTGGTGATATCAGAACCGCTTCAATTAGGAGCAACGCTAGCCCACGCACGATAATGTGAACCGTGATGTCCTTCTGTGAAACCCCCTTCTCAAGCCTTCTTGCAGTGCTCAGGGCAAGCACTGTACCGGCCAGGAAAATGAATGTAGGTGCGCTCCAGTGACTGACGAACCGTTCCAGGAACCATACCAGGCTTGTAAATGGCGGTGCCTGCCCGAGTACGCCCTCTCCCCCATGGTGTAGCTGATTCCAGAAGCTTGAGACGTGGTCCCAAGCCATTACTATCATGACAAACCCACGTGCAAAGTCTATGAAGCTCTGCCTTCCGTTCCCGTTGAATATTTTCTCTTCCATCATAACCCTTCCAGTTTTCGTCTGAAGGGTGGCTGGAAAGCATATTACTCATGTATGTGAAACCAGTTGCCAAAGCTATTTCAGGACGATGATGTTGCCCATGCCCCGCCTGCGGCGCTCCACGTAGCCCCTGCTCTCAAGGAGGTCAAGGGCACGACTCACGTTTGACTTCGAAACCCCTGTTAACTCACTGAGCTCGCTCTGGGCGATGATCCCATCTGAGTCGAGGACGGCCCTGAACACCTTCTGTTCATCGTCCTTCAGTATGGGCATGACCTTTTCCCACATGACGCGTTTATTCTCGAACGCCAATTCACCTGTGGGAACATCGGTCCTGTCGTAGAATAGGAGAAACGTGCCGCAGATCCCTGCGAAGAGGGCTGACCCTATCAGTAACCCTACATCGAATAACGTATAGTTCCTCATGACTTGGCTTATCACCGTCTCCTCCCCCTCTAGGAAGATGTGAACCTCAGTTGGGTTCATCAATTTCAATACGATAACGAATATGGATACAAAGAAGACACAGGCCACCAAGAGCGACCTTCCCCTTAGGCTGAACCTCCTCAATAGTATCCCCCCAAGTCCAACATTTCCCCTCACTTGAAACTGATTTCCTCAATTAACTTGACCATTTTCCACTTTGGCTCAATCATGACCCTGTAGTGCTTGCCCTCCACGGTCAAGATGAAGCCCAAAATGCTGGTGGTTCTGTTCTTGTGGATATCGGTTATGATTCCGTTTATCCCGAATGGAACGTCGTGTATCTTGGAGAGCACCCTGACATCGTTTATCGCGATGTCGAGCATCCAGTATCCCTCGATCAGGATCGTCTTGTCAAATGACTCGGCGTACTCGTATAGCTCTGATAACGGGACCGATGCGTCCATCTCAGGGATATAGACGTTGTAATAGGCATTCTCCGTTCTTTCCAGTTCAAACCCCTGCGAGTAAGAGGGCACGGCCACAATGGAGCAAGACGAGTACTCCAGGAACCTGCTGTGAACGGCACCCTCTGGTAGAGTGTAGTTAAAGATGACCCGCTGGTTCTCGAACTCTGTGACCCACACCGTGCCATCGGCGTTGGACCCCACCTTCCCGGTTGACACCGAGTGCTTAATCGGCTCATCCCGTGTGATGTACCTCGAGGCAACGGAGGCAAGAAGCGTGCCCACTATTAGCAGGAACAGGATCAACATTGCCCTGTTCTTAATCTCCAACCCCATGGTGTCCACTAGGCAAAGTATGCGTTGAACTAGTTAATATGCTGAATATATGAAACCAGTTTCCAAAAGGTGGAGGAGATTTCGAGTCACCTGTCCTTGATGAACTCCTTCCTCAGATTCTCGGAAATCTGGGAGCGTGGATCGTGGAGGTCAGGGTATTCGTACCACTCATGGCCCCGCCTGACGATATCATAATTGGGAGGGTCGTTTTCCATTTCAGCCCAGAGGACTTTCTTCAGTTCCTCACATATCTCCTTGTTCTCAGCGGCGATGTTGTCCATCTGCAATGGGTCCTTCTCCCTGTCGTAAAGCCGCTCCTCTGTACCGTCCAGGTCCGTAAGGTACGCGTATTTATCGTTCTGAACCCATAGCCAGGGGTAAAAGATGCATGTTGCATATTCCCTTGTCTGCGGTGCCTCCTTGGTGACCCATTTCCAGACGTTCTCACCGTCGATCTTTGGTGGCAGTGTGATCCCCGCCATGCTCATGAGAGTGACCGGGATATCATGGTGAGCCACAAACGCGTCACACTCGGTGTCAGCCTCCAGTTTACCTGGATGTCGTATAATGTAGACCAGGTCCATGAGCTCGGGGTACATGTGGTCGGGCAACTTGTGGATGATGCCGTGTTCCATGATGTTGTGGCCGTGGTCTGAGACTAGCATCACGATGGTATTGTCCAGCACATCCAGCTCCCTCAGCTTGTCCATGAGCACACCCACGTATTTGTCACACAGGGAGACCTCGCCTGCGTACTGTGCGAAGGTATACTCCAGCTCTCCCTCCTTGAACTCGTAAGGACCTCCGGTCGTGTTGATTACCTTTCTTCCCTCGTATGCCTCTGTGTCCATGTATTGCTCTAGGATGTCCTTGGGTGCGTTCCACGGTTCATGGGGGTCGAACTCGTCGATGACGAGGAGGAACGGACCGTCCTTTGCGTTCTTGTCTAGCCAACTAGCCGAGGCGCCTATTGATTGGGCGGGGAACCAGTCCTTCTCCTCCTCCCAGTCCTGCATATTTGCCAGGCAGTGACGCAGTGAGTGGCCGACACACCCGTATGACAGATCGTTGGGCAAGTTGGACGGGTCCTCGATATCGCCTTCAAAGGGCAAGTGATACCTGTCTGCCTCCTGTCCCCTGATCCACTCCCATGTGGTGAAGCCCCTGTGGAAGTTCATTGACGGCTTGAATATGTGTGGGGTTGACGCAATCAGCGCAGTATTGTACCCGTGGTGGCGGAATATTTCCGCCATGGTTGGCTGCTCCTCTGGTATTGGCTGCCAACCCGGGATCATAACTGTGTCCCCCTTAGCTAGGACATAGTCCCTGCATGGGAACGTCCTCATCCCCGTGCTCATTGCCCTCCTGACGGGAATAGTGGGGAGAGCCTCAGGATAGGCGTTGGTGAAGCGAACCCCTTCCTTGGCCAGAGCATCAATGTTTTCAGTTTTGATCCAGTCGTTTCCATAACAACCGACATGGTCCCTCCTCAGGCTGTCCAGCATGATGAGAACTACGTTTAGCATAATGTGTAGTGTTCCCTAGCGTATTTGATATTTTAGGGAGCCACGGTTGGTGGCGCCCCTCGCTCAGTAGGGGTGGTAGATAGGTATCACCGTCTCCAGTTTACCGTCCCTGACCCCCAGGTACCGGCTCCACCGGTTCACTGTCCCGTCACCGTAGCTCGGGATCAGCTCGATCTGGTCTCCAATGACCAACTTTTGTTCAGGTTCATTCACCCTGAGCTTACCGTGCTCTGCTGATAGAGAATATAGCTCGTACCCATTGAGGTCCTTTGGCCTGGAATCGATCTTTAGTATCGCCTTGCTGCCGGCGTCAACGACTACCCTGTCATCAACCGGCGTGCTGATCACCGATGTCAGCACTGTCATGGCGTAGTCCAGGTCAACGGGGGTCGTGCCTATCAGTTCCCTGTGCCCGATGTCCATGTAGATGTATGTGCCAGGCTGAACCTCGGTGATCCCCGGGTAATCGGCCGATATGAAAAAGTCTCGCGTGCACCCTGCACTCAACATCTCCACCTCGATGCCGTTTTTTATCAATAGGTCACGGGTGTCAATGTCCACCTTGAGCTTTTTCTCTTGTTCAGCGCGTTTTACGTCCTGGTCCTCGGTAAAAGAAGCGGGGGTGTACCCGTTAATTCCCTTGAAGTCCAGCCCAGGCGAGTCCACGATCAGCTGTGATAGCTTCAACGCGGGGTCTCCCGGCTGTATTCCGCACCTGCCGTACCCCGTATCGAGGTCGATTAGGACATCTATTGATAGTTTCTTCTTTGAAGCGGCTTTCGACAGCTCCCTCACGTTCGACGGGTGGTCCACCGCCACCATCAAATGAGTGTGCCTCGTCAGATCCAGGAGTCTTTCAATCTTAGACCCACCGATCACCTCGTTGGCGATGAGGACATCCTTGATCCCCGAGTATGCCATAATCTCCGCTTCAGCCACGGTCTGGCAGCATACACCAACCGCTCCGGCGTCCATCTGCTTGTGGGCTATGAGGGGGCTCATGTGATTCTTGATGTGGGGTCTAATTCCCGCTGGTCTTGAGTTGAAGTACTTCGCCATCTCTGAGATGTTCTTCTCCATTATGTCCAGGTCAAGCAGCAGGGCTGGAGTCTCGATCTCCGATACATCCATTCCGATGCTGTAAGGTGCAAGGTGATCCATTGATATCATCGATGAGTTTGTTTTTAACTTCAAAAAACTTGCCATGTTCTCCAGACTATGATTACAGTCACTGATCTCCTGTTTAGATATCCAATATTTTGTGGTGAGTCACCAAGTAACCGATTATATCTCTTGATTTTATCGATGATTTTATCCTCACTTCCAGTTAACCTTATTCTATGAGTACTGAACCATTCTGGATGAAACCTAAAAAAATAAATCTGAAAGATGGCATCGAGGTCACACTACGACCAGAGATTGATTCTGATCTTGAACCTTCATGGGAGATGTTCAGCTCCCTTTCAGATGAGTCTCTTACTTTTCTCCCTCAAGGAGTTTCACGAGAAAGGGTTGAAGGTTGGTTTAAGGACATCGATTTTGACAAGTCACTACCTATACTCGGTTTCGTGGAAACAGACGAAGGAAGCAAGATGGTAACCTCAGCTGTTTTAGTCTTCCAGAGTGAAGAGATCTACAAGCATAAAGCTACCTTTGGAATATCCGTGCGTGATAGTTATCAGAACAAGGGATTGGGGCACATTCTTACTGAATATATGTTGGAGATAGCGAAGGGTCTTGGTTTGAAGAAGGTTGAGTTGAGCGTTGTGACTCATAATTCTCGTGCAATTCATCTCTATGAGAAGTTTGGTTTTGAGAAAGAGGGTTTGGTAAGAATGGATCATTGGAACCATACACTAGGAAAATACGGAAATTCCTACAACATGGGAATAATACTCGCCAAATAATCCATAATTTTATCCACAATTCGCCCTAATCCTAATCAAGAATCCATGAGAGTTGATTTACGATGGATGTTTCATTAAAAGAAAAGTTCCTAATGCTCTGGAAACGATATTTTGACGGTGCAGATTTGCCTGTCATCCTTTACTACACCGACAAAAAGACAGTCGAAGAAAATGATCCGAAAAAATCAAGCTTCTGCCTGATAGCGTGCTTAAACAGGGTCAGGAAAGGCACGTCATTGAGGTTCAACACGCACTCGGTTGGGTGTCCAGGTGGTAAGAGATACGCGGGCTTCAACCCGGAAATAACTGAAAACTTTGAGTATTTCCTCTCTTGCGGGATCCCCAACGTGATGGAAGGGGAACGGTACAAGCAGTCCCCTGAGCTGGTAAAGAACTGGTTAAAGGACTCTCCTCCATACCTCGCATCGGGTAGCCAGATTGTATTCAAGCGATGGGATCACATTGATGAGGAAGATGAGCCCGAGGCCGTGATTTTCTTTGCCAAGCCCGACGTTATCTCTGGCCTGTTCACGCTTGCTAACTATGACCTGATGTATCAGGGCGTCACCGCGCCGTTTGGTTCCGGTTGTTCATCAATCGTCATGTACCCCGTCCTTGAGGGAGAAAAAGAGCACCCCCACTGTGTTTTCGGGATGTTCGATCCATCCGCTCGCCCCTACGTGGAACGCGATACGTTGACGTTTGCCGTGCCGATGATAATGTTCACTCAGATGGTCGAGAACATGGAGGAGAGTTTCCTCATCACCCCGACCTGGGACGCGATCAAGAAACGGCTCTAACCCTATTTTTATCCACTGTTTTCAACGAGTCATTGATGTAGTTATTAATGGTAGATGAGAAATTGATTTCCGAGAGTTGTGCGGACCTTCCCAACCAGTAAGCATCTTCAAAAAGGTGCTGGACTGGATAGAGAGGGCACTCAAAGATTTTTTCCATTTATTATGTGGATAATATCGTTTGGGTCAGACTTTTTCTGCTACATGCCTATATCCCGGGACATAATCCAAAGCGAGACCACGCTGAGAACGCTGATAAATCCTGAGAAGTAGAATACAGAGCCCATGCCGTAGGCGTCCAAGAGGAAACCTGAGAATATGGGACCGATGATCTGACCGATGCTCATGGCAGTGTTGAACACGCCCACTGTTGATCCTGATCCCAACTCCCTGCCCTCCTTTGCGATGATGGCCGTCACCGCCGGCATCGCCAGCGCGCTGCCCATTGACACGACCATCCTGGCGACAAATATCTCAGTGATTGTCCCTGTCTGAACAAGGTAGACGTAGCCAACAGCCGAGAGCAGGCCACCGCCGATGAGCAAGGCTTTCTTGTTCACCCTATCGGCCAGTATCCCCATGGGTGTCTGGAGGAATGCGTTCAGGAAGATGCCGGTGGAGAGGATGACTCCGATATAGGTACTGGACAGGCCCAGGATCTGGACGACGTACAGTGGAAGGAAGCTCATGATGGTGCCCCTCCCAAGGGCGTTTACCGCTCTGTAGATGAGTATGCTAGTGAGGGTCCTGTTGGCCAGGATTACCCTGATAGGCACGGGTTCCTTCCTACGCTTCATGCCCAGGGACTCCTCATCGGGAACTAGCAGGATTGTAAGAGTTAGGCTGAACAGGACTAGCACCGTCATGGTGTTGAAGACCATATTCGTGTTATAGTTCTCGTAGATGTACCCACCTATGAACGGGCCGGCGCCGAACCCCGAGAAGAGGGCCGTGTTCAGGTACCCCATGTACTTTCCCTCCTCGCCCTTAGGAGTCAGGTTCATGGCGTAGGCCATGGCAACGGGCATCATCATTGATGAACCTACCCCGTGGAAGAACCGCACCACGATGAGCATCTCAGGGGACGTGACATAGGTGTAGACCACGCTGATGACCGCGTACATGACGAGTCCGGCCACGATAATCTTCTTCTTGCTGAACGTGTCGGCGAGCCTGCCTATTGGGGTCTGCAGCGCTGCCCTCGACAGCGAGAAGCTGGAGTAGATGAGTCCGATATAGATACCTGATGCGCCCAAGTCACTTGCATAGTTGGGCATGATTGGTGAGATGATGCCAAGCCCGACCATTGCCATGAAGACGCTGAGCAGTAGAACCCTGAACGCGTTTAGAGACTTGTCCGCCAAGAAAACACTTCAACCAGTAATCTATGGGTTCCCTATTATTTGTTTAGACTCTTCCCTCCTCAAATCACGTGGTCGAAAATCCCCTCTTGTATGTTATTCCAATTTCTATGATGACTGTATCAATTACCATTCCAAGGGAGAAGTATACTAGGTTCTCAGACAAGTCCAAGGTGGATTGTAATGCCGTATTATTACGTTCTAACTCGGCGATTGTGTCTTTCACGTTTGCACGCTCGGTTTTACATAAAAAGACGATAGGGCTCTCAAGTGGTGTAACGATCTTTTCGAGTACTACTGGGAAAGAGCTGAGCCAAAGCGTGGATTGACTTTCGCGCGTCCGTACGAAGCAGAATAACTGCGCGCGATAAGTGTTTCAGAGTGAGTTAGAAGAGTTTTTGGGTCTTGTATCCCTAATTCTCTGGGGTGTCACCGAGTAACCGGCGCACGCGTCTCATGATAAATTATTTATCCTCCAGTAACACTTATCGAAGGTAGAATCGGTGTTATTGAATGAATTGTGTCTTTAAATCGTACGGATATGTTCCTTCGAATCACTTGTGCATTGGGTGCACCCCATTAAGAAATATATTGTCCACAGTCGGGTACAGTAAAGCACAAGCAGCGAAAGGATCAAGAACAATCTTGAACGCGTTTAACATCATCAACTATGCTGACATCCTGAGAGACGAAGGGACTCTGGCAAAGGCAAAAGCGAGATTACTGATGCTTTTTAGTTCCAGGGCTTTACCCGTTGAAATTAAACAGATCCTCAAAAACGTCAACACAGAGACATCACATCTCGAGGAAGAAGATACAGCTGCAGAGTCTTACATTGAGAGTATCTCAGGTCTTGGTGGAGATATTTTTGAGTCCATCGGTGGAACGGATATACAGCGCAAGATGCTTAGAGATATTGGCACGAAAATGGTTGGCGCCATCATTGTAGACGACATGGTTAGAGACTTTGACCGAGATATGGTCAATGGTGCATATAACCCATTAATACACGAGAGCGCAGAGGATAGAACCCGAATCCAAGAGCATTGTACCACACGGTTCAGGAAACTTGTTGATCCAGTACTGGGTGAGAGGGATTATGGAAGCAAAGGGTCATTGACACGTAGGACGCTTGAGGAAATGTTTTTTGATTCTATTATTGGATGCTGCTGTCCCTGATCAAATAAATCCAGGAACCAGTTTCCATGTCCCTTCCATATACTTCATGTATTCTTGACCATAGCTCCTGATGAGATGTTTTTCTTCGGCCTCGATCCTATAGAACAACAATATGATGCCGACAGGGACAAGGAATCCACCATACATGCTTTTCAATAACAATGGAACGCCAATGTTGCGTAACATCTCCCCCAAGTACAGTGGATGCCTGATGACGCCATAAACTCCAGCTGTAACTAGTTCATGGCCTTTTTGTAGGAAAGGAGTATCACGCGTTCTCATCCCTGCATTGACGAGGGCACGTCTTGACAGGTACCTTAGGACCGATCCAGCCAAAACAAGAATAAAACCCGAGAAAAAAAAAGCATCAAATCGCAATGACATACCTCGGAAGATTACGTATTCATAAATCGAGGCCGTAAAAATGAAGAAAACTGTGACAAGATAAGGAATGAGAAACAGATCTTCACTCAGATTTGCCTTGAGATTTGACTTCACGAGAATACAAAGTGGGTACTCTTATATGGAATGCAGCATAGCGCGTCTAAATTGGAACCCACAAGATTCGTTATTCCCTCTATTCCTATCTATAGAGTAGTAGTCCCTATTCATTCAGTCTTTAAACAGGTGTTATACGACTTTTCCAGCCCCAGAATGCCCCCATTATAGCCCAATGTGTGTGGGACCATAATTGTATCCTCACATCACCGTAACTCTAGTTATGGCTGACCTAGAGACACTCCGAACCTACTTGACACTCATTAGCATCCAATGCCACGGGTGGGGCAGCTGGGCCTCGTATGGCGACGAGAAGCCAAATGACGAAGCAGGCGGTATCCTGTGGGGGTCCCGTTTCTCTCCGTTATCTCCGGTGTGGTGTTGCTCTTGCTGCTTCAGAAAAAGAGTATTTCCTGGAAACCTATTTGGTAAAAAAGACCTGCATGTAGGTCGGGAAGGGTAGCACTAGGCTTGGTGGACGATCTCGCCGTTCTGGATAGTCATGTAGACCTGTGTTTGCTTTAGCTCACGTTTTACCCCTTCAATTATCGAGCTGTCCGTCGTGCTCAACTGGAACTCCGGGCTCGTGATGTCCGTTGACAGGATGGCGATGTCGGCTAGTTTTCCGGGCTCAATGGTGCCCTTGATGTCCTCCTCGCGTGATGCGTGTGCCCCTTCGTACGTGAAGCACATCACAGCCTCCTCCACGGTTATCCTGTGGTCCGTTATTGGGTGGTTCACGGCTGACCAGATTCCGTAGACTGGGTGGAACGGCATACCGTCTGAGCCGAACGGGATGTGGAAACCCAGGTCAAGTAGCTGCCTGAACGGGTTTGAACGGCTGAGCCTTTCCTGTCCCAGCCTGATATCGTACATACCTCCTGGCCATGCCCATTCTCCCACGAAATTGGGCTGCATGGATGCCACGATGCCCATCTCAAGTGAACGCTGGATGTCTTCGTCTGTTGGGTACTCATAGTGCTCGATCCTGTAGCGGTGGTCGTCTCCCGGCCCGTCCTCAAGGGCGCTCTCGATGGTATTGAGTGCCTCGTTTATGGCACGGTCACCGATGGCGTGAATCGCCACAATTCCTTTCTTTGTATGTGCCTCTTGCACCCAATTGATGTCCCTTTCAACGTTGCCAACGTAAACCCCAGTAGTCTCTGGGTCATTGTCGTAAGGATCAAAGAGAAGTGCTGTCTGCGCGCCCATGGAGCCGTCGATTCCAATCTTTAGCGTGCCGAAGCTCAGAAACTCGTCCCCGCTCATCGAATGGGGGTACCCAGTCATGATGTGGCACCTTATATTCAGATCGCCCTCGTCGTGGGCGTCCCTGTACGGCTTTGTTGAGAGGTGAGGTAGAGTCTCGTCGGGCCTGCTGGCGTCGTGGATCGTTGTAACCCCTAGGCTGTGTGCAAGTTCAGTGGCGTCACGCAGTCCTTGCCGTAACTCATCGTAGGAGGGCGGCGGAATATGTGGCCTCAGGATCCCTCTTGCGTCCCTCAGGACGCCTGTTGGCTCTCCTTGGTCGTCCTTGTCGATGACTCCACCGTGGGGGTTTGGCGTGTCCTTACTGATGTTGCACTCCTCAAGCGCCTTTGAGTTGAGTATTATCATGTGACCGCAGACGCGGGTCAGTGCAACCGGGTTGTTGGGGGAAGTGGCGTCTAGGTCATACCTGTTGGGGTACCTCCTCTCCCTGAGGTTCTGGTCATCCCATCCCCGCCCCTGCACCCAACTGCCTGACAAGACATTGTTTGTCTGAATGTATTCACCAAGCCCCGTGACTATGTCCTCGATGGATTCCTTGTGGCTCAGCTGGTAGTGCCCCAGCCTGTACCCTGTGGCCAGGAAGTGGACGTGGCTGTCGATGAGTCCAGGTACCACTACCTTGTCGGAGGCGTCGATGATCTTTGTTTGGTCAGGGATAGCGATATCCTGTTTCTTGCCTACCTGCTTGATCTTGTTTCCCTCGATGAGTATCGTCATCCCTGTTTTGGAGGGGCTCCCGGTTCCGTCTATTA
>Ga0209042_1000699_pt1 | contig 31834 bp, 37 predicted proteins | sample SaaInlV_200m_DNA_6_FD_184649 | JGI IMG/M metagenome (GOLD analysis project Ga0209042, IMG submission 184649) | Marine microbial communities from expanding oxygen minimum zones in the Saanich Inlet - SI037_S2LV_200m_DNA (SPAdes) (version 2) | ecosystem: Environmental > Aquatic > Marine >...
CTTTTTAGCCATGAGTTCTCCTTAGTAACTCTAACTCCAGTTTGGCTAAAAAGCCTCCATTAATATTTCGCTATATTTGTCCAAGAACCTTTGAGGGCAAACAATTTAAGTGCTTTTTCTATTTTCTTATCATATTTTTCCAGATCATCGGGGTTAACATGCGATCTTGCTATATCATAATCAGATGCTACATCACCTGGCCTATAGCCCAAAAGACGATACATATTATCTGACCAGAGAACTTCCCCGGAAAGCATGTCCCAATCCCAACTGCCAAGGCTGGCAATCTGCTGGGCTTGAAGCATATCGGGTTTAAGGTTAGTTTTCTTGCTATCTTTTTCTAGAAGAGTCTCACTATCCCCCATAGAAACAGCCTCTAATTCAGCAAAACGCTGGCGCATTTCTGCTAATTCTTGAATCAACTGCCCCTTGGTCTTCTTTTCATCATTCATGCTTTTTACCAATGAGAAGGGTATGTTAGAAAAGATTTCAATCTCTTTCAGGTAAATGATTATAGTGCATCTTTATAAAAAATTTATGGAAGTAAGACAAAAAACAACGGTAGTGGTGAAACAGTAAGTGATACTGACTTTGCGAGGCAGTTTTATCGCCGAAGCAATCTCGTTTTTTAGATAATGAGACTGCTTCGTCAGGTGAAGCCTTCCTCGCAGAATCATCACATCACATCACTTCAATTTACCCATTACTAAAACAACAAAGTGCTGTCTGCTTTTTTAGTACCTTATGCAAAAATGAACTACCCCGCCGCAAGCGGACGGGGTATCTGTCTATTCTAAAAGCACCTCGTAGTAGCGACTTCAGTCGCTCTGAACGGCTAAAGCCGTCACTACAAAAGTGTTTTAGGATAGATTTTAATGCTCACGCCGCAAGCGGCGGGGTATTGAACCCATATGTAGAATAAAGAAATCCCCTCCAAATATAAAAAAGGCGTGGAGGGGATCATATTTGGCTAAGAAAAAAACTAATAGTCAATTTCCATCTCTGTGGGTACGATAACCGTACCAAGTTCCGTATTTTTACTAGCTTCTACCAAAACAATCTCTTCTGTTCCAATGCGCTCATAAGCAATAATAATAGAACGCTCACCTGCGGGCACATTCTTGATCTCAAAATATCCGTTTTCATCTGAAGAAACTTTTAGCTCTGTTCCAAAAACCAATACATCGACAAGAATAGGTTCGCCTTTTTCATTAACAGCAAATCCCGAAACAGAGCCTTGCCCGGCAAAAGCTGCAAAATCATCACTCTGAAGAAAGCGTACGCCCAACAGAACAACGATCAAAACAAATAAAAATCCAAAAATAAAAGACATGCGTCTCTTTCCGGGAGATTTATCCGGTGGTGGGGAAAGTGCCCCATCAGAAAATTCTTCAAGGGTGGGAGAATCTTCAAAAGCCATTTTCTCTCCTTAATTTCTCAGTTATTCAACACGAATATCACCAATACAAGATTTCGAGCTGGGCTTATTGCGAATGCCAACCTCTCCTTCTGGATAGGCGCTATCGCTGGCTTGCAGAATGAGTTCGCCAGCTTGGTATGCTGTAAAATTCTCCCCTTGTACATCTATTTTGAAATTTAGTTCCTGGCTTTGCCAGCTTTCTGGAACTTTAGCCTGCGATAAACGGATCCAATTTCCATCAACGATCTTCCAAAAGCGGACATAATTTGTGCGGCTGTTATAAATGAACAAATATCCGTTTTCATCATCCTGTGCGCGGAACCATGTATCAAGCCCTGTATTTTTATTATTATCAACAGCCTGGTCAATAGTCACACCGCTGAGAATGATCGAATAATCGCTGGATATAAGGCTGCTAGAGCAAGCAGGGTTTAAATATGAGGAGGCCTCCTTGCCATCTCCGATGATGCAAGCCCTCTCATCTTCAAGTACCAAATCCTCTTTATTCTCGCCCTCCCAAGAATCCAGATCGGACGGCGAATCAAAAGCAAACGAACATGCCCCCGCATCTTCACAAGCTCTACCGCCCAAGCCCTCAATCGCCTGACAATAAATATCCCTAACACTAACCCCCGTAATATTTAGCACCAGAACAACTACGATAGCGACGCCGATCAAAATCAACGCATATTCAACAAGACCTTGTCCATGCTGTTTTTCTTTCAATTTCATAAGTTTTCTCACTTATATAATGCCCAATCTGCTTATAAAAATGAGTATAGCATAAGTTTTTTTTCACCCAATGACACTCCACCCTGTAAGGCACGTACTTCGTCACTCGAAAAAAATATTTTTTAGAGTATGATAAGAAAACTTTCTTATTATTTACTCTGGAGGTCCCCATGCAAGACCTGACCCAAGAAATTCTCGAACTCGTGCGGCGCACATCCACCGATCTACCGGCAGATGTAGAAGCCAAACTACGTACTTCTTATGCGGATGAAGAACCGGGATCCGCTGCGCAGGGTGCGCTTGATACCATTTTAAAAAATGTGGATCTGGCGAGGAAAAACTCTACGCCGATCTGCCAAGATACGGGCACACTGCTCTTCTACGTCCACTACCCCGAAGGGCTGAGTACCCGCAAACTCAAAAAACAGATTCAGGATGCCGTCGTCGAAGCGACCAAGCTAAATTATTTGCGCCCCAACTCTGTTAACGCCATTACCGGTAAAAATACAGGCGATAACACTGGTGACGATTACTACCCCACCATCCATTTTGAAGAAGTGGATGAAAATCTCCCCCTCACCATCGAGCTGATGTTGAAAGGCGGCGGATGCGAAAACGTAGGCGCGCAATATAAACTCCCCAACACCGAAATGGGCGCAGGGCGTGACCTTGCCGGGGTACGGAAAGTTGTTCTCGATGCCGTGCATCAAGCCCAAGGCAAAGGGTGTGCTCCCGGCGTACTCGGTGTCGCCATCGGCGGGGATCGGGGCGGATCCTATTTGGCATCCAAAGAAACTTTACTCGGCAAAATCGGCGAGGAAAACCCCAATCCTGAACTAAATGCAATGGAAGATCAGATCACCGAAGAAGCCAATCAGATGGGCATCGGCCCGATGGGCTTTGGCGGCAAAACCACCGTGCTCGATACGAAAATCAGAGGGCTGCATCGTTTGCCCGCCAGCTATTTTGTGTCGGTTTCGTATATGTGCTGGGCATACCGCCGCCGCAAAATGACGGTGATTGGCGCAGAAATTAGCTACGAATAATTATTCACCACAACGAGATAATGACTCTGCGAGGAAGGCGATAGCCTAACGAAGCAGTCTCTTGTTGTAAAAGACAAGATTGCTTCGCTCCGCTCGCAAAATCACTCATAAATATCTTTGTGGTGCAATCGGAGAATATGATGAAAAAATTGACCCTCCCTATCAGTGATGAAGCCATCCGTGATCTGAAAGTTGGCGAAACAGTCCTGCTCTCAGGTGTGATGATGACCGGGCGCGATGCCGTTCACAAATGGATGAATGATGCTTTTATTGCCAAGAAAGTTCAGCCCACCGAAGATGATCTAGCCGTTTACGAGGCGATCAAACCCATTCTTGATGGCGGGATCATTTACCACTGCGGTCCCGTGGTTTCCGGCGTGAAAACTGGCGATTATAAGTTTTTGGCGGCAGGACCAACCACATCCATTCGTGAAGAACCTTATCAGGCAGATGTGATGAAGCATTTCAATCTAAAAGGCGTGATCGGCAAGGGCGGCATGGCAGGCAAAACGCTGCAAGGCTGCATGGATACGCCTGCGGTTTACTTCCACGCCATTGGTGGCGCAGCTTCACTAATTGCGCAATCTGTGCAAGAAGTCATGACCGTCCACAAACTCGATTTTGGTGTCCCCGAAGCCATGTGGGTCATCGACGTGAAAGAATTCCCCGTTGTGGTCACGATGGATAGTCATGGTGGAAGCCAGCATGATGTTGTTGAGAATAATTCACAAGGTGTTCTGGACAGATTGCTGGAAAAACCGTAAGGTTCTCCTTTTTCCGTAAATTTGGGCTTCAGAAGTTTAAAAAAATCAAAACCCTTCTTTGATTTGACGCGATGATACTTTAATCAGCCCCCCGCCCCTCGCTACGCTGGGGCGTCTCCCCAATGCTTCGCATTTAGGGGGATAGTCAGCATAAACATTTACCTTTCCTTTCACTCTCCCCTAAATTCCATGCCCTTGGAATTTGGGGGAGATGTCCGCAGGACAGAGGGGGCGAAAACTCCGTCAGAGAAAACTCTTGCTGAGTTTTTTTTCGTTAATGTGGGTATAATCAAACTATCCAATAGAAATCATTTAAGGAGAGCAATTATGAAAAGAGCAGTGAGCGTGAGCATTGGCTCATCCAAGCGAAATAAAGCCGTAACTGTCAAACTGAATGGCGAAGAGATCAGCATTGAGCGCATCGGCACAGATGGTGATCTAAAGAAAGCCGCCCAGCTTTTCACTGAAATGGACGGGACTGTCGATGCCTTCGGTATGGGCGGCGGCGACTTTGGCACAGAATTTGCCGGAAAATTTTTCCGCTATCATAACGTTGCCTGGATCGCAGACGGCGCAGTCAAAACGCCCGTTGTCGATGGCTCTGGTTTACGCAATACATTGGAATATCGCCTTGCTGCCTTCATCGAAAAAGAGATCGGCGACTATATCAACCCCAAGCGTGTTTTGCTCACAGCTGCTTCTGACCGCTGGGGCATGACCAAAGGTTTCATGGATGCAGACTACGAATGTATCTTTGGAGAATTGATGTTCGGCATTGGAATTCCCATTCCTTTGCGTAAAGTCAGCCAACTCAAATTGCTCGCCTCGGCACTCTATCCCATCGTAATGCGCCTGCCCTTCTCATGGATCTATCCCACCGGCGATAAGCAAACCGTGCGAGAGCCTAAATTTGAGAAATACTATCAATGGGCAAGCGTCATCGGCGGCGACAATAACTATATTGTCCGCCACATGCCTGATAAACTCGAAGGCAAAGTCATCGTCACCAATACCACTACTCCGACAGATATGGAACTCTTCAAAAGTGCCGGGGTCAAATATGTGGTCACGGGAACGCCTGCAATTGACGGGCGCTCCTTCGGCACCAATATGATGGAAGCTGCCTTCATTGCCGCTTCGGGCAAAAATCGTAAACTCACAAACGATGAACTGAACGAAATGCTCGATACACTTGATTTCAAGCCCCAGATCAGAGAACTGAATTAACACTATAAATACCTGTCATTGCGAGCGTCTTTTGCGAAGCAATCTCCCTCACGGTCTTGGGGATTGCTTCGGCGATAAAACTGCCTCGCAATGACATGGAGGACATTATGGACGCAATCGTCATCGCAGGGGGGATTCCCCAGCCAGAAGAACCGCTATACGAATATACACAGGGCATTCCGAAAGCCATGCTCGATATTGCTGGAAAACCGATGGTGCAATGGGTATTAGATGCGCTTGGCAGCGCAAAAAAGGTAGAAAACGTCATCATCATTGGGTTGGACGATGCCGGTAGCGTCACCTGCGCCAAACCCACGTATCACATCCCCAACCAGGGGCGGATGCTCTCTAATATCCAGGCGGGCATCGATAAAATGCGCGAGATCAATCCCAAATCCGAGTATGTTCTCTCGGCTTCAGCCGACATCCCCGCCATCACTGGAGAGATGATCGATTGGCTCGTCGACACGGCGCTGGAAACCCGTCATGATATTTATTATGGTGTTGTCAAAAAAGAGACAATGGAAGCGCGTTACCCTGGCTCCAACCGCACCTTTACTAAACTTGCGGATATGGAACTTTGTGGCGCAGATATTCACATTGCCCACCATAGTATGACGACGGATCCCGAACATCTTTCGAAATGGGAGGTTTTGATCGGGAAACGAAAAGCGCCCCTTAAACAAGCTGCGACGATCGGTATCTGGACTCTGATCTTGCTACTGCTTGGACGCCTTTCTCTCGCCGACGCGGTGAAGCGTGCTACCAAAAAGCTCAACTTCACGGGGCGTGCCATTATCTTCCCCTATGCCGAAGCCGCGATGGATGTGGACAAATCGCATCAGTATGAAATGCTGCAGGCTGATCTGGAAAAGTAGTTATAGAAACCTGCATTGCACCTTTTCTCCCCTGTGGGGAGATGCCCGAAGGGCAGAGGGGGCGGTGCGTTGCAGGTCTTTTTTAGCCAACCCGATGTGCAATGCACATCTCTCTTTTTGACAAAATTATGAACTTAAAAACCCTTCTCGAACTCGACGCTCAACTCACTAAAAAAATGCGCATCGCCGAAAACCCCGGCCCCTTACGTACCACAGCCGCTTTCTTCGCCCACTCTGGCGATTCATGGTTCTGGGCAGTAGCATTGATTGCGGCTTGGCTGCTTGGTGACGTTTTCTGGAAGCGGTGGGCGGCTATTATGTTGGGGGCACTCATCATTATGGCTGCCATCGTGCTGATACTAAAATTTGCGATCCGACGCAAACGCCCCGAAGGGGAATGGGGCGATATATACCGCAGCACAGATCCGCATTCCTTCCCATCCGGGCACGCAACGCGCGCCTTTTTGCTGGGAACGATGGGGATATTTCTTGGCCCCTTCTGGATGACGATCCTGCTCATTATTCTGGCTCCCCTCGTCGCGCTGGGACGTGTGGCAATGGGCGTGCATTATCTTTCTGATATTGTCGTTGGTGCGCTGCTTGGTATCGTGGGTGGGATTATTGGTTATGCTATTTATCCCGCGATCTATGCGTGGTTTGTGGGCTGGTCGGGTTGGGTGCTTTGGTAACTTAGAAATGCCAGAAAAATTCATCACATATCAAGAATTATGGGGGCGAGATTTACATGATTTTTGTGTTGAATATGAATTTCTTCTAGATGAAAACAACAACAGCATAAAGCAACCTTTTCAAGGTATGCGATCTGATTTCTCATATGAGGGGTATGATAATGAGGAGAATTATTTTTGCATCCATCCAGTGTTCTTAAATAAAGACGGAGAAGTTATCATAGATTTAGATGAAGAAATTTCACTAACGGGGAAGGCACAAATGTGGATTTTAATGCACGAAAGAGTTAATGAAATTCATAAACACAGGGCAAAACCTGGCACTATTTGTTATTTTATGGACGGGCTTAAACGTATTGCTAAAGCGATGATCACAGAAATCAATTGGAAGTAGTCTTTTTATAGTTGTTTAAGGAACACAAATGTCCAACCCAAAAGCTGAGAAAATCCTAACCGATTATCAATTCCACAACCGCATCATGCACTTTTTCATTGACGGCGTCAGCCATGCGGAAAGCGTGCAGCAACTCCCTTTCAAGCATAATTGCATGAACTGGATTCTGGGACATATCGTCACCAATCGCAGCCATGTGCTGGAGGTCGTTGGCGCAAAACATGCGTGGCAAGATGAAGTTCGCGAGTTATATCACCAAGACACACAACCTGTCACGCAAGATACCCCGTCCATTAACTTTGAAAAACTGGTCGCCTATTTGGATGAAAGCGTGACATTATTGGAAGCGGCGCTAAAAGATAAGAGCGATATGTGGCTGGATGAGAATTTCACGAATTATCGCGGCGAAAAGACACGCTACGAGCACGTGATGAGTTTCCACTGGCATGAGAGTTTTCATCTGGGTCAATTGGAGATATTGAAGGCGTTTATCGAGTCGAAGCGCTAAATAGCAGAATAGCCCAAACAAAAACTTCCGAAGTTTTGAAAACTTCGGAAGTTTTTGTTATTCGTACAATTCGTAATTAGCGCCAATCTGTTTCTTGGGTTGGCTTATTATCCAAAATAGCTTCGATGGCTTCCATCACATCGGGGGTGAGGGCATCGACGTAGTCAATCGCTTTCATATTTTCGACGACCTGCTCCACACGGGATGCGCCTGTGATCGTTGTACTAACGTTAGGATTCTTCAACGTCCAGGCAAGGGCGAGTTGCGCCATTGTGCAGCCGAGTTCATCGGCGATATTCATCATCTTGCCAACTTTGGCGATATTTTCAAGCGCGGTTTCATCGGTAAAGCGCGATTTGAGCCACTCGTAGCCTTCGAGGGTGGCGCGTGTTCCAGCGGGCATACCCTGGTTATATTTGCCGGTCAGCAAGCCACTCGCCAAAGGTGACCAAATCGTCGTGCCTAATCCGATCTCCTGATAAAGACGGGCATACTCTGCTTCGAAGCGTTCGCGGTGGAACATGTGGTACTGGGGCTGTTCCATCGTAGGCGGTATCAAGTCCAATTCACGGGCGATGCCGTGCGCTTCCATGATCTGCGTCGCGCTCCATTCACTCGTTCCCCAATAAAAGGCTTTGCCCTGCTCGATGACATGGTTGAAAGCACGCACAGTTTCCTCAACGGGGGTGTGCAAGTCGGGGCGATGCGCGAAGACCAAATCCACATAGTCCATTTGCAGGCGTTCGAGCGCAGCATCGACACCTTCGATAATATGTTTGCGAGAAAGTCCGCTATCATTGGGACCATCGCCGCCCCAGAAAATTTTGGTCGAGAAAACCAGGTCTGAGCGTTTCCAGCCCGCTTTTTTAACGACCTTGCCCATGATGGTTTCTGCCATGCCGCCTGCGTAAACTTCGGCATTATCGAAGAAGTTCACACCCGCGTCGATGGCAGCTTGCATCATCCCTTGCGCTACATCTTCGCCGATTTGCGTGCCAAATGTGACCCATGCGCCAAAAGATAGCGCCGAAACCCTCAACCCCGAAGAACCTAAACGTCTGTATTTCATTTTTTCTCCTTATGAATGCCAGTTTCTGAGCGGAGTGCGTAGCACGTAGTCGACGTGTGCCCTTTAGGGTAAGAGCGGCTCTTGCAAACTCCGTCCTTCGACTGCGCTACGCTCCGCTCAGGAACTGTCACTTAATATTAACAATCTGCCCATTCAAACTGGCCTGTTTTTCATTACATAAATATAAAACAGCTTCATTAAAATCGGAGGGGAAGTCTGTCTCTGCCCGTTGCATCTCGGCGATTCCCGTGCCGACGGCGTGAACCCGAACATGATACTCTTCGAGATCGCTCGCCGCCTGTTGCGTGAATCCAATTAAACCCATCATACTGGAGACATAGGCTGTTCCGCCAACCTTCTCCTCCCGACCAGCTAAGGGGATAAGATTCACGATCACGCCCCCACCATTTTCTTTCATCATCCGCCCAACAGATTGGGTCATCAAAAACGCTGCCGATAAATTGACCATGATAGTCCGTTGCCAATCCCATTCGTCGATATCGAGCACCATTTTCTTCGGCTCCACAGCCGAGTGATTGATGAGAATATCTATTTTCCCAAAATCATCTTCAACGTGCATCACCAATCCCTGCACGGGGACTTTTTTGGCAATATCCTTTACGTAGGCTTTGGCTTCTCCGCCTATCGCTTCGATCTCAGCGACAAGGGTATCAAGATTTATCGGCGAAATATCGTTCAATGCGAGGCGCGCGCCTTGGGCTGCAAAGGCTTTGGCGAGTTCGCGCCCATAGCCACGTCCCGCGCCAGTGATGAGGACTACTTTGTCTTTAAAGTTCATTCTTTTTCCTTGAGTAGGGGCGGGGTGACCCCGCCCTTACTTTTAATTTTCAGGGCAAGTCGGGATGCCAGCCGTGTTCGTCTTGGCGTTCAAATCCATCCCCAAATAAGGTGAGGGGTCGAGGGTGTTTTCTATATCCAATTCGTTGCGGAAGGTTCCGCTGCCATCATCAAGGACAATAGAAAAATGGAGGTGGGTGCCTGTCGGGTTGAAAGGGTCGCCGGAGTAATTGCCCTGATAGCCGAGCAATGTTCCGGCGGGGACAAAGACTTCATCCGTTCCGCGCGGGAATTCATCTACAATATAGTCGTTGCCATCGGCATCTGCCATGTGGGTGTAGTAGAGCCAGATCTGCCGCCCGGGTTGCAGGGGATCGTTGGGAACGCGGACGATAACGGTCGATGTCCAATCGGGCATTCTGCTGAGATAACCATCGTAAGCCGAGATCACGGGCGTTACGCCTAAATCTTCCCCGCCGAAGATGTCTAACCCCTGATGTCGATGCCCGGGGCGGAAGGAGTCATCCCATAAATATCCGATAATACCATTTGTGGGGAGAATAAAAGGAGCATCGCCGCAACGTTCGCCTTGCAAGATGGTCAGCTCAGTAAGAGATTTAGGGTCGCGAAACCACTGTCTCACTTTTATAGAGCGCGCACCTGATGAACGCATATTTTGATAAGTAAGGTAACCACCAACAATGGCGAGAACAAAAAGTGTGGAGAAAATAAATCGTTTTGACATAGATACTGATTATAGGTGAGGTTCTTATAAAAAATCAATCTATCTCTTTCACTTTTCTTATATCTACGATTTAAACTATGCACAGTTCAATACGAAACGCCTATAAACTTTCAATACCTTATTGGTATCAAAAAAAGGAGATCAAAAATGACTTACTATATCCGCCCTTACGCACACCGTCGCAATATGATGCACCGCATGGCTGCTCAGAATAACGCTTTTCTTTTACGCGTTGATGTCCGTGAAGAAGAAGATAGCTATTTGCTCACCACCGCTGTGCCTGGCTTGAGTGCCGATGATCTGAATATTCAGGTACTCGATAATGTTGTCCGCATTGAAGGCGAATATGCCACATCCGATGGCGAACACCTGATGCGCGAACTGCCCGAGGGCAAGTTCCTTCGCACCTTGCGCCTGCCCAACGATGTTGACGCAGATAATGTAAAAGCCAAGATCAAGAACGGCATCTTGAGCCTGACCCTGCCAAAGGTTGAATCAGCTCGCCCGAAACAGATCAAGATCTTAGCGAAATAGTTTTCAAAGCAACCCTGAACCCGTTCCCCCAAAGGAACGGGTTCTTATTTTAAATACAGCAATAGAGTAAAATTCAAAAAATGTACGAAGGAGAACACGCCATGAAAAAAGAAATAACTCTGATTTTACTTATTGCAATCTTGTTGACAGGATGCGGCTCCGCCGCTGTGGAACCGACCGCGATCCCGACACTTGAATCTACCGCAACACCTCTTCCTGAACCCACACTGACGCCCACGCCCGAAATCCCCCTGGCTTTGCTCGTCGTCCCCGTCGATATGGATCAGGAAACTTCTGACCTTTACCAGACTCTCGTCTACGATCTTGCGCAAAGCGCAGGGATGCGCTTTCAGGTACGCAATACGCTTACAGCAGAAGACCTTGAGCCTTCGTTGCGTGTCGTCATTGCCCTGCCCCCCGATCCAGGAATTATGATGCTGGCGCCTGCTGCGCCCCAAGCTCAATTCCTTACAGTCAATATCCCTGATATGGTCGCTGGCGGCAACGTGAGCGTACTCGCCAACACAGATCGTCCCGACATCGCCGCTTTTCTTTCCGGCTATATCGGCGCAATGATCACCGAAGACTATCACACCGGGCTGATGGTTCCCAAAGACGACCCTGTGGGGCAAGTAATGTTAGCCGCCTTCCGTAAAGGGCAAGAATATTATTGCGGGCTTTGCCAGCCTTGGGCAGGTCCATTCAACGATTATCCGCTCTTTGTCGAAATCCCCGCAGATGCGCCCCTTGGCGAATATAACGCCTACGCTGATTATCTCATCAACAACACCGTCGAGACAATGTACGTCTCTCCACAACTCGCTACACCCGAGTTGCTGACCTATCTCTCCAGTAACGGTATATTGGTTGTCAGCGATCTTTCTCCGCAAAAGAAGACTGGGAACTGGGTCGCCACCATTCAACCAGATGTGATCCACGCCATTGAATTTACCTGGCCCCAGCTTCTTGCTGGCGCAGGCGGTCAAAACATCATATCCCCATTGATCTTGGTAGATGTCAGTTCAGAGCACCTTCCCCCCGGCAAAGAACAGGAAGCACGAGATATTCTTGCCCAACTGCAAGCAGGCTATATCTTGACAGGCGTTAATCCGTAAAACCAAAATCGATCTCTGCGCTCAACCTAAAGGCTGTCAGATCTCTGGCAGCCTTTTCTCATTCTAAAGTACGCCTTGCTCACCTTTGCGGGTAGATTATAATAAAAATATGATTTGTAAAAAAAACGGCTCCTTAGAACCGTTCACGGAGAATATTATGAAACTTAGAAAATACATTTGGACCCTCGCACTACTTCTTATCCTCGTGACGTCGCTCTCAGCTTGTGAGCTGCAATCTGTCGCAGAAGCAGAAGTCACCCCCACAGAGATCGACCCTGCTGCAATATTCACCGCAGCAGCCGAGACTGTTGCCGCCCAACTCACCCAAACTGCAGCCGCCTTCTCTCCCACCCCTGCGCCAGCCACCGCTACACCAACCATGCTCCCCACTGCAACGCTGGTGAATTTAGACGCGCCTACGCCAATAGGAGGCGCTATTCCCACACTAACGTTACAGCCTGGTATTCCCACACTCGTTCCAACGCTCACACCGGTTACGGTGCTCTCATCACCTGAGGGACCGATTTGCGATCAGATGGAGTACGGCAGCCCCCTTGATATTAACATTCCTGATGGCTCCACCATGAAGGCCGGAGAAGATTTTGAAAAAATTTGGCGTATTCGTAACACAGGTGTCTGCGCCTGGGATGATGGTTATCAACTTGTTCCAGTTGCCAGCTCTAGCACACGCCCTGGGGACACAAATCCACTAGACGCCGCCAACCCAGCCTGGGAAGTAAAAACCCTTGTCCAGCCTGGCGAGGTTGTTGATATTGGGGCAAAACTAACCGCACCTAGCGAAGTTGGTGAGTACTCCACTTGCTTTATCATGGTAAATGATCGCGGCGTTTACTTTGGCGGTGTTGTTTGTGTTGAAATTGTTGTCAAAAGTGATTAAGTAAATCTATTAGGAGACTCGATGAAAACAAAAAGCGTCATCTTATTATTGATCGTGGCTTTTCTATTAAGCGCGTGTGGCGCGAGCGAAACCGGGACTCCAACTGTCGATGTCAATCAACTATACACTGCCGCGGCAGAAACTGTGATCGCTGAATTAACACAAACTGCGGCAGCCAGCACCCCCACAGAAAAGGCGACAGCCACATCTACCCCGGTACCTGAAGAAGCAACACAAGTGCCTACTTCTGTGATCGTTACTGAGACACCGTCGATTACCGAAACGCCAACGCCTCAACCAACCATTATTGTCGAAACCTCGCCCACCGATCAGTTTTGTGATAATGCCGTCTGGGTCGGGGATGTGAGTGTGCAGGACGGCACAGAGATGTCCCCCGGGCAAAGTTTCGAAAAAACCTGGCGCATCAGAAATACAGGCACCTGCACGTGGGGAAGCGGCTACAACCTCGTCTTTGGTTATGGCGAAGGGATGAACGGGCAAGCCCGCGCATTAGATAAGATCGTCTCCCCCGAAGACACCATCGAAGTGACTGTTGTTTTCACTGCGCCTCTCACAACAGGCAGTTATCAGAGTTATTGGCGCATGGCAAATACAGCCGGTGCAAACTTTGGTGAGTTCTTCTACGTCGATATTGTTGTTCGCTAATTGCTCCCCTATAATCCCCCCGCTATGCGGGGGGATATTTGTACATAATTGTGTCTAAAACTCTCGCATCAAAGATCAAAGCCGAAGCCGTTAAACAAGGTTTCATTCTTGCAGGCATTACCACGCCTGAAAAACCGCCCCACATCACAACCTATGAAAGCTGGTTGGATGCGGGGCGGCATGCATCTATGCAATATTTGGATACCGAGCGCGCTCGTACCCATCGTGCTGACCCAAGTCTGATCCTGCCCGAATGTGAATCGATTCTCGTTTTGGCATACCCTTATCCCTCCCACGCTAGCCCTCCCCCACAAGCGGGAGAGGGAATAATTGCATCCTACGCTTGGAATGACGATTACCATCTCACCCTCAAAGAAAAATTACATAATATCGTTACCTTCATCGAAGCAGAAATCGGGCATCCCGTTGCCAACCGTTGGTACACCGATACAGGTCCCATCCTCGAGCGTGACCTTGCCCAACGTGCCGGTCTTGGCTGGGCAGGGAAAAACACCTGTATTATCAACCCCGAGGTCGGCTCATACTTTTTCCTGGCCGAAATTCTGCTCGGGATCGAACTTCCCGCCGACCCCCCCTTCACCAGCGATCATTGCGGCACCTGCACACGCTGCATAGATGCTTGCCCTACTCAAGCCATTTTGCCCAACCACACCCTCGACGCAAATTTATGTATTTCTTATCTCACCATAGAAAACAAAGGCGAGATCGCTGAAGAGCTACGCCCAAAACTTGGCAACCTGATCTTTGGCTGCGATATTTGCCAAGACGTCTGCCCCTGGAATCGCTTTGCTAAACCACTGAACGAATATACGATCGACCCAAACCCAAATCTCATCACAGAACTCTTTCTCTCTCCACAAGAATTCAACAAGAAATTCAAAAATAATCCTGTCAAACGCGCCAAGCGGCGCGGGTATTTACGCAATGTCGCTATCGCGCTCGGCAATGAAGGCGACCCAACCGCAATCCCGGCGCTGGAAAAGGCGCTCAAAGATATTGAGCCACTCGTCCGCGACCATGCTCGGTGGGCATTGGACAGGATTAAGTCCAAAGGAGAAAAATGCTAAAGTTGTTGCTGGCAAGCCAAAACGCGGGCAAGTTGCGTGAGCTGCAAGCTATCCTTCAAGAACTGCCCATCCAACTTGTCGCCCCCGCTGCGCTAAACCTTAATCTGGATGTCGAAGAAACGGGCAAAACATACGCCGAAAATGCTGCCTTAAAATCAAAGGCATTTTCTAATGCAAGTGGATTGATCGCTCTCGGCGACGATTCCGGTTTGGAAGTAGATGCCCTAAACGGTGCGCCCGGGCTATACTCGGCGCGCTACGCCCCCACCCCCAATGCAACGGATGGCGACCGACGCGCTTATTTGCTAAAAAACTTGCTTCCGCACTCCCGCCCGTGGACAGCGCGTTTTCGCGCCACGATCGCTATTACCACTCTCTCAGACGAAACCTATTTCGCGGAAGGTGCCTGCGAAGGGGAGATCATCCCGGAAGAACGCGGAGAGGGCGGCTTTGGCTATGACCCGATCTTTTATATTCCTGAGCTAGGCTGCACGATGGCAGAACTAGATGAAGAAAAAAAGAATCGCATTAGTCATCGAGCACGGGCGTTGGAAAAAGCAAAAGAGATATTGAAAACACTCATGGGTAAGTAGCGATGGAAGTTCTATATCAAGATTATTTGATCACTGATGATAAGAAACTCATCTCACCGCAAGCAGTAAAAACACTTCTTGACGGTTCTTATTGGGCGCCAGACAGAAGCATTGAATTGATCGAAAAAACTATCCGGAACTCTATTTGTGTTGGTGTTTTTGATGAAGAAGAATTGGTCGCTTTTGCCCGTGTGGTCACCGACAAAGCCGTTTTCGCCTGGATCGCAGATGTGATCGTGAACGAGGCACATCGTGGCAAAGGAGTAGGGAAAGAAATCGTGCAGTTTATTCAAGACCACCCGGATATCCCGGCTCATTCTCAATTATTACGAACAAGAGACGCCCATGGTCTCTATGAGAGATATGGCTTTTCGAAAAACGATAATATTATGTCGAAGTAAGTTTTACTACAAAAAAAAAGGAACTTACCCCTTTTCAGGAGGTTCGTATGGAAGCCTTATTACTTTCCCATAATTCTGACGAAAGCGCAGCATTACGGCTAGCACTACAGCGAGCAGGTTTTTTCGTTCGTATCAGCATGGATTTTGAGAAAATCGTCACCGATTGGCGCGAGAACACCGCCGATTTGATCGTATTGACCTTTCCCAAGCAAGAATTACCTCTAAGCACGATCAAACAATTACGCGCTTTTACGCCAGTCCCTTTTATCGTGGTAACTGAGTATAAAACCGAGGATATCTATGTCGCCTTGCTTGATGCAGGCATCGATTTGGTACTCTTTCGTCCTTATAGCACACGCGTATTAATTGCGCAAGTACGTGCCTTAATGCGACGTGCATCTGGCGTACCGCTCTTTAGTTTGCCAATACTCACGAAGGGGGATATTTTGCTCGAACCATCAGAACGTGCAGTAAAGATCAAAGATAAGGAATCGCAACGCCTCACACAACTGGAATTTCGCTTACTCTATATTTTGATGATTAATGTCGGGCAAACGCTCTCATCAGATCGAGTGATCGAGTATGTTTGGGGCTATAGTGGGAAAGGAAACCGGGATCTTGTACGTGGTTTGATCAAACGCTTGCGCACAAAAATTGAAGACGATCCGCAAAATCCACGGTATGTTATGACCATTACAGGGGCGGGATATACATTAAAACCGTAAATCAGAGCGTGAAAATTTTTATACAACAAAAAGTTTTTAATACATTTTTTGATCAAAAAAATCAACGATTTTTATACAGCCTGCTTGTAAAATAATAGCAACTCAAAGTTGTGTATGCGCGCTTTGTCTCTCAACTTATTATGCTTCGGAGGTTTTTTTGCAATGAAAGCAAACTGTATTTCTTGTCAGGAAATGGTCAATACGGGCAATCATCCACGCTTAGGGGATATTTGTAATTGCCCCAAATGTGACGCTCGTCTCGAGGTTGTTTGGCTTGATCCCCTTGAACTGGATTGGCCCGCTGACGAATATAGTGACGATGACGATGGGTACGATGACAACTTCTAAGAAAAAACCCGTGCTAGGAGCATGCCCGGAGTGTGATGCAAATGTTGCATTTACGAAAACTCCTTTTTTGGGACAGAAAAAAAACTGCCCCGAATGCCTTTCGGAATTAGAAGTGATCGGTCTATCTCCCATTGAACTAGATTGGGCATACGATTATTCCGGTTTTGATGGTGAAGACGATTACGATGCCGAAGATTATTAGATAGTATTTTTCATATCGTTAAATAAAAAATCTCCGCTCTTTCAAAAGAGCGGGGATTTTTGTTTTCTTATAATCGGTCAATAAAATATTCTATCGCTTCAGCAACCTCGCGCGGTTTTTCGAGCATGACCATATGCCCTGCGCCTTCGATCTCGATAAACTCGGAGTCTTTTATTTTTTCGTGGAGAGCTTGTGAATATTTAAGCGGCGTCATTTTATCTTCTGTGCCGCAAAGAATGAGAGTCGGGGTTTTGATTTCAGGGAGGCGTTCTTCGCTGTCGAATTCGTTGCAGGCAAGGAAATCGCCGTGCAGCACGGGCGGGCGAGTTTCTTTTTCCATACGTTGAGCAGCAAGTTCTTTGAGACGGGGAGATGTTTCGGGGCCGAATGACCATTCGGTGATATTTTTGACGGCAAGGGGGAACGTGGCAGGATTAGACGCGCTTTCTAAAATTGACGGAGCCACGCGTAAACGGCTGCCGCTGCCTATTATAACGAGGGCAAGCACACGGTCGGGAGCGTCCAGCACAAGCTGAAGGGCAATGGCACTGCCCATCGAGTGCCCAATGATGATAGCGGCTGGCATGTTAATCGCATCCATAAATTTTTGTACAGCCTGCACATAATCGGTGATGGTCTGGCGACCGATACCTTCAGATTTGCCGTGTCCGGGCAGATCAAGTGAGACGATCTGAAATCCGTTTAGGCGGCGAATTTCGGGCGACCAATGAAGGTGGGAACCACCCGCTCCGTGAATAAGCAGGATAGGCGGGCGAGCAGGATCATCTGCCTCGTGGGAGAAGTAATATAAACCGTCTGCGGTTGGCATGGGGAGCCTCTTTATTTTGCGCGGTGGAGACGGTCGGCAGCATCCTCGGTAAGCGGGATGAAAACCTGCACGTTCGTCCCCTTACCTGGCGCGGAATCAATATGAAGCAGTCCGTTGATCAACTCTGTTCGTTCGGTGAGATTGACCATCCCCAAACTGCCGCGTTTTTCGTAATGTTTGTTGACGGCTTTAACATCGAAACCGACACCGTTGTCTTTTATTTCAAGCACGATCAGGCTATGTTCCAATGCCCGTAAGCGGACATTGATCTGATTAGCTTTGGCATGTTTACGTGCGTTATTTACCGCTTCTTCGGCGATGAAGAAGATCACACCCTGTTTCCCCATTTCAAGCTGCTCGATCAGTTTTTCATCGACTTCGACCTCGACACTTTGACCAAAGGTTTCGGTCATTTTTTCCGCCATAGATTCAAGAGCGGCGCGCAAGCCTTGCGACTCTAGCACAAGCGGGCGCAAGGTGAAAAGCATGTGGCGGATCTCTTTTGTGGTACGGCGTGCCAGATCTTCTACGCGGAGAAGTTCGTCTTCCACTTTTTCAGGAGCGCGCGTCAACATCATGCGGACCAGGTTGATGCGCATCGCGATTGCTGAAACCGATTGAGTGGGGCCATCGTGCAGATCACGGGCGAGTTTTTTACGCGCTTCTTCCTGCACTTCTACCATGCGTTCTTTTTCTTCGACAAGGTCTTGATAAAGACGCGCGTTTTGAATAGCGATCACAGCTTGCCGCCCGATCAAATGGAGCATCTCACGTCGTTCCTGCGTAAAATAATCAGGGTCTGGGTCCGCAAAGAGCAAGACACCATAAACCGTAAAACCCGTGCGCAGGGGCAAACAATAGCTGGCGGTACAAGAACGCAAAGCGATCACACGTCCCAGTTCGGGGTCGTAGCCTACATTTTGCGTTAGCACAGGCTCGCCTTCTCGAATGGCTGTGCCTAAAATCCCCTCTGCCCCTTCAAAAACAAGGCGTTGATCGGCACTCGTAAAACGACGCGCCGATTTCACTGTCAGCTCATTTCCGCCAAAGAGCAAAACTGCGCTCACGAGCTGGTCATTATAATCTTCTTCTACATCGGGGTTTAATGCCCGCACGCTCAGGTCAAGCGCAGACTCCAAGACACGACGATAGCTCAATGTTGCCGTCAGCGTGGAGGTTAACTCATAGATCGCGCGCAAACGCTCATTTTCAATACGACGCTTCTTTTGCTCAGAAACCTGTCTAATTTCACGTTTATAACGCAAACTATTGATCATCCGGTTGCTCAAAAAGCCAAAGATCAACCCTAATCCCAAAGTGATCGCCGCAACGATCCCACCAAGCGTCAGAGAACCTGCTGGCATTTGGAAATACGCGAAGAGTAATTGAATCACCGCCATGACACTGGCAGCCAATAAACTCCCTAAAACTTCAAAATAAATTGCGCCTGTGATAATTGGCAAGATACCAACACCAATAAACGATCCGCTGAAACCACCTTGCAGCCAAAAAAGTAAGGCTGCAAAAAGCAAATCGACTCCAATTGCCACTTGTCGATGATAGCTCAAGCGAATATTCAACCCTGCCATGACACTCATGCATAGATTCCACAATACCAGCGCAAAAAGCGGCAAGAGCGAAATACTTTCGGTTTTTTGGATCAACCCAAAACCTAAACTAAAAAGCGCCAACCAACGCAGTGAAATCGCAAACCAATCAGCGATATATGGAGAATCAAATTTTCGCATGGCTTTATAATACTCGAGTTTTTCCCTTAGAACATAGCATTTTTATTAAGTTTTCGTGAAGAAAGCGATGCGGCGACTCTAAATCTCGTATCCCATCTGCTCGAGCGCATCGCCGAAACGCTCTCGCATTTGAATTTGCTGATCGTTTGTATACGCTTCCTTGTACCGACCAATTTTCCCTTTAAAGAAATGCAAGCCCTGTTGCCCTGCCTCCACCTTGCCAGGACGATACTCTTCGATCACACGCTGAACGGCATCGTCCTCCGCGTCCAACGCTAAATATGCAAGTAAACGCTCCATCTCGGCATTGTAATTCATGAGTAGATCTTCGTAGCGGGTTGTGAGCGTGGGTTTATCTTTCATCCAGTCAGTCCAGATGTCAATATAGTCTGCCATAAAATTTAAGGTTTTGTCAAAATCGGTTAAACGGGAGAAGAAATTTGGGCGACCTTTGTCAATCGAACGTTGCCCATATTCGTAGGCGGAGAGCATCGCATCGCGCGGGTCTCGGTAGATGTAGACGATCCGTAGCAAGCCCAGGGCGGCGAGCGTCCGCGACCAAATTGTGGGACCAGCATGAGCCTTGAGCACAAAATCCCGCCCCATCAACGCGGGGATCATCACCATCCCCAATCGTCTTAACGATAAAATACCGATATTGACGTTCACTGCGGTGAGAATACTCTGCAATTTATATTTCTCGCGGATCTCGCGGGCATCGTCGTAGCCTGCGACCTCCATAAGGTCGTGGATGATGTTGTAATGCCAGCCCGAGCCAGCGCGCGGCATACCGACAGATAAGACGATCATAATTGCTCCTGATTTTTTAAACCGCCAAGACGCGAAGGACGCAGAGTTCTTTATAAGCTCGCCAAGAATTTTTCTCTCTTGGCATCTTAAAGTTCTCTCGGCGTACTCTGCGTCTTGGCGGTTCTATATGTTATTCCTAGCACAACCCCGAAATTGATCCACAACTCTGCCATCGCAAAGGAATCTTGCATGAAATAATAGATGAGAATGGCAACCCACGAGAAAAGACCGGCGATTCCAACGATCTTCATTTTTTCGTGGCGCAGGGCTGTGAGAATTTGGGAGAGAATGGCAAAAAGAAAGCTGATGAAAAGGGTGAAGCCGAAAACCCCGTTTTCGGCAAGAATACGCAGATAAAGGTTTTTCGCATTCGGATAAAGGCTGCTCGCAGGGCTGAGATGCTTTGTGATCTCCGGGATATTTGATAGTGCCCAATCGGGGAAGTTTTGATAAAGATAAAGTCCGCTGCTACCAAGACCTGTGCCGAGGAGCGGATGTTGCAAAAATATCTGAACGGCAGCCCAAAGATAAGTGACGCGCCCGCCCGCATTGGTCTTGACGAAATAATCAGCGAGACTGTCAGCTTCGACCGTCCAGAGACGGTTGATGTAATTTTGCTGCGCAAGGAAGGATACGCCGCCCCAAGTGATGCCGATAATGAGCAAAACAACCAATGCGCGCAATCCCCAACTAGATAAGCGGCGCGTTTTCTCCGGAATATGTGTGAGCCAATAAAAACTGCGTTGGATGTTTTTTCGCCCGCTGACGAGGATAGTGATCCCCGTCGCGGCGAGGACGATCAATAAACCACCGCGCGAGTATGTGAGCAGCAAAACGACGACAGAACCAAGCAAAAGCAGCGGTTCCAACCACTTGAATTTCGTGACGCGAAAACGCAAAAGGAGCGACGCCATCAACCAAGGGAGATATAGCGTAGAAATCTGCCCTGCCAGCCAGGAGGCTTCAAAGGCAAAACCGGAAACCCGTCGTAGTTTTGGGATGCCGCGCATCGAGAAAAGCAATTGCCATTCGGAAACCTGTGCTTTTGAAAGCAAGGGCGTATAAAAGGAAATCGCCTGTACACCCGACCAGATTATTGTCAGGAAGAGTCCGGCATAAAGCCATTTGAGCGAATGACGCAGATCGTCGAGATCACGGTGCATCCACAACGTGGCGATGAAAAAGGATAGCCCAATACCAAAGGTCAGAAAAGCACGCAGAGCACGCCCCCAATACTCCTGTCCACGCAAGGGGATGGGAGAGAGAAATGCCCCGGCGGTTGTGGCTAAAATGATGAAAAGGAAAAAGAGCAATAAGGGCAAAAGCGCGTTGCTCCAGGGAAGACGGAATTTGTCATTGCGAGAAGTATCCTTTCGCGACGATGCAATCACAAGGCGTAGAAACAAGATCAGATACAGCAACGCCAAGGGATAAAACGCCAACGGGCGAACGTAAGTATGCTTTCCTAAAAGGGGAAAATAGCGAAAAGATGTTACCGGTAAGGTGAGTAGAACCAGCCCCCACAAAACGCGTGACAGTTTTTCTAAATCTAACCACGAAGTGAGAATATTCACAAAGGGTTTCTTTTTACCTCTATCGTGAATATCTTGCTTCTCAGCCATTCATTTTCCCCGTAAACAAAACCCATAACGTTGCCAAGAAGAGCATTGCTGCTGCGCCAAATGCAAGATATTCCCCAAGAGAATTTGTGCGTGTGATCGGCAGGGATTCTTTTTGGCTAAGGGAAACTTCCACATACGATGTGATACCCGAGCTCCCTGCTTCCAGACGAGCAAGTTCGGCCTCTACACTAGCGAATTCGACTATCCCATTTTCGATGCTTGTGGTCAGTGCCTTTAACGCAGTTGCGTTCGTCGCGCCTTCGCGGGCGTTTTCAACAAAACTCTCTGCCCATAATACGACCATCTTCTCCGCGCGGGCGGAATCGGCATCATCAGCGTAAAAATGCCAACCACCATCCTGTGGCTGCGAGAGATGGAGACGCTCGTTGCGTAATTCTGCTACCGTTATATCACCCATTTCTTCAGCCACAGCAGCTACCGTTTCATCTGCCCAAGCTACCTCGACGAGTTTACGCGACTCCCGTTCAAGATAATAATAAACGTCACGGTCTGCGCCATAGGTCCACGACTCTTCAATGTTGAAATCCACAACCACAGTCGCCTGCGCGCGATAATCGGGCGGGAAGGCATAATAAGCTCCTACACCGAGCAGCGCACCCAAAATGGAGAATAAAAGCCAAAATTTCCACGCACGTAGAAGGCGCAGGAAATCATCTAAGGAGGGGGGAGAGAAAAGCCATTTCATCTATTTTTCCTATTTTGTTCACAAAGTAGGGGCGGGGTCACCCCGCTCCTACTTGTTCTGTAAAGCCTTTTCCATTTTTCTTCGCCGCCGCCAATTCCACCACGGTGCAACGATCTTACGGATGAGATGTTTGGCATTGATAATCGAAACGAACGAGCCGCCATCACGATAATGAACGCGCATCATCTCGTTCCAGCAATGCTTATCGGCAGCAATAGATTTCGCATCGCTGTGCAACCTAAAATTTGCCCAATTTTGTCCAGGCAAGTAGCGCAGTTTACTAATTCTCGCCAAACGCACCCAAAGATCATAATCCATTGCGAAGAAGAAGCTATCATCGAGCGGAGCAACTTCTTTCCACAACCCCGCACGCCAAAAGGATGCCTGTTGTGGGATGTGGACGTACCCGCGCTGTAATCTCGCCAAATCTGTTTGGGCAGCATTAAAAACGCCATATTTGCGCCCATTCTCGTCGATGAAATTGCAATCGCCATAGACCAAACCCACATCGGGGTTTGCCATCAAGAATTCGACCGCTGCGCTGATTGCGCCCGGTTCGTAAGTATCGTCTGAATTCAGCCACGCCAAAATCTGTCCGTTGGCGCGTGCAAAGCCTTTGTTGATCGCATCGGTTTGCCCCTTATCTTTCTTGGAGACCCACCACGCCAATTTGTCGGCATAGCGCTCGATGACTTCAACACTGCCGTCCGTTGAGCCGCCGTCGACGACGATATATTCAATGTGTGGATAATCTTGCGATAGCACCGAGTCGATCGTCGCCGCGATGTAGCGGGATTGATTGAAAGAGGGGGTTACGATGGTAACCAGCGGGAGAGAAGCGTTTGTTGTATCCATAGAGTACTGCTATTTTATCGCAAATCAGGAGCGAGGATAAAGCGACGCGCTATTTGGCGGGAGATTTCTTTTTTTCTGCATTGTCGAATTTTACCGCATCGGGATGTGAAAATAAAAAAGAGGAAAGAAGTTTTTGATTTCCTTCTTTCCTCTTTCTTGAATGGTAACTGGCGCCAGGATGAGGGGAAACGACAGGCTATTGTTCATTACTGCGTAACATCAGTTACTTACAAAGAGATGGTTCAACTCATTTCACTCCATTCAATGAAGAAAAGTCGCTCGCGATTTTAGCGTTAACAAATCGAAATAGCAAAGCATCCTTTTTAGGAGTAAATTTAATTTTTACGCCAAGCACTCCGGAACCAAGGAAACCTAATCCTGTTTGATCTTTTAGTGAATGAACAAAAAGAGAAACCAAATACTTTAATGGGAGAGTAATTATCCACACCAACCCCACACCGATCATTATAGCTAAAAATAAAGCACCAACAAGTAAAATAAAATTATCTCCGGCCGACCCTAATAAGGGAGCTAAAAAAAGTACGATAGGGAAAGCTCCAAGACCTGCCAGAATGTTTATTGCTTTAAGGATAGTATTATTCCTTTCCGATTCTTTCATATGTGTTTTGCAAAACGGAATCGTCACTTTGGTTGAATAGCTCTTTGTTACAAATCGCCCCCTATTGTCCTCATAATGACTTTGTCCCTCAACAGGCTGCACTACTTTTGTTTCAGCCGGTAATTCACAGTATACGCATTTGTTTGGAAAAGCAACAACGGCAATGCGATTGGTTGAGAAGGGTACCTTAACATAGGTGGCCATCATAAAACTCCTTAAATTAGATACAGACTGTGGATTGCCAAATAAGTGTTTACACACAAACTCCCCCTTATTCTACAATATTCACAAAGCCAAACCAATACCCTCTACCGCAAATCAAAAACCAAATACGCCTCCCCCTCTGCGTAGAGGGGATAATTTCTATTCAAGTAATTGCGTAATTCTTCCTGTGCTTCCCACTCTTCAAAATTGGTGACCAAAAAGAAGCTGCGGTCTTTGGCGTGTTTGTTAAAAGTTTGGACAAAGTTTTGCGGGTTACCGCGTTTTTCCTGATACCAGAGATCGCCCGCGGAGGGCCAGGAGGTGACGTTGAGCCAACCCCAATAATTGAGTCTGTAACCATAATCTTCACTGAGAGCGACGGTTTTGCCTTGGTCGCGCAATATGTCACCAGCTTCGCGGTAGCTCTCGGCGAGGGGGCGGTAATCTACTGCTCGGAGTTCGGTACGAATTGTCCACGCGGCACCGAGCAGACCCAGTGTCCACGCGGAAATAAAGATGAGGCGCGGCAGCATGCCTTTTGACCGTGAGCGTAGCGTCTCACTCAGCATCTCCCCAAGCGGCGCTAACGATAACGCGACCACGGGCAGGAAGGGCATCTGATAATAATCATGGGTCGAAAAATGGTAGTTGAAGATCAATCCGTAAAGGATATATCCGCCCCATAAGCCGATCAGAATCCCGTTTTTCTTTTTGGGGAAAAGCAGCAAACCGAGCAGGGAGAGCGCGATGGCGAGATAGCCGATCACCTCATCGAGATTAAGTCCCCAGCGTAAATAAAAGGAGGGCGAAATGAGCAGCTCGGGGAAAAAACGCCCCGCAGAGCCGCCGGATGCGCTGCCGCCGAGTGCCATCCCGTTGATGTAATAAGCGAGGGTCGGGAGCAGGGCGAGGGTGGCGATGCCCCAAATCTGCGCGTTGTTGAAGGCTTTTTTGAGTGAGAATTTTTGCAGAACGGCGACCAACGCCGCACCCGCGATAAAGAAAATTGCTACCACTTTTATAAGAATTGCCAGCCCCCCGAAGAGTCCCGCTAAAATTGCCCATCGCCATTTTCTTTCATCCGACCAGCCTGCCAGTGCCCAAATAAATGCCGCGATGAACGCGACCATGAGCGGGTCGGGCTGAATGCTGCGGCTGGCGTAGACGCTGTAGGGGAGATAAAGATAAAAGGAAGCGGTGAGCAACGCGCCATAGGGCGAGACAAGGCGACGCGCGGCGAGAAAGAGAAAGATGCCGCTAACGACCCAAAAACCTGCCGTAATTTGGCGCGGGAGGGCGAGGTCGGCATCGCCTTTGGTGGTGTAAGCGATGAGGCTGAGGCTTTCGATAAATTCTGGCTCGAGGGTGGGTTGCGTTTTCCATTGCTGTACAGCCATCTCTCGTTGCCATTCGGGAATGTTGGGAGCGACGCTCTCGTAATACATGCCGCGTGCCTTGAGGGCAGAGAAAAGCTGGCGTGTGGGATGAAAATCGAGGGGGAGGTCGTCGATGTCGATCATCCGCACGGCAAAGGCGCCAATGAAGATGGCGAGGGCGAAGAGCCAGTAGAGGGGTTTGGGGAGGAAAGATTTTTTATTAGACATTTTTCAAAATAATCCAGTTCCTGAGCGGAGGTGAAGCGAAGCGGAACCGTAGACGAAGGATGGCATTTTCGAAAGTCGCCCTTCGACTGCGCTCTCTATCGTTCGTTCCGCTCAGGGGCTAGGCGTTTTTTATAATCCGCGTTCTATTTTCTTTTGTTTTTTCTTAGTGTAAATCTCGCGTACACGCGCAAAACCGAAGAGACTTAAAAATGCGTACAAAATTCTTTTCCAGCTTTTGAGTGCCGTGGGAGGGTGTTTTGCAAAAGCACGCGCATAGGCTGCCAAGCCAGCCCACATTTTACCCGCTTCGACGAGATAAAACGCGTCCAAATGATATGCGCCAGCGAGAACTTTTGCTTTCTTTTTTCTCAGAATTTGTGCCGGGATTGGCTGTTGCTCCATCCATGCAAGGATTTTAAAGGCTTCCTGGCCGAACTTCTCAGCGTGGGCGATATTTTTTGCGTCAGCGTGATAGCGGGCTTTTGCCAAAATTTGTGGGGCATAGACCATCGGGGCGAGTTGCGCCATCCGCAGCCAGAGATGATGATCGAGGAGGAAGTGATAATCAAGATCGAGATAGCCCGCCTGTTCCAAGATGCTGCGGCGCATAAAAACACCGGGCTGGCTGATGATATTGAACGCCATCAAATCTTCGAGTTCATAAGGCGAAAAACGCTGCACGTTGATGGGATTACCCTCGCCATCAATGGAGAGAACATCACCGTAAATAATGCCTGCATCGGGGTTTTCTTCGAAAAGTGCGGCAACTTTCGACAAAGTTTCGGGTAAATAAACATCGTCCGAGTTGAGCCAGGCGATGATCTCGCCCGTTGCACGGGAGAAGCCTTTATTAATCGCATCTGCTTGTCCGGCATCTATCTCGGAAACCCACCACGTCAAATGCTCGGAATATTTTTCGATGATTTCCACGCTCCCATCCGTGGATGCGCCGTCCGCGATCAGGTATTCAAGATCGGGATAGCCTTGATCCAAGACGGAACGGATGGTCTCATCCAGATAATCCGCCTGGTTGAAGGAGGGAGTGATGATCGAAATTTTCATCGGATATCGTAGATCAAATAACCTTCGCCCTGCGCAGCGAGGGGGTAGCTTTCTAAAATCTCGCGCAAACCGAGCTGTTTTTCATATTGTCCTAAAGCCGTGACGACAAAAAATTCCACACCATCGGCGCGGCTTTCAAATTCTTTTTGGGCATCAATACTGCCGCCACGCACTTCCATCAGCGTGGTCGAAAGAGGCCACAACGAAGTTTTTCGCCAACCAAATGCCATCAACCTGTAACCATAATCCTGCGTCAACGCGATGACATCATAATAGGCGGGGATCGCCTCGCCAACGGTCTGCCAATATTCTAATTCGTAATGATAATCATCAGCGATGAGTGTGGAGCGCGCCACCCAAGCGGGATACACAACCCCAAGCAGGATTGCGCCCACAAGCAGGCTGCGCCAGAAACGCCCCTGGCCCTTGGCTTGCTCAGTGACCAAATGGGCAATGGGCGCGATCCCCAACGCGATAACGGGAATCAGTTGAATATGATAATAACTGTGCGTATACATCTGGAAGGGCAGCGTCAGCCCATAAAGGAGATAGCCGATCCAACTCGCGACGAGCAACGCCCGCCCGCGCGAAGGCAGGAGCAAAGCGCCAATAATGCTCAAATAAATGATCGGCAGCCCAAATAATGAGCCGATAAAAGTCATCCACTGAAGATAGAATTTTGTGCTCGAAAGCAGATGGATAAGGTCAAGCGTCCAACTGATGAAATACTCGCCCGAACGTTCCCCGCCGCCGATGATGTAATAGGAAAAGGCAGGCAAAACCATCAGGACTGCTATCACCCAAACTTGCGGCGATTTCCAGAATCTCTTCCAGCCGTATGCGAGCAAAACTGCTGCAATCGCAACTGCCGCGACGAAGAAGGCGATCACGATCTTGACGAGAGTCGCCAGTCCCAGTAGAAGAGCGGCGAGGATAGCCCAACGCCAGCTGTCACTGCGAGGAGCATCTTTTTGCGACGCGGCAGTCTTCTTCTTCGAGCGGGAGATTGCTTCGGCGGGAGAACTGCCTCGCAATGACAAGCGATCATTTTCTTCTACCCAACGATAAAGCGCATATAGCCCGCCGACAAAAAGAGATGTCATCAAAGGGTCGGGCTGGAAGGAGCGCGATGCCTGCACGGAGAATGGCAAAACGAGATAGAAGGCGAGGGAAATAAGCGCGGCTTCATCGGAGGTCATGCGGCGGGCAAGGTCGAAGAGGGCAAGTCCCGCAAGGAGCCAGAAGAGGGTATTTAGAACACGCGGGACAGCAAAGCTTTCGCCGCCTGTCACTTTATAGCCGAGCGCGGTCAATGTTTCGATGATAGGCGGTTCAAAGTCGCCAACGCTTTTGGCGAAGGAGGCTGCCAAATTACGGGTTTCGGCATCTGCTTCGGGGGTGAGTTGGTAGTAGATGTCGCGGGCGACAAGGATATTTCTTAATTGACGCGTCGAATGAAAGTCGAGGGGGGGATCGGTAAGGTCTATGAGGCGCAGAATCCCGCCGAGGAGGAGCAAGCAAGCCAAAAGCACACCCGTCGCTCCGCTCCGAGTGCGAGCGAGCGTGACTCTGCGAGGAGCACGCTTTTGCGACGTGGCAGTCTTCCCATCCTTAGAGGGAGATTGCTTTGCTCCGCTCGCAATGACAGGCTTGGGGGATTTTTTAGAAGAGACTGTCATAATCCACTTTGTTGAAAATGGTTAGTTTGCCGCCAATGGTGGCATCCAGAATTTCGCGTCCATCTTTCTCGTAATTGATGCGTGCCATCGCATAGGCGATCTCGGACATATCGAGGTCGGGGAGCTGCCAGCGGAAACCCTTGCCGAAATAGCGCGGGTCAAAATGGTTGGGGTCATCGCCATCGGAGACGACGGTTTTATTGGCATCGCCCTTGCTGGTGAAATTATGATCCACGCCGATCAGAATGACCTGCTCGAAGCCCATGTGGTAGGCAAGCTGGAGACAGACGTTGGTGACGGTTGCCCCCTCCCAAACGCGATAGCGGACATCTTCGGCAAATTTTTCGCCAGAGTAGGTTGTGTAGAGAAAAGCAGGCAATTGGGAATCGGTAATTGGGGATTTAGGGAAAAACTTGTGCGAACGCCAGGAGAAAAAGCGCGGCATATCAAGGGCGAGGAAATCATCTACGCATTGCTCAATGACGAGGTCGTTAACTGAGGCAAGGAAGCTGGTCTGGAAACCCCACTCTTCAAAGGCGAGGTAGATGCGATTCATCCCGAAGGTATATTCGTTTTTGAGCTTGGAAACATCCGTTTTGCGCAAACTGGGACCGTTGCCGATGATAAAGCAGCGTTCGCCTTTATATTTATCTTTGAGTTCGGCAAGCGCATCCATGCTCTGTCTGCGCCAGGGGTGGAGATAGGCAGCAGGCATAGAGGGGAAATTCTGCGCCGCGATGACTGCGCTGCGGGCAATACGCCAAAGCGGGGAGGGGATGAGAGATTTGAGGGTGTTTTTCATGGTTTTGATGAGTGATACGTGACGAGTGATGGCACAGGAAAACTCACTTATCACTCGTCACTTTTCAGATTCTAATTCTACATTACGCCTGACTTCTATCCATTTTACCTTGCCATCATCCACAGCATCACGAAGCTGGCGTTCTCTTTTGCTCAGGCTACCTTTGTTGGTTTTGACTTCAACAAGAACAATCTCTTTAAGCTCGCCCTCGCTCATACCGTCGAAAATGATAAAGTCGATTGGTGCGCCCAAAAAGCGGGCATCTTGGGGATTGTAAGGGAAGTCGGGCAGGTAGGGGATGAAATGCTCGGTGATCTTTCCGATCAGCGTAGACTGACTTTTGGATGCAGCATCTTTGCGAATCGTTTTTTCGTATTCTTTCTTCCAGCCTTCAAAGAGAAGTCTGTATTCGCTGTTGATTCGTCTTTGCATTTCGCGTTCAAGTGTTTTTTGTGCATTCTTATTTTGTCTTAGTATATAGAGCAAAACGCCAATAACAGCTAATGCTATCAGAAATAAGGTTGGAAGAATGAGCGTAGACGTTTGCATTACTCCGTGCTTAAGCGCGCCGTTGCGCCGCCATCGACGACGATCGGTTGCCCTGTCATGAATGATGATTGCTCACTATCTGCCAAGAAGTAGATTGCGTTGGCAATTTCTTCTGGGGTGCCGACTTTTCCGCTGACTGTTTTGCGAGCAAGGTTTTCGAGACGGGATTGGACGTCCCCGTCCCCAACGTGGCCACGTTCGAGACCATCGCGGAGCATCTGCGTATCTACTGCACCGGGCAGGATGGCATTGACACGAATATTATCCGGGGCAAATTCGATTGCCATTGCCCGCGTAAGCGCGAGCATGCCACCTTTGCTGGCAGCGTAGGCGGCAATATCTGTTGATGTTTGAATCGCGTGGACAGAGGATACGTTCACGACCGCCCCACCGCCATTTGCCTTCAAAAGCGGATGCGCCAACTTCACGCCCAGAAATACAGAGCGTAAATTCGCTGCCATAACCGCATCCCATTCTTCGACGGATGTTTCGAGAATAGGCTTTGCGATCTGCAGGGCAGCGTTATTGACCAGCGCTTCTAGTGAATTGGTATATTCTTTCGCCTGTGCGAAGATATTTTCCATCGCATCACCGCTGGATATATCGGATTGAATAAAAAGTCCATTTGCGGGAAAGGTATCGCCAAAAGGAGCAATATCCACGCCGATAACACGCCAGCCTTTTTTAGTAAAAAGTTGGACGGTCGCTCGCCCGATCCCGCCGGCTGCGCCTGTTACGAGTACGGTTTTATTTACCATTTTTCAAGTCACTTGGGTCTATTCCCAGCCCATCCAAAAGGTTCTTGATCGTATTCCAATGCACACGCTCCCAAGCAGCGGGGCTGGAGTTGGCGTTATGGGGTGCGAGCATGACATTATCCATTTTTTTCAAGGGGCTATCTTCGGGCAGGGGTTCGACTTCAAAGACATCCATTGCTGCGCCGCCAAGTTTGCCTGATTGTAAGGCAGAAATTAAGGCTTGCTCATCCACAATGGGACCGCGTGCAGTGTTAATCAACACCGCAGTATCCTTCATTTGTCCCAACGTAAGCGGGTTGATGAGATATTCGCTGGTCGAGTTCAAATCACAGTTGATTGAAACAAAGTCGGAATTACAAAGCAAAATATCGAGCGTGGTCATCTCAATGCCCGATTCACCAATGAAAACATGGTCAACTTCAATAATATCGGTGCCGAGAACTTTCATCCCGAAGGCTTTGGCGCGACGGGTGAGGGCTTTGCCGATATTGCCTACGCCGATCACGCCGAGGGTGGCTTCGCTGAGGGTGAAACCGGAAATTTTCTCCCATTCACCTTTTTTCATTGCCGCATCCATCCAGGGTTGGCGGCGGGCGAAGGCGAGCATATAGCCCATGACCGTATCGGCGACAGGGGTCGTGAAAGCGTTCGGGGTACGCCCGATCTGCACACTATAAAGGGAGCAAGCTGAGGCGTCGAGCGAATCGATCCCCGTTCCCCATTTTGAGATAATTTTCAGGCGCGGCGCACAGGCTTCGATCACGGTAGCTGTGTATCGGTCATCCCCGCAAATTGCACCATCGAATTGACCGGCATATTTGAGCAGGTCGGCTTCTTCCATACGTTCTTCCACATGGGGGACGATCACTTCCAGCCCGTAGCTTTCAAGGACGGGGATAAAGCGATCCACGAAGGGGATCATATAAGGGGCGGTCAGCAGGACGGTTTTAGTCATTTTATTCACATTCATTGGGAGTTTCTATAAAATCGTAGGGATTTGCATACGTTGAATAGTAGCTTTGTAGTGGACCCATAGAATGGGACAGAAAAAAGATCAATGTTAGGGTAGAACAGGCTGTGGTAGCTGCTCTTCCCGCCAAGCATCTTCGAACTCATTCGGGGTCAAATACCCCAGAGAAGAGTGAAT
>Ga0209042_1000700_pt1 | contig 31813 bp, 27 predicted proteins | sample SaaInlV_200m_DNA_6_FD_184649 | JGI IMG/M metagenome (GOLD analysis project Ga0209042, IMG submission 184649) | Marine microbial communities from expanding oxygen minimum zones in the Saanich Inlet - SI037_S2LV_200m_DNA (SPAdes) (version 2) | ecosystem: Environmental > Aquatic > Marine >...
GGGAGGAGCCGCACGGGGAGAGGGCGCAGGCGAAGGCACCCGATATGCGAATTGTGCCTTTCGGGGCGCAGGCGCATGCTCAGCAGGCGACCGGGGTGGAGAAGGAGTTGTACGAGGAGCAGACGCGCGAGGAGGAGACGCGCGAGGAGGAGCAGGCGAATAGTGCGGCAACAGAGGAGATGATGAGTGACAAGGAGATTATCGCCAAATTAAGGGAAGAGCTTGCAGCAAAGGACGAGCATGTGAAGCAGTTGCTTCACACGATACACGATACCCTTAAGGATAGAAGCTGTGTGGAACCGCAGACGGTCGGCCAGGTGTCAGAACCAGTCTCTGAGGTGCGCAAGCGACAAGAGTGGGCAAGCAAAACGCAGCTTGAGATAGCGCAGAAAAGAAGGAAGAACAATGCGACTGCGGACCAGGCGGCCGCGGGTCAGGTGTCTGCAGAGCAGGTGTCTGCAGAGCAGGTGTCTGTGGAGCAGGTGTCTGTGGAGCAGGTGTCTGTGGAGCAGGTGTCTGCGGAGCAGGTGTCTGTGGAGCAGGTGTCTGCAGAGCAGGTGTCTGTGGAGCAGGTGTCTGTGGAGCAGGTGTCTGTGGAGCAGGTGTCTGTGGAGCAGGTGTCTGTGGAGCAGGTGTCTGCAGAGCAGGTGTCTGCGGAGCAGGTGTCTGTGGAGCAGGTGTCTGCAGAGCAGGTGTCTGCGGAGCAGGTGTCTGCGGAGCAGACACAACCTGGAATGGGGCAGCAGAACGTGGTGATCACGCGCCCTCGCGGGCGTGCTCCGACCGGCAAGGAATGGAATGCCGTACAGGGTGTATGGGTGAGCATACAGGGACCCGTGATGGATCCCTGTAATCAGGAGAAGGTCAGCGGGGGGGGATCGGTAAAGCACGACAAAAACCGCGACATGCTGAATTTCGATGGCATATACGTGCGAGACGCGAAGGCACACGACCACAATCATTTTGGAATGATCCTCTTCAAAAAGGGCATCAAGGGTCTGCATCACCCTTGCTACGAGATTAACTGGAAGGATGAGGAAGACGCCTCCATCTACCCCATACCGAGTGTCTATACGATATCTCGATTGAAGACAATCATCAATCGTGATTTCAAGATAATCAAGAACCCATACAACGCGCGGAGCGAACTCGTCTTGCCTCTGCAAGATATGGGGTGTCTGTGGAGCGTTAAGACAACCTTCTAATGGGAGAGTCAGTAGCACGTGTGACTGAATGTGCCTCTTGTAGAGTGTACGCCCCGAGTTGTATAAAGACAAGAAACAAAGGATTGTGACAAACAAAAGCTGTTGATTATATCATCAGGCATTATTTCAAAATATTTATAGTTCATTTATTGTGAAAAATTTGTATGTTTTAAGTAACAACATGAGATGTGGAATGGTTTGTCTGTTTGCGTCAGTAATGGCAGTGGGTGCTTTTGCATGTACTTTGCCAATGAATATGAAAGCGATTCAAGAATTAAGAATTCTTCTGGACGAGAAGCAAATTGCAATCTTGGACGAAATTGCCGCTGAAAGATCACGTTTGTCGTTCGAGGGCCTGCTTCTTGGACTCATTGCTGCCATGCCTTTGGTGCTGCTTTTCCAGGCGTGGTGTAGTGCTGCATTGATACTATTTGTCACACAAGGAACTTATTATCATGTGTCTCCTAAGAAGAAATGGATGCTTACCCACTTAGAGACTAAAGAACAAGTTGACCAGTGGCTGGTGATCTACAAAAAAATGCAGTATTCTGGTATAGTAAATTCGCTAGGGGCTGCTATAGTTTACTTAGTAATATCTCTCACTTTCAAACCTTGATCTCTATTGTCTGGTAATTTTTTGACGTATTTGTAATTTCCTTTGTTTAATCCCCCCACATCAAATTGATTTGCTATATTCCTAATATTCTCGTTGGTCATACGTTGTCGCCCTTGCTCTAGTATAACTTGACGTGGCACTAATTTACTGATAGCGTTACGTGATGGCGGGGATCGTGACCGCTTAGACATTTTATTTTATTTTATTTCAAAAGAATAATTTTAATTTTTTCGTTACTGCTGTTCTGCAGTTTGGACAAGAATTACAACGAGTGGCACATTCGGTGCAAAAGCAATGGCCGCAATTCAATGCCATGCTTACTTCTCTTTCCATACAAACCTGGCAAATGATATCAGATTGCACTTCTTTAACTAATTTACAGCTATTTCTAAATTCCTTGTATTGATTCCAGTAAATTTCTCTGTCTTTTCTATTTTGTGAAATTTTGTTGCTTATTTGAGTAGTAAAATTTTCAAGAGATTTGCAAATATTATTTGCACATTCATTAAAATCTTGTTCTTCAATATACGGATTTTGTATTACATCAAGAATAGATGAACATTGAGATAAAAAAGCTTCCTCTCTTTCACATTGAATATTGCACTCAATAAACTTGTTGAAATACAAATTTATCTTTCCTTTGAAAAAATTAACAGATTCTGTCATTTTCTCAATATTCTCCATTGTCTCTGTTGTAGGAACTACATTGTGCGGAGTGTGCTCTAATGTGTCGTGTTTCTTGTACACGGATTCTATATCCTTCAACTTCATTCTCAACTCCTGAAATACTGTTCTAGCTTCAGGATTGTGGACTGACCATTCGTTATCTGTATTTTCATGGTTTTCATGATTTTCATGGTTTTCATGGTTATTATTTGTGTTGTTACTGTTTGTATCGAGATTGATGTTCATCCTAGACTGAATCATGTTTATCAATTCGTTTTCTTGTGAGCTGTGTTCATCAAGTAGCGAAAAAAGAAAAGATTCAGATGGTCGAGCGTATAGACTAATTGATGAAATAGCTTCATTGGTATTCGAGTTAGACATTTATATATGCGTGCACTTTATTTGCCTTTTTTTGAACGATTATACCAAGACACACTATGTACACTTGTATGATTTGTGAAGACGAATCTCCTTCAATAGAAATTGAACAATGGAAATGTAATACTTGTATATTTGAATGTCACAAAAAATGTATTAAGAAATGGGTTCAGTCCAGTCTTCACGATGGTGGGAACGGTAACTGTCCTTACTGCCGAAGCCAAATTACTACACTCCACAATGTTTACACGAGAGAAGAAATGTTTGCTATGCTTTTCGTTTTGTGCTTGAGTCCCCAACCCAACCCTGTTCCTCCACACGCTACCCACTTTCTTGCTTCCGTCATCACCAGTCTTGACTAAGACTTGATTCCCATTGTCTGTGTAAGATGCTGCGATCCCGGAAGAGGCGTGGTACGCTCATACGCTCGATTACGAACATTCTTCTCTTGAATGGAGTCGGTCATTAGTTGCTGATTGTGTGAGTGCAGCACAGTTTGAAAGTGTGGTATCTGATTCTTGTTCATCAACTGCACGTAATCTTGGCGTACTGCGGGATCAAACATCTCATTCTCCGGAGGCAGAGTGACGAAGTTTTTGCGATATTCTTCAATGCCCATGTAGCCACCGAACTTGTCAAGAACTTGAAACGGATGCGCGGGAAAAATCCTTGCAAAACTCCCGATGATCTTCTTGTGAAGGTAACTCAGAAGCTGAAGCTGTTGCATTGAATCATGATGGTTCCGGTTGATGCAGTACCTCTTGGCACAGTTGAAACTACAGAAAACGCCATAACATCCAACCATGTGTTTCTGACGTTTGTGAAGTCCCCCTGGGATCGAAATAGGGATGCCATTGAATGAATAAGTGCAGTTCCAGCATGGAACTTCAGTAGAAGAGGGCCATTCCTTGCGATCTGTATGCGCCCCTAGTATCTCAATACACTTTTCCCCACTCAAATGTGACACATCAATTCTCGGTTTCGATAGGACCGCCGAGGTCTCATCATCATCAGACTCTTCTAGGGCCGTGATAGTGGCCGTCTTCCGAAGTGGGGCGACTCTCCGGACCGGCCCTGGTTCGGCTGAGGAAGACGCGAGTGTGTTTGAGGATGTTGAAGTCATCCCATGTTCAGCAAACGGGTTGATGATTGTCGAAGTTGATGCCATCGGCGTCGCACTTGCTTGAGCGTCGCATACGAATGAAATCTGAAGGGGTGGTGCGCCCTGCTGCTTACGCTCCTGAATTTCTTGATGCACTACGCGCTTCCGACCACGTTTGATTTTCTCTTCCGGAGGGAGGGGCTTCCGCCCACGCTTCTTGGGTGCTGTCGATTCGTTTTCCATTGTGACTTTTCCGATCGGAAAAGCTTTAAACACCAAACCCGACCGTTCAAACCCAACCGCCTCGAATCGAGGCGATCGGGTTTGATCTTGAGTATGGGGTACACATGTGTGACCCCCGGAAAGGCCAGCCGGGGGACGACCCCTACTGCTTTGCTTCTTCTTTCTTTTCTTAACTTTAGAGAAGAAACAAGAACCAAACAGGCTATGGGGGAGCCTCCCTCTCTGATCCATAGGGTCACACATGTGTACCCCATACTCACGCACCGTATCTAAGACACCTGTGCCAGCTAGGTTAGCCAATGCATGCCGCGCACGAGCGCCTGAAGTCTATAAAAGGTTGAGCATCACGTCAAAGTACCTAACACACTTACCCGACAGCTCACCGTTCGCTCGGATGCGAATCAGAGGCAACAGACTGCCGCTTCAGCACCTCTCGATGAGACGCTCACACACAAACACTCTACAGGTGCCAGGCACCGAAACAAGGGTGCGTGCGATGGGCAGTGAGCCCATCACTTCGCATCTGCCAGCCGGTCCAGCACATACGAGCTTGCAGGCGGCCAAGGTTGGTGAAGTCGTTGTGACGCGTCGAGCTAGCTGGGCGGCCAGCAGGCTCGACGCATCACAAAGCCTGCGGCAAACCCTTGTGCACGAGCCATGCACGACGTTCGCTGCGGCTGTGTGTCTGGTCGTCCAATCGCAGCCATCAGAGCTAGCCTCTGTGCGGAGCGGTGGAGCGCCAGGAAGCGACAAGCGAGCGCTGCGCCATGGATCAACGGGCTCCAGGCTCTCAAAAGGGGAGGAGAAAATAAGAACGGACGTCAAAAGCGCGACAATTCGGGAAGGGTGCAAAACCTAACCTAACCGAGCATCGGAGACCGGCTAAAATAGGTTTTGGGGTCTTCTGAACACAAGGAACTTCATGAGGAGACGTGCGGTCACGATGGTGGCCGCCCGCCTCCGTTTCAGCTTTTGGGTAACTGCCGTTGTGGGCGGCCGTTAGATCGGGACACATCCTCATATACATTTCTAGGACCCCCGTAGGGTTGGAATACACAGGAAACCAAGCCCCTTCTCACCAAATTAGGGTTAGCACCCATCCCGGTAATCCACCTGCACGCACCGCCTTAGTTAGGGTGCGCAAGATCAAACCCACGTGCAGCTGCGATCGCCAGGGTAAGGATGAGCGGTTCCGTTTTGGGGACGGCAAAAAATTTTGGGGCTCATTTTTTTCCCAAAAGTATTTTTGAGGAAAAATATTTTTTGAGTTTTTTTATTTTCCCTTGCCCCCCCCCCCTTCTTTTATTCGCGATAGATTCTAAAATGTTATATTATAGTGTATTTTGGTAGGAGAGAGACCAGTTGGGACAGTGGCAGGAGGAAATGACCGAGGTACCTCGCGAGGTACCTCGCGAGGTACCTCGGTTTAAAGACAAATAAATATTGATAAATATAAAGAATGTCAAAGCAATTATACAAAGAGGTTCGCATTTGTGAATGTGGTTATAACACGTTTGACAGAAGTAATTGGAGTAAACACAAAAAGAGTTGCAATTTGGTCGTCAGTAAGGATACAGAACAACTCAAACGTCACGTCACATCACTCGAAACAAACGTCACGTCACTGGAAAAACAGCTAGCAGATACGAAAGAACAACTAGCAGTAAAGGACCGGCAAATTGAGCAGTTGATTAAGAGACCAAGGACTGTGAATAACACCACAAATAATAACCGCTACGTGGTGGAGCAGAAAATAAACGTGTTTGGGAAGGAGTCGATCGAACACATAAGCCACGAACAGATTCAGGCGTTACTTTCTGATCCCGCTAATGCAGTGCCCCAGTTCATCAAGCTGAAGCACCGAAGGGCGCCCAATGGTGTGAATCAGAACGTGCGTGTCCCCAATCAGAAGCGGGCGATCTACCAGGTGGTGGTGGCGGGCGAAGGCGAGGAGAAGGAGTGGGTGAACAAGGCGAAAGCAGAGGTGTTGGAGCAGCTGTACGATGACAATTCTGGTCATTTGGAGGCGGAGGCGGACGAGGAGACTCGGGTGGGGTCAGAGTTTTTGGACCACCAAGATAGGGTGAAGGCGAGTGTTAGTGGGGAAGATGGTGGTAGGCGGTACAAGGAGCAGCTGGACAAGATTCACTGTGTGATGAGCACCTAAATGTGTACCCCATACTCAACCGGGTCAAACCGGACCGACCAAATCGGACCGACCAAATCGGACTTGCCATGATAGAGGTACTGGATGTGTGCTCTGGCTATCTAGACGTTCCTTCTCTGTTGTGCCTTCTATGTGTGTCCTCCGAGTGCAGACAGATCGTCAGTGACTTCACGATATGGCAAGAAATTCTGCGTAAAGCTGGGTTCAAGAGACTCGGCAACGCACATCGCACGTCGTCATTCTCAATTGTCAACGCTTTACCTACCATACAGCAACACGTTAAGACTGCAAGAGCATGCGAACTCTGCTGGAAGAAGAGAGCGCCACCAATCCGATTGAAGAACAACAGTATGTCCGCCTTGTGCGTTTCCTGTGAGGGAGGCATGCTCTGCACGAGGGAGGACATAAACAACATCCTCAACGCATACACGTGGCGACCGAAGCTACGCACGTTGTTCTCACAACTGGTTATTGCAAAGAGACGTCACACCAAGCAACACCTCTACTGGAAGTGCCAGGTGGAACGAATTTGCCGTGCTGCGCAATCTGATTTCTTTTCAGTGTCACTGCACATTATTTAAACACAAACTTTTATATTGAGATGTTTATCCATTCCTGTTATCTCGATAGTTCTGTTGTTGATCAATTCCTTGATGCGCTTTCCTAACTCTAGGTTGGCTTGACACATAAGCTCGTGTGCTGGATCCCCTGGCAGTCCCGGTACGAGCATGGCGTAGGCAAGCAGTCTCTTGCTTGGGGTGAGTTCGCGGTCTCGAAGTATCTGCATTATTTCATTAGGAATCGATGCTGAAGCCATTTTACCAATTTCAAAAAACTATTCTTTTAAGATTTTTTATGTGCAAATAGTACATGTACAATTGAATCTTTAGTAATCATCACACAACATCTGCAAATGCTGCGAAAAAGGGTCCAAATACCTCAAGGAGGAAGGGTCCAGGGGTTCCGAGGGTAAGGTTACACATGTGTACCCCAACAGATGTAGAGAGGAGGAGGACCCCCCTAGCCTGTTTGGTTCTTGTTTCTTCTCTAAAGTTAAGAAAAGAAAGAAGAAGGAAGAGGTTAAGGAGGGGGTGAGGGAGGCGTTCCCTTGTGGGTCACACATGTGTACCCTCAAACCGGACCGACCAAACCGAACTGCGGCACGAGAACGGAAAGTGGGCGCCTTCTTTGACGAGCACCATGCTCGCGCTCTCGCCCCCGCGCAAGCAGAGAGAGCAGGACCCGGACGCACCCAACACAGGGTCCTCGGACTTTTCTGTGGGCTCTTTGTTGAACTCTATCGACTTACCCGAGATGAATCACATCTTCCCATCTCTGGCGTCGACCGCTGATGGTGTCACCGACAACCTCTTCCCCATCGGTTCTGCACCTCGTCCTGAAGTCAACCCTTCGGACTTCAATCCTTTGTTGCACGTCAGCATTGAGAGTGAGTACAATCAGATCATAGGGGATCCGGCTGTTTCCACTACCACCGCAAGCAGTGGCTCTTCGAACGCTACACCCTTCGCAACTTCTGCGAGCACCACGTCCGCGGGGGGCGCCCTGGCCGCGGCCCCCTCCCTTCCCCCCCTGGCCGCGGTTGCCTCGGGGGCCGCATGGAAGGATATGCCTGTCGCGGACGCGCCTGCAGTGATGATGCCAGAGGACTCCGCCACCATCTCCTTCCCCGCCTCAAAGTCTGCCGAGTCCAACTCCTACAAAGTCGTGGATGGTCTGATCCAGCTTTCGACTCCGAATTCCGTCAATGCCCCGAAGCGCATTGAAATCTTCTGCACTGAATTCGGACAGACCAAGGCCAACGGTAAGCCCTGGTCACGCAAGGACATTGCCTTCAAGTTCAAGGACATGATCGGTCACGGGAAGAAATGCCTGGTTCACGATAAGGAAATCAAGTCGGGAAGCAGCTGGCACTGTAAGGGCACGGGTGTGGTCGCCTGTGCCCCATGTAAGGTTCTGAAGGTCTTGAAGCAGATCGGCAGCAAGCTTCATGTCGAATACCAGGGGGGTATCCCACGAATGATTCTCGATATCGCTACCGTACTGAACCTGCATAATGTCGATTATCGCGATCTCCAACTCATCTTCGATTCAGTGACGGCATTGGGGCATGATATGACTTCCTGTATTCAGCTCTGGGATATCTGCCTTCAGGATGCAAGTGGATACCTCGCCGCCAACAAGCGTTTCTATGGATGTTTCATGCATCCATTACTCAATCACCGTCCTGCATCCGACAAAGCTGAGCATTCCGGGAGCAAGGGGCTTGCGAACCTCTGGCACGAGGAAAAGATCTGGAAGGATGGGAAGTATCTAAGCTTCACGCACGCGACTCGCTACAGTACGGGCGACAAGATGGAGCAGAGGTCTGCCTACAAGCAAGATGTCATTGACGCCTCTACGAAACACGTGATGAAGAATCGTTCCGACTGGGTGGATCTCGCAAAGAAGTCCTGGACGGAGCTTGAGTCTGTGCGCAACACGCTCTGCAAGAAGTCCTCTGGTAGGAAGCGCACGAGGAGCTACGAGGAGGAGGAGGAGGAGGAGCCGGCAATTCAGGGGCAGAGGGGTGATAATAATTTACGCATCTTCTCATAAAAAACATTACCAAATATTAATATGAGTAGTCTTGCACTACCATTGGGTGTATTCTTTGCCGGATTGTTTTTGATTGTGGGGAAAGAGGAGTCTATGGTGTCAGTGCCAGGGGAACTCGATAGAGCAAGGACGCTTTGTATTGATTGGATAAGCAAGCTTCCTAAGGGTTCCGTTATTGTTTTTGATTTTGACGACACTCTTTTTGATCCAAACACTGTCATTGGTCACACACACACTGGTGGTCGTGATTTTGCACACGGAGATAGGAAAGCACTCCCTTTGTATCGGCCTATTGTACAGATTGTTGATGTATTGAAATATGCCGTTTCAGCAGGAATGTACATAACACTCATCACAGCACGGCCCAATACAAACGTTAGTCGGAGTATTGTAATTGCTAATTTCAAACATAATCATATGAAACTTCATGAATATCATGCTAATAATTCGTACCCTAGATTGCAAAATTTCAAGTCTGTGTTGAGGAAGAATATTTCCATAGTAAGACCAATCGGACTAACAGTTGGTGATGCGTGGACTGACGTTAACGAATCTACCTACAATTGGGTCAAATTACCCACCAGGAAGGACCCAATTATGTACACATCTCTTACAAATTAACAACATCCATCCATACCTCACCCTCCAGCACGACCACCTCGTAGGGAACACCCCACTGAAACTCGTAACCGGAAGTTTTTGTGACTTTGACCATTTATTGAGTGAATTCTGATGTTTTTTAATGTATCGTGAGAGTAGAATGAAAGAACCTCCATATTTAATTAAACTTGGACTGCAGGCTTTCAATGATGCTCCAAGGAAGTGGCAAGAAACACTGAGAACAGTAAGACAAAGAGACATTAAAAGTCTTCCTCAAACATCCGTTAGTTTATTACAACCTGCACTTGCAAAAGTTCTCGACAGGAACATGTCATATAAATCTAAAACAAGTGACGAATTATTTGAGGAGATCGCTAAGCGCACGGATGAATATTTTGGTGCTTCATTGTTGAAGTCTAAAGAGGATACAATGAAGTTGTTGTTACGGCTGGGTTGTGTATTGCTTCGAATGCAAAAATTAGACAAAGATCCCACAATATCTAAGGCTATATATGATACAGGGTGTATAAAAACGAATTTATTCATAAAGAATATTTTTCAGTTGAGTAAAAATAACATAAACTCGATAAAAAGGAAGCTGAAAAATTCCAACAAGACGAAATCGGGAGCACTGATTGATGATAGAATAATAGATCAAATAGCAATGATATTCAAACAAATACCATCTTCCAAAGTTCATATTGTACAAGATTTAGCTAAGACTTTGTTTTCTTCTATAACTGAAATATATGATCAAGAGCATTTGAAATGGGCTTCTACCAAGGCCAACAAAATTCCTACAGAATTTTTATTGCTTCTAGCTGAAAATAATTCTAAATTCGAATCTACTGCATTTGTAAGCGTAACCAAGAAAATATCATCAAAACAATCTCTGAAATCTATAGAAATATCAGAGTTACAATCTCTGTTGATGAAAGAACTTTCAAATTCTACGGCCACGTTCAATACAATTCAAATATCAAAACAATATTCGAAGATAATTCACCATGCACAATCAGTTATTAGTTTTTACCAAAAGATAAAGAATCCTTCGAATCAAGAAGATAATAGAGTTGTAAGTTCTTTGAAAAAGATGTTTTCGGTATTGAAAATATTTCAGGATAAGGCTCCTAAGAATTTGGATGTGATTTTTAGTGGTACTTTTGAAATTTCATCTTTACTTCAAACGAATCCTTTGGGTAAATCAAACGTGGCGGAACGTTTATTGTATTCGGAAATGTATAAGCAATTGGTTAAAAACAAAACACTAACAAACAAGACCCTTAAGCAGCCCGTCAACAAATCCCTTAACAAGACCCTTAACAAGACCCTTAACAAGACCCTTAACAAGACCCTTAACAAGACCCTTAACAAGACCCTTATCCCTAACAACCCTCTCGACAAACCCACCACCAACAAACTACCCGCAAACGCCAACAAGCCTAAGTCCAAAACACTTGAGAAAAATCAGAAGACTCCAAATGCTGTGATCGCCCCCTTGTTAGGATGAGGAACTAGTATTCCTCGTAATTCGACTCAGTATTGTCATGGGTGTGCATGCTGGGATCTTCGTCCGTCTCCATTGGTGTGATCGCAAGACCGGTGATGGCCTCTTGCTTGTGAACCATCATTTGGATGGTACGAACAGTCATGCCGAAGCGCTTGTCGACAACCCACATACTGCCGAATTCGATCAGGGCCTGCACGTAGCACTGACCAGTGACGTACTCAAGTGGCTGCAGTGCCGCTTTGGCGTCATAGACCTGACCCTGGTAAGTCCCCTGGCGCACGTCCAGTTTGGTGTTGAGCTTGGGGTCGTACTTGGGATCCTTGTTGTTGAAAATGTTCGAATACCGATCGGCAATGATGTCACGGCTCTTGCCCTTCTCATTGAAGAAAGCCTCTTGGTTCTCAAAGGCATAGGTGATGTTTGCCTCATCAATTAGCTTGATAAGTTCCGTAAACTGAGCCATCATGGTCGAATTACCCTTGAAGTTGAGAACGAGAGCCCACTTGGGTGCATTACTGGGCTCTTTGGCCTCCCATTCCGTTGCGCCGAAGGGGGCATACATCTTCGGTGTTTGTATGATGAGACGTGACGGTGTACCATCATCCATAAAGTTCATGTTGCACGACTTCCCAAGACCGTTCTGATTCGGACGGCATTCGCCATAGGCAATATTGCCAATGACTGCCTCATTTCCCTCAGTCTGCCACGCGACAAGCTTCTGTCCAACCATTGCTTCTTCTGGTCACCAGTGACCTACTGTCTTTAATTAGAAAATCACACCAATTTCTCGGCTCGTCTCTGTCGAGAAGTGTTCATACCAGCCTTGTATCTTGCAGCTACATCTGATATATTATCTCCCCAGTCGCGCGCCCCCTTTGGTGCCGAACTCGCCTTTTTCGTCTTGGTTGCCTTCTCCGTGGTCGTCTTGCCTCCCGATTTGGTCGTTGGCTTCTTTGTTGCCTTCTCCGTGGTCGTCTTGCCTCCCGATTTGGTTGTTGGCTTCTTTGTTCCCTTGGCCGGTGCGTTGTTGTTTTGCACGTCCATAGTCGGGTAGCCTATTCTATCCTCAACAGACTTCGAAGTTCCGAAGTTCAATACATGAAGCCTTTTCTTGCGATTCTTTATATCCAGGTCGACTTCCACAACACTAGTTGATTTGGATATCGAATCGGTACCCCTCGTGGTGGACAAGGGAACCTTGGTCACGTCCATACTAAGATCTATGAATGATATCAAAATTTTAGAATCTTGAAGCCATCTCTGCATTTTCTTCCTGTAGGCTTTCTTTATGAAGCCTATGTTTTGAGTAACTTTCTTACCAGATTTCATTGTTATTTCTCGTCCTGTTTTGAGCATACCCCTATTGATGGGTGTTATGACCTGGTTTCTGCACGATCCAATAAGCCGCCACATACGCTCTAGTTCGTTTACTGGGCGTTCTAGTTCGTTGACTGAGTTTGAGTTTGATGCTTTTGTGTTCAGGTCTATGATGCTGGGGGTTGCAGAGGCCCCCTGGATGTAGCCCCCTCCAGAGGACTTGGTGAACTTCCTCGCGCTACCAGGGGCGGTGCCCTTCAGTGGCTTCATATGTGGCAACAAAAGAAATGGATCCTTGTTGCTTTCTAACATTCTGTTACTAGGGTTGTTCGCTAATGCAGCAGCTCTTTGACAAAATACTTCATAGTTCTCTACCTTGCTAGTGGGCTTCTTGTTTGTATTATTGTTGTTTTTGAAAATATTCTTATTATTAGTAGCGCCTCTTGTGTTGTTCTTGTCTGCAGCACACACATTGTCTTTCGGTTTGACTGCTTCTGACAACATACAGTAGAAATTTTGTCTCTCTATCACGTTGTTTATTGAACTCAACTTGCTTGGTTTGTCCTGGTTTCCAACATACTTCTGTATTTCATCCACAATATAGAGTGCACCCTCAGGTAACTTGTGAAAAAGTTGCAATGCCATTTGACTAGTCATGCCCAACAGGAGTGTATCGGGCATCTTAGGTGCTGCTATAAGCTTGTCTTTCAATTTACCAAGAAAATCTTCCCCACTCGGTGGTTTTTTCAACGTGCCATTTGTAGCTTCCTTCAAGTTATCCCATTTTGCCGCCCTGTCGGCTTCTCCTCCTGTCCAGTGCTCATGTTCTCCATATGACATCCACCACAAGTTACTCGAGGCGAGGCCAACTTTATCCATTTTGACCGCATTAGTGGCCCCCCAATCGGATGAGCCGTCCGGTTTTTCCTTGGGTGCCAATTGATATGTCGTATTGTCGCGCAGTTCCGCACCAGAGTTTGCCAGAATGAGTTTGAGTGCCTGAGACGGTAAGGATTGTTGGGCCGTTCTCATATCTGCTGAATCACAGAATGTTTCAATAGGATCGACTGCTTGAGGTTCGTATGACGGTCTTACTAAATCGTAAATTTGAAACCCTTTCTTGATGTTTGAGTGTAAAACTGTCTTACTCGTGCTTGACTGTTTATCGCTTTGTACTTCGTCAGCATTTCCGTTATAAATGGGGTCGAATGCACTCCCAGGCTTAGTGAATGGGTGTATCAACATTCTTTGTAACTTGATGAATGTGAACTCTGCGTCTTTACTGCCTTTCTTATATTTGATTGTTTTGGTACCCATCACCTTGTAGAACGGACTTACTCCACCTAAATTCACTTCCGCCCATTCTTTCCAGTGGTCTCCACAGGCTTCTCGTAGTTCAGATAACTCTGATTCGTTCGTAAAATTCATCTCTTGTTGAGGTTTGGAATTTCCAACTCGGAAGCGGATGAAATCGCCCTCCGAGAGTATCTGTACGAGACCTTGATCAGAGGAATCTGGATCTTGTATGTTCTTATAATGAAGACGCATCCCATCTGTTGCACTCATGCCATCAGGACCGGCTAGGGAAAATTGAGCTGCTGAAGTGCTAAGGAACACTTTGACCCTGGAATACAGTTGAACAATCATCTCCTCTGTGAACAGATGATACGCCCCCTTTGCAGCACGGTAATCTTCGTATATTTCACAATAACTTTTAGTCTCTGCAGATTGATTATTCAAAACGTTGGCATTGGATTTACTATTCATCTTAATCACGGAATACGCATAAGTAACGTTTTGCAAGTATACGTTCAACTGTCCGTATCCTCGCCAGGAGTGCGCAAACTCTTTTTTTAGTTCTCTTCCTTTTGAGGATGTTAAATTAAAGCCCTGGGGATAAAAATTTGTACCCTCGTCATCCCACTTGTACCTGTTTGTCTCAGCCGGTTTAGTAAATTTGGTATATTCGTTTTCTTTGCCTCTTATCAAGCCCATGGTTTTTGTGCTTTTCCTGAAAAAAGGATGATTTCCTTTACATATTATTGCAACAATTCCTTCTCCTCTCCAAGACTTAACTTTGCCATACGACATATTTTCAGGATAGCGTGGAACTTGTGTCATCTTAGAATCCGGCTGGGGCTTTGGCGAAAATTTCAAAACTACTTTCTTTTCGGGGAGAAAGTTCTCAAACTCACGCCACTTTTCGTGGAATTTGAGCAAGGCATCAGAGCTCTTGTTTGATGAAACTTTATTCATAATATTCATAAACAAATCCATTCCGTTTTGACCTTTCAATTCTTTCACTTGAGCAGTTTCTGATATGAAAATTATCATTTTGCATATACCTCTCTGCTTGATGTTGTTCGAAGAACGGGGTAATGTGTATACTGATGGCGCGCCCCACCACTTCATCATCCAAAAGAATACAGTCAAAAGCATCAGCAGTGTTTTTCCACTCCCTGCGGAGTGGTATAAAAGCTGACCCGTGGGCACGTATTTTTCAATTACTTTAGTTGGATTGGTGTTACTGTCGTTTCCCAAGCGTGTTGATGTGATTGCACCCGTATACTGATGAGACTGCATTTCCGCTGGAATGGGACACGACCACTGCCATGGTATTTTCTTTAAAGGTTCACCTGGACGCAATCTCATTACGCCTTCGTTCGTGGTATTCATTCCAGTGCTTTCACTATTTTGGTTCTTCTTCCTAACATATATGGATATTTCTCCCTTTTTGTTTTTATTCGACAGAACATAGTTGTATTTCTTAGGATTTCTTAAAAAATTTTCATTCCCGTCTCTATTGTTCTTTAACCTGTTGGGTACCCCCTCATGGTACTTCTGTACGTAGTTCTGGTATTCCTTTGGTGTTTTTATTTCTTTATTGTTTACTCTCAGTCTCATGGCTGTCGGTATCATTCGACCTATTTCAATGCTGTTACCAGTGTTCTTGTTACCAGCAACTCTCCTCAATGTTTCGGCACGTTTTTTGGCCACTTTAGCATTTTTCATTTGAGCTTCGAATAATTTTTCGTTTTTAATCTTAGTTTTGTTAGGTTTCTCTGTTTTGTATCTTGGAAGATGATAACCTTTCACAGTGGTCACCGCAAGTTCAAGAAGCCTATTTTTGTTACCCCTGGTTACTTTGGAATTAACCTCTAACATGTCGTTACTATATGTCAGGAAAAAAAATACAAATATAATAACAGTATGAGATTACAAAGACCATTAGTCGAACAAAGAACCGTAAGGCATATGTGCTCAGTAAGAGACAATTCAAACAAAAAAACGAACGGAGAAAACATTGTAAGGATAGTTTTGCTTGCTGTTGCATTCTTTATTTTATTACAAATTTCTACTAAGGAAGAAGTGGAAGAATCAACTAAAAGGTAAAGATAAAGTCTGAGTTTTTATAAGTGATACAATCAATAAAGCTACAGACACTGGTGTTGCGCACTGCACATTTTTCATACAACAACCACTTACGTCAAAATATTCTGGAAATGTTTGAAGCCTTGCAACATCTCTTATGGTAAAGAGCTCTTTGGAATCGTTTGAATTGCACCAGTATGTTTGTTTTGTTTTTTTCACGTGAAAACAAGGTGCTTTTATACTTCTTTTCAATTTTTCAAAACAAAAATAATTAGCAGTTGGTGTTACACAATTTTTAGACCAATGTTCCATTATTGATATCTTTCCGTTTGAAATAGGACTTTCTTTGAAAACATTTGAGGAAATTATTTTTCTTGAGTCATGAGGAGCATTGTAATCACAACATTTTATCACGTGAAACTTCACACCCTTTTCTATAAATATTGATAACGTATCGCGAGAGTAATCACATTCGAGTGTCCATGACCATTTTCCTTTGTTCATTTCAAACAAAAACCATGACAAAAGTCTTTTTGGTGGAGATGCATGAATGAATACTTTTCGAGGTATTCTTTTTTTTATTTCATTCCATTCAGACTGTATATCACTGCATAGTGTATTTATTCCAGCGTGGTTTTTGGTGTAGACCTTCAATACTTGCGGGTCATTGTCTACGGCCAGGAAGAGATCGTGATCATTGTTTTTAGCAGCCTGTGAAAATCCACCAATTCCACAAAACAGATCTACAAATATCATACTATAAACATACAAAAAACTGTCTTTAATTCTGTATTAAAGCAACACAGGAAGTTGCCCGACAGGATATCGACTTTCAAAAGGAGAATCAACCCAACCGCCTCGTGCAGCAAGATCATGCTCTTCACGACTGCGCCCATGGCTGGTCCGCCCCCGCATATCCTGCATCCGGGCGTGCTGCCGGGAAACAACTGCCCCAAGGACCTGGTGAAGCCCCTGGTGGACTTCGCTGTGCACTTAGGCACGTGCGTGGCCACACGCGGCATCCCCAAGGGGCGCTATGAGGACAATGACGTGCTGGTTAACCCTAACCCTAACTCTAAACCGCTCTCGCTCACGGAGAAGCTGCCCGATGACCTTCTGGAGATCGTCCTTGAACACGCCACAGTCAAGGGCCTCGAGCTAGCGCTGAAGCAGACGTGCACTGCGTTCAAAAAATGCATGCCTACGCAGACGAGCAAGCGTGCATTCGATCCCAATGTTGTGCAATCTGTCGTGTTGCTGACATGGGCTCGCGAGAACGGCTGCGCATGGTACGCTTCGATATGCGCGGCGGCGGCTAAAGGGGGGCACCTCGACTGCCTCAAGTACGCACACGAGCACGGCTGTCCGTGGGACGAGCGGACGTGCGCGGAAGCGGCTAAAGAGGGGCACCTCGACTGCCTCAAGTACGCGCACGAGCACGGCTGCCCGTGGGACGGTCATACGTTATTCAACGCTCTCGGAGGTCATGCGTTTGTAAACGGTCTCAGATGTGAACGATTCGAGAGCCACGTCGACTGCTTTAAGTACGCGTACAACAACGGTTGCTCGTGGGACGACACCACTTCGTTTTGGAATGTGTTTGGGACAGAAATGAGGCAGCGTATACTTGCGGGATACGGTCTCTATGTCCATGACTAAAGGGAGCAATCTCGAGTGCCTCAAGTACGTGCACAAGAACGGCTGTCCGTGGCACGCTATGACGTGCGTCAAGTCGGCAAGGAACGATCCTAACTGATGCAAATAATACTAAAATATACAACCCACTCATATATACAATTATTAGCATCAGTTAGGACCGTTCCTTGCCGACATGACGAGTTCCAATACAATTTCAACAGTCGTTAATACATACAAAAAAAGAGTTTGAGGTACTTTATGACCAATACAGATGTCCACTGTGCCGTGCTCTTCACGACCGCGCCCATGGCTGGCCCGCTATTGTTGCTGTGGAGGTTGCCGTGATCACGGCGTTAACCTTGAGCCGCCTCAGCGATAGCTGTTGCGCCGGAAGCGCCGATATTGTTGATGTAAAGGTGCAGGTTCGTGATCACCGCGCTGACCCTGAGCGCGCCGGCGATGGCCGCAGCGAAGGGCGGCCACCTCGACTGCCTCAAGTACGCACACGAGAACGGCTGCCCGTGGGACGCTTCGACGTGCTCTAGCGCGGCATCCGGAATCCCAGAACCTGTCCTGCACGTCTTCGAAAGATTCGTGAGGCGTGGAACGCGCCTTCGTGGAACGCGCCTCCGCGACCGGCTGCGTGTCGCGAGTTGTCATGGCGGCAAAGTGGGTGCCGGTCGGATTTGAGCGGGAAGCTTAGGATCACACATGTGTACCCCTTGGGGGAGCCACAGCCAGGAGGGTCCCTAGTGCCTTGGTTCTTGTTTCTTCTCTAAAGTTAAGAAAAGAAAGAAGAAGCAGAGACACTAGCCCCCTTTGCTTGCGGCTGATCGAAAGGGGTACACATGTGTGACCCAACCCTCCCGCTCAAACCTAGCCGGCATTCATCAAGTGGAGAATCAAGTGGCGAGTGCGCGGGATGCCGAAGCGAGGCAAGCGCGAACCCTCGTACCACTTCCTAGCGATACGCGTGACACAGAACCTGACACGTCTTATCCACCCTGTGGAGTGTGCAATGGTTCCGATACCGACTCGTTATGACAATGGTGGTGATATGACGGTGTACAAAGTGCTCGTCGACGAAATCAACAGCATCGGTCCAGAAAAATATGAGGTCGTCACGATTGTCTCTGTGCACAAGCCGTCCAAGTCGAGTGCGTTCTTGAAGTTGCTGAGTACCATTCCGGATGCGCACCAAGCCTCCTCCACCATGGAGTCCCAACTCGAAACGCTGTTCACCACCAATATGCTGACTGCTTAAGCTTGAGACCACCCCCCCCACCTGGCCGGTATGGGCGTTCTGGGCACTCGTGGGCGTCTACGAATATGTCTTTATTAAAAGTGACTTCACGTAGAAGAACATGACAGTTATCGCGAGAGATTGAATGAAGTTCACTGTGTAACTAAACGCAATACAGAAGACGAACAGCATGGTAAGAGCAATGCTGTTCCTCATTTTTGACTTCACCTTATCCTCCACTTTGGGGGCTAGCCATGGGTGTATGAATGAAATGAGTACTATGACAAACGTCTGACATAAGATGTATACCATCTCTTGAGTATCTAACCCGTCTTCAAACGACACCTTCATATTAAAAGAAGCAGACATAAAAAATGCTGAGAGACGGAGATGATGACACGGAGCAAGATGAGTCTGAAGTCCAATTGGACAAATCTACCTGTCGAATTGATCTCCATCATACTATCGTTATTCAGTTTCAAACAGGTGGTAAAAATTTCAGAAGTCAGCAAGTCTATGTCAACTAATGTTGACTTCATTATGCGATATCTAACCGCGATCAATGACAAGATATCAGTAAATACAATAAATTACGTTGTCAAAAAATGCAAAGCTGTCAATAAACCACCATATATTTGCGGGGCAACTGATTATAACATTTACGCAATGCGTCAGGTTTTGAAGAGGTGGCCTGATTACTTGCATTTGAATTGGGACATGACTGGTTGCAATACAATTTCAATGTTTCTTCGATCTGTATCAACATCAAGTTTCAGACAAATCAATCACATGTCACTCAAGGTGGACATGAATCGGTTTTTGGCTACAAAAATAAACCTTCACTACATGGATCTCGAGTCTCTGACAATTGAGGGAGAAGCATGCGATTTACGCGACATCATGATCGGAATAAATTGTCGATGCTGGGATATTGGTGAGCTTTACCTACGAGGTGATGTAACCGACCTGGGTAGTCTTATGATGTATGCCCCCGCTGTGTCATCAAAAATTACCATCATCAACACCAACGACAACATTGACACATTGACAATGGGGATGGAAGAAGGACTTCGTTACTTGTTGAACACCATAAAAAACGTGCACCTTTGCAATATCATGAAGTATTGCTGCGACCCTCCATATACTTGCATGATTGTCGACCTTTTTGTCTTTGCAATCACCACGAGCTTGTTTGTTCCCCGAAATGGCACATGGACGGTCGATCGGCTCAATGTTGACATGATCGAAGCCCTGGTGGTGAATGGCATCCAAGTCGTATGCGGAGTGTTCAAATCAGAGATGAAACGACTCAAAGTTCTCGAAAGGGAACACCCGAACAAAATATTTGTCTCATCCGTACTTTAATTTAAAAAATGCGTTTGTGACGAGACTCGAACTCGTGCGCGAGGATCGCATTGCATTTCAAGTGCAACCCCTTAACCACTCGGGCACACAAACAATGCCTACAGGTCCGTTTGCAGCAGCGCTGGGGTACTGGCAAGTATACCAAGTATACGAACACAATGGGGAAACACACAAAACAGGAGCTGCTCCGTGTGTCGAAATCATCAAAGCAACCAGCAAATACATCAAATACAAACGCAAAAATTGCAGAAGAAGCAACAGGCACAAGGGTGTGTGAGCTTGCGGAAAGATTCGGGTAAATTTCAGGCAATTATCCCAAAATTTTGGAATAAATGTAAACAGAAGAGCATTGGTGTGTTTGACACTGAAGAAGAAGCGTGGGCTGCTATTGCAGAATACAAAGCAGAGCACGTTGATTCCTAGTGTTGTAAAGTATCGCACACGACGCGATTCGAACGCGCGAAGGCATAGCCTAATGGATTAGCAGTCCACCCCCTTAACCACTCGGGCACGTGTGCATTATTGATTTTTTAAGGAGGTTTTCTCCTCAAATTCCGCCACGGGGAATTGAACCCCGACCAATCGGATGAAAGCCGACTATCCTAACCATTAGACCACAGCGGAAGATTGATTTTTAGAGAGGTTTTCTCCTCAAATACCCCAGGGGATGATCGAAATCCCGACCCCCAGATTAGAAGTCTGGCGCTCTATCCACTGAGCTACTGGGGCGTATTTATTGGTGTTTTAGGAGAACCGCTCCGGTTTTTTAGGAGAACCACTCCTGCTCCTCCACTCGGGGTTGAACCGAGGACCTCGCGGTTAACAGCCGCACGCTCTAACCAACTGAGCTATAGAGGAATTATTTGTTTTTTTGAGAGGTTTTCTCCTCTGCATATCCCGTGACGGGCTCGAACCGCCGACCACTAGATTAAAAGTCTAGCGCTCTACCAACTGAGCTAACGGGACTTACTTACCTGGCTTCTTACCCGGCTTCTTACCTGGCTTCTTACCTGGCTTCTTACCTGGCTTCTTACCCTGATGGTCTCTTATACTTTGTCTTTAATATAATAAAGAGGTTTTTTACGCGTCATTGAAATAATTTTTTGTGTTCAAGCCCGTTCGGTTGTACAATGGACGAGATTGTTCTTATGACATCCTGTGTGACGTGTTCTATGCTACGCGAGGCATCAATGTTGATAATTTCATCTGTTGAAGACAGACCAAGCCATTCTTCATAGGAATTGTTGATAGCGGTGATGTACTCTTCAGACATGCTTGACTCAGACGACCTGGATCTTTGACACACTCTGGCGAAGGCGACAAACGGAGGAACCCTGAGATATATTCTAACTTTTCGAGAAGGAAACGTCTCTTCAAGTGATGCTTTCAGTTTGTCGTATGAGTATTTCAACATCTCAATGCTCCTGGTATTTTCCACGTTGTTTTTTGTGAATACCTCAAAAGCAGAATCCATACTTCTTTCCTGTATTAGTATCTCTGAATTAGAGAGCCCCATAAATGATTTGTGAAACATGCTCGCAATAACCATATATTGGAACTCAGCATGTTCTATCCTTTTTGAATACATGTCTCCCAAGAACCCATTATCGTCCCATTCTTCCAATGGTTCCCAAGCACAATAAACTTTCTCATAATTTTTTAAATGGTTACATATCTTAGAAAGTAAAGTAGACTTACCCACTCCAATGTTACCTTCAATAGATATATGAACTTTTTGCATTTGAATTCATGAATATTTTCTTTTTAATTACTCTTATCAATCTGCGTTCTCGGTCGTGTCATCCACAACCAGGGCAGCCCCGGGTTTTTTCAATTTTGATTTTCTTTCAAAGTATTATACATAAATGGGTGAATCGTCAAAAAGATATGCTATAGTAGTTGCTCGATATCAGGAGGATATACGTTGGATGTCGTATTTGGGCCGCAGGCCTGGGTGGGATGTTTTTGTGTACAATGATGGACCTCCCCTTGACTCTTACTTTGCACCGAATTTCAGAATTTTCCAAGGAGATTGTGTACCGAGTGAAGGGTCGAAATATCTTCAGTTCATATGCGATTATTACGACAATTTAGATCAATATGAGTGGATAGTCTTCATACAAGGTGACCCATTTGTACATAGTCCGGACTTCATTGGCCTTCTGGAGAGCAGTAAATATTGGAGAGCACCATTTCAAAGTTTGACGCATGGTCCATTCCCTCGATACTGGAGAGATTTAAATACAAATAGCTCTGAGAAAACAACACCAACAACACTGTGCGACTATCGATATTTCTTAGAAGATCTCAATGACGATTGGACTGGGGTGGAATCCGATCTGCGAGCGTCATGTATGATAGGTGCTGCCCCCGTCTCTCAATTTTTCAGTTACTATGGTGCCAAGTTGGGGTCTATGAAACGTTGTTTTTCTGCATGCTTTGCGACCACACCAGGCGCGATTAGCGGTCAGACGTATGAAACGTGGAATAAGTTGCGAGGAGCAGCACAAAGGAAGTTCGAAGTCGTTGATGCACCCTGTGTGTGGAGGGGGTGGTTAGATGAGCCTAATCCATTCATACAGAATAGGGCGGACATGAGATCAGGAAAAAGGTACAACAGAAAAATCAACATTGGAAAAGCATTTGGATACTTTTTGGAATTCGCCTGGTATCCTTTGTTAGTTGGTGAGGAACCAGAGGGGGGAGTACAAGAAGAAACTGTAGCACAAGAAGTAGTACAAAAAGATGTAATACAAGAATCACTATACTTGAAATCATTAAATGAATATGAAAAGGTACTTGTTGTTTCAAGATATAATGAAAATATAGATTGGATTCATAAAGTTGCAAATAATTTTGATTTTATTATGGTATTTAACAAAGGTAATCCAATTACATTGAATTTATCTAATTCGGTAGTAATACCATGTCATAATGTAGGAAGAGAAGGAGAAACCTATTTGAGATACATAAAACAATACTTTGATGTATTACCAACTTATACTGTTTTTACACAAGGTGATCCGTTCACACATAATCCCAATATGATACAAACACTAAAAGACATAAAATTGACTGGTAAAATTCATTCACTGTCAGCCGGGTGGAAATTCGGATACCCGAAAGAATATACAAGGGAAAACAACCATTGTTGTACTTATTTAATGGATACTAGAACGTTTCAAGTAAATAATTTTTATGACGATGGTGTTGAACAATTTGTGAAACTTGCATTGAATGATGCTGGTTTGAAGAAGAGCTCTGATTTGATGTGTAATGTATGTAAACAAGTGGGACTAGTAATACCTCCGCGTCATGTATATTTTGTTTATTCTGCGTTGTTTGCAGTGCATAAAGACGCAATAAAGTCAAATGATATAAGTGTGTATGAAAATCTTTACAGGTATCTGCACTCAAAGAATTTACAAGGTGGTGCACAGGGATATATATTGGAACGTTTATGGCATTACATATTTACAAATAAAAATTACTAGTGTTTTTTCTATTTGTACAGATATTGTCATGACCGTAAGCTGTGATATAAGAATTGTAGTGTTTTTGAAATTAGTCTTCTAAAGCAGTTCCACCAGATTTTGTGACATGAATGAAATTGAGCGTTCCCCTGTGGGTTACACATGTGTGTACCATCAAACCGTATCGACCAAACCGAGTCGACAGGGTCCGGGTCGCTCGGGAACACAATCCGAGTGGGCCTTTGTCCGTTCCAAACTCTTGCTAAACCAATTGGTGACCATCATGCCAACAAGGACTCCAAATTGCAGTGTCATAATAATTGCCGGAATGAGATCAAAAAAGATTTTGTTATGTAAAATTAAATGAGTCGTATCAATCGTAAAATAATTCTTGTTTCGACACCACTATCTCCCATGATGATCATACTTTTCGGGCTAATGGTCTACATATTGATAGACATGAGACATCAAGAGGCAAGTCATTCTAAGCAGTGCAAGGACGGCCACTCAGGCTCCCCGCACCACCCGTTGTTTGACCACCCCCCCCACAATCCCATCCTTCTGGATCGTCATCCAGATCATATATATTCTTTTGCATTTTCTCCACCTCGAGTGCATTCTCACCCCCATGGCACGGATTCATTTCGTAAAATAGGATTTTTGACAAGTCGTGAGCTTGCCGACAGTGTAATTCTACCCTTATTTGGTGAACCAGCACCCTACAGACGACACCGGTGGAACTATTACACTATGACAGACACACAGCAGAGTCTCTCTTCTGTCAAATTGCCCGTTATGTATCAGGAACGGAGCTGTGTTGATGAGATTGCGTGTGACGAAATCTACACTGGCGATATTGTGAGAGTACATGGCTACGAGAGTCCATTTGTCGTTCACGTGTATTAGGCCTCGTACACAAAAGGTCCTCTCCAGTGACATTACATTCACAACATTGTTCACGCACGTCTTGGTCTGCCACTGTTTTTAACTGCGTCATACAAAGTAACCGTATTTCTCCTTTTTTTGTCAACATAAAATATTGTCGTCAAATGCTTTCCAACTGATGATTTGCGATTGATTGGCACTAGCGGGAGTCCTAACACGTGTTGTGCCAAGAGTAATTTTGATGATACCCCGGCTCCGAACATACGTGCAAATTGGATGACATGCCATGGAATTTGAGTTTTTAAATATATGTCCACTTTTTGCAATATTGGTCTTATACCTTGCAAATTAGGCATGCCTTCACATATACTTGAATTATGGATCAAACCTATTGCATAATTTATTTCTGACAAAATTTTACTTGTATACACCTGAATGTTACTTGTATTTATTTTTGAATTTACTCCAAGTACTTTATCTAAAAGCATAACTGCATATGCTGCAATAATGTGACATTTATATTTATGGTTATTGTTATTGAAATATCCTGACAATGTGTTTTTTGAAATCGACATACTGTTTATAGACTTAAGTGTCAAATCTTCTATATAGTTTGTGTAAGTTTGTAACGAAGTGGGATTTTGCATCATGTTGCGTTCGCCATTCATCTGGAAGTCATCTACTACACTAATGCTCAGATGTTTCAGTATAAATAAATAAAAGTTTACAAATTCGTGTTTATATTTGAAAAATTCTACGTCATGGCTAAGTAATGTCATCAAAAGTTTGGGATAACATGATGATTGGTTTTTTCCTACTGTACCATATCCGTAAAAAACATGAGAGAATGCCGCCTGTATGTGATTGAGTTGCAGTGACGACGGAAATAGTGTGAACAATGGTGATACCTCGTTTATAAATTTGATCCTGCACATTGGATTTAACATTCTAAATCTTCTCATGCCTGCTGAGGCAAATATTTCATATGCATCATTAATTGAACGTTTTTTATTTAAGTGAGTTAACCTTAACAGTGTAACTGCGATTATATTGTCACCCTGTGTATAACCGATATGTTTAGGTGTTGAGTTTATTGACCATAATAAACGTCGCAGATGTGGGTGAAGGTTTTTAGGAAGTTGATCAAGACAAGGTGTTCTTGGTATATTTAGGTTTATCTGATCTAAGTTAGGTATACTTCTTGGTATATTTATGTTTATCAGATCTAAGTTAGATATACTTCTTGGTTTATTTATGTTTATATGATCTAAGTTAGGTATACTTCTTTTTTTTGAAGGAGCAGATCGTCGGTTTGAAGGCGCAGACCTTGTTCTAGAAGGTTTTACTGTTACTTTTTTCCTAAAATCTTCAATTCTTGTTCGCATTTTTTTCTTGTTATTTACTATGTTTTGTATTCCGTTATGGAAATAAGAATGTATTATCGCTGGTGCGGCCTGAGTCGGCTCAAGGGTTTTGTACATATACTATCTTCACATAAAAAAAAGTGAGCTTAAGTCAAATAATCAAGTCTTTGCTGTAATGATAACAAAGTATCGATAATATTTATTCCATTTGAAATGATATCACCAGAAACACTCAAAACTCCTTCCATTTCGAAAGACCCGTGGTTGTGTATAAGCTTATTGTGTGCACCAGTTAGAACAACTCCAGAAACTACCAGGTTGCCTTCAATTTGCATGTTTCCCTCGTGAACCGTATCATGTGGACTGACGCTCAAGAGGTTGGTTACTATATCTGTTATGGTTCCCCCCAGGGTGCCTCCTCCTATGCCAGTCAACATTCCAACTGCGAGTTCTCCAACTGAGATGCTTGACGCAATCATATTTTGCACATTCTCTATGTTGAGAGATGGTTGTGTTCCCATGAAAATCGTGTCTGTTACATACAAACTTCCTTCAATAATCATGTCACCAGAGTGTTTGGTGTCTTCGGCAAACAGAGCGAAGTCTCCAACAGTAGAAGTCGTCAAAACAGCGGGATCTGCAGTATCAGAAACGTGTGGAATCGATCGGACTATTTTATCGATGAACAATGTGCCACAAGACAGGTCAGACGCGGTAATAGAAGAGGTGGAAATATGACCGACCAGCCCGGTGACAGAGAGTTCTTGTGTGAGTACAATGCCATGCAGAGTGGCAACCGAAAGAGACGAGACAACAATCTCCGAGGCCGATAGATTTTTTCCATACAAAGTATCTACTAGAATGGTATCAGATGACAAAACATTGATTTTTCCCGCTGAGCACGATAATGAATTCAAACCATCTATATCCTGGAGTGATAACGCGTTCAACGCAGTTTCTATGGATTCATTTACTGATAAAAACAAGGACTCTACGAAATCCTTCGATACACCACCAGTCGAAAGTGTAATATTCATACCTACAATAGAATTCACCGACAAAATATCAAAATTAGCTCTTGGTGCATTTATATCGTCACATTTCAATGTAGAACAACTTAGTATTGAAGAAAATGTATTTTGTATGTTAGCGTTAGAAACAGATAATAGTCCTAAAACTGCTATAGGTGAATATGTGTTGTGAACACTGAGACTTTGGGAAACAATACTTTCTGATATTGTATTGCCAACAGAAATTGTATTTGTATTAATGTTAAGTGATCTTATTGAATTGCTGCAAGATATGTTCTCCACTAGTGAAAGATCAGCCAACAGTGATCCAGTTGACAAAATATATGATTTCAGTCTGATTGTGTTCACATTGTTGACCGACAGAGTGTCTGTACTCAGAGAATTAATATAAGATGAATTAACAGATAAATGACTTGAAAAATGTATATCAGACTTCAACTGTTGAACTTCAGCAAAAGACAAAGCAACACTGAGTACCGATCCGTGATCAATGTGCGCATAATTCACCGAAAGGGTACTACTCTCTAATGTATCAGTTAAAGTTGAATCAGAAAACAAAGTTTGCGTGCTCAGGCTGTGTGAATCAAGAGATTGGGTTTCTATAAAAGTAGAATTGAGCGATAATAGAAACGCTTGAGCGACAGTCGCATTAGAACAACTCAACACGTTTGTGAAAATCGAAGAAGAACTCAAACTTTCAGAAAACACAGTAACAGAATTACAAGACGAAACACTGATGGTATGAGCTACAGTATCTGTTGAATGTATAACATCACAATTTACAGATGATACAGATAACAATGAACTAAAAAAACTGTTTGTACTAATGGTTGAAGATTCTAGGGCTATTGTTTTTGTATGAGACGATTCACAAGAGTCGTAAAATATACTTGCAACAGACAATGTATTTGAGTTGCCACTTTCTATACTAAGAGATTGAACGGATAAAGTACGAATATTTATTGAAAAATCTTCAGGAAAAAAAAACGAAGAGATACTCAACGTTTGTGTGGCTATTGAGTCTGTATGTATGTTTTGAGAGAATATGTTCGGCATTGAAGCTCCTCCTTCAATTGTAATATTGTTTACACGTACATCACCAAGCGACAAAGAGTTCGAAGTTATTTCCGAAACAGATAAGGTATTGAATACTATATTTGGATTATCTAAAAACAAAGATGTATCGAATGATAGATTTTCAACATGGAAGCTTGATACACTAATGTTATTTGATTTTACTTCATCAAATGTACATATGTTACAAGAAATATTATCGAATATACATTCTGTTCCCTTGCTACGATCAACAAACGAATCTGCACACGAGAGCTGTAGAGTGTTGCTACTCTCGGTGTTGCAAATGCTCAGAGAAGCAGAAACACCAATCATCTCGGACACGTCCTCAATCCTACCTGTCTCAAATATACCGTAAAAACTATTGGTCAACCCGACACACTTTATATTATTCGCATTAAAGTCGTTCACTGTCAAAGTTTCTGAACAATCCATAGTTCCACAAACAATCCCATTGGTTTCAAATACTGAACACGATACCGCAAGACGCGATTCGGCAAGACATTCTATCAAAGCACTTCCACCGTCTGTGTTCGAAATTTGAAAATGGCTGTCAGACGATTTGACGTGCAAAGAGGCTGTCGAATCAAAGGTTCCTACTGTCACGTGAGATACATTATCAATAGATCCTGTGATGACCTTTGCTTGTCCTTCGAATTTTCCCACGACATCCCCATTCACTGTTCCGACCCAATGCCCTTCTCCGTTTCCCAGTATTTTCGCTTCTATTATCGGGTGATTTCCTAAATCTGAAACAAACCCTTGGACGTTACCTTTGACGTCTCCGGTGTGCACCCCCCTTGTAGGACCCTCAAAATAACCCGAGAAGTTTCCTAACGAATCCGCCTGTGCTTGTGGTGCCGCGGAGGGTATTGAAGCCACATCTGTTGCACCAATTGGTTTCTTTTCGAAATACAACACATTTTCCCCTGCTTGGTCGCGTTCCACATAAAGCTTCGCGTTAGTATCGTTCGGTGGCACGAAGTTGACATTGAACCCCATCTCCGCCACACCACCAACACTGAGATTCAAATTCGACATCGTCTGTGAAGTCACAAGACGAACGTCATCAGACTCATTCAAATCACCAACATATTTTGAATGAAATGCAGTATCAAAATAACTTTGAGTAAAGAACTTGTTGTAAACTCCTTCTGTAATAGAATCAGAATTTCCAACTGAAAGAACAAAGTTTGTTGTGTTATCCGTAGCCAACTCTGTGATGTGAGACAACAATAACTCTCTGGTAAAAAACTTATTCGTAACTCCTTCTTCAATATCGTCTGTCGTGGTATCCTTTATGGACTTATCGATACCGACTCTTCCACAATACAAATACGCAGTAATAAAAATATTCTGGGGAATCAGAGACCTAACTGCTCTGTCAACCGTTATCACCCCGGACATATGCTGCATTTGCCATAAATGGTTCGGAAGAACCGACAAAACACCGTTAGATTCATACTCAACAACGGAAGAGTAATTTTCTCCATAATTTTGGTGCACAGCTCGACGAAGATCTTCCGTTTGGCCGGCGTATTCGCCAAAATTTCCAACTGTGAGTGTAATACGAACTTTCTTTTGTAATACTGCTACTCTGTGACCATTTCTAATGGTACTACTGACAACAGCACCATTGAGATCAAAAAAACCATTGTTGTTACTATCGTCTAATACATCATTATTTAAAAGTAATGGGGGCACGTGATTTGGCAAAATCTCCGAATCGATCCATAAACTTTCGTGAGCAAGAACAATAGGAATCGCATCATACGGTTCTGTAGCATAAAGGGAAGATTCACTAACGAAAGATTTTCTATGCAAAAATGCATTTTGTAATAGCAAATCAGTCATTTACAATGTCACTGTAAATAACAAGTAGAAAACAGAACGCGCCTTCACATATTAAAATCACTCATAAACTAACAACATCCATCCACACCTCCCCCGCCAGCACGGCCGCTTTGTTTGGGTTTGGGGGTGGAGACCACGCCTCTGGAGGATTTGAAGCGTCCGAGGGAGGAGCGTCGTTTCAAGTGCATCTCGCGCTCGACGTCACTAATCGAGAGGACAGAGTCCTGGCGGTAGACGGTGTGGTGCTCGTCACCATCGAGCATGGCGGTGCGTTGCGGTATTGAGGCTGGCGCTTTTTCTTGTGACTGGTATGTATGCTTTAGTGTAAATTCGGGTTAGTGCGTGCCCCGTCACGTGATCAATACACAAGCCGCAAGACCCCAAGTCGCGACACAAACACCCTGCTAGTACCACAGTGTGGTTGTTCAAGCAATGTGCTTTCGCTTGAGGCCTTGTATGTCCTTGACGGCAATGATGTCCCATTGACTTGTAATTTCATTATCGATTCTCTGGATGATGCCCCTGAGTGTTTTGTCGAAGTCGTCTTGCCTTGGTATGATGATGATGATCTTCCCCTTACGAAAGATCATGACGGAGGCATCCTTATCGTTATCCACCGGGAACTTGGCACGCACACCGGCGTAGTTGTTTGGATCATAAATGGAGAGGATATTCTTCTTGTTCAAAACATCTCTCACACGAGCGAGATTGATCTCCCCTGGCAGCTGATACTTGTATAGAACAACATCTATCTGGCGTGCAGAGACGTCTTCTTTTATCGCAACCCCGGTCAACTCCGCTAACCAGCCCTTGAGAATGTCGACGACATGTTGGACCATATCGAGGCTGTGCGTTCCTGTGATGTGAAGACGCAAGTTCTTGAAGATTTTGATACTCACCTTCCTCAGCTTGGATCCCTGTCGTGGAGATGGCACATGTAGAGTCACTATGAAGCAGTTCTTGAAGCCATCTTTGATTTCTGTTTTCGTTGCGATGCCATCGCGAGCCGCCTGCAGCATTGTGGGCGTCACGTATTCTTCATCAGCCTCGGGCACTAGTTTTGTCTCATAGGTGAGTGTGGTCACGTGCCGATTGAGAGGGTGCACGCTATCAAGGTGATCCATGGCCTTTAAGCAGCTTAAAGAGGAATGCTTTAAGTCGATCGCGTCAAGCCGGCCGACCTGGTTTGGCGGTCCGGTTTGGTCGGTCCGGTTTGGTCGATCCGGTTTGGGTCACACATGTGTACCCCTTTGAGGTGACGAAGAGAGGACCTCCCCTACTGTCTTCCTTCTTCTTTCTTTTCTTAAATTTAGAGAAGAAACAAGAACCAACATGCTAGAGGAGGTCCCTTCTTCGTCACCTCAAAGGGGTACACATGTGTGACCCAAACCGGATCGACCAAACCGGATCGTCATGGAACTCACAGACGCACGCGCGTACTTCGTGGCGAACCACGCGGGGCTCTTGAAGTACCAGTTGACGTTTAAGAGCATCAAACATCACAATGAGCACATGATCAGATACCTCAGAGTCGCACGGGCACTGGAGATCGACCTTATCAAGGTCACGTTGGCTACTGGCGCTGTGACAACGAAAGTGCTGGATGCCAACTGTAACAAGGTTGGTAATACTGTCGTGCTGCTTGGCTTCATATCCGGCTGTCATGACGCGAAGCAAGTCACGTTCAACTTACCCGCTCTGAACAGTGTATGGAACATCCACAAGGGTGAAAGGGCCATCATCTACAACAGTGACATTGCCTCGCTGGTCATGATGAACTGGGGTCGTGCCAAGGGGGTGAAGGCGAACGTCACGACCACGGAGATTACGGAAGCCCAGACCAAGTTCATGTTCACTCAATCAAAGTGGGTACCTGAGATTTTCTTTGCGTCTAGTCTGAACATCACCATTGGCATGAATCGATCGCTGAAGGAGCAGATCGGTGTCGAAGCATTGATGTCACTCCCTGTGGCTAACTTCAACTGTGTTCGGGCGTGTTAAGGTGGGTGTGTTAGTGAGGGTGTGTTAGTGAGGGTGTGTTAGTGAGGGTGTGTTAGTGAGGGTGTGTTAGTGAGGGTGTGTTGTTAGGGTGTA
>Ga0209042_1000703_pt1 | contig 31625 bp, 23 predicted proteins | sample SaaInlV_200m_DNA_6_FD_184649 | JGI IMG/M metagenome (GOLD analysis project Ga0209042, IMG submission 184649) | Marine microbial communities from expanding oxygen minimum zones in the Saanich Inlet - SI037_S2LV_200m_DNA (SPAdes) (version 2) | ecosystem: Environmental > Aquatic > Marine >...
GCCAATATAGCGCTAACCGCCTGCGCCGCAACAGGTGCCATGGCATTCTGCCCGCTTAAGTTGACGGCATTGGGGCCGGGGGGGGAGGGTGAGCAGGCCAAACCCAGCCCGACTCCCGTAGGATCAGGGTCCGGGATAATCGTGCGTGCGGACGGCTATGTGCTGACCAATTACCACGTCGTTCAGGAGAGTGATGCCCTGGAAGTCCGTCTGAGCGATGGTCGCACGTTCGACAGCGAGGAGCACGAGGGAAGCGTCGAGATCGTTGGCTACGACGAGCAGACGGATCTGGCCGTGCTCAAGATCGGCAATGGGAAGATCAAGGACCTCCCAATCCTGCCTTTTGCCGACTCCGACAAGGTGAAGCCGGGGCAGTGGGCGATCGCCGTTGGGGCACCGTATAACCTCGACCATTCCGTGACTGTGGGTGTCGTCAGCTACCGGGGACGACACGACATGCGTATGACGAGTTACGAGAACTACATCCAGACGGACGCATCCATCAACCCAGGTAACAGCGGCGGACCTCTGCTGAACATCCGCGGGGAAGTCATGGGGGTGAACGAGTTTATCGTTACCGGTGGAGGGATGTCCAGAGGAAGTGTGGGCATCGGGTTTGCGATCGCCAGCAACCTCGCCAAGCAGGTCTCCGACAACCTGGTCGAGTTTGGTGAGGTCAGACGCCCGTTTCTCGGCATTGGTATGCAGGAACTGAGCGAGGATCTCAAACGGCAGTTTGGTGTGGAGCGTGGTGTTGTCGTCAGTGAAGTGATGGAAGGCGATCCGGCAGACAAGGCGGGAATCAAGCCCTGGGATGTTGTTCTCAAGGTCGGGAACAAGGAAGTCGGGAGTCCTCATGACATGTTGTTCGCACTCCTCCACCAGTACAAGCCCGGTGATGAGGTGAAGTTGGTGATCGACCGGCAGGGAAAGCGGAAGGAGTTTACTGTCGTTGCCCGTCTCCGAGACGACGGCGGAGACCGGATTCCGCGCCAGGAAAAGAGCAGGAAAGACGACACGCTGAACGACCTTGGACTGATACTGGAAGAAACGGACAAGGGCATTGTGGTGACCGGCATCTCCCCAGGGAGTCCGGCAAGCCGCCAGGATCTCCGCCGTGGCGACCTGATTCTGGAAGTGAACCGGCAGCGCATGAAGAAGATTCGTGACATGGACCAAGCACTGGCGGGCACCAAGAACGATATGGCCGTCCTTTACGTCGAACGCCGGGGATCCAAGTTCTTTGTCCCAATACGAACCGGCGATGGCGGGAAATGACCGCTCCGCTTCACGGCTAAGCCCGTGGCTTTACCATGCTTCCTCCTTACGAGCCCCTCGCCCTCTGCAGGGGCTCGTACCATTTTGCGTCTTGGAGCACTCTTCCCCCCCCCAGACCATTCGCAATCGTGTCGGGCCGGACAAACTTGTCAACAGGATCTGCGCTTGCTCCCCTGAGTTGCCCGTTCATCGGGAACACATTAGATGGTGTAACTACCATAAAAGGAGAGAGTTGTGAGTTGTTGCTGGAGCTATGGCAGGCGGGCTGCTAAATTGGGGCAGACAGTGAACCGTCGCCAGGAAGTGGCCCGACTGGATTCGTAATACTAGACAACACACACATAGGCTGAGGAGGACACCATGTTCAAGAAGATGATCAAAGCAACGGGGCCGGAGTTCCGACGTCTTCCGGCCTTACTCGTCGTCGCCTGCTTGGCCTTAAGCACGACGGGGTGCGGCTATTTCCGGAACGTCCGGGATGATGTGATGGATCTTGGCACGTTTGCCGCGGGAGTCATCCCGCCAGTCTACTGCGAGGGGTTCAAACCGGTCGGCACCGGTCCTATTCCGCCAGCCCTTGGTTTGTACTTGCAGGCTTCGGACTTCTGCCATGCTGGACTGCTTTACAAGTCTACCACCGATATTGAGTGGGATCGGCGTGGTGCGGGTTACACGCATGACTTCCGTCGCAAGTTCGGAATCGGCCCCTTCCATCACATCTATATCCAGCAGCAACCCATCAAAGCGAACTGCTACAAGATCCCTTACAACGAACTGGATGGCTGGCGGCGACACATGGATGCTCTCGGGGAGCCGTGGTTTGGCACGGGAGCCAAGAAGCTGATCTTCAAACCGCGTCGGCAGACGTGGGTCTGGCCTCCGAATGGCTATGAGCTGTGCGGCTACGGTGCCTTGCGCTGGTACGAACTGGGATGGCAGGACTGGGAAACCATCTCCGCGGAGATCGCATTCCCCGAACCGTTCATTTTGCACAGTGGCTTCTACCTGCGGGCCGGGTTTGACCCATCCCAGATCTTCGATTTGGCGTTGTCGGTGATTGGTCTCGACCTTTACCAGGATGCTGCTTACACCTGGTGCGGCGACTACAAGTATTGACCCGCACCGGGGCGGATTCCCAAAAGGACGTGCGACAGATACCTTGGCAGCGCAAGCCGTGCCCCCCGCTTTCCCCCTCGCAGCATGAGCTCTTCGAGCTTGAGCGGCGAGGGGGTCAAAGTTTGCAGTAGTAGGTCACATCCTGGTGGGACCGATCGAACCCCGCGGCCTCATAGGCTTTGCGAGCCGGCGCATGAGCCGCGTCCATCCCCGTTGTCACCTTGGCGAAAGTCAGCCCCTCCTCCCTGAACCGGTCAAGAACGGCCGAATACATGTGCTGCCCCACTCCCTTGATCTCGCACTCCGGATCCCGGGCGTTGTTGCCGATGGCACCGACCCCGTTTTCCCAGTCTATCCTGAAGGTCACGAAACCGACCACTTCCCCGCTCTCCTCGCACACGTAGACCCATTCTGGGTGCTGGCGGCAATGATTCCGGATTTGGTCGCCCTTGTCGGTTTGCCGGTTCGAGACGATGCGCTCAAAGAGGTCTGTCCCGTAGGCCTGCGAAAACATGTCGTATATGGGGGCCCACGCTCGGTTCCCGATATCCATCAGTCGTGGCAGGTCGTCGTGTCGGTAGTCTCGGATCATTGTGGTCTCCTCGAATGGTCACGCGATCGGGCTCGTGTGTGGGAACGTGGCTTGGGATGCCGTCAACATAGACAAGGGGCTGCCGCACCGCGAGTCCTTGGGTGACGAGGGACCTTCTTCCTCTGACTTCCGGTACACCCGGTGACCTCTCCTGGGCGAAACGCCTCGCTGGCCCAGTAGTCGCATTCGGCCTTCCCGAGGCCGAATCTCCCCGCTTCCGGTCTTCTTGGTCTTCTTTGACGCCCACGCGCGTACGCGTAAGCTCGCATTGCGCAGGCTGGGCCCTCTCTCGCTGAGGCCCCGGGCTGGTCCGACAGCCGGCATCGCCCGGAGCCCTACCCCACGCATACCACGCCTCGTTGCGGAGGCGGCTACAAGAAATGTTGGGCCCCCACCTGAATTGCGGGAGGGGTACGCCTCTCTGGGGGGGGCGACTCCTGAGAATCGGGCGACATAGGAAGTTGTAAGTAGCCCTGGGGCAGCATATTGAGAATCTTCTGGTAGCCCATTGGCATGGCTGGTGCTTCAAGGGGCACTGTCTTCACGAGCAACACACTCACAAGAAGTCTGGAACTGAAGAGATGCAACAAGGAGATAGAACAATGAACCTGCAGAAGACGAAAAACTGGTCCCTGATCGAACTGACAATCATCCTGACCGTGTTGTCCATCCTGTGCGCAATCCTCGCACCAGTGATCGACCGCTTCGTGAGGAACGCCAAAGTGGTACGGTGCCGCGAGGATGTCCAGGCAATCGGTTGCGCAATCACGATGTTCATCGAAGACACCGCGAACAGCTACTTCCTGCGTGATGGAACGCCCTGGGAAACGGGCGGCGCCGGCCGCGGCGACTCTGCCTTCACGGGCGGCAGCGCTCCGAATCAGGACAAGAGCAATCGCGTTGACCTGCTGGTCTCCGATGGCGATATCCCGGAAGCCCATGACGTTAACAGGTGGCTTGAGCCCGTCGACTACGGCAAGGCCGACTTCCTTGAGTACCACTTGGTCACGAACACGCCCGGACACAGTGGTGGCAACGCCTACCGTACGCCCAGCGACTTGGTCAGAGGCGCGGCAGATCAGGACCCGATGTTCGCCCGCTACGAGAGCGGCGGCTTCAACAGCGAGTTCGCCTGGCGCGGTCCTTACATGACGGCTCCGATCGATCCCGACCCCTGGGGCAACCGCTACGCCGTGAACGTCAAGTTCCTCGACCCTTGCGCCAACACCGCTAACCACACGGCTCCCTGGAACGGCTTCGAGGAAGACGTGGTCATCCTCTCCGCCGGGCCCGACGAAGAAGTGGACACCTGCTTCGACGAGGACGGCCTCACCCCCGGCGATGATGACATCCTTTACACCCTCAGTGGCAACTCCCGTCCGTAACTGAATTGACAGACCTGGCTCAGAGCTGAGCAGGAGGAACCGAACGATGACACAGGATCCCAGAACAACCCAAGAGAGAATCGAAGGCGACAACACCGCCAGCAGGTCTCTGGGATCCTCCGCCCTGGCACGGGCAAGAAAGTCGAGAGTCAGCATGTTCCACATCAACACCAACAAAAGCGTTCCGGAGGGGCTGCGCAGGCGGCCCCTGACGCTCGTCGAGATGACCATCATCTTGAGCGTAATCGCGATCCTGAGTGCGGTGCTCGTACCCACGGTCATGTCACACATCGCCCAGAGCCGCATCCTCCGGGCCAAGCAAGATGTGAAGACCTTGGGCAACGCCATCGCTCGTCTATACCAGGATGCGGGCTTCGTCCCGAGAACGCATGATTCCCGCAACGGCGGGCCTGGCGTTCACGCGGTCGATCTGTTGGTCAGCCCAGGTAACGCACCGGCCATGCCGACTTCGTCTTCGGGCGTGGCCAAGTGGGTTACGGGCACCACGGACATGCTTGAGTACCACTTGTACAACAACGTCCCTGGGTACCGCCTGAAGAGCAACGATGGAATGCCCGGTTGGAATGGTCCATACGTGGCCAGTCCTCCGACCGCAGACCCCTGGGGCAACCGATACATGATCAATGTTGCTTATCTTGATCCTACACCGAACGTCCTTGACTCGAACGGGAACCTCAAGAGCGCTGCTTTCGTCTTGAGCGCTGGCGAGAACGGAATCGTGGAGACGCTTTTCGATCAGCCCGTGACCGACGTCGAGGTCGGCGGAGATGACATTGTGCATCGCCTTCAGTGAGTGAGTTGCTTCGTCTTCTTCCAGACTCTATCGTAGGGACCGGCCATCTGGCCGGTCCTTTCGTTTTGTGGCAAATTTCCCTGATGGCGCCGAGCGCTTTCGAGCCCCAGGCGTGACCGGTGCTTCGCCGCCGGCTGAGGTTGGCCCGCCTCCCCGCAGTCTGCTCTCAGCCTTTGCTTGGACAGGTGGGGGCGAGGGGCCAGCATCCCGAGGTTCAGGACCCGACAACCAGGAGCAGCCCACATGCACGGCACACTCACTTCCCGTCGTCTCCTCAGCGCCCCCGGGCGAACCCTTCGGCTTTCCGCGCTGGCGCTCTGCGTTGTCGGGCTGAGCGCTCTGGGGCAGTCTTCCCGTCAGTCCGTCTGGGAGTGGCCGCAGTTCCGTGGCCCCAATCGGGATGGCGTGTCCCTGGAAGCCGGGCTTCTTTCCGCTTGGCCGGACGAAGGCCCCCCGCTCCTGTGGTCTGTATCGGGAATCGGACGGGGCTACTCCTCGCCAAGCGTTGCCGACGGCCGGGTTATCGTCACTGGGGACATCGGTGAAGACTTGGTCATCAGTGCACTCGATGAAACTGGCCAGGTGCTTTGGCGCACCCGCAACGGGAAGCACTGGAAGAACCCCTACCCGGGGTCACGCAGCACATGTACCGTGGCTGGTGATCGGGCGTTCCATGTGAACGGGCATGGACGAGTGCTGTGTTTTGATCCGAAAGATGGTCGGGAACGATGGTCCATCCAGGCGTTGACGCAGTTTGACGCGAAGAACATCCGCTGGGGAATCAGCGAATGCCTTCTCGTTGACGGCGAACGAGTGATTGTCACCCCTGGGGGAGCGAAGGCACTGATGGTTGCCCTGGATGTGGCGGACGGCACCGTTGCCTGGGCTTCTCCCCCTTTGCGATTCATGCGCAAACACCGCTTCGGAGGGAAGCCCGTGGATCCGCCCGAAGCAGACGTTGATCGAGCAGGCTATGCTTCCCCAATGATCGTGGAAACGGGAGGGCGACGCCTGATTATCAGTGGATCGGCACGTCACTTCTTCTGCGTCGACGCAGACACTGGTGCGCTGGTCTGGACGCGGCCCGTCTTCGCCCGATATGAGGTGATTGGGGCTATCCCCGTCCTGTGCGGGAAATCTGTCTTTCTGGCGGCTCCGGACGAATTTGGTGGGCGCCTCTTCGATATCGCGGTGGCCGACAAGGGGGTTGAGCTCGCGCAACGATGGGAGACCCCCATAGACAACTGCCACGGTGCTCTGATCCATTTGGGAAAGGGACTCTACGGATCCGGCTATCGCCGCCATCGGGGATGGGCTCGCATTGAGGTCGCGTCAGGCGCACTCTCGCACCAGACAACCACAATGGTCAAGGGGTCTGTGATCGCGGCCGATGGCAGGCTCTACGCCCTTTCTGAGGACGGAGTGTTTCGCTTGGTTTCCTACGCTGCGGACCAATTCGTCTGCCACGGCGAGCTTCAGCTTACCGAGGGCAAACGCAAGGATGCCTGGGCGCACCCTGTCATCTGCGGTGGCCGCCTCTATCTCCGGTATCATGACACGTTGAGCTGCTACGACATCAGGGATCCGGCCCGGCGCCTCCCACCAGCCCAACCTCAGCCGGAAGCCCAGTAGGACATAGTCATCTGCTGCACCCCTCCCCGCGGTGCCCGACAGGCTGAGATCTACTCTTCCTTGCCCCATTCTGCCAGATCAGCCAAGCGTTGGGTGATGGGCAGGTGCTGGGTACATGCTTCTTCACACTTCCCGCACTCTATGCACTCCTCGGGTCGCACATCGCAGTCCACAAGGACGCCCCACCGGTATTGCCCCTGGATGCCTTTGCGCATCTCCTCATCCGTCTTGCCGAACATGACGCGTTCGTTGTAGTACTGCATGTAGCTCGGGATGGGGATGCTCTTCGGACAATCACGGCAGTAACCGCACGACGTGCAGATCTGGTCCAGGTTCTCGGTGAGGTTGGCGCGCAAGGCATCTAACTCAGTCGAGCCCATTTCAGTTGCGGACTCCGCAACCTTGCAGGCTGTGTCGATGTGCTCTTTGGTGGCGAAGCCGACCAGTCCGACATCGATATATGGGCAGCCTATCACAAAACGAAGAGCGGCCTCGGTCGGTGTCTCTCCGGGTTGGGCCAGGAATGAGAACGCGTCCTCATGGCGCGGGATCGCTCCCCCTCCCAGAGGATTCATGGCAACGACTCCGTAGCCCTTCTCCTTGGCTGCGAGGAGTCCATCCCAGCGGTAAGGGAAGTTGAGGATGTTGACCCCGAGCAGGACACCTTCGAACTCGTCTTTGGAGAGTATCTTGACAACGTCCTGACCCGGCTGGTGGCTCGAGCACACGATGTGGTCGATCAAACCTTCTTCCTGGCAGCGCAACAACCCTTCATACTGGCCCCCTGCTCTGACGGCGAGGTCGTAGTGATCCATTCGCCGGAGACACCATACGTGGTAGAAATCGAGCTTGGTCAGGCCCAAACGATCGAGGGATCGGCGGACCGCATCCCGCGCCTTATCGGCGGTATCGAAACTCTCGGGGCTGCCTTTCGTGGAGGCATAGAACTGCCCCGGCATATCCTTGAAGGCCTCGCCAAAGATGTCCTCGCTCTGGTCTCCGCAGTACCCGGGGGCGGTGTCGAAGTAGTTAATCCCCGACGCGTTCGCGTGGTGAAGGAGTTCTGCGTTGACTTCCTTGGGTAGGCTGGTGTCGAATCGCATCCCGCCAAAGCCGACGACCGAAACCTGTTTGCCTGTCGTGCCGTATTCTGTGTACTTCATTGGTTTCCTGTATCCAGATCCTCTGCCCGGGCATCGTCTTGACCGTGTCCGGACATGTTGGGCGAGGGGAGAGCAGCCAATCAGGGCCATCACGAGCCACTGTGCACGTCCGGAACGGCATCACTCTACACCCCGGAACAGGACTTTTCAGTTGTTCCTCCATCTGCGAGATTGTCCTTCGACCGAGGAATCCCGGGCCCTGATCGAGACCGATTCTCCTGGTCTTTGGCAAAGGCCTTGCAGGGCTGGGTAGGTCTGCGATATTGGCCTCAGTGCGGGACCAGAGCGGAAGGCACGGGGGTCACGGTTCAGACGTGTCCCGCAGATATCGGCGATGAGAGGGCGAAGCGATGCCGTTGACAGTTCACATGGTCAGCAATGCTCACCTGGATCCTGTGTGGCTGTGGCATTGGCAACGGGGCGCAGACGAGGCCCTCGCTACGTGCAGCGTGGCCTGTGATCTCCTGGACGACTATGCGGACCTCCACTACTGCCGGGGGGAGGCGTGGGTCTATGAGCAGGTCCGCACCCTTGCCCCTGACTTGCTGGAACGCATCCGTGGTCACATTTCTTCAGGTCGTTGGGAGGTGGTGAATGGTTGGTGGGTCCAGCCCGACTGCAACCTGCCTACGCTCGCAGCCATCGGTGCCAGCGCTCGCCTGGGACATGCCTGGTTCAGGGAGCACCTTGGCCTCAAACACATACCTGTAGCTTACAACGTGGATTCCTTCGGGCATGGTGCATACCTTCCCCGAGCCATCGTGGATGCCGGGCAAGCGTTCTATGTGTTCACCCGGCCCGGCGTTTCCGAGAAGGACCTTCCCGCGCACCTGTTCCGGTGGCAGAGCCCGGATGGATCTGAGGTGCTGGCCTACCGCGTTCCCGCCGGTTACGCTGCCTGGGACACAGCCACTCTGGGAAACAAGGTGAGGGCGGCCATTGCGGCAAAGCAGGACGGTTTTGAGCATGTCATGTGCTTCTACGGTGTCGGCAATCACGGCGGCGGTCCCACCCGCGTTCTGATTGACTGGATCATCGACAACCGGCACGCCCACGATGGAGCTGAGCTGGTTTTCTCGAACCCCGGGCGCTTCTTTGCCGCTGTAGAGGAGAATCGACTCTCTGCCCCACTCGTTGTGGGTGAACTCCAGCACCACGCAGTCGGCTGTTACAGCGTGTGCGCTACGCTCAAACGTGCGGTGCGCCGGGCAGAGCTGGACGCCGTGGCTGCTGAGGCACTGGTGGCCGGCACCCCGGACGCTGCGGGACGGGCCGACCTTGACGAAGCGTGGCGCGCAGTCTGCTTCAACCAGTTCCATGATATCCTCCCCGGAAGCTCCGTGCGCACCGCGATGAGAGTGGCCGAGGCGGAGGCGGGACATGCTCAGACTCTACTGGACCGGCTGATCTACAAGCAACTGCGGAGCCGGTTCGGACGGCAGGCGTGTCCGGATGTGGAGGGACACCGTGTCCATATTGTCAACCGGTGCCAGGTCCGCTGGACCGGTTTGGCTGAGTTCGAGGCCTGGACTGATTTCCGTCCATGGCATCATCAGCTGGAAACACCGGACGGGATGCTCGTGCCCTGTCAGCTTACTCGACCTGAACAGCTCTGCATTGATCCGGGGGATGAGAACGGCCCTCGCCTGCTGATTCCCCTGGACCTGGCCCCCGGTGAGCACCGCATCCTGCGCATCGTGGATGCGGGACAGCCTCCGACCAGCGCGGACAGTGGTCGCTTCTCAGATGGCGTTCTGGCCAACGGACTGATTCGGGTGACCTTTGGTGCCCCAGGCATTACGGCCATCGCGGACTTCGCAGGGAACCGGGGGTTGCTCGACGTCCCGATGGAGCTCGTCTGTCTGGAGGACACCAGCGACACGTGGTCACATGGAATCACGCGTTACACGGGCGAGGCGCTCGCGGTCGCCGCCTTTGGTCAGCCGCACCTGGTCGAAGATGGCAGCTTCCGAACGACAGTTCGTATGGAAGGACACATCGGCAGTAGCCCCGCTCAGCTTCTCGTGTCGGTGATTGAAGGCACCCCGGCAGTTCGTGTTCGGTTGCGCACCAACTATCAGGAGCGTTTCAGTGTGCTCAAGGCCAGGATCCGGCTCGGCCGGGGCATATCCGGGCGATCTGATCGTGTGGCGGGGGGGTGGATTGGCCGCCCGTTCGATGGCGCTGAATACCCCTTGTCTCACGCCCTGCTGCTGAACGGCTCGCGGCCCGATGCCTTCGGCCTCGTGTTGCCGGACAGTTTTGCTGTTGACGTGGATCAGCAGGAGGCCCGCCCGACCCTGATCCGGAACTCCGCAAATGCCCTGCACAACTGCAAAGGGCGGGATCTGAACAGCATCCCTCGACTGAACGAGTACTTTGGCACCGATGAAGGTCCGCAGGACGTCCGATTTTCACTCGTTTGCGGCGCAAGCGCATCGCAGGATGAGTTGGAGAACATACTGAACGGTGACCTTCGGGCACCCTTCATGTGGGATGATTTCTGCGGCATCTCCAGGGTAGCCCCTTATGAGTAATCCGTGAAGGAAGAGCACAGGGAGAAGCACGATGTCTCAGTTCGCACCGCCTCCAGCGCAGCCTGGCGAAGACGCGTGGAGGTTTATTGACGAGCTCAAGGAGCCGCTCTGGGATCATCACTCCTGGACGAAACGGGACCTGCGCCCGGGTGAAGCCGCTCTCGGGAAACACATCACGCTTGCAGCTGACTTCCCGGACCCGGAGGGATTGCTCGAAACGGCGTATGGGGACCTCGAGGCATTCCTTGCCGCGGGGAAAGTGAGCGTAGGGGACAGCGGTTATCTCCTGCAGACTGCGTTGCTCTCCACGCTCCCTGAGGAGACCTATTGCATCGAGGTGGAGGATGAGCGGTGCGTCGTGTCGGCTGGTGACACGGAGGGCATCCGGCGGGCTTTGGTGCGCCTGGAGGATGACATGCTTCACGCCGGCGGGCCTTTCCTCCCGCTCGGCATCCGCGAGCGTGGCCCGTTTGTCAAACGGCGGATCTCCCGTTGCTTCTTTGGACCGATCAAACGCCCACCAAAGCTCCGTGATGAGCTGATGGATGAGGTCAATTACTACCCCGCTGAATACCTGAATCGTCTCGCCCACGAGGGCGTCAACGGACTTTGGTTGACCATCGAGTTCCGGGATCTCTGCAAGACATCCTTTACGCCTCACTACGGGGCTGAAGCCGAGCGGCGTCTGGGGAAGCTGCGTCGTACCGTAGAGACCTGCCGGCGTTACGGGATCCGGACCTACATTTTCTGCATCGAGCCCCGAGCCTGGGATGCGGATGACCCGGTGCTGGTTGATCACCCCGAGCTCGCGCTGGGCAGCCCGAGCTACGGGAACAAGCGCCTGTTCTGCCCGTTCTCCGACACGGCACAGAAGTACCTGTACGAGGCAGTCAACGGGATCTTCAAGGCTGTCCCGAATCTGGGCGGACTCATCAATATCAGCCATGGCGAACGGGCGACGACGTGTCTCAGTCAAATGGCCTCGACTGACAGTGAAGGCGTGGGTTGCCCCGTCTGTTCACAGAAACAACCGTGGGAGATCCTGCATGGCTCTCTGACCCCCATGGAACGCGGCATGCATGATGCGAACCCGGACGCCGAGCTGATCAGTTGGCTGTATATGCCACAGAACATTCCGCTTGGAGACTGGGTCTTCGATATCCCCAGGCACACACCCGATGGTGTCATCCTGCAGTTCAATTTCGAGACCGGTGTGCGCAGCAACATGTTCGGCAAGGAACGCGTTGGCGGCGACTATTGGATATCGAATCCCGGCCCGAGCGATCGTTTTGCCCGAGTGGCGGAGGCCGCCCGGGAAGCCGGCACAGCCATGTCGGCCAAGATTCAGACGGGGTGCTCACACGAAGTTGCCAGTGTGCCTTTTGTCCCTGTTCCGTCGCTGCTCTATGACAAGTTCAAGGGAATGCGCGAGCTCGGTGTGACGCACACGATGCTTTGCTGGTATTTCGGGAACTATCCCGGGTTGATGAACAAAGCGGCCGGCGAGCTGTCATTTCTGACGTTTCATGAGGGGGAGGCAGAGTTCCTTATGGAGCTGGCGGCGCCCTGCTGGGGCGACCAATCCCGGCAGGTTGTCCAAGCCTGGCGTCAGTTCTCTGAAGCCTACTCGAACTATCCGCTGACGAACATTTTCCAGTACTACGGCCCCATGCATGATGGTCCTGTTTGGCCCCTCCATCTGGAACCTGTGGATGCTCAACTCTCGCCGACTTGGCTCCTGGGATCCACGGTCACCCGGGAAGCCTATCCCCCGAGTGCAGACCGGGTCGCGGAAGCGTTTGCCTATGTCTACACTCAGGAAGAGGCCCTCGAGCTGGTTCGCCGGATCGCCGAAGGCTGGTCCCGCGGGATCGAGCTTCTGGCGGCTGTCCGCCCACATGTCGCCGAGGACCGTGAACGACTGCTCGACATCGGCGTTGCCGAAGCTCTGGGCCTTCAGTTCCGGAGCGCCTTCAACATTCTGCGGTTCTACGAGCGTCGCGAGCGTCTGCTGCGCATGGATGGTATGGAACGTATCGACCTCCTGGCATCCATGGCGGAGATCGTTCGGGAGGAGATGGCGAACGATGAACGGCTCATCGAGCTTTGCGAGGAAGACTCCCGGCTTGGCTTCCATTCCGAAGCAGAGGGGTACAAGTATTTCCCCGACAAACTCCGCTGGCGCATCGACCAGCTGCAAGGGTTGCTGGACCGGGAGTTTCCGGCCATCGAGCGATCCATCCGGAACGGAAGTGATCTGTTCCCCGAATACACCGGCAAAGCGCCGACCGGGCCTCAGGCGCGGTGCAAAGCGCACCCCGGACTGGATGCCGTGTGGGCCAATCCCGAACGCCCTTTCGAGGAGGAACTCGTTCCGGAGAGCGCGTGGATGAATTCCGATGTCCCGTGTTCGGAGGACACCGACCGGCCTACCCGCTGGGGGTTCTGGCGGGATGAAGATGCCATCTACTTGCTTGCGCACTGCCCCGAACCCGCAGCACGGAAGGGCTTCAGCTTTTCCGGCGCTCCTGAAGAGCGGTCTTTGCCTGAACTGGGGGTCACGGACAGTATCATCCTGCGGCTTGAGCCCCGACGACTGTGGCCGTCGCAGCGCTTTGGGGTGGCGGTCGATGGGGGATGGCTGGAAGGCGAGGACTACGATGTCCGCGTCGGCATCCTGGAGGACGCCTGGCAGGCCATCATCCGCATTCCATACGAGTGCTTTGGCGCCGATCCCAAAGAACCCGCTCCCATCCGAGTGGACGTTCAGAGGAACCTTCCCGCTACCGGAGGCCGGCCCCGGGAAGTCCACCATTGGCTGACTCCTCATCCGTGGCTTGCGCGCCTGCGGCTCGGGGCAGACAACCCGGCGGACCTCGGGTGGCTGACGTTCGAGTAGATGCCACGGTCCCACCGCCGACCCGAAGGGCGCGGTCCTGGCGTTGGGTTAAGCCGCAAAACGACTCCCACGGCCTCGTGCCGTGGGTGAGCGAGATTGGTCCCGCAGACGACCGGCGCCATCCTCGAATGGCGTTTGGATAGGGGCAATCGGGGCATGGCAGCCCCTCCCACGTTGGCTGTACCTGACCTCAATGTGGGAGGCGGTGCCATCCGGCGACCTCTTCCTAGCTGCATTTTCCGCCGTTTGTCTTAGCGCCATTCGTCTTTGATCTCGCCGCAGGCGTCGCCTCCTTCTGTCCTGCGGTCCTCGGCTCCACGGTTGGCTTTCCTAGTGAATGATGACTATGCCGGTTGGCATTACGGGCATTAGGCGTATTGTAGTGTTGTAGACAGCAAAAAGGGATTTGGAACGTGGATGCGGCATGGGGGGGGGCAACCGACATGACAGGAGCTAACGGTGATCGTGAAAACCGGAGCAGAGCAGGACTCTCCACTGAACGACAGCGCCCTCGGTCTGACGTATGACGACCTGACGGCCCACTTTGAGGGGATGGGCCGGGTGGTGGTGGCCTTTTCCGGCGGAGTGGACAGCAGCTTGTTGTTGGCGGCGGCACACGACGCGCTTGGGAACAAGGTGTTGGCCGTCACGGCATGTTCAGCGACCTACCCGAGCCACGAACGTGAGTTCGCGATTTCGCTGGCGGGGGAGCTTGGGGTTCGACACAGGGTGATTGACTCGGACGAGCTTGATGATGCGGACTACCGCGCAAACCCGACAAATCGCTGCTACTACTGCAAGAGTGAACTGTTCTGCAAACTCCAGGCCATCGCTGCTGAGGAGAAGGCTGATGTGGTTCTGGACGGCTCGAACGACGATGACCGATCAGACTTCCGGCCCGGACGGCAGGCGGCGCGTGAATTCGATGTCAGATCCCCTCTGATGGAATTGAAGCTTGGGAAGGACGCGATTCGGCGTTTGGCGCGAGGCCGGGGATTGCCCAACTGGGACCAGCCCGCCTGTGCATGCCTCGCTTCCCGGATTCCCTATGGCGAGGAGATCACCCCCGCCCGACTCCAGCGTGTGGGTGGAGCCGAGCAGGCTATCCGTGGTCTGGGCTTGAGAGTGGTGCGGGTCCGGGACCACGGGGACCTTGCCCGGGTGGAGCTGGGGCCAGACGAACTCGACTCCGCGGTCACCGCGGACATCCGGCAGCAAATAGCCCAGATCGGCCGAGACCAGGGCTACACCTATGTGTGCCTGGACCTGTTGGGCTACCGAACCGGGGCGATGAACGAAGTCCTGGGCGATGGCGAACTCGCCGTCCATCGAGAGCTCGACCCCGGGAAGAGCACCTCTCCCAGATAGGCGAAGCATGAGCGACGTGAGTGACACGAAACTTGAGACCTTCCTGGCCCAGGCGGGTTCGCGCTGGGACGAGGCCACTGGCGCCGTATCCATGCCGGTTTACCGAAGCTCCACATTCCGCCATCCCGGTTTGGGAAAGAGCACAGGATTCGACTACTCCCGGACCGCCAACCCAACGCGTTCCGTCGTGGAAGAGACATTGGCCTGGGCCGAGGGGGGGGGCGATGCCCGAGCCTCTGCTTTTTCGTCGGGGCTGGCGGCCATTGATGCGGTGGCTCGCCTTTTCGGGCCAGGCGATCGAATGGTGGTGACCGAGGATCTGTACGGCGGCACATTCCGCCTTTTCGAGAAGTTGCACAAGCCGTATGGCCTCGAGACAGTCTATGTCGACACCACCGACCTGGGAGCAGTCGAGAACGCCCTGGCGCATCCCCGGGTCAGGGCCGTCTTCCTGGAAGTCCCCAGCAATCCGTTACTCAACGTGAGCGATGTCCGGACAATCGCCGGCCTGGCTGCCTCACGCGGTGCGCTGACCATCGTCGACAACACGTTCCTGACTTTTTGTCGGCAACGCCCCATGGAGCTCGGGGCCGATCTGGTCATCTACAGCGCCACCAAATATCTTGGGGGGCACGACGATCTTCTAGGAGGAGTTGTGATCAGCCGTCGGCCGGAGTTGGCCGAAGAGATCGCTTTCTACCAGAACGCAGCGGGCGCCATCCTCTCTCCGGACGAAGCCTGGTTGCTCCTGCGTGGTCTGAAAACCCTCCCGTTGCGCCTCGCCAAGCAGGAAGCGAATGCGCGGGTGTTGGCGGAGTGGCTCGCGGCGCACCCACGGGTCAGCCGTACCTATTACCCAGGCCTGCCCGACCATCCCGGGAACGGCATTTTCAGAGATCAGGCCTCTGGCGACGGTGGGGCGATGGTGGCGTTCGAGGTGGCGGACGCGGCCCGGGTGCCTGATATCCTCTCCGGTGTCCGCGTTTTCATGTTCGCCGAGAGTCTGGGAGGAGTCGCGTCGCTGATCACGTTTCCCTCCGTACAGACGCACGCTGACATCGACCCGGAAACTCGTGACCGTCTGGGGATCAGCAACCGTCTGCTGCGCCTGTCCATTGGTATCGAGGATGCCGAGGATCTTCGCCAGGACCTGGAGCGCGTGCTCCAGTGAACGATGCAGACATCGATGGAAAGAACAGAGAGAACGCACATAGCAGGAGCAAGACCATGGGCAGCTACTTCCTCGACAACTCGTTATCCATCGGCCACACGCCGATGGTCAGACTGAACCGCATCACCAACGGCGCTAAAGCAACCGTTCTGGCCAAGATCGAAGGCAGGAATCCAGCCTACTCGGTGAAATGCCGCATCGGTGCGAACATGGTTTGGGACGCCGAAGAGCGCGGCGTTCTGAAGCCAGGCGTCGAGATTGTCGAACCCACCAGCGGGAACACGGGTATCGCTCTTGCGTACGTCAGCGCCGCCCGCGGCTACAAACTCACCTTGACCATGCCTGACAGCATGAGTGTCGAGCGGCGGCGCGTCCTTGCGGCTTTTGGAGCCAACCTGGTACTCACTCCGGGGTCCGCGGGAATGAAGGGCGCCATCGATCGCGCGGAGGAGATCGCGGCGTCCGAACCCGGACGCTATTTCGTGCCGCAGCAGTTCAAGAATCCCGCCAATCCGGAGATTCACGAGAAGACGACCGGCCCGGAAATCTGGGACGCTACTGATGGCAAGGTTGATGTCCTCGTCGCAGGTGTCGGGACGGGAGGGACGATCAGCGGGGTCTCGCGGTACGTGAAAGTGGTCCAGGGCGCTCCTCTCGTCTCGGTGGCGGTCGAGCCCAGGGAGAGTCCGGTGATTTCCCAGGCATTGGCAGGGATTGACCTGAAGCCCGGGCCTCACAAGATCCAGGGCATCGGGGCGGGGTTCATTCCCGAGAACCTGGACCTCTCGCTCATTGATCGAGTGGAGGGCATTGGGAGCACCGAAGCCGTCGAGTATTCCCGGCGATTGGCGCGTGAGGAAGGTCTGCTGTCAGGCATCTCCAGCGGCGCCGCTGTTGCCGTTGCCGCCCGACTGGCCCGCCTTAGCGAGTTTGCGGGGAAGACGATCGTCGTCATTCTTCCCGATGCCGGTGAGCGTTACCTGTCAACCGTTCTGTTCGAGGGGACAAGGTCCTGAAGCTCCGCGAATGATCTATCTGGATCACAACGCAACGACTCCCATCGCTCCCGACGTGCGTACCGAGATGGTGAGTTGTCTCGACTGCGCGTTCGGCAATCCGTCCAGCATTCACGCTTTCGGGCAGGAGGCCCGATGCATCGTCGACCGGGCCCGGGAGCGTGTTGCCCGTTTGATTGCGGCGCAGCCTGAAGAAATCGTGTTTACCGGAGGCGGTACCGAGGCCAACAACCTGGCAATACTCGGGGCTGTCACGGGCCGAGAGTCCGGTCGCGCACACGTTATCACGACTGCAGTTGAGCATCAGGCTGTACTCAATCCATGTCGCCACCTGGAGGCGACCGATTGCCAAGCAACCTACCTCGCCGTCGATGCCGACGGGTGTGTCGCGCCCGAGTCAGCTCTTGAGGCCGCCCGCGAAGACACTACGCTGGTGTCCATCATGCTGGCCAACAATGAGGTAGGTACACTGCAGCCTGTGCAGAAGGTGACGGAGCTGCTCAAAGGCAGGACGACACTGGTCCACACTGACGCGGTGCAGGCGGTCGGCAAGATCCCGATTGACGTCAACGCTCTGGGTGTGGACCTGCTCTCGCTGTCCGGGCACAAGCTCTACGGTCCCAAAGGGGTGGGCGCTCTGTACGTTCGCGCCGGGACAGAGCTTGCTCCGCTCACGTTCGGGGGGCACCAGGAGCATGGGCTCCGACCAGGGACCGAGAACGTCCCTGCGATTGCCGGCTTGGGCAAAGCCTGCGAACTCGCCGGGGAACGTCTGGCCGACGATGCCGCAAGGCTGGGATCCCTGCGGGACTCACTCGAGCAGCACGTCTTGGCCCAGCTTGACGGTGTGACGATCAATGCGGCAGACGCGGAACGGCTCCCCAACACGACAAGTATCTCTTTCCAGGGCTTGACCGCCGATATGCTGGCAATCAACCTGGATCTTCTCGGCTTAGCCGTCTCCACCGGCTCGGCTTGCAGCGTCGCTGACCAGGAGCCGTCTCACGTTCTTCTGGCCATGGGCAGTTCCCGCACGGAAGCTCTTTCGGCTATTCGTTTCTCTCTCGGGCGTGGGAACACGTCTGAGGACATCATGGCCGCCGTGGACCGAGTCTGTCAGGCCGTGGGATGCATGGGAGGGCGCCGGTGATGACTGACACTCTCAGCTCACGGAGCCGGGCGACCGGGGAACGCGTTGTTGTGGCAATGAGCGGGGGCGTCGACAGCAGTGTCGCCGTCAGCTTGCTTCAGCAGGAAGGTTACGAGGTCATCGGCATCACGCTCCAGCTGCAGGCATGCGAGAGCGTTGCGACGAGTCGCTCCTGCTGCGGGGTCGACAGCATCTCTCGGGCCCAAGCCGTAGCGGGGCGACTGGGGATTCGGCACTATGTACTCAACGCTGTCGACGAGTTCAATGACCGGGTGTTGGAGCCGTCCTGGCGGGAGTACGCCAACGGTCGCACACCGAGCCCGTGTCTGCTGTGTAACGAACGTATCAAGTTCGGCACGCTCCTGTCCCGGACCCGCGAGTTAGGGGGAACACGGCTGGCGACTGGGCACTATGCACGCATCACGACTGATGAGCACGGAACGGGCAGTCTCCTGCGCGGGGTAGATCCCGGGAAGGACCAGTCCTACTTCCTGGCCGGGATCACCCAGGAACAGCTCCGTTCTGTGTTGTTCCCTCTGGGCGGGCTCCACAAGCGAGACGTCAGAGAGTTGGCCCAGCGCCTGAGGTTGCCCAACGCTGATGCGCATGAGAGCCAGGATGCCTGTCTGATGGCCCCCGGCCAGTCCTTCGCGGAGATGTTGCGGCAACGTTTCGGTGATGCCCCAAAGGCCGGCCCTATTGTCGACGGCAAGGGCACTGTTCTCGGTCACCACAACGGCATCCATCACTACACAGTCGGTCAGCGCCGGGGATTGGGCATCCAGTCTCCACGGCCGCATTGGGTCAAGGCGATCAGTCGGACGGAATCAGCAGTTGTGGCAACCGACAGCCAACTCGACCTCGACGGAAACGAGTTCATCGCAACGGGGATGAACTGGCTTCGCGGTCCCACGTTCGAGGAGGCCGGTATCTGCCGGGTCCAGGTGCGCTATCGACACACCCCTGAAACCGCCACTGTGAAACGACTTTCTCCAGACGCCGTGCATGTCGCACTCGCCCACCCCGTGCGCGCGATCACGCCCGGTCAGGCGGCTGTATTCTACGATGGGGAGCGCGTTCTTGGAAGAGGATGGATCGATGTCTCTGAATGAGGACACAGCGAGTGCCGCGTCCGAAGTGAATCCCCGTTACGCCCGTCAGTCCGTGCTTGACGTCGTCGGCGCTCGGGGGCAGCAGCGTCTGGCCGCCAGCACGGTGGTTATCGTGGGATGTGGTGCGCTTGGCAGCATGCAGGCGGAGCTGGCAGCCCGCGCCGGCGTCGGCAGGTTCATCATCGTCGACCGGGACGTCCTCGAACTGCACAACCTCCAGCGTCAACTCCTCTTTGACGAACAGGACGTCCGCGATCGATTGCCCAAAGCCGTGGCGGCAGCACGGCGCCTCCGGCAGATCAACTCCGAGATCGTGACGGAAGAACGTGTTGCAGACGTCACACCAGCCAATGTGGTGGAGTTCGTCAGTCAAGCGGATCTCGTCCTCGACGGAACGGACAATTTCGAGACGCGGTTCCTTTTGAACGATGCCGCGGTACAGCAGGGCAAACCATGGGTATACGGCGGCGTGCTGGGAACGGACGGGACCGTGATGGCGGTACGCCCCGCCGCTGGTCCGTGTCTACGATGCGTCTTCCCGACCCCGCCTGAGGCGGGCGATATGCCTACGTGTGAGACTCAGGGCGTCCTGAACACGGCCGTGGCCTGGGTGGCTGGGCTGCAGGTGACGGAGGCGCTGAAGATACTGGTTGGTGAGCCCGCTGAAGACAGCCGCTTCCATGCCCTCGATGTGTGGGGCGGAAGCCTCAACTCCGTCCGCATCCGCCGCAAAGACGATTGCCCTTGCTGCGGGCTGAAACAGTTCGAGTTCCTTGACGCCAAGCGGGGCTCGTCTTCCACCGTCTTCTGTGGCCGGAACGCCGTTCAGGTGACCCCCGCCGAACCCACCTCACCCGACTACGATGCGCTGTGCGCGCGTCTGACCCCTCTGGGCACTGTGACGGTTAACGGACTCGTTCTGGAGTTTGCTGTGGACAGCCACCGTCTGATCGTCTTTCCCGACGGTAGAGTCCTGGTCATGGGGACAACCAAGACTGCGGAAGCCCGTTCTCTCGTCGCCAAGTACATCGGGGCGTAGCGGCGGATCAGTGGCGAACGGCAGTAAGATAGGCAGGAGGAACGGCACTCCGTTGCTCTACGTGCCTTACTACGAACACTACTTCTCTGGTGACGTAACGCGTTTTTCCGGCCCTGATGAACGGCGCCCATCCGCGGCGGCACGCTACCAGAGCTGACGGTCCAGGGTCCGGTACTGAATGGCTTCGGCGATGTGTCCTCCCTGTATCTCATCTTCACCGGCGAGGTCTGCGATGGTGCGAGCAAGGCGCACGACCCGGTCGTAGGCTCGGGCACTGAGATTGATGTCAGAGATCGCGAGCTTCAGCAGCGCCTTCGCATTGCCGCTGAGTTGGCAGTGTTCATCCATTTGCCGTCCGGACATGCCTGCGTTCGTGCGCACGCCTGTTCCTGCAAAGCGCTGTGCCTGCGCCTCCCTCGCTGCCTGAACGCGCGCCCGGATGACGCGCGATTCCTCGCCTCGGGCCGGCGTGAGGAGCTCGTCCTCAGATATGGGAGCGACCTCCACATGGATGTCGATTCGGTCCAGCAGAGGGCCTGACACCTTCCCGCGGTAGTGGTGAATCCGGCCGGGGGAGCAGCGGCACTGCCGCTGGGTGCTGCCATAGTAACCGCAAGGACAGGGATTCATCGCCGCCACGAGCATGAAGTCAGCGGGAAATGTGAATGTGCCCAGCGCCCGTGAGATTGTCACGTGTCCGTCCTCCAAGGGTTGTCGAAGGACCTCAAGGACGTTGCGTCTGAACTCCGGGAGTTCGTCCAGGAAGAGCACACCGTTGTGAGCGAGACTGATCTCTCCCGGTCGCGGCATGGATTGCCCGCCGATCAACCCGGCATCGCTCACCGTATGGTGTGGCGCTCGGAACGGCCTTTCGACGATTAGGGCGCAGCTCCGGTCCAGGGCTCCCGAGATGCTGTGGACCTTCGTGACCTCGATGGCTTCGTCGAGGGTCAACGGCGGGAGAATCGATGGCATTCTCTCGGCGATCATCGTTTTTCCGCCGCCCGGAGCCCCAATCAACAACACGTTATGGTGCCCGGCTGCGGCGACCTCCATCGCGCGCTTGACGACCTGCTGACCTTTGACATCCGCGAAGTCCCGCCCCCGCTCGGTAGACTCACGGTAGAGCGACGCAATGTCGACCTGGGTTGGTGTCACTCCTTCGGGCGCTTGGAAGAACTGAACGGCCTCAAGGAGGTGGCGAACTCCGAAGACATTGACCCCGCTAACGACGCCGGCCTCGGAGGCATTATCTGCCGGGACCAGAACATCTGCCAGTCCTCGCTCACGGGCCTGCAGGGCCATCGGCAGCGCCCCATGCACCGGGCGAACCGATCCATCGAGGGCCAGTTCGCCGACAATCATGACGTTGCGCAGACGTTCCCGGTCAAACTCGTTGGTTGCGGCGATCATTCCAAGCGCGATCGGCAGGTCGAATGCGGCCCCCTCCTTCCGGATATCTGCGGGCGCCAGATTGACCGTAGTCCTGCCTTGAGGAGGGATGAAGCCGCTGGTATAGAGAGCCGACCACACACGCTCGCGGCTCTCGCGGATAGCGGTGTCCGGCAGACCAACCACCGTGGTGACGTTGTCGTTGCCTGCGCCGGTGGCGTTCACCTCAACCTCAACCGGGTACGCATCAATCCCCTGAATCGCAGAACTCCATGTCTTTGTCAGCATCCCTTCATCCTCCGTGAAAGACCTGTCCCTTCAATGAACGAGCTAGTATAAGATAGCATCGCACTGATGGCTGTCAAATAATAGCTATGGCGAGAAAGAGGAGGAGCGGGAGGAGGTACGCGGCGGGAAGTGCATCCGGGAAGAAGTCGCCGGATGGCACCGCCTGCCTTCCAAGTGGAATGCCACTTGGTCCACTACAAATCCAGGCGGAGCCGGTCCGGGACTCCCACATTGTGTGCTCTGCCAACGTGGGAGGGGCTGCCATGCCCCGATTGATATTGTCTTCGCCATTCGGGGCTGGAGTGTGTGCCATGGCCCCCGGGGTGTTGGCGACCAGCGCTGGAGGGCCACGTCGGAGAATGCCCATAGTGACCGGGCGGAAACGGCAAGACCTTGAGAGATGACTACAGAGAGGGGTTAAGGCGTCGGTAGGCGCACAGGTCGGCGGGATCTCCCCGGGTGTGTGCCACGCTCAGACGCTTCTTCGCTACGCGTTCCGGATCGAACAACTCCCCCGCGATACGGCGCACAAAGAGCTTCGACCCGATCACCGCACCATCTGACCAGTAGCGAACGCGACGCCCAACGGTCAGCACGAAACCGTCGCCCGTCTTGGCTTCTTCGGCGGCAGCAAAGATCTCCTCAGAGCTCAGGCCCTGCTCGGCCGCAATCACACGCGCCATATCCGAGCAGAGCTCAGCGATCACCGCGCCATCGGTCGCATCCTGAGCCCGTTCACCGAGGTACTGGCGTAGATGACGGACCAGATTCGCCGCGAACGGATGAACGCCGCTGCCGACCATGCGCCCCCATGTGCCAAAACGGTAGTCTCGGGGATCGCTGCACAAGCCTGCCCGAACCGGGTTCATCTCCACGTACTTGAGCCCTTCCCAAAGCGCCGTCTGACCTTCCAGAATCACGCTCTTGAACCGGTCCGCCCATAGCGTGCCGCGCCGTCGCCGTGGTCGGGTCCGGTTGAACCAACTCGTGAAACGTTGCTGGACGTCTTTGCAGAACGATGACACATCGCGCATGCGAGCCCCCAACGCGTCTATCACCGATTTGTCCGACCAGTTCGGCTCGGCGTGCTTGTCCCCGTAGTACGCGCGCCAACGCGCTTGGACTTCCTCCTCACATGGCATGTCCGCAGGCGCCGCACAGACGATGTGGTAGTGGTTCGACATAGCGACCACCGACAGCACGTCCAGGCTGTAGAACGTCGACACCTGCTGCACCAGCTGGAGGAAGTGTTCCTTCTCAACATCTCCGAAAGGCAAGTAGTCCGGTTCCCCCGCCACCCGGTTCATCAGATGGTAGTAGCACCTCTCCCGGTCGTATCGAATCCGAGCCCCACGCATACGAAGACCTCCCTTCCGGCTGCCGCTCTCTGACGGTCAGCACCAAGTCCGCTCTGCTGTCAACAACTGTTTCTCTCACCCCAAACTCTATCCCCTGCCTCCCAATTGGTCAACCATAAAAAGCCCGTCCCTATTTCTCTCCCCAATTGGTCAACCATAAAAAGCCCGTCCCTATTTCTCTCCCAATTGGTCAACCATAAAAAGCCCGTCCCTATTTCTCTTCGTCCCTATTTCTCTCAGACAAGAACGCTGTCAAATGGTAGCGATAGCAAGCGTGTCGAAATGCGCCCGGCTATGTACCACTGTGTTGTCAGTTACCGGAGCAGTGACTCCAAGAAGCGAGCGCCCCTTGTTCCGGACCTGGTCCGGAATACAGTAGGGTTTCACTTGGTGAGGGAGACAAGCGATGACCGAAACGACGAGATCACGAGCTGCATGGAGCACGATCATGGCGGCGGCAATGGCGTGTGGCAGTCTTCAGGCCTCGCAGATGTACTACGTGGATTCGCGAACCGGGAGTGACCGGAACGACGGGGCGTCGCCGGCGAGGGCCTGGGCGTCGCTGGCACGTGTCAACCGGGCGGCGCTGAAGGCCGGCGACACAGTACGCTTCGCGCGCGGCGCCCGTTGGCGCGGGACACTGATTCCGGTGAGCGGAGAAGAGGGAGCCCCAATCACCTACTCCGCGTTCGGGGCCGGTGAGAAGCCGCTCCTCCTGGGATCGGCCGCCAAGAGCCGGCCCGACGACTGGGTCAAAGAAGGAGAGAATCTGTGGGCCACCGCGACTCCAACCTGGCATCCTGGTACGAGAATCGCCGATCTGCAGCGTGAATGGTGGGCATTCCACCGTGAGCAGGACGCGGATATCAGCCCGACAATCGAAGAAACGTCGGAAGGACGTGTGTTCATTATCGACTGCCGGCAGCCCGGTAGCCGCGGCAACTACATCCAAGGCTGGGGGCCGAAAATCGACTGGGAGAAGGTCGGCGATGCCGAGTCCCTGCTGCTCCGTTTCCAGGCCAAGTGCACAGTACCTTTCCGACTGGGCAACGTGCGGATCCTGCGAAATGGCAGTCCGTGGACTGCTGGAGCGACGTCCAACGCCGCCGAACTCCCCGAAATCGGGACCGAGTGGGGCGATTACGAGATCCGTCTGCAGATCAGGCAGCATGTTGACATCCCCCGCCCGAACATCTACCTCGGACAGGTGCTGCCCGCCGGCGCGACGTTCTGCTTCCGACCACGCGAGCTCGTGACGGCAACCTGCTCGCAGAACGCATCTGAGCGCCTGCCCGTCGATGCGGGGAACATCATCTTCGACAGGGGTAGGGCCTGCGGGTGGAAGCGTTGGAAGGCGGAGGATCTGGAGGCCGAATTCGACTACTTCTATGACGGGGACTCGCGACGTGTTTATCTTTACTGCGACAGGAATCCGGCCGAGAAGTACGGCGAGATCGAGCTGGCCTTGCGCCGACACATCGTCAGCCAGAGCGGGAAGCACGACATCGTCTACGATGGGTTGAAGCTACTCTATGGAGCGGCCCATGGGTTCGGGGGCGGCTCGACCGTACGGATTACCATCCGGAACTGCGATCTCGGCTATATCGGCGGCGGCCACCAGTTCACCCGGGAGAACGGACGGCAGGTACGCTTCGGCAATGCCATCGAGTTCTGGGGCGCGTGTCGTGACAATCTTGTTGAGGGCTGTCGGATTTGGGAAGTCTACGATGCGGCGTTGACCAATCAGGGGCGCGGACCGAAGTCCATCCAGGAGAACATCACCTACAGGAACAATGTCATCTGGAATTGCGAGTACTCATTCGAGTACTGGAACAACCCCGAGACCGCACGCACGCGCAACATCCGGTTCATCAACAACACCTGCATCGATGCGGGCGTGGTCTGGTCCCATGCGCAACGTCCCGACCCAAACGGCAGTCACCTGATGTTCTACTCGAACAGGGCCGACACGGAAGGTGTTGAGGTCAAGTACAACGTGTTCTACAACTCGACTCAGTGGGGCAGTCGTTACAGCGCCGGCTGGAAGCCGCTCCCGGACATGGACTACAACGCGTGGTTCATTCCTGCCGGGGAATTGTGCTACTTTTTTCGGAACCACATCAAGGGCAACGATATCGTGGGCTACCGCGAGAGGACCGGCCTGGATCAGAATTCGTTCTTCGGAGACCCGAAACTCAAGGATCCCGCGAACGGAGATTACTGCGTGGCACCGGACAGCCCCATTCGCACGCTCCGCCCAGACGGTGCCCCAATCGGCGCCGAATCGCTTTGGTGACTCAGGGCCCGAGGCCCGCGGGAATCCCCGACCCCAACCTCGCGCGGCCAAGTCGGAGCGATCGAGGCCAGGGCTCCTGAACCAGAGAACGCATTGTTTGACTGACTACGGTCCGGAGCAGAAAGCAAATCGGATGACTGACCCCGAACCCGCGGGATTGCTGAATTGTCGCGCAAGTATCAAAGCCTCAGGTCTGGTGATAGAGACATCGAGACGTTCAGGTCGACGGCCGCAATACTCGAACGAGCGGCATCCTCGGTGCAGCCTTCTTTCCTGCAGGCCGCTGGACTCTTCTACTCAGCACAGTCAGCGGCGATTGCTAGGGACTGGCATACAGCCAAACGGATCGCTCTGATCGTGGCACATAGGTATGCCTTGAGCTCGTTTGGGGCCAGCGCCCGGAAGATTGTCAAGAGGGTCGAGAGCCGTGAGTGAGGAACCTTCGCCAAAACGTCGAGTGTCTGGGGAGGTCCTGAGACTGATCGGGACAGCGTGTGTTGTGGCTGGCCTCGCGCAGTTCGTCTTCATTCCTCGAGGCGTTGCGGCCCGCGGCGTGCCCGGGGAGATGCTGCTTTTTATCGGGCGGTTGCGCCAGATCCGAGAAGTACACGGTTGGCCCACCGTCGACTCGATCGCTTCGGTCTGGCGACAGAACTTCCCTGATGACGCCCCCCCGTTGCCTGTCAGTGAAGCCCCCGGTGTTTTCAAATACCGCAAGTGCGTCATCGAGTACAAGTACGATCCTGCGAGCATGTTGGGCCCAAGACACCATCTGCTGAAGGGCCCCCTTGATCCCAGCGTATACCTGCTGCGCCCTGTTACGGGCATCGTCGTATTCTTGCTCGGCACCATTCTGCTGCTCTGCGCAGCCTTTGCGCCCACCTCCACACAGCGAAGAGGGACGTCTGGCGCGGCGTAAGCTCCCGGTGACCTGCCCCTTCTGGACTGGAGCCGGGTCAGCGACGCTTAGCTTGCTGGAGTGAAGGCAATTATGTACTGTTCTTTCCGGTGGTCGCGCTGAGCTGAGCCCAATAATCGTTACCGTTAAGCTGGTGGGGTCTCGGCGTTCGACCGTAGCGTCGGTCTCTGGCCGGCGGCTGTCCCGGTGCCGTGAGCGCCACGAACGCCGCCCGGAGCGCGGCGCTACTGCCGGACACGCAAAGCAGGCCCCCAGCTTAACGGTTACCAATAGTCGCCCCTATCTGCGCTGGAGGTCTCTGAGCTCTCTGTAGCCGATGAGAACGATGTTCTTGTCCTGCAGCAGGCTTCTCATATCCGGATCGTCGAGGAATGCTCCGTATTCCCCGTTTCGCCAGCGCCAGCTGTTGGTGATACTCCTGAGTTCATCGCCGGCGATCGCGGGGTGGATATAGATTTCAGTCACTCCGGGGGCCAGGTTGCTCAGCACGCTGAGCCAGTGTTCTTTCGCCGTTTTGCCCTGTTTATCCCCCATGATCAGATGGTCGGGGAAGACAAGTCCCAGCCCGCGGAGCAGGAATCGGAGCCGGCCCGCACCATGCTTCTCAAGCAGATCCTGTGACGGCATTCTGAGGGGAACATCGTAGGCCAGGGCCAACCGAATGTACTGAAGATAGTAGCGGAGATCGTACTGCATCGTCCCCATGTGGGAATCGATGTGAGTGATGTCGATTCCGTCCGTGAGTGCTTTGTCGATCTGTGCAATGCTCTCACGGCGGCACTCGGAGGGGTTGGAATGGCCGTAGACGCCGTTCTCTCCCTGGACCTTGGGCCACATGCACCCCGTGGGGTCGATCAGGCCCGGTACCTCGTCCGCCGGGAGCAGCGGCCCCCACCGGTGTGTCTTCCATTCGGCGGTATGGGTCAGGTGAACGCCGAGGTCCATGTCCGGATGCGCCCGCGCATACTCGGCCATGGCGGGAAATCCCGGACAGGGCACCATCAGAGTGGCACTGGTGATCATCCCCTTCTCCATGCCCTGGATGATCGCGTCGTTGGCGGGCTGACACATGGCACCGTCATCCGCATTGACAATGAGCAGCCGGTCTGTCGCCTTATAGCCTAGCCGGACAGTAAGCGGGACACGGTTCCGCGAAACCAGCACACAGAGAATGCTGACAGCACAGACCAGCAGGAGCAGACCAAGGATGGGCACGCCAATCAGGGCCACTCGCAATGGCTTCCGCCACGGTCGGCGCGGGGGGGCTTCCCCAGCAGGGGGCACAGAGAGCTCCGACGCATCCGTGGACGTTGCACTGTCAGCTTTCTTTGGTTCCTGCACTCGTTTGTCACCCCGCATTTCCATCAACGACATTGAGCTTACGGACGGCTCCACGCCGCAGCGCCCTGCGGACAGGTCTGTCGTCCAGACAGTATACACGGCCAGAATCCGCCGTTCCCTTCTTCCCGCCGCCTTGTCGCCACAGAACCAAAGAAAGGAGAACGGAATCGCGTAAGATCCAGTGGTCTCGTGCCAATACATAGGTGAGGTGTGGCGGCGTGTTGACGGGGTCTGGAGCAATGCGATTGGGGTTCTCGGGGAGACGGTCGCAGCGCGGTTCCGCCCGGCGACTTTCGGCCAACGCGAAGGTACGGCGAAACCCAAGGGAACCCAGAGATCAGAGACCGCCTCTTACACTCACCGAGGGAGACGTAGCATGCCGAAAACACTGGGCATCCTGTTCTTGCACGGAATCGGTACACTGCAGATGCATATGGACCCAGATGCCCCTTACTCCAAGGACCTGGAGAAAGGGATTCTGGAAAGACTGCCGCACGCGAAGAAGGCGAACGTCGCGTTCCAAGAGGTCATCTACCAAGATGTCCTTGATCAGTACCAGAGCGTCTACTTCGAAGAGGCCATGAAGAAGGGCCTCGATGATCGTTGGACACGTCTGCTCTTCATGAAAATCCTCGGCGATGCCACGGCCTATGCCAACAACAAGGTGAAGGTCCAGGTGAAGGGCGTTGCCGAAACACTCTACAACAGTGTGCATGGGAAGATCGATCAGGCCATTGCCGAACTGGAAGGGAAACTCGATCCCGGGGCCAAGCTGGTGGTCCTGGCGCATTCACTCGGTGGGCTCGTGTTCTGCAACTACATCTATGACATCCTGCACGACAGCCGGGGTGGCCTCCCGCCACTTAACACGCCCTTCAGGAAGCTGGAAACATGCGAAGCGATGGTGACTTTCGGCTGCAATATCCCCCTCTTCGCGATGACCCTTGACCAATTCAAGCCGATCAGTATCCCGCTCAGTAACCACGGCATTCCACCCAACAGCGGAGCCTATAGGAAGCGCCGCTGGCTCAATGTGTACGATCGTGACGACCCCTTGGGCTGGCCACTGCTGCCGCTGACGAAGACCAAGTGTCGCGATCCTCAACACGCTGGGATCCTGAAGGCGACCGTCGTGGATAAGAACTTGGAGGTCGGCGCGTTCTGGAATCCGTTACAGACCACACTTGCGTCGCATTTGTTGTACTGGGGAGATTCCGGATTTGCCAAGAAGGTCTGTGGACATATCAAAGCATATATCTAGTGCGGAATCGAAGGGAGAAACGGATTGGCTTGGATGATCGTCAGACTTAGACCAACAACGTCCTCAATCACTGTAAACAGACCAGGGGAATCACCCGTCCACGCACCCGGAAGCGAGAATGAAATGGCCCTGTGGTCGGCGCACGCGAAGACATTCCTTGACGCGTGCTTCCGTGGGTGCTAAGATCAAGGTAAGTTCGTTGGCTTTTTCTTGGCCACGCTATCGGTGAGTTTGGCTTGCCGGCAGAATCCACATAGGAGACCCTCTCAATGGCATCACCCTACACCCACCCGACACGTTCCACCGAGGAGTTCACGCTTATCGAACTTCTCGTCGTGATAGCGATTATCGCTATTCTGGCGTCCATGCTGCTTCCGGCCTTGTCCAATGCTCAGGGGAAGGCATTTCAGGCTTCCTGTCAGGGGAACATCAAACAGATGGCCGGTGCCAGTCAGATGTACGTCGACGATAGCGACGAGTACTGGTTCGCCTGGTCGCGCCGGCGCACGGAGCCGAAGATGCCACATGACCTCGTTATCGACTACCTGGGCGGCAACAAGGAAACCATGGTGTGCCCTTCTTCTCGGCTGAGTTCCCAGCCGTACACCGAGACCTACGTTACCATGAAGATCGAGAACGCTCGAGGTTCTGGGAACTACACGTGGTTCAACGGAGGCAGCTGGTCCTACGCTTCACATGACGCCGGCAACAGTGGCTACAGGGGTGTTGCCCGCGCGTACGTCAACGATGACCTGCCAATCCCGATGAAGGCTAACTACTACAGCAAGCCGGCTGAGCAACACATGGTCGGCGACGCCGCTCACATGTGGGGCGGCTGGGGGGCCATGGTCTGGGCTAACGGTTGCTGCGGCCAACATGGCTCCAATCCGGCCAGGGACCACCACAATTCGCGCCACAGCAAGGGCGAGAATTGGGCCTTCATCGACGGCCACGCGGCGTGGCAACCATCCCAGCAGCTCTACAACACACGCGGCTCGAAGTTCTACATCACCCCCAGTAACCACTGAGCTTTTTCACACCGACAAGAAGCTCCCATGGGTGACTCACGCAGGATGGGGTCTGGGCGGCACGACGTCGCTGTTTTCACGAGCTTCTTCTCAGATCGGGGTCAGCATCTGCCGCGTTTGAGGGCGCCCCCCGGGCACGACCTGCGCTACGCGGTTGACAAGAAGTGCATCCTGATCTACCGCCGCAAGCCTGTGGACGATCCCTGCCTTGAGCTCGCGGCTGCCCCAATCCACAAATTCCAGGGCCTATCCCCGCCTCCCCTTAGTACCTGTAGTCCCAGTAGGTCTGGACGGTGGTCGTCCTGGCAAGGGGCATGAACAGGTTCGCAGCTTTGGTCCATTCGGCATGCCCGTCGACCATGACGTAGTTCGCTGCGATGAGGGGCGCGAGATTTCGAGCGTCCCTCTCGATCGACTTGTCCAAATATCTCTTCCGGAATGCGTTTCACCACCCGCTGCGCTGGAGCACACAGAGACACGGAGAAGGCGGAAGAGGAGATTGGCGGATTCCGCATCCGGCTTGCAGCCGAACACGAACTCCGCCAATGTTCTTCCCTTCTGGAGAGCACGGAGCAACAGGGCTTCTCTCTCGTGTTCTCCAAACCAGAAGCAATGTGGCGAATGCGTGCTGCCGGTTCGGCGGCGGCGCGTATACGCCACATCTCCGTGTTCTTCTTCTCTCGACTCCGTGCCTCAGTGAACTCCGTGGTTCAGGTCCGGAGTCCCGTTCCGGTTTCTTTGGACAACGAATGGATGAGGGGCGCTGTGACTGCTGGAGCGAAGCGGCGGCAGTTCTCAGCGTCCCTCTCGATCCTCTTGTTGTCTGTCCAGTCTCGATGTTGAGTCCGCAATCGCGTAGGCAATGACGCCTCCAGCGATCATCACCGCCCCCGCTACCGCTGTCGCCCCTCGCTGCGGCATGAAGAGATTGCTAATATCTCCCAGCACGATCAGCGCGCCGACTACGACACAAGCAATCGCCACTGTCCTTGCTTTCATCGTCCTTCTCCCTCAGACAACGTTCTAGAGATTATGTGTCGCGCAGCCGGCACATAGTCCCTGTTGAACTTGGCCATTCGGGATTGGGCTTGCGCATTCCGGAATTCTCTCCTCATCATCTTGAGTTTACAGTAGGACGGAGAGATCCTGGTGGCAAGGAAATCGGGTGTTTTTGGGGCGGTAGAGAGGGATTTGGTAAGGGAGCAACGTGCCCGGGTGGCGGAGTTTCTGACACCCGGATGGATTGCTGGGGATTATGCGGGGAGAAGGAGAGAGATTGCCGGGGATGCCCGAATGCCGGGGAAGAGGGCTCCGCGTCGCCAGGCTGTGCGCACGGTGAGTTTCTTGGAGCCGCAGAGCGGACAGCAGTCGCGGGTGTCTTTGCGGAGTTAGCTGCAGTGGCACCCGCTCCCACATTAGAGGGACTCCCCCTCCCGTTGGTCAGGGCTCTGACGGAAGCGAGCCGCTCCC
>Ga0209042_1000708_pt1 | contig 31385 bp, 25 predicted proteins | sample SaaInlV_200m_DNA_6_FD_184649 | JGI IMG/M metagenome (GOLD analysis project Ga0209042, IMG submission 184649) | Marine microbial communities from expanding oxygen minimum zones in the Saanich Inlet - SI037_S2LV_200m_DNA (SPAdes) (version 2) | ecosystem: Environmental > Aquatic > Marine >...
ATGGGGTTCACTATAAAGTGTACATCTCGTGGGTCTAAATCACCGCTTTGGAAATTACAATTCAATTGTATTCAACAACTCTTTCAACGCCAATAAATCTTCTTTGGTTAGCGTCACACCCTTCCCCATCTTCTCATGCTCAGGCGCCCAATCGCGCAGATCATATTTGGGTTCGCGCTCACTCCAACTGATCAGATTCAATTCCTTTGTCCACCCCTTCGCAGACGTGGACAATACCCCGATTGTCTTGATGATTTCATATTTAATTTCTGCCATTTTTATCTCCTGTATCCTTTATGAGACACGATTGCCTTTTTGCTGGTTATGATGCCGGCAAAGCACTTGTGCATTTTCAGGCGATGTCGCACCGCCCTTGCTGTGCGGAATGACATGATCGGCATCATATTCTGACCAGGGGACACGTGCTTCTTTCTCTGGTTTTCCTTCTGAAAGGCATACTTTACACAAGCCATTATCACGTCTGTAGATTTTTATTCTATCTGCTTCAGAAAACGCCCGCCGCTCATCTTTAGTGAGCATTTTGTGATCATTTGCCAAAGCATAATCAAAGAATGCCTGGCGAATAATCCGATCTCGGATGGAAATTTCCTTTGCACTCATTTGACGGCTTTCGGAAAAATACAAGATGTCAGTATCGGATTCATCACGTTCAGATTTCCAGCGTGTATGGAAATTAATCACAAATTCGCGGAATATTTTTTCTTCGGCAGTATCAAATACATAGTAAGTGTCAATATGACGTAAAAGCAAATAGACTGAGATTATGAAATATTCAATATTAAATTCACGCATCCCGCCATTCTCGTCGATCATTGGATCATCTTTGAAAACATGGTAAAACTTGTTCAGCAAACTCAAAACTCGCTTGGCATGTTTTTCATTTTCAAAAGAGTAATTGCCAATGCCATCATCACTTTGGTGTTCGTCAATATAATCCATGATTTGCAGATCGCGAATGTCACACGGGCCCTGATTTGCCTCCCAATTTGCCTCTAGGATAAGCAGCCGTGCCAGGAGAGCCAAGTGTTGCATACGATTGTTGTTGCGCGTGATGATGTCGAAGAAATGATGTTTATGGGGGTTATCATCAATAGGAACATAGTGCTCAAAGTCAAAGGTTTGGTCGTCAGCGTATTTCACTAAAAAGTTTCTCACCAAACTGGAAAGACGAGAATGGGCGATTTCCATAAAGGTCAAGCTTTCCCCCTGCTGTAAACGCCAGAATATTTCTGTTGCAACCTTCTGGTGCTTCGGATCACGCGGATTGGCAATGTTTTTTACTACATCGGCTGTATAAATCAATTCGCGGTTGATAAAACGTCGGATTTCTACTGGCAATTGACTATGGGTTTTCCCCGGTAAATCCGGGTGAATATCAGACAGGCTTTTTGGTAGCGGAAGAGCATCACTTAGAAAATTCTGTGCCGTGGTGATGCGCTGCTGACCATCAATCACCTCGTTGATGGTTTGATCTTCGCTCAGCCGCACTTCACGGATTACAATGCGGGGAATGTAATACCTGCGGAACATGCTATCGAGCAGGTCTTGTTGTTTTTTACGTGACCATACATTTTTCCGCTGGTATGGGGGGCGAGTGACGAATTCGTCTTTAAATAAATGAAAGTCTGAAATTGGAAAGTCTTTCTGAACGATGTCGTACTTTGTTTTTGGATTGAATGATGGCATTAGCGAACTCCGGTTTATCTATTGAAATATCCCAATTCTTCCAGACGCCGATTTGCCTCGGCAACTTCGTCTTCAGTGAATAGGGTTTGATATTTTTCTTGCACGACAACTGCTTCCATTGATTCATGTAATAAGTTCAGCCGCCACAATTCAAACAAGCCTTCTTGCAGTTCTGACTTCGCGAGCAAACGTTTTGCCGTACCAACCCCACCATACTCAGCCAGCATTTGCATAAAGTATGTAGGGACATAGCCGCGTTTCTTGGCAACATCCACGGTACTTTCTAGTGCTTGTGTGAATTCGTTTTCAAGGCTCATTTGAGTAACATCCTAAGGACTATGGGTACGATATTATTGCCTAGCCCCGCCCAAGTTTCGTATACGACTTGATCAACCCACTCTTCCCTTTGGCCGAGACTACACGTAGACTTTCCTGGCCAGTTTCAGACTTGACATAATGGCCGGCCCATTGATTGACCACCCCATCATTCAATTCGTCGTTCAATTCTTCATAGCGCCTGAGCCACTCTTGGTTTTCTTCAATTGCCTGGCAGACCTCCAAAATGATGTCTTCACCATAGGGTTCTGAAAACGTAGAGAGTACATCTTGCACAAGTTCTTTAACGCCTTCGGTTTTGTTCGCCATATCTATTCCTTTTTTTCTTTGAGTAACGCCATTAAACTTTCTTCCGCATCTGGCAGAATATCTCCATTGTAATCAGACCAATGACTGGGATTTTTTTTGCTGCTCGCATAGAGCTGATCCAGCGGCGGGAAACCGGAACCATTAGAGGGAAAGGTGCGTTCCAGCCCGTCGATCTGAATCGCCCAAGCGCCCCAGCGATAGCCTTTACGCACAAAGTCCATTTTGCCGCCTTTGGCTTCCACCAAAGCGCGGATATCCTCGTACACTCGCCGAGTGGGTTGTCCTTCTCGCTGAAAAAGATAGCGGATTTCGAGTGAAGCGCCGTCGCCCTTCGGCGGGGCAGATATGATCTCATCGCCGGGGCGCATGAAACCGCGCATGACGGCACAGCAGACGGGCATGCGGTGATTTTGTCCGGGATAGGCACCCACCAGCCGATGCAACTCTCCCGCCCGGACGGTGATCGCAGTTAACCCTTTTTCGTTGGCAAAGGCAAAGAGTTCGTCCAGCGCTTGTTGAAAATCATCTCTGTTCGGCATTATTTTATTCTCCATCCTTCTTCATTCTCGCGCCCTCCGCAACTGTGATTTCTTCTTCCGGTTGTCCATGTAGCTCATAGAACAGCATATTAGCTTTTCTGTATAAGCAGTCTGAGTTTGGACAAGTGTTCTCGAACATCATCTAATATTTTTCTGTCTAAATCTAAGTATTGTTTTTTGAGTGTTTTTTGCTCGTCTTCTGACAATAGGTTGTAGAGATTTGAAAATCTTGTTATTTCATCGTATAGCATCACTAAACTATTTTGAATGTCATCAAGTAAGTGTTTGTATTTATTAAATCGTTTCCAACTTGTGAAGAAGGAAAACTTGCGGTAATAAAAGATAGGGGCAAAATCCAATTCACTTAATTTGAGAATTACTTTGCTTAAGTCAGTACCATTCTGCCCACTCTGTAATCTTACTGCTAATAAACGATTGTAAAGATTTTGGGCATCATTATAGAAACTGACAAGCAGGTCTTCTCGTACCGTTTGATAATTAACAATTTCTATAACCAAGACTACAAAGTTGCTACACCATACGCCTACAGATACATTTATCCAAAAAGCATATTTTTCGGATAAATTCATAGATTCAAGATATAAAGCTATTACGCCAAGAACGGCGAATACTATTGCCGAAATTATTATTGTGCGTTTATGTGCTTTCATTTTGCCAACATCCTTTTATCTTCAGGCTTTATCCCGCCCCTCCACAACTGCGATCTCTTCCTCCGTCAGCCCATACAGCTCGTAGACCAGCACGTCTATTTGCGCTTCGAGAGCGCTCGCGTCTGATTCGGGAGCAACTTTTTTCATCATGCCCTGAATATCAATCGCTAGCCTTTCAAACTTTCTCTCTTTATGCGACATTATCTCCCCTTTTATACAAAGCTGTCCCCACTGTTTGCCTTCCACGTCCTGTAAAATAATCAGACTTCATTGTTTTGAGATCGTCTGAGATAGCCATGATCGCTGTCCCTAAATGTATTTGAAAAGTGCCAGGTCTGTCCGTGTTTGGTCTGTTTTCAAATACATAAACCAACTCATATTTATTCAAACGACTAACTTTTAAGAGTGATGCGTGCAAACTGTGAGATGATGAAAATTTTGTTTCGAGAGTAATGGAAATCTTTGACGCTGTTTGACGGATAATACTCTTTGCTAAATAGGTCGCTTCAAAGTTATCGTGAGAAGTTTTTATTTCAACATCCCAAATTCCATTTAGATTTGGAATAGCAAACCATTCTGTTTTTTGTAACAACTTTGTTTTCCACAAATAATTGTCAAATAACCAATAAAAAAAGCCAAACAGGGCCAACACAGATGGGGTTTCCAACCACCACGGTATATTGATGTTATATGCTTCAGAAATAGTGTAATAAACCCAAGTTAGGCTAATAGCGAGGATTGCGGAAAGGATGAAAACTCTCTTTGTTATCTCTTCATCGGTTGTATATGGGTGCATTACCAATTACTCCACATCGTTACTAAAGACCTTAAAAATAAAGCAGCATGTTGAATGTTCCACTGCGTTTCTTTACTGCCAAAAATAAAGTCTATCCTATTTTGGCAGGTAAACTCTGCAACTGAATTATTCTCAAGTTGCTCTATTAACCAATTAAGGGCGCTTAGAAAGGTTAGTTGATATGTTCTACCATACAAACTGTCTGGGACGTTATAGAGCAAACATTCAATAAAGTATGATGGAAAATTTCCATCATACTCTGGCATTAATTGTATTAGCCTATTGCGGGCATTTTTAAAAACCCTTACGGTTGGCTTATACCAATTATTCGTGTTTGAATTTTTAGTTGTTCCATTCTCATAGTGTAGCTTAGGATAGTTAGTTATTTGAGTATTTTCTGGGATTGACCAAAAAGTAATGCCTTCTATATAACGTGGAATTTGCCCGTAGTATCTATAAGTAACACAAACTACTACATCGGCTTTTAGCCGTCCGCTCGAAGGCAGCACTTTTATTGACTTGCTCGCACTTGTATCGACAAGATGGGAACCATAATAATTATTTAGAGCATGAATAACATCAGTACGAAATTTGCTCCAATTGTAATCAACTGTCGAAAAACCCAATTGTCTCTTTTGCTCCTGCGTTAAATTGGAATAATGAACTGAATTTAATTCAACCACTAAATCTACATCACTATCCCCATAGATGTTCGTCGAGTTTCGGTAAGAGCCCTGTAAATACATTTCATACTGGATATTATCGTATGACCAATTAGAAAAAGAATCTATTGCTCTACGAAGTGATTCGTGTGTGTTTTTCGATGATGTAACAGCCCCTTGATTGGACCAAGTTTGTAGTTGCGATTCTGGTATTGGCATTTTAGTCCCCTCTCCCCTCCACAACTGCGATCTCTTCCTCCGTCAGCCCATACAACTCGTAGACCAGCGCGTCGATTTTCGCTTCGAGGGTGCTCGTATCGGCTTTGGGGTTGTCATTTTTATTAGAAATAGCTTGCTCCACAATCTCTGTAATTGTTTGACGCTGCTCTTCCGTTCCCATTGCTATGGGTAAATTGCGAATGCGGGTTGGCTTTACTTGCGCAAGTACTCTTCCCTTTTCTTGAGAGATTTCTTGGTAATAAAAAACCTGCAATTTAGAATTTAATATAGCAACAAAATAGTTTATTAAAGAATAATATTTAGGCTTTACCAATCCGACGTTTACGGAATCAATACAATAATATCCAACTTGATTGTCACTAGAAGCTATAATTTTATCTCCAGTTTGGCGGAAAATTATTTTGGGTTTGGTAAACAAATTTTCATAGCGTCCTCTAAAAAGAATATGCCAGTCTCGTTTTCCCGTTCTCTTTTCTACACTTTTCTTTATCAATAAATCTTTATTTTCTTGCAAATAAGCAAAAATGTTGCGTCCCACCTTAGGATTAAAATCTTTTGTCACATAAAGGACATATTCATTTGTATGTTCGGGCGTGAAAAAACGATTAAATTGCCCACCTCGGATGCACTCTTTACTATACTGATCTTCAAAATTTCTTTCGTTCTTTAATTTTTCAGGAATGATATAAACTTCATCACAGCTAGTGCTAATACCATTAGCAATATCATCACAAAATGTTTCAAATCTTTCAAACTGTTCAGTAAGGCGATGGATTAAGTTGCTCTTTTCGACATCGAAAGAAAATATGCTGTTTGGAGCTTCAAGGATTTTCTTTTTTGCAATATTTGGGAATTTATCGGTTGCTAAAAGTTGCGGGAGTTCTTTAAGTGTTGCATTACGCAAATCTGAAACTGGAATATCATAAGAGTTCTTTTTCTCTTTTGAGAATCCAAGTACACAGGTTGGTACTATCGCATCAAAAACATCTTCCCCTAGATTGATAGCGAAATTAATTCTTGTCTCTTTCAGGAAAAATGCTCTTGCCTTTGACATATAAATCTGAAACAAGAACTCATTAGGCATGATAAACACGACATTTCCAGTTGGGTTCGTTTGTTTATATGCTTCACCTAAAAAATATAGGAATGTATTAGGAATGCGCTGGACTATAAGAGCATGGCGTTTCTTTAAAATCCCCTTGTCAGAATCGGAGAGATTTGCCCCATAAGGAGGGTTGGCAATTATTACATCAAAGCCGTCTTTTTCGTGAAATATCTCAGAGAAATGGGTACGAAAATCAAAATTAACAACACCTAAAGTAGGGTCAAATTGACGTGCGCTTTCTACGAGTTGTGTAAAAAGGGCATTGATTTCTTCACGAGCTTCTTTTTTCCTTGTCGGGTGGGTTTCATCGAAATATTCTTCTTTGCGTTTTTCCAGCTTTTGCAGGATTTCGTTAATATGAAGTGCGCCTTCGGGTAGCCCCAAAAGGGAGTTGCCCTGCATCAGCTTATAATCCAAATTTGGCAGGGGTTTGATATTTTGGGGGTCTTCCTCATCCACGATTAGCGAGAGCCACAGGCGCAGTTTGGCGATCTCGACTGCGCCGGGGTCAATATCCACGCCGTAGAGCGAATTTTCGATGCAGGCGCGTTTGAAGTGGTAAGTCGAGACTTCTGAAGTTTTAAAAACTTCGGAAGTCTGCGGGTAAATCTTCAACACATCACGCGCTTTCACGATCTCATTCATCATCCCTACAGGAAACGCCCCGCTGCCCACGGCAGGATCACATACTTTAACGGTAGCCAGTGCCTCGTCCACGCGCGCAGCGTTCAGTCGAATACTGTCGGGTATCTCAAATTTATAATCTGGGGTTTCGCGTCCCTTCGCGACCACCCGCGCATCATGTTCCTTAATCCGGTCGCCGCGCAAGATCAAATCCTCGATCTCCGCTTTCGTCACCTCGGGCAAATCCTGCGCTTCCGTCATGCTCAATTGTCCCCGTGTGAGCGCATTCCCAAATAATTCCGTCTGACTGCTCCCTAATTCCTGATAACTGTTTTTTTCATTCAGCGCCGTATGCAAATACTGGATCAAGCTTTGCTGGCACATATAATGTACGATCTCACGCGGCGTGTAATAAACGCCAAACTTCTTATTGAACTTGCTCTCGCTGCCCTTCTTGCCGTCGCTCAGGGCTTCCTGATATTCGTCGAAATTATCAGGGCGGATGGCGTTGAACTTCTCGTAGGCTTTGCCCAGCAACTCAGGGTCAATCGCCACTTCCTTCTCAAAGGGCTCATCCTCGCGCACCGTAAAGTTATAGCGGTCAAAGACATCCAAAATCCCCGTGCCTATATCGCCATTCTTTTCCTGTTCGTTCGCAAACAGCTCGTTCGGCAGACAAAGATCGCTGTTCACCCAATCATAATCCCCAATCGGATCAAAAAGCCCGCCATTCAAAAAGGGAATTTTGCATTGAAAGTGAGTGTCGTAATGATCTTGAAAACTGCGATCCGTGCGCAGCGCCTGATAAAAAAGCGGCTCTAAAATATCGTTGAAAAAATTCTGATACGAACGATGCCTGCCATCACCATCAAAAAGCTCCCGCAAAAAATTCTTCGAGCCTTCTCCCCATACTCCGCCTTTGGGTACGCCAAACCAGCCCTTCTTTTGCAGATAATAGAGGAAGACAATCTGACCGAGCAGCTTCTTGGCAAAATCCACGCTGTTGATCTGCTTCGCCTCGAACTCGGATTTCAGGCTTGCTTCCGCCAAAAGGACATCATCCAGCGCCAACTTGGTCTCGATAAAAAGCTGTCGGTATCCATCAAAGAACTCGTCCGAAACGGTCTCAATATCAAAGGCGTTTTCTAAGTCTTCCAGGGTTGGGTTATGTTCATCATCCGCAATCAGTGGTACGAGCTGGCTTTGGGCGGTATGGCTGTTCTCGTGTTCCCCCACCAAAAAAGACCATCGACGAGCAGGCGTAAATTTCTCCATGCCTTTCGGCACGCCCTTTTCAGTAAACTCAAGTACGTTTTCCAGCTTGACCAAAGAAAAACGCCAGTCCGCCGGGTCTGCTGAAACAAAGGCGACCAGTGCCGCATTTTTTTCGTTGTCTGAACCATAATCCCCACGCAAATAGCCTGCCACAAAATTGCGCTGCATCGTGCGTGCGCGCTCCAGTGACGTCTCTTTTTCTAGGTGGACGATCAAAAGGTCAATACGCTTCCCATCTTCTTCATAGACACCAATCCGCTCCCAACTGGCAATATGCTCGCTAAAAGACTCCTTAAGCGTTTTCCATTTATGCGCTTTGCTTTCATCAAAGCTATTCAGCAACTCACGCACAAAGTGGATGAATTCTTCACGTGCAAAGGGCGCTTCAAATGTCTTCCGAATTAGTCTAACGGCATCGGCTTTTTTCATCGTTTATTCTCCCGCTAAATACATGCTCAAGATCACTTCACGCTTGCCCTTGCTGCGTGGGTTCTTCTCTGCATAGTGACTTTCCAACAAGCCATCTTGAATATTCATTTGCAGTATCGCCAATGCAGTGCGTGGATTTGCGATTGCATTTCCTTGTGCTTTTAAGGCTTTCAAGGTTTTCTTGGCAGTCTCTTTTGGTAAGGCACCATCTTGCAACCTTGCGATCACCAGCTTCACATATTCTTCCTGGTCGTCGGTTAACGATTGCGTATTGCTAAAAATCCCTTTCAACAAACGCAGAATCTGCCAAGTGCTATCTCTGCCTTTGCGCACTTGAGCATTAATCAATTCCTCAGTTGTCGCTTCAATAAAGGCTTCTTTGTTCTGATCCAGAAGAGAGAAATAAGTCGCTGGCAGGCGCTGTCGCTCGTCTGTGGACTGGCTTTCCAACAAACCTGCGGCGGATGAAAAGTCCAACTCTGCACTGGGCTTCTCTTCTCCCGTCAAAAAGAATTTCTGCAATTTCCCTTTGCGGAAATAAGTCAACAAAGATTTCGGCATACTCGCGCTGATTTTCCCCGAGCGTGATTTTCTGGGCAAACGCTTGATCTTCTCAAAAAGTTCAGGGTCTTCATCGCGTATTTCTTTGATCTGCATCAAATACTTCAAGTCGCTGTTTTCGGCTTCATCTTCACCTGTGATGGTCTTGCTGGAAGACAAACGCCTGAAGAGTTCATGCGAACCGACAGGTTCACCCTCGGTCAGCAAAGCCGCATCCCCGCCCAGCAAGGTCAGGAAAGCGTTGATCTTCCCTTCCGCTGCTTCCTTGAGCTTAATCTCATCATTGGATTGTTTCGTCGGGAAGAAGTTGAAGGTATGGATTTCATCGAAGGCAGTATCGACACGATTGATACGACCCACGCGCTGCATCATCCGCGTCGGGTTCCAGGGGATGTCATAGTTAATCACCACGTTTGCGCGGTGCAGGTTGACACCTTCCGAAAGGGTCTCGGTGGCGATCAAGATACGGTAGTCATTCTTTTGATTTTTTGCCTTGGCATCAAAATTTTTGATGACGGTCTCGCGCATCGCTCCGCCTGAACTGCCATGATAAACAACCGCTTGCCCCGCCAACTTTCGATTGACGGCTTCAGTCAAATACACCGCCGTTTCCTTTGATTCCGAAAAAAGGATTACTTTATTTTCGCGCAGCACGTCATTTGTAGAGAGTTCTTCCAACAAGCGTAAGAGTTTGGGGTCACGGTCGATCTTCGACCACATCACTTGAATCTGCCTAAGAATTGCTAGATCACTTTGAAGGTTTTCAAGGAAACTATCCGCGAAATCTTCGCTGGCATAACGTTTGGCTTTATCTTCACCGATCAATTTTTCAATTGCGTCGTCATCATCATTTTCCAAGAGTTCAAATATCTTGCTTGAATGTTTTTTGCTGACATAGACATTCCCCTTTTCATATTCACGAATGAAAAGTTCATAGGAGTGGATAAAGCGCTCGATCGAGTTCTTGAAAGCAAAGAAACTGCTCTCCAAACGCTTTACAAGCAAGATCTTCATAAACTTGCCCATATTACGCTGAGACTGTCTTTCTAATTGATCCAGCTTCCGCTTGATATAAAGCAACGGCGTATAACGCGCATAAGTGAAATCTTGCGAGATTAATTCAATCGTTTCATTAAAGACACGATCTTCTTCTTCGTTCAATTCATAGAAAAGTGCTTCGGGATCGCTTACTTCAGGGAATTTTAGGCCCCGTTCGGTAAGGTCCTTCTCGAAATATTTCTTGATTTCTGTTCTCGTGCGTCGCACCATTAGATACTTCAAGACCTTTTCACGGATCTCGCGTGCATTTTCGCGTACCACGCGTAAGTATTCTTCTTGATCTGCTTGGCGGTCAAGGTCTTTTAATTTCTTGGCTAATTCTTTGAAGAAGGTCTCTAAATCTGGCAAGTTCGGGATCGTACTTTTACGGGCGTTTTGAAAGAGCTTCAGTTGGCTCAGAATATCTTGCGGCGAATTATTATAGGGCGTTGCTGTGACTAAAATAACCCGCTTGCCTCGGCAAATCTCGGCGATCTTCTCGTAGGTCTGGTTGGTCTCGGTACGAAAACGGTGCGCCTCGTCGATGATGACGTTTTTATAGCGCTCTGTGCCCCGCTCTAAAATACGATCCAGTTTTCCAACCGATTCAAAACTTCCTGAAATGCCAAAATCCAAAAAGGCATTCTGCCAAGAGCCAGGGTTATCTTTATCCACCAAAGCAGGTGGTGCGATCACCAGCGTCCTACCTTCCAGTTGTCCTGCCAATAACGTAGCAATATAGGTTTTCCCCAAACCGACCACGTCAGAAATAAAAACGCCCCCGTATTCGTTGACGATCTTCTTTGCATTCAAGACAGCTTCTTTTTGGTACCGTAATTCCATGAAATCTTCGGGAAGACTATCAGCAAAAACATCATCCGCTAAACCGAGTTCTTCTTTGAAATATTCGTAGAGAAATTTTAGGTAAAGATAGTAAGGGGAAATATCTTGATTAAGCCAGGTCTTTGTTTCAATCGTCTCAATATATTTCTCGTTGACATCAACAGCATCTTGCCACAACTCTTCAAACTTATCTTTGGCGAATTGATAATCAGAAACATTTTTCAGCTCGACATTGAACTCAAGATTATCGACTAATCCCGATTGCGTCATATTACTAGAACCAGTAATCACGCGTCCTCGATCAGGGAAGTTTTCATCAAAGGTCATAATATAGAGTTTTGCATGGATACGCTGCGATGGGTAAGCTTTAATTTCCAGCTTTCCGCTTTTGATCCATGAAACGAAGGTCGCTATACTTTTTTCAACAGACTCATCATCTTCAGAGTCTTCTAACTCTTTTGCAACTTCCGTCTCAAATATTTTTTTCGTTTCACCATGCGAAAAAGCAAGCTCAAGCTGTTCTTCTTTTTGCGAGTTGGAGATAAGGTCAAAGGTTTGTCTATTCGTGCTGATTCCGATCAGAATGCGTATCTTTTCTGTATTTTCCAATGCAGGATAAATGGCAGAGAAACCACTGGTGTAAAAGTAGCCTACAAGAGCATCAAAAGATTGTGCATATTTAATCAAAACCCTGAAGCGATCTTTTAGGGTTTGGTTTTCTTCGTTGGTAATAAATGTGAGATCGTTATTGCTCATATTTTCTTTTTTCCAGTTTTGCTTACTGCTATACATCCCCCATCTTGGGATAAAAATCGCCGCCATCTCAGATTAGAGAAAGCGGCGCGAATGTGCTACCATTTTTGTGCGCCACGCTCCCTCGGGGTGGACAAAACAGGCTGGAAATGTGTCAGCACTATCCAGCTTTTTTTATGCCTGAAAGTATAGCATAATTGCAGTTGCTTTTTCTCTTGCTCGTCTATTTCCGTGCCAAATCCTTTGTGCGATTATTCAACTCCAAACTAATCTGCTGCATTTTTCAAATATGGAACTTTCAGCACCTTCGCCGCTTCCTGTTTGGCTCGCTCCGGTCGGCGATCATACCGCGCAGTGGTGTTCACGCTAGCATGCCCTGCCATCTTCGCCACAATCGCAATATCAACGCCGGCATCCAGTAAATCGCCTACAAAAGTACGCCGGAAATCGTGGGGCGTAAAGCTTTTTACACCTGCTCTTTTCGCACGCCTTTTCAATATGTAGTAGATACCTTGCGGCTTCAATGGCTTTGCCATCACCAAATTATTTCCCTTGTTAACCGTTACAAATATTGGCCCGCTTTCATCGCCCCTAATTTTTAGCCAAGCCTGCAGTGCAGCAATCGCACCTTCAACAAGATACACAGTGCGTTCTTTGGACCGCTTCCCATGCACTTTCAGCATACTTTCTTCCTGGTTGTAGTCAGAAAGTTCCAGCTTGGTAACCTCTGCCCTCCTCAACCCACCTGAATACAAAATAGCAATCACAGCCGCATCGCGTGCGCCAATTGGGCGCGGATCATTGATGCAATCCTGTAATAAAGCCGCTATTTCATCTTTAGATAGCGCACGTCCCGCGGGCAAGGTCTCCCCGATAACCGCCTTCACATGCGAAGCGCGCATATAGTTTTCAGCAGACATCTGCCCAAGTAACCAGGCTTGCTCCAGCGTCCCCCGTAATGCGGAGAGCATTCGGTTCGCCGTAGCAGGTGCATATCTGTCCATAAGGTAACTGCGCACGGCTGCCGTATGCTGGTAGCGCACTTGAGACCAGTCAATACTGAAACAGTTAGCGTCCTCTCCTGCCAGTATTCTTGCGATCTTATCCAGAGCGTTTTTCTGTGGACGACGACCATTCTTCGTGAGCCTAGCCAAATAGACCGCTGCTGGATTTTGATCCAGCGGCAGCACTTCGGACACGCTCAATTCAAGGTTAGATGGGGAGGAAAAGGAAGTTTCGCTGGCCAGCAAAGCCAGCGCATCAAGGTTGAAATCACGCACGGCGGACTCCTTTTGGAATGCCCGCCGTGCTATAATTTGCATCAGCTTTCGTCGTGGCTGGTCCCACGGCGGGAGTTAGACCCGTTCGTGTGTTCGCGCACACTTACGGGTCGTTTTTTATTGTTTTCTCCCTGTAATTATACCAGAAAATAGAACAAAAGAGCTAAAAATAACTCATGTAAATAGGAATTTATGTCAGTAAATGTTTCCGGGGATTCGAGCGTTTACTTCTTCATAGACCAAAACAGCTCATGCAAATGGATGTTTGTAGTTTCCTGCAAATACGCAATCAGATTGCATATTTGTAAGAAATATGCTATAAGATGGGTAATATTATTCTTGTACAAAAGAAGGTAATCTCTCATGTTCAAAAGAAAACTACAACAGAAAATGCTCAGCCTTGCAGAGAAGTTCCAAGTTATTACCCTTACAGGGCCACGCCAGTCTGGAAAAACGACCCTCGTACAAGCTACTTTCCCTCACCTCCCCTATGTTTCTCTGGAAGAACCTGATATCCGCCAAATCGCACTTACGGACCCTCGTGGGTTTCTTGCAAACTACACCGAAGGCGCTGTTTTGGATGAAGTCCAGCATGCTCCTGAACTCTTTTCCTACATTCAAAGCCTTGTCGATGGGGATAGAAATATCCAGTTTGTTTTGACAGGATCATCGAATTTTCTCCTGATGGAAAAGATCAGTCAAACCTTGGCAGGACGGACCGCGATCCTCCACTTGTTACCCTTTTCCATCGCCGAACTAAAACCCAATATTCCAGCTTTTGAACGCTACGAAAGCTTGATATACAAAGGGCAATATCCTCGCATATATGATCGTGATATAGCTCCAACGGACTTCTATCCATCTTACATCCAGACTTATGTCGAAAAAGACGTTCGCTTGATGAAGAATATTGGCGACATCAATACTTTTATCCGTTTCGTGCAGCTATGTGCTGGACGTACAGGACAATTGGTCAATTATGCAGGGCTTGCCAGCGATGCAGGAATTAGCCCAAATACAGCCAAAGCATGGCTATCTATTCTTGAAAGTTCTTACATCGTGTACCAACTTGCCCCTTATCATCGTAACTTCAACAAGCGGATTGTAAAGTCTTCAAAACTCTATTTCTATGATACAGGCCTTGCTTGTTCCTTGCTCGGTATTCGGGATGAAGAGCAGGTTGCTTTACACTATATGAAAGGTGCACTTTTTGAGAATCTGGTCATCAACGAATTTATCAAGGCAAGCATTCATCGTGGTGAAAAACCTGCAATCTATTTCTGGCAAGACAATCAAGGGAAAGAAATAGACTGCCTACTGGTAGATGGTGAAAAGGCTTTACCAATCGAAATCAAGGCGGGTAAAACGATGAATAACAGCTATTTTACTAACCTTCAATATTGGAGGAAATTGGCTGGAGCACCAGATGATTATGGGCATGTTGTCTATGGTGGTGAACAGACGCTGAAAACAAGTTATGGACAGTTTACTAGTTGGCGAGATTTAGAAACGTTCGAAATAAGTAAGGGCAAATCGTTGAGCTTATAACCCGGAGGTCGCAGTTTCGAGACCTACCTCGCCATTCGCCAAGCTAAGTTAAAGTGTGCGTTTTTTTACATCAGAACAAGATACAGCATAAATATAGCGGTATAATTATTCAACTTTCATAGTGAAAGAACGTCCAAAAAGCACGCAGGTTGTTATGTGGACAATCCGTGCAAAGTTTTGGGGTGAAGAAAGTGCATCCCAAAATAATTCTATTTTTGAAAAATCAAGGAGAAAGAAATGAAGAAAATGCTATTTGTAGTATTCATGCTCATGGCTCTCGTATTGAGTGCCTGTGGTGGTGCAGCTGCCCCCGTGGAAGAAGCTCCTGAAATGGAAGAAGCCCCCGCCGCAGAAGAAGCACCTGCCGCCGAAGCAGAAGAAGCTCCCGCAGCCGAGGAAGCACCTGAAATGGAAGCAACTGACAAACTCGTCATTTACTCCCCTAATAGCGATAACCTACTCGACTCCACCATCCCTGTATTTGAAGAAATGTATGGTGTTGAAGTTGAAGTTATTTCAGCTGGAACCGGTGAAGTCTTCAAACGCTTACAAGGCGAAAAGAATAATCCCTACGCTGATGTTGCTTACGGTGGTGCTTTCGCAACCTATATGATCAACGCAGATCTTTTCCAGGATTACACTTCTGTCAATAATGACAATATCATGGAACTCTACCAGAACACAACCGGCTATATTACGCCTTATGTCCTTGATGGTAGCGTCATTCTCGTCAACAAAACACTCATTGGCGATATTGAAATTAACGGTTACGAAGACCTTCTCAACCCTGAGTTGGCTGGCAAAATCGTTTCTGCTAACCCCACCGCATCGTCCAGTGCCTATGCACACTTGACCAATATGCTCAATGCTATGGGCGATGGCGACTACGAAAATGAAGAAGCTTGGGCATTTGTTGCCGAACTCTTCGCAAATACCGTTGTTATCGACAGCTCCAGCTCCGTTTGGAAAGGTGTTCGTGATGGCGAGTACACCGTTGGCCTTTCTTATGAAGATCCCAGCGCAACCCTCGTTCGCGATGGCGCAGACGTCGAAGTTATCTACATGACAGAAGGCGTAGTATATCTTCCTGCTGGCTCTGGCATCATCAAAGACGCAAAGAATCTCGTAAACGCACAACGCTTCATTGACCTCATTACCTCTGCTGAAATCCAAAATGCTTTCGGCACAACTCTCACCAACCGCCCCGTAATGGCCGATGTCGCAACCCCCGATTACATGACCAATATCGCTGACATCAATGTCATCAAAGAAGATATGGAATATGTATACCAAAACAAAGAAGCTCTCCAAGACCACTTCAAGGAGATTTTTGTAACAACTCAATAAATCACTAAGTTTGTTGGGGAAGGCTGATTATTCAGTCTTCCCCATTTTTTTAGGATGGAACGCTTCGCTCGTGATTTGGGCTGGAGTGTTGCATCCCAAACATCTTCTCAACGTGAGCGGGACAATGCCTACGCCAAGAAAATGTTGACCAACACCACTCAAGTAAAACTCACACCGCTTCGCTTCGGGTGCAGGTGAGCTCGTTCCAAGACTTTTATCCTCAAAATTTTTTAAGAAATTTTCCCTTTAATTTTCCGATCCTATTAAAATAAAAAAAGGTGCAATATGAGTGTTAATATAAAAATAAATAATGCAGTTAAAAAATTTGGTGAGAATACCGTTATCTCTGATATTTCTGTTGATATTAAAGATAAGGAATTATTCACTCTTCTTGGGCCTTCTGGGTGTGGAAAAACAACCCTGCTCAGAATGATTGCTGGCTTCAACACGATTGAAGGCGGGGAGTTTTATTTTAATGAGAAAATGATTAACGACATGGAAGTTAGTCGCCGCAATATCGGGATGGTTTTCCAAAACTACGCCATTTTCCCTCATTACTCCGTGCGCCAAAATGTGGAATTTGGCTTAAGAAACAGAAAACTTGGTAAAGAAGTTATCACAGAAGAAGCTGATAAGTTCTTGAAACTCATGCAAATATATGAGTATAGAGATAGAAAACCTGAACAACTCTCTGGCGGGCAACAACAGCGCGTTGCTCTCGCAAGGGCTTTAGTCATTAAGCCAGATGTATTGCTGATGGATGAGCCTTTGTCAAATTTGGATGCAAAACTTAGGTTAGAAATGCGGCAGGTAATTCGAGATGTTCAGAAAGAAGTTGGCATTACGACTGTTTATGTAACACACGACCAAGAAGAAGCGATGGCGATTTCTGACAGAATAGCTGTGATGGATTTTGGGATAATACAACATATTGGTACGCCGCAGGAAATTTATCACCGCCCTAGCAATATGTTTGTGGCCACCTTTATTGGACGAACAAATTTTGTAGATGCTCATTATCTTGCCAATAAAAGACTTGTTGAAGTCGGGAACTATAGTTTTGGCGTTGAAAATATATCTCTTAAAGAAAATAGCGATGTTATTCTTTCAGTTAGGCCAGAAGATTTTCTTCTTCACGAAGAGACAGAAACTTCTCTAAAAGGTGTTATTAAAGACAGCTTCTTCTTGGGTTTGAATACACATCAACTAGTAGAGCTTCAACATAGCAAGCAACTTGTTGAGGTTATACGAGAATCATCTCTTGAAAATGAATTAGCTGTTGGAGAAAAGATTTCTTTATCTATCAAAGGTCATAAAGTAAACCTATTTTCAAAAGAAAATAAAGAAAATCTTGTAAAGAGGAGCTAACATGAACAGAAAACCAAAATTTGATCTTTGGACTTTGGTAATGTTTGGGCTTCTGGGCCTATATGGGGTTTTTCTCATCTACCCCATGATGAATTTGCTGGCTCAAGCAGTAATAGATAAAGAAACTGGCGCATTTACCTTAGCCTATTTCGTTGAGTTTTTCAGTACCCCTTATTATTTTAATACCTTGCTAAATAGTTTTAAAGTAACTTTTTGGGTAACTATTCTTACTGTTATTATCGCTACCCCTTTGGCATATATTTTTGCTCGTTATGAAATAAAAGGTAAAGGGCTTTTACGAATACTCATCATTCTATCTTCTATGTCCGCTCCTTTTATCGGAGCGTATTCGTGGATTTTGCTTTTGGGTCGAAATGGCGTAATAACACAGTTTTTCAACAAAACAATAGGGATTACCATCCCAAATATCTATGGCTTTGTTGGTATTTTGCTAGTGCTAACCCTACAACTATATCCGTTAATTTTCCTCTATGTTTCGGGCGCGCTCAAAAATGTAGACAACTCCCTTCTGGAAGCCAGTGAAAACTTGGGAGTCTCTGGCGTAAGGCGTTTTTTCATTATCGTTATCCCTCTCATTACGCCTACCCTCCTCGCTGGTGGTCTGCTTGTTTTCATGAGAGCTTTAGCTGACTTTGGTACACCGATGCTGATTGGCGAAGGATTTAGAACTTTTCCTGTCACTATATTCAACGAATTTATCAGCGAAATAGGTGGAGACGATGGATTTGCCGCAGCGATTTCTATTGTAGCCATCATCATTACCACCTTTGTGTTTTTGACGCAAAAATATCTCTCCTCACGAAAAACATTTACTATGACTGTACTGAATAAAATTAGACCTGAAAAAACCACAGGGATAAAGAATTTTCTTATTCATGCTTATGCTTATACGCTGGTCAGCATTTCTATAATGCCCCAACTCTATATCTTCTATACATCCTTCAAAAACACAAAAGGTTTAACCTTTGCGCCGGGATATTCTCTACAGAGCTATTACGATGCTTTCGATAAGGTTGGCAAAGCCGTAGTAAACACAATCACTATCCCAGCAGTGTCTCTGGTTTTTATTGTCTTCTTGGCTGTGCTTCTAGCATATATTTCTGTAAGACGCTCAGGCGTTTTCTCCAACATCCTCGATTCAATCTCAATGGTGCCTTATATCATTCCGGGCTCAGTCGTTGGTATCGCCTTGCTAATAGCCTTTAACAAACCCCCAATACTCCTAAGTGGCACAATGGTTATCATGGTCGTCGGCCTCGTTATTCGTAGATTGCCCTATACTATCCGCTCTAGTGCTGCCATACTCCAACAAATTCCTATAAGCATCGAAGAAGCCGCGCTCAGTTTAGGTAGTTCAAAGCTCAACACATTCTACAAAATAACCATGCCAATGATGGCGGCTGGCATCGTATCTGGCGCAATCCTAAGCTGGATCACCATGATTAGCGAGCTATCTACCGCCATTCTCCTCTACACAGGGCGCACACAAACGCTAACAGTCGCAATATACACGCAAATTATTCGAGGAAATTATGGGATCTCAGCGGCTCTATCCACTATTTTGGCTGTTTTAACCGTAACTTCTTTGTTAATTTTCAATAAAGTTTCTAAAGGCGGAGATTTATCTCTCTAATCAGTCGGGTGAGTGCAAGCAATAAGTTTAGCAAGTGAAAAGTGAAATACAAATAATATAAATGATCCTTCACTCAGAAATATTCGAACAACCTGAGCGTTTAGCGAATCTCCTCTCCAGGCAGAGAAAAAAGGTGGAGAGAATCGCGCAAGCCATACACAAACGCGATCCGCAATTCGTCTTTCTAGCAGCACGTAGCACATCCGATAATGCGGGCAGATATGCCAATTATCTTTGGGGGGCAGGTCACATCTACCAAATTGCAACTTATAATCCGGAGGTCGCAGGTTCAAGTTTCAGTTTAGATTAAATGCAAATGCCCAACATAAATGTTGGGCATTTTTTGATTCGAAGACCTAATGAGATGCGAACTCAAAAAGATAATTCAAGGCTAACTTGCGATAAGACAAAGCAAAATATTAGTAATAGAATATGGAAAATAAAGACACCTACTCCAAAAATTGAAGGAGCAGGTGTAGTTTTGGTTGTACCCCCGCTGAGACTCGAACCCCAATTTCTGTAACACCTCATAGAACGAAATAACTCATGTAAATAGGGGTTTATCTCTCTACAGCCTACCGGGGTGAATAAGTCGCTTTTTGATTGGATTTGCCATGTGGAACTATCAAACGCGGCAGTTCGTCGTGCTCATACCCCGGAGGTCGCAGGTTCGAGTTCTGCCTCGCTACTAAAAGCACCCTAATAGGCGTTTTTTTCTTTAATACTTGGAGTCACAGGACTGGGGTTCAAGACCTTTTGGCCGCAGACTCCAGTCTTGTAGACTCCATTTACTAGTTTTGTAGTTTTTCTTGAACCTTAGATCGTCGGGTTTGATACGGTTGTGTGCTGTATGCTGTCAGAACATTTGCAGAGAAAATAAACCAAGAAACCAAAGTGGATTAACAAATCATGCACTTGACTGACAGGATTCACCACACAAATTTGAGTTGATTCTAGCTTTGATATTTTCCTATTTGTTTTTTCTAGTAAATGTTATTTCTCTAGATATCCAACCACAATTTTTGAAAACAAAGTGAACGATTTAGCCATATCAATATTTTTGGGGTCAAGAAGCCATTGAATTTGCAAGCCATCCATTACAGCGATGACCAATATAACTAGCTCATCAAGAATGGCATCAGGATGAATTTTAATCTCATCTAAATTGGAAAGATTTTCTGCGAATACTGCTCTGATACGAGTATATCGTTCTACAAAATATTCATGAGAAGGGTGGTCACTCCTGATGCTTTCACTTACTAAAATGGTGAACAATCGCACTAACCCTGGAATCTCCTCATTCTGAGTAACGAGTTCTTCTAATAAATGGAAGTACTCAGGCAGAGATACATTTTTAAGATCAACCAAACTGGAATATTTCTCTCCATCTTGTTCGTCCCGATAAGCTAAAACACCCTGTAACAGATGGACTTTACTGGGGAAATAATGCAGTAAACCAGGTTCGGTTAGTTCTACAGCTTCAGCAACTGAAGACAGGGTGGTGCCACGAAAGCCATAAGTGCCAAAAAGATTTGTGGCTTCCTGCAAAATCTCTTCTCTTCGATCTCTTCTTACTCTTTTTTTTCGTGGGTTTTTCTGCGTGTCATTTGTCATAGCAATAATTATACATCATTTACTTACCGAGTGCTTAGTAGGTAGTGTATAATTATCGAGGGATACTGAAAGAAACATTTCATGTTGATATTACTGCCATAGAAGGATAGTAAATTAGTTTTAATAAAAAAACAGAAAAGGAAAAAGAAAAATGAAAATCTGGTCAGACGGCTACGTGAAAGCAAATGGCATCAAGGTACATTACTACCGAACCGGAGGGGATAAACCACAAGTTGTATTGAATCATGGAGCGATGGATGATGGTCTTTGCTGGACACGGGTGGTAAAAGAGCTTGAGAAGAATTATGACGTGATCATGTTTGATACCCGCGGGCATGGTTTTTCGGACAGCGGAGAAGGGGATTATGAATCAGCAACCCGTGCAAAAGATTTAGCTGAAGCGATAATTGCGCTTGGCTTAGATAAACCAGTGGTGGGCGGGCATTCCTTGGGCGCAGATGGCTCAATGCATCTGGCGGCACTGTACCCAGAAATTCCGCGTGCTATTTTTATGGAAGATCCGCTGATCGTTATGCCAGGACAGCCTGTTTTTGGCGGTGAGATAAGCGACAGAGGTGAAGGGGCTTTAAAAATGATGGTAACCATCATGAGCCTCATCAAAATCTCACCCAAATTCATCGGGAAATTTATAGCCAGAAAAATGATGCCTATTTCTCCCGATGACGAGATCATTCCATGGTTGAATTCAAAAAAACGTTTTAGCAACGATTTTATGAAGAGCATGAAAAATACAGTTGACTCTGATACGTCTTCTCAATTTGAAGTACTAAAGAAAATAAAGGTGCCAACGCTTTTGTTTATGGGAGATCGAGATAAGGGATCGATTGTTTCAGAAGAAGCAGCCCAAGAAATGGCAAAAATACTTCCTGATTTGCGGGTAGCTCATTTAAAAGGTGCAAATCATGATATTCGCCGCGCAAAATTTGATGAATATATGACAGCTTTACAAAACTTTTTAGCTGAGGTACATCACCGATCCTGATGTGCTTGAGTAAATTAAAGGGAACGAATTCATGTCTCAAAATAAAGATTTAAAAGAGCAAGTAAAAGAAGAAATCCTTGCTGACAAAGAAAAACGCAAGGCACGGCGTGAAGAGTTGGCAGGTCTCTCCACAGATCAGCAGCGAGCTGAAAAACGGCGGGATAAAGAAGAAAGAAAAGCTGCAAAGAAAGAACGCAAATTGGCTATAAAAGCCATGTCAAAGGAAGAAAAGAAATTAGCAAAAAAACACGCTAAATATTACAAAAAACTGAAAACCAGATCAAGACGATATGTCGTTAACGGTATCCTGCTTGCTCTTCTTGCCTATGGCATATTCGCTGCTGCTCCATTTCTTAGTGATATTTCTGACTTAATGGCACTTGAACTAACCACAGATACCCCTGAAGCTAAAGCAGCGATAGCGCACGGGGAAGAAGTTGCAGAAATAATCTCCAACGAAGGAATCGTTCTACTGAAAAATGAAGATGGGCTACTTCCTTTACAAAACCCTAAACTGAATATATTTGGATTTCAAGCATTGAATTTCAGATTTGGTGGTGGTGGCTCAGGCGGTTCAGACCAATCACGCTCTGTCGGTTTTTATCAGGGCTTGGCTAACGCAGGTATCCAGTACAATCCAGATCTTTATGCTATATACACATCCAACAAAGATGAGTTAATAGAAGATAAATCCACTGGTCTGGGGCAGGTTATGGCTATGTTCGTAGACAAGAAATCCCCCAATGAACCTGCTATAGACTATTTAACCGACGAAATGATCCAGAATGCTAAAGACTACTCGCCAAATGCTTTAATCATTCTGGCAAGCTCAAGTGTAGAAGCTGCAGATGCCGAACTTGAGCAATTGAGACTTTCAGAGAACGAAGTGGCACTGATCGAAAAAGTGACAGCTAATTTTGATAATGTCATCATTGTTGTAAACGCAGGCAATGCCCTGGAACTTGGCTTTCTTGATGAATATCCTTCCTTGAAGGCAGCCCTTTGGGTTGGCACACCGGGTCCAAAAGGTGCAAATTCTTTAGGCAAAACCCTGGCTGGCCATCTGAACCCCTCGGGACGTTTGGTTGATACATACGCCTATGATGCAAGCAGTAATCCCGCTTCTGTCAATTTTGGGGATTATGACTACACCAATATCAAAGGCATGTCCTTCCTGAATTATGAGGAGGGCATTTATATTGGATATCGCTTCTACGAAACCTTTTACAAGGATGATGAAGCCGGTTACCAGAAGGCGGTTCAATTCCCCTTTGGATACGGACTCAGCTACACGGATTTTGACTGGCTCATTGCAGAACAAACTTTTGATGAGGAAACGATCAGTGTTACCGTTAATGTGACCAACACTGGTGATATGGCGGGAAAAGATGTTATTCAACTCTACTTCTCCGCACCCTATTCCAATGGTGGCATCGAAAAATCTGCTGTCGAATTAGCCGGGTATGCCAAAACAAGCCTTCTAGAGCCGGGACAGTCCGAAACAGTAACGATCACCTTCCCAACAAGAGATATGGCTTCCTATGATATGGTCACTGAAAAAGCCTATGTTTTGGAAAAAGGAGAATATCAGATCCAGGTCAGCAAAGACGTCCATACGCCTGCGGAAATATTGCCTTATCAGGTCGAAAGCACCATCGTCTATGATAAAGACGAAGCGACTGACACCAAAATCGTCAATCAATTTGATTATGCCAACGGCGATTTGACTTACCTTTCACGAAATGATTGGGACGGCACTTACCCAGACATATCCAATATGTCCTATGATGCTCCCCAAGATGTTGTAGACAACTTCTACGCCAAACCTGCAAAAGTAGAAGGAATAGCCCCTACAACAAGTGCGGAGAATGACATCATGTTGAAAGACTTGAAAGGTCTTGATTATGATGATCCACTATGGGAAGCCTATCTCGACCAGTTTACTGTGGAAGAAATGAAAGCACTGATCAATAATGGTGCTTACAAAACCTTAGCAATTGAGCGCTTGGGGCTGCCTGCGACTGTTCTTATGGATGGACCAGCAGGAATTAACTTCTTCTTCAAGGAAACCACCTCAGCTGCCTATCCGACCGAAGTTGTAATCGCTTCAACATGGAGTGATGAGTTGGCTTACACAATGGGTGAAGCAGTCGGTAGCGAAGCCAATGCCTATGGGGTTCATGGCTGGTATGCCCCGGGCATGAATATTCACAGAACACCCCAAGGCGGAAGAAATTTTGAATTCTTCTCAGAAGATCCCTTGCTTTCTGGAAGGATGAGTGCCAACATGGTTAGCGGCGCGCAAAGCAAGGACGTGCTTGTATTCATGAAACACTTTGCCTTAAATGAACAGGAAATAAACGCTCGCTCTGGCCTCTTGCTTTGGGCAAATGAACAGGCAATCAGAGAGATCTATCTGCGCCCATTTGAGATCACGGTCAAAGAAGGACTGGTAACTGGTGCCATGTCAAGTTTCATCCACATTGGGTACAAATGGTCAGGCGGCAATCCGGAACTTCTGCAAAATATCTTGCGGGATGAATGGGGATTTGTGGGCATTGTCTCAACTGATGCGGTTTTAGGTGGCTATATGGACTTAAATCTGGCGATCAGAAATGGCAACGACTTAATGCTAAATCCTGTTCCAACAGCAAATGAACGCTATTTTGACGAACTATATAAAGAAGATCCTGTAGGGGTAACACAAGCTATCAGAGAATGTACCCACAATATCTGTTACTCGATCCTAGAGTATACGAATTTAGTGCACTAATAACACAAAGATAAGGAATACAAAATGAAAAATAAAAACCTATGGATATCAGTTGCTGTATTTGTTATTCTCGCCGTGATTTTTGCTTTTACTGATCTGGCGATATCACAGGGGTATGCCGACCCACAATCCGGTTGGGCTAATTTTTTGGAACTCTATGGTCAATTACCGGGTGCTTTTGTGGGTTTCCTTGGCGGTAGTGCCCTTTTAGCCTTGTACAAGGTTGAGAAAAGTTTCAAAAGTGTCAGCGGTGTGATCGGCTTATTCATCCTGACCCTATTTACCAGCCTGATGTTTTGGGGAGATGTCCTAGGGGCACAAGCTCTACTTGAAAAAACGAACCCCATCCCACCGCTTGGACTTGGAATTTTAATGCTAATTATTGTTCAAGTTATTTTACGAAGATTACCAGAAGGTAGTTTAGAAGAATATAAACCTGCCGCGAAAGTGGCTTTAACGCTCATCTTCGTTGCGGGACTCATAACAGTCTGGTCGATCAAGATACCTTGGGGTCGTTGGACCTACCGTGACATGTTGGAATTTGGTGATCTTTCTCTCTTTACTCCTTGGTATTTACCCCAAGGGAATAACGGTCATCATTCCTTCTTCTCTGGGCATACAGCACTCTCCTTTTGTGCACTTCCGATTGTTTTACTTTTCAGGAATAACAAGAAGCAATACACCATCGCCTGGGTTCTGGCACTGGCCTGGGGTGTTCTTGGTGCGCTCAGTCGAGTAAAGATTGGGGCGCATTTCCCATCAGATGTGCTTTTTGGCGGCGGGCAAACTATTCTTTGGTTCTGGATTTTGAAAAATAAATTTTTCAAAATCGATTCTTAAACACATACGAGGAAATAAAATGAAAAACATAAAAGAACTTATCTCAGAAATGACCCTTGAGGAAAAAGCATCCTTATGTTCAGGGAAAAACTTCTGGTATCTGAAGGATGTCGAACGCTTAGGCATTCCATCAATTATGGTGACAGACGGCCCACACGGATTACGCAAACAAGTTGCAGATGCCGATCATGTTGGGCTGAATGAAAGTGTTCCCGCAACCTCTTTCCCAACCGCTTCTGCTCTAGCCGCAACATGGAACCGCGATCTAATCCATCAGGTTGGTGTAGCCTTAGGCGAAGAATGTAGGCAGGAAAAAGTTGGTGTAATTTTAGGCCCGGGCGTAAATATCAAGCGCTCCCCCCTATGTGGGCGAAATTTTGAATATTTTTCAGAAGACCCTTATCTCAGCGGAGAAATTGCCAAGAGTCATATCAACGGTGTTCAAAGTCAGGGAGTTGGTACTTCTCTCAAGCATTATGTTGCCAACAATCAGGAATCTCGCCGAATGACCATTGATGTAGTTGCAGATGAGCGCACCCTGCGAGAAATTTACCTGGCTGGTTACAAGATCGCGATCAAAGAAGCCCAACCCTGGACAGTAATGTGTGCTTATAACAAGATTAATGGCACCTTTGCCAGCGAAAACAAATACTTAATGACCAATATTCTCAAAGAAGAATGGAGGCATGAGGGCTTGGTTGTCACCGACTGGGGTGCAATGAATGAACGCGTGGAAGGTCTCAAGGCTGGCATAGAACTCGAAATGCCAGGCACAAAAAATGGCAACGATGAAAAGATCGTCGCCGCTGTGCAGGCAGGTGAATTAGACGAAAGCCTTTTGTATAATGCTGTTGAACGCATCCTGACGATGATCTCTAAAGCGGAAAAAACACTTTCTGAAGATTTCTCTTACGATGTTGAAGCACATCATGCTTTAGCCCGTCAGGTAGCAGCAGAAGGTGCTGTTTTACTCAAGAATGACAAAGAGATTTTGCCCATCGCAGAGAGTGCCAAGGTTGCCTTGATCGGCCGCTTTGCTAAAGAACCACGCTATCAGGGTGCAGGCAGTTCACAAATGAACCCCACCAAAGTCGATAATCTCTACGATGAAATGGTGAAGATCATCGGTGAAGATCAGCTCTCTTATGCAGATGGCTATACCCAAAAAGGTGATGCAGCAGATGATGCTCTCATCCAGAAAGCGCTTGAAGCTGCAAAGGATGCCGATGTTGTTGTCATTTCTGCAGGTCTAACCGATATGTACGAAGCCGAAGGTCTCGACCGCGAGCATATGAAAATGCCCCCCGGTCATGATGCGCTCATCGAAAAACTTGCCGCCGCCCATGAAAATATCGTCGTCGTATTGAGCAATGGCTCCCCAGTAGAAATGCCTTGGCTAAACGATGTTTCGAGCATTCTCGAGGGCTATCTTGGTGGGCAAGCTGGTGCAGGCGCAATTGCCGATATTCTCTACGGAAAAGTCAACCCAAGCGGCAAGCTGGCAGAAACCTTTCCGATCAAACTCGAAGACAATCCATCCCACGCCAATTTCCCCAGCGGTCCTGCCACCGTGGAATATCGCGAAGGCATCTATGTCGGTTATCGTTATTACGACACCGCCGCGCAGGATGTCCTCTTTCCCTTCGGGCATGGGCTGAGTTATGCCAGTTTCGAGTACAGTGATCTTGGTCTGAAGCAAGCTCAAGGTCAAGAGGGCGAAGCGGTCACCGTCATCCTTAAAGTCAAAAACACAGGCAAACTAAGAGGCAAAGAGATCGTTCAGGTTTATGTACGCGATGTCGAATCAACCGTATTCCGCCCTGCGAAAGAACTTAAGGGATTTGCTAAAGTTGAGCTTGATCCCAACGAAGAAATTTCTGTGACTATCGAACTTGACCGGCGCGCCTTCGCTTTTTATGATGTGGATCAAAAGGATTGGATTGTCGAAGCCGGTGAATTTGAAATTTTGGTCGGTGCTTCTGCACAGGATATCCGTCTCACTGCGCCCATTCAACTTGCTTCCACGCAATCAGCATCACCTGTAGACAAAGAAAGTCTCGCCGCATACTACGCTCCAACTCAAGGTCTGGACATCAACCAAAGCGATTTTGAAACCTTGCTTGGGAGGTCTGTACCCCTAAACGAAGATTTACGAAAAGGTGAGTACACGATCAATACGCCGATCGGTGATATGAGAGATTCATTTATCGGGAAACAACTTTTCAATTTCACGAAGAAACAGATCAGCAAAATGATGGAAGGCCAGGAAGATACGCCTACAGCCTTACTAATGGAAGCAATGGCTCGAGAAGCACCCCTCCGCAGCATGCTAATGGCAGGCAATGACTCACTCAACCGTGAGATGTTAGATGCTCTATTAGTGATGATCAACGGTAAATTTTTCAAGGGTTTTGGTGCACTGATCAAAGCTTCTAGGGCAAAGGGTAAATAAAAAGTAAGGTGCTGCCCTCCAGTCTATCCGTCTCCTAAAATGAGAGACGGATAGACACTCTCGGAGGAGGAGAAGATGATGAGCGAGATCAAAAAACAGAAAAGAAATTCGGAAAGAAGCAAAAAAAAGCTAATGTAAATGCGACTACAACAAAGCAGTTGATGAAGGGAAGATACCCCAAATATTCCTTTCATCTGATTGATTTCCTTTATATGCAAGTATAGGCACTCTTAGAAAGACCCAAAAACAAAAGAAAAATTTGGGATAGTATATTTTACTTTTAGAGACAAAAGTAAAATAAGAGATTTTGTAGTTTATCTTAGAAGAGCGTATCTTGTTAATGGGTAGACGAGCTATACAATGAACGATTTTATTCCATCAATTATTTAGCCAGCCTGTTCTGACCAGCAAAGAAGTAGAAACTATGACTGGCTTATCCCAAAAAGCGGCGAATGATTTGGTTGCTGTTTTTGTTGAAAAAAGCATATTAAAAGAAAATACTGGTTATCAACGCAATTGCGTTTTTATTTTTGAGGAGTATATGAGGCTCTTTCGATGAGTTCTATAGATAACTGTGATCCTGAAAATCAAGGAGTCAATCTCTCTGAAGAGCTTTATGGAAGTGAAACACGGTAATGCTTACCAGTCGCCCCGTTGAATCTGAATTAATGCGTAAAGAGCCATTGACGTTTTGCAGAGGCGGCTATTAACCGCCTCTGCAAATTTGTTATTTCACCAATATCGGTATCGGACAGAGCTAATTCTTGCCTATCCGATACCGATATTGTCAAACAGGTTTTGGGGAAATAAATAAAAAATCCCTCTGTAAACACAGAGGGATTCATCAGATGCTGTATTTAATTTTGTGTTGAACTAGGCTGGAACTAACACCTTGACTTCTTGCTCGATACGCTCTCTCTGGTCTTTAGCAGATTCCAAGTCATAGTCAGTTTGTAATCCGAGCCAAACATCTGCACTGGTCCCAAAATAACGAGCAAAACGCATAGCTGTATCAACGGTAATAGAACGCTTTCCATTGATAATCTGGCTAATACGGATTGGCGTGACCCCAATATCTTTTGCCAAGCGATACTGACTCAAGCCGAGCGGTTTTAGAAAATCTTCCAGCAATACTTCGCCGGGATGAATAGGGGATAATTCTTTGTCCATTATATTTTCCTTACTTATGGTAATCCACAATTTCGACATCTTTCACACTCTTGTCTATCCAGATAAAACAGATACGCCATTGGTTGTTAATGCGGATGCTATGTTGCCCGGCTCTGTTACCCTTTAGTTTTTCAAGTTTATTGCCTGGAGGGGCTAGTAAGTCTTGTAGACTAATAGCCCTATTCAGATAACGTAATTTTCTGCGAGCAGTTCGCTGGATATCTTTCGGTAGTTTTTTTGAGAATTGACCGTGAAAGATTTTTTCTGTTTCCTTGGATGCGAAAGATACTATCATATCACAATAATATCGCAAGGCGATAGCACTGTCAAGCGAGATATTCCCGTTTTTCATTACCTGGACTTTCCAAAGTGCAAGAGTTTCTCTTGCTTTTTATATGCGACTTACTTCCATAATAATTCAATGGGCGGATAGCGCAATCCCAAATCACAAATACCCAATCGCCAGAGTACTTCTTGGGCGATGCTTTGTGAAAAGATGATAAAAAAAATTTGGGAATAAGCCCAGCTACAAAAGTGGCAGGTCTATTGAGAGAATACCCTGAACTCGAAGATAAACTGATCGCTATGGCACCGCCTTTTGAGAAGCTCAGAAATCCCGCTCTGAGGAAATCGATTGGAAAGGTGGCCACTCTGAAGCATATTGCTTCTGTGGCAAATACCCCACTGACCGAGTTGATCAACAAGATCAATCAAGAAATAGGCCAATCACCAAGTTCAAAAGTATTTGAAGATGGAGTTTATTTTAGCCCTTAGCCAGATTGGTTCTCTACTGAGAAAATTGCAATTTCTTTGGTGGAAGGGCGAGCAGGCGATAAAGATAAGATGACTGTGGTGGCTGTTCTCAGGGAAGCGAAAAATTTGAAAGAAGGTCAAATACTCGAACTCATCACTACATTTTTTAGTTAACAGCTCTATTGGGATGGGTTTCATGTTTTCTTTTACTCAAGGACGAGTTTCTTATACATTGTCCCCTGCTTAACGATTGTTGATGTATAGGAAAACACTTAGCTAACTGGTGTTATGCATGAAGCCCAGGCCAAGGAGGTGATTGAGGCCTGGGTGTCTGGTGGCTATTCATTGCGGTACATGCTGGTTGAGGTATTGATTTCATCTCATAATAATGATTACAAACCCAATGAATTGAAAGAATTACTAGAGAAAATTTCACATTTACTTTCAACAGTGAATGAAGGTAATAAATCGGTTAAGGTTTTACAAGGAACATTACCTGAAACATTTGTTGGATCGATATCAAAATCAATGAAAAGTGGTATTAGGATGGAGTAATGTTGAATGGGTGTTAGCAAAACCACTTGTTTTTAATGCCCCCCCATTATTGATCGAGACCTACGACCCGGAGGTCGCAGATTCGAGTCCTGCCCCCGCTACTAAAGCAAAAGGAACCGCTAGCATACGATGTTGAGCGGTTTCTTGCTGTTTACTCTTTGTTTTGTGAGATAAAGTATCGAAAACAATGAGTATTTTCCAAAATGCGGTTCGAGTCCTGTAGCCTGTTTTAAGCATTGATTTTAATATCATCCCATTTCTTTGCTAGGTTCGCGTAACCTGCTGATTCGCTTCCTATATTAGCTTACTACTAACGAACTCGTTGAAACTTATTGTTGAATAACCTGACGTAAGTTGATCATAGCAAACGCGATAAAATGAGCACCAAGAAAATAAACTTCACGTTGTTCATATCTGACAAGCAAAGCTCTGAATTTATCAACCCACGCAAAAATGCGTTCACTGGAAAAGCGATGCTTGTAGATTTCTTTGTCAAAGAAGTGCTTTGGTCCTGGTTTGGGCTTTTTACGATTGCGCTTGTTTTCGTCAATATTTGGAATGGTTCCATGATTGAAACAAATTTTTCTCGCATCTTTGGTATCAAACGCGGCATCGGCATTGAAATAAGCCGCTGAAATATAAAGACCAAGTTGTTTCAGAAACTTGAATGCTTCTTGTAAATGCGGTTTCAAATTGAAAGCATCGTTGTGGTTGCCTGCTATCAAACTAGTTGTTGCGATGATGAAACCCAAAGCGTCTGTGATTGGTAAAATATTTGTTGTTCTGGCTTTTTTACGACCTTGATAGGCAACTAATTCTCCACCTTTCTTGGCAATTGCATGACTGCCATCCAGATTGAGTTCAGATAGATACAAATAGGGAAGAACCCGCACAATGCTGGCTATCCAGACCTTTTTCAGGCTACCATCCCTGCTCCACTTGCGAAAATGATAGTAAACAGCGTGATAGCTGATCTCCTTTTTATCTGAACTATCTCCTAATGCAGCGATAGGAAGTTGATACCACTGACTGTACGTCCTCAGACTTTTCGGACACATACTTAATGGAGGCTTTCCGCCTCGCTAGTTGAATTATACACCTGCTCTAATCAGGTGCTGCTGGCGTCTTAGGGCCAGAGTT
>Ga0209042_1000709_pt1 | contig 31315 bp, 45 predicted proteins | sample SaaInlV_200m_DNA_6_FD_184649 | JGI IMG/M metagenome (GOLD analysis project Ga0209042, IMG submission 184649) | Marine microbial communities from expanding oxygen minimum zones in the Saanich Inlet - SI037_S2LV_200m_DNA (SPAdes) (version 2) | ecosystem: Environmental > Aquatic > Marine >...
CAAAAGAAATGAAAATACTAGGTAAAATGTAGTTTCTCTACTACTCTGGTTAGTTTTATCTTATCGGTTACAAGTACGTTTGATGTACTATGTGCTTTATCTCGGATACCAGTCACCTCACATTCAACTAATACGAGGTCACGTTCTCTTCTGAATTTCTTTACGAACTTTCTACAATCATCTATATCTCTTAGTACGTGAAATCCCGATGTATACATCTTTGATGTCTTTCTACTACCATCACATACCTCTTTGATATCAGCAGTTAACCACTCATTCATTGGTAATTCTCGTGTACCATTTAAGGCATGAAATAACGTATGTAATTTACCGTTTTTTCGTTCACAAATTCTATATGCTATCATATTTCTACTTAAAATCTTTACAAATTTTACGTTCGGAAAACTCACACCAGTCACAAAGTCTGGTAACATTGGTTCGGTAATCTATGTTAGTACGTCTATTTCCATCCTCATCAAATACGGTATCTACAAATTCCATGAATCCTTTCCATGCCATGTTTATTGACGGTTTACCATTTGCAGGTACGAACTTACTTATTCTCGGTATTGGGTATTGTGCATTTTCATCTATCTTTCGTTTGAAAATGTGATACTCCACCCTTATTCTATCCATTGAAACATTATATTTTTCTGAATAAAACTTTTTGTACAATAATAACTGTGATGTTTTTGTCTTATCATTCTTTTGCCATTTGCTCCAACCTTTCGTTGAGGTTTTGATATCAATTATGATAATTTCATCTGATGATATATCTTGTAATATCACATCTATAAAACCGATAAAATGTACATTATCTCGTATCTTGGCATTAAGTGGTAATTCTATACCTAATAACTTAAATCCTGATTTAGAGTAGTATTTGGTTAACTTACTAGTAAATTGTTTCAATGCTAATCTACCATCACCGAACGCCTCTTCAAGTTCTTCTTGTGTACACGGATCAACACCTTTTTGTTTCTTTCTGGTATCCGTAAATTCCTTTATCAGATTCTTTTGCAACAACAAGGTCATATCTATTTCCAATGCTTGTTTCTTAGATACACCGTACATTACGGACAAAAAGTGTTGAACTGTTTCGTGAAGTGCAGTTCCGAAAATGAAGTGAATGTTACTACCTGTTTCACCCAATTTATCTATATATTGTAACTTATATTTTTGTGGACAACCATGCCACGTAGAATATTGGCTGTAGCTTACACGTGCCATTTATATTAGTTTTTTCGTTATCTTTAATATAACTTCTTCTTCCTCTGATGTTAATAAATGAGTTGCATCGTATAATTTTCGTATCTCATCGTTCCATATCGTATCATTTGCGTTACGAAGTACCGTTCCTTTTTCTAAATGTCCCTCATCTGTTAACCATTCTATTATGTCTGTGATATCATAATCACTACAATTATCCAAAAATTCGTCAACATCAACATCGACATCTACATATGTACTATAATTCATTTTCTTTATTTTTTATTTATATTACTAATATACAACATTTTTTTGGATTATCCTAATTTTTTATAAAAGGATTGTAACTCTCGTAATAATTTAATTATCTTACTATCAGCTTTATAATATTCAGATAAATATCCAAACGATTTATCCTCATATGGAATTTCACTCGAATATTCAAGGTGAATCACACGACCTGTACCGTTACACCGTTTACATTTTTCAATAACGTATTCACTATTATGAGTGCCAACGTCATGACTGGTTTCACCAGTTCCGTTACATGTTTTACAAATTTTTATATCCATTATTCTAGTTCTAATTGATTTTCATTGAAAATATGAAGTAATCCATACCCAACCATTTCACCAACTACTCTAACATCACCTTTTGATGTTACGAATACCGAAACTATTGTACATGGAAATTCATAACCTTTTGGTTTGTAGGCTTTTTCACCTATTTCAAATTTGTGTATCATTTCTTTGGTAATTTAAGTTTCAATTTCGTTATCTGTTTAGGATCAATTCCATATTTCTCACATACATATTTTATGTGTTCTCGTCCTTCAAGTGTGGCATATAGTATTTCTACGTAATCGGTTGCTTCTCTGATTGAACATTGATAATCTACTTTAATCAAGTCTATTAACCACGATTCAAATTTTGAATCACCTTTACCCTTTACATATTTCAAGTAATACCTACCTTTTGGTATCAATCCAATGTATACCTTATATAATACCTCTGGATCTAATGCTTGTGTGTATGGTTGTAACTCTGATATTAGGTCTATCCACTCGTGACGCATTGATAAAAATCTATGTATCATGTAATTGCTCCATGTTTTTTTCGATGCCTCAGTCAACGTATCCCAATAATTTGGGTCTTGTGTACTCGTTATCATTTTTATATGATCGAAGAGTGTTTTTGGTTTTACTACTTGTTCTTCGGATTGTTTCTTTTTAGCCATTATTATTTTTTTTTCTTGCTTCTCTCATTTTTGCTTTGGTTTCTTCTGAATGTTTCTTACCATAAAAAGAATTAGATTTTCCTTGTTGATTGTTACTCATTTTTGCTTTGGTTTCTTCTGAATGAGTTTTGTCTTTCCAATAATGTACATTATTAGTTAACCATTGTTTTATCGAATTTGATATTTGTAATTTTGTTTCCTCTGTATGATGTTTGTTATACATAGGATTCAATACACCGCTAAAATCTGGATGATTTTCTTTTAATTTACGTTTAACTTCAGCTGAAAATTTTCTATTTCTTGCTCCCTCACCTCCATCTGTCATATTTACAAGATTTCCTTCACCTAAATCTTTTCTACCATATACCGATATAAGTTCAATTTCTCTTAATTTAGCTAATTCATAATCATCAAATTCATCATAAATTTCTACACTATACCCACACTTGCTTACAACATTGTACCAATGTTTATTTCTATTGTGAGTTGAATATGCTCTCTTTTTAGTTTTGCCAATTCCAACATAAAAAATCTCATTAGTATCATTTCGCTTGTGAATGTAAACTATTGCCTTTTTTCTCATAATATTTCTCCATACGATGGGCGTTTATTTTCTCTTTATTCTTTTCATAATAAAGTCGATTCCACTCTCGTTGAGCCACTTTTAACTCTTCCTCAGAATATTTCTTCTTTCTTCCCATCTATATATATAAGTATAACACTATGATAAAAACACTATGATAATTGGTAATTTATATTGATTCCATTTATCTTAACGATTTAAGTTGTTCTTGATAAATTTCTTCGAATTCATCCTCTACATCATATATTGATTCCCATGACTCACCACATAGTTGTTCCCAACCCTCACCAATCTCATGAACCTCATCAGTATCACGGCGATAGAACGTTGTTACCCCATGTTCTTCTATTTCAAAAAGAATATATTCACATTTCCAAGCGTTATAACATTTCATATTATTTCTCCTTTACACCTATACTTTTTAACACCTCTATATACAATTCACTATTAATCTCACCACAGTTACCACACAAATATACTTCAAGTGGTATTACTGTATCTGCTGGTTGACCTGTTAGTAATTTGGATATCTTTCTAAATTTTATACCAGAAACAAATACAGTGCCCCCACATTCAGCACATTTCATTTCTACTGAATCTGTTATGTTAAATTTCGGTTGCTGTGGTTGTTGTTCTTTGAGTGGATTACCACCCATATCTACTGTTTTTCCCATTGTTTTGTTTTTTATTTAATTACACCGAGTATTTGGATAATCGACGCCATAAACGGTATCTCTTTATCTATACTCAATGCATCTTTATGTTGTGATTCTGCTAATATTAATATTACCGCCGATGTGTTACCACCTGCATACGTATCCACTTTCTCATACAAAAATGTATATAATTCCGAGAAATCTTGAATCCGAGAATCCGCAATCAATTGTCGTGAATTCACATACGCATTTCGTGAATCTATATCTGATGATAAAATCTGTACAAGTTTTGCCTTTGTATCTGAATCTATGATATTAGCCACATCTACCTTTAATTTACCTTTTGATGAATTAAGTTGACAGGTATTGATAATCTTACGTATATCTGGATACATTGAATCAATAATCGGTACTATATCTGGTAACTCATACGTTACATTTTCAGCTGTTAATATCTCACTCACCTTTATTGCAACATCTTTTTTTGTTGGTGGTATCACTTGGAATGATTGACACCTACTCTGTATTGCTGGTATGATACGTTCCACGTAATTACACGTAAGAATAAACCTACAATGTCTTGAAAATGTTTCCATTAAATTACGTAATATTGCTTGAGTTGCGGGTGTTAAATAATCAGCCTCATCAAGTATGATCACTTTCAAATCTTTGAATCCCACCGTTGATGCAAATCCCTTTACTTTATTACGTACCATATCCACGTTGTTCTCGTCCGATGCATTGATTGTAATACTATCACATTCAATTGTGTTAACTAGTAATTTAGCCAATGTGGTTTTACCCGTGCCTGGTTTACCATAAAATAACAAATGTGGTATATCACTATTTGTTAAGTAATCTGCAACCTTTTCCTTTAGATGATCGTTACCGATATATTCATCTAATGTGCGTGGTCTGTATCGTTCACACCAAAGCGTGTTTGCTTCTTGGTTATCTACTTTTTGTTCTTCGAAAAATCCCATATTCTTAATATAATTTACCTAATCCTTCGTTTATAATTTGTTCATTGATACTCACCGTTTCACCAGCTAAAAAGATAGTTCCAATGTATCTACCATATTTACCCTTTTTATCTTTATTGGTGTGTAATAACACATCTTTATCCAAAATCTTTTCACGTAACCAATCACGACTGATAAGTCCACTTTCACGTTCTTCACCGCGTAATTCTGGTGTATCTACATCTGCCAATCTAATCTTTTCTGTTATCTTCACATTACACCCAAGATCAATAAGTGCAGTTACGGTATCTCCATCATATACTTTTATGATATGTGCTTTGTAGTTATATAATTCCATAACTTATATTCCTACCATTAATAAATCTGAATCTCTGAATAGTATGTATTCAATGTCATCCAATGTAAGTTTGTCGCCTACCATATCCTGTCGGTACATCACCGTATCACCCTCTTTTACCGATATTGGTATCTTTGTACCACTTTGGGTATATATACCCTTTCCAGTTGATATAACAGTTCCATATACGAACTCACCACGTTCGATTGAATCAGTTATGATTATACCACTTTTGTTTTTTTCCTCTACTGTAAGAGGTTGTACCAATATTCGATCACCTAATGGTCTATACTTCATTTTTTTCATATTTTTTGTTTATTATATTAAGCCATGTGGTTTCGCTTCCACGATTCCTGCGTTTGTTATTTGTACATATTCGGGATTGAATTCGGCTAGATTTCGTGCACCACCATATGATAATGCTGAACGTATTCCATCTACCAATCCATTGATAATAAATTTAACTCCACCTTTATATGGTATCATTGCTGACTCACCCTCTACATTACTAACAATTCCACCATTATCTTGTTTTGCTTCAAGTGATGCTGAACCTCTGTATCGTTTGTATAACCCTTGTTTAGTTTCTATAACCAAGCCTGGTGATTCATCAGTACCAGCTAATAGTGAACCCACCATTACACAATCCGCTCCTAAAGCTAATGCCTTTGATATGTCACCACTATTACGTATACCACCATCAGCTATTATCGGTACAGTTGCAACTTGGCTAATATTTATTAAACTCGTTACACTTGGTACACCAAATCCAGTCTGAATCCGTGTGTTACATAGTGCTCCATTTCCTACATTTATACGTAAACCATCCACACCCGCTTGTTCCAATTCTTCTGCCGCGTCGGCGGTAGCAATATTACCTGCTATAATATCAACCGTATCTTTTAAATTCAATTTACACCACCTAACCATGTCAATGACTTTTTGGTGGTGACCATGTGCCACATCAATTACAAGAATGTTTGCACCAGCTTCAACTAAATGTTGTGCTCGTTTTCTATCACTTGTTCGAACACCAATAGCGGCCATTATAGGTGGTTGTTTAATTTCTGAATGCCAGTCATCATACATAAAACCCCAATCTTCTAATTCTCGTTCACCATCTTTGGTTTTGTATATCCTAGTGTATAGTTCACGTACCATTGTAATTTGATCTGATATGGTCATGAATCTATGTATAACACCCACCCCGCCTAGTTTATATAACTTCCAAGCCATTTCTAAATCACATATAGTATCCATTGGTGAAGCAACTATCGGTATTATAATACCATATCTTCTACTTACCAATGTTCGTAATGAAACGTCTCTCCTACTTTTGATATTTGAAAATTCAGGTACTAACTGAATATCATCATATGCTAATGTTATTTCGTTTCTCATTCTTCTATTATTATAAATTTACATTTCAGTAAATTCGTTATTTCCTGTTGTCTATTCATATCCTTTTTTATATTACTGGTATGGAACTTCTCATAATATTCGATTACTATATTCTTTTCTTTACTATACCCATCTACGAAATAACCAAGTTCCTTAATATGATACTCACCGCCGTTTTCTGCGTGTTGTAAATCTGTTATACCAAGTTCTTTTGCTTTTGCTTCTATAATTGGTATTGATGATTTATTATAATTCGGGTAAACTTCAAATTTAGTTTTCCAATACTTAATACTCGTTAATCGTCTGTTCTTGCAATATTTAACATATTCATCATCATTCATATTCTCAAAATATGACTTCCTAGATTCACTCATATTCTTACGAGTTTTATCACTATACACTCTACCGGTGAAAGACTCACTCATTCGTTTACGAGTTTCATCACTTACTATTTTCCCGGTTGCAGTCTCACTCATTTTTTTACGAGTTTCATCGGAACATCCTTGTAATTTACGTTTTGCCTTTATCTTCTCAATTGTTTCAGGTTTGTGTTTTTTATTATACATTGGATTATTCATACCAATACGTGCACATCTTCTACATTTACTACCAGTCTTAGTGGCACCCATCAAATTTTTCTTACTACTATATGATACACCACACCCACATTCAGGACATTTTCTAGTCCATTTCTTTTTTTCGTTTTTGATCATAGTATCTCTCCATACGATGGGTATTTAACTTTTCTTTGTTCTTTTCATACCAACGTTTCCAAGTAGCATTATTTGCTGCTTTCTTTTCTTCTATTGTTTGATATTTCTTCTTTCGTCCCATCTATATATAAGTATAACTATTTGATAAAAAGTATTTGATAATTAGTAATTTATAACGATTCTAATTAAGGTTTCCGGAAAATAAATATCGGTTCGTACTTGCTCCAAGATCCATCATGGAATACTTTGTTTTTTACTCCTTCGGAGGCTGAATCTAATCCAACCATACGTGTCATTTTCATTTTTAATTTTCCTTTATATTTACACCCAAGTTCAGTTAATATATCAATTGAATCTTGTTCCAACGGATAATACAAATCTGTTCCTATTTTGATGTCTGCTATGTTCCAAAGTATATACCTATCATGTTTCAAGTATTCGAATATAGTAACCAATGTTGGTTTTAAGAAATTATCTCTCCAATTATCGTAATCTGAATATTCATCCCATGATTGACCTGTTCCTTTATCACCGTACCGTTCCCTATTAAAATAAGGTGGGCTTGTGAATGCTATATCCAATGTTCCTTTGTATTTTTGAAACTCTGGATTGTGTTGTATTAACTCTGAACCATTATGAAATAATTCAAATGTATTTGAAGTTTTAGTAATTTCAAAGAATTTACCAAATGTATCTGGAAAATCATCTACACAATTATCATTGTAGAAATTAGCCATGTACTCATATCTTGATATACCAATACTTGGTATAAAGTTATCAGGGTTTGGATCAGTACCAATGTAATGAAATTTCTTACGTGAACTCATTGCACCGAGTATTCTACCACCCCAACCACTTGATGAATCATATATGTTTAATGGTTCACTTTGTTTAATATGTGATGTATATGTTTCATATAGATACTTTGCAGTTAATGCTGGGAAATTCACAGCAGGTTGTCCACAACTTAATCTAAACACACTAAATATCTTCGGAAAAATCTGTGTTGATTTATCATACCAACGAATCTGATATGAGTATTTCGTAACATTACCCGATTGTGATTCCGATTCCGATTCTAATTTATCAATATTAGATACTTGGTGTGATTTTAACCACCCATTTTCTAAACATTGTTTTATTTCTTCATATGTACAATATAGATTATTAAATTCCAAAAACTGGTCATTAACTGTTCCATAATTTTCTAAGGTTGATTCCTTTACTTTAGATATTGATATATCATAGTTAGAATATTCACCTCTAAATACATTTCCATTGTGGATATCTTTAATCAACTCAAATCCAGTCTGTCCATTCCAAAATGGGTTTTCATCTGGTTTCGTAACAACCGAACGCGACCATGAATACATAGAATCTCGTTTAACTGCCCGTTTCATTATCCTAATGAACTTATCTTCCATATCAGGATCACCAAAATGGTCATATATTGAAATTCCATTATCAGTTGTTTTTCCACTTGATATTTTAGTTTTCAACATAGTAGGAAAAAACTGATTTACAACCGATGCATCTTTATTGAAATTCTGTATAATTCCCAACGAGTCGGTATCATCTGATAAATCTGTCTTTAAGAAATCACAACTGTTACCCTTTAGTTTTTTCAAAGAGGTTATAATATCATTTCGATCTCTACCAATAACGGGTGGTGTGGAATTAACATCCCATTGGTGAGTGATTTCCTTTCGTAGTAATCGTGCCCAATTCGTAAACTCGTCATCAGACATCTTTAATAATTGATAATATTCAATATTAGATTCTAATTCTTCAAATTTAGATCTCTCGTGGAAATAATTCATTATCGTCCTACCTCTTTTAAATACCGTTTTTTCATTTCTTCCCAACTGATACCAATTGCATCAATATAATACAAATCCTCTGGTTTCAGTCTATTTTCATCATATAGTTTTTCGTATCGCCTGATAGCCTTAGGTTTCCACCACCTATTAATATAATCAACACCCTCAGCAAACTTTTTCTTCATTACCAAATCTGATTCTTCAATCTCTGAACGTAGGAATTCATTACCATTATCATACATTTGAGCCAAATAAACACCACGTTTGAATCCATGATGATATGTTTTTGCGCTCACACCAATATGTTTAAAAATACAATTTATAACATTCTGTTTGGGGCCCGTTCTACTAATGGCATCCTCAAATTGTTCAGGGTGATTTGTTTTCAACCAATGAGACCACGGGATATACACATCATCATCTGGTTTTGTTGCCGTTTGGCCTGTTGATTCACCAAGTGTTTTGAAATGTGGTAACCCATTATATTGAGAATGAACACCATATAATGATGTAGTTGTAACACCTATCAGAACATTATCATACTTTTGTTTCCAATAATTTCTGATTACGGGTGTTGTTGTCATTGCTGCTATTAACTTTCCACCGAGAAAATTAAATCCCAATGGTTGTGTACATACAATGGTCGAGGCAATTGTGGTATTATTCAGTTTACCCTTTTCAAATTTATCTTCCTTTTTCCAACCGATATAATTATCACGTACCTTTATACTCGTTACATCAGATGCTAATGATATTTGGCCTAGTAACTTTCCACTAGTTCTATCAATAACATACACTTTTACGTTTCTACCTGGATTAGCTGACCAACTCATGGTGTGAATCATTTTTCGAATATGAGTCCATTTCATCATTTCGTCTGAATTCTCTACGATTCTCACATATGGGTCTAACTCATTTATCTCACTAATGGTAAGTTCTTTGTTAGTTATATCGGTGGGTTTCCATTGCCAATCATAAAACCCAGCTATTGTAGATTTACGGCGTATCATACTAGGTTCTTGTAATTCAACCCATTTTTTGTATAATGTCTGTTCTTCTACCGACATGGAACTTAAATAGTCCATGTTCTCCAGCAATAGTTTTTTCTCTAATTCGAAATCGAATTTGCTTCTATCTATACCGATATCCCAAAACTTCATATTATAGTACTTTCCAATTTTTTAATGAATTCTTCCAATATAATCTCTCAGTAATCTTTTTTGTATTTGGTCGTTCTATTTTCCCATCTAAATAATCTACTAGAATTTTAACAAATTCCTTTTTAGTATCATAAAATAGTGGATAATCATCCCCAACCATTTCTTCATAACATAATCCACGTGGTAAAATGTACGGTACACCTACACTCAATCCATCAGTTGCACTCATACTCCAAGCTGAATATGTTCGGAAACAACCCACACCAATATCAGCAGATGCAACATTTTTTAAGTATTGATTCCTATCAATGGCTCGTATTGATTGAACATACGGTCTATCCACGTCTGAAATTGAGGTTAAGACTTTGAAATCTTGTCGTATTTTCCACAACTTATCAATTTCCTTAAAGAACCATTCAGCTCCTGTGTATGGATTTGCACGGTGATTAAATAGAATTGTTTTAGGTTCAACCGTTCCAGTCGTAAATGATTCCGTTCCCAGATACCACGGCTGTATGATTTTATCTAACTTATCCAATACGTTCTGATTGAAATAATCACCAGCTCTTTTAATAACCATACGTTTTACCCAATCCGAGTTAACCCCACACTCTTCCATTTGTAACATTCCTGTTACATTGGCTGTAAAACTGTTATATTGGTATCCACCGTTTTCGGGGATTTCCCACCAATGACAATATCCAATGATACGTTGTCCCATTTTACTATAACGTCTTAGTATCAATGCCTGATTTGTCCACTCTGGTAAATGTGACCAAACAATATCGGTACTATCCCAATCTACTTTAGATTTAAAGAAATTCGAAGGAAATTGGGTTCGCATTACGGGTGGAAATGTACTGATTTTACCCATGTTTACCAAAGTAACGTTTGGGTATTTTATAAAATCAGCAGGTATATAACCATCAGGATACGGTATCGTGAAATGGTAATGTTCATTTTCTGTATTATTCAGAAATGATTTCATTACCAAAACAAACGAATCCGAATTGATGTCTTTATTTTTACCAAAATACGTATAGTTTGGTATTATCAATACACGTTTATCGTATTTTGAATCACTACCTTTCCAGAATTCCATAACTACGTTATTTTTAGTTACTTATCTGTACCAAGTAATAATCTGATGTGTAATTATCAATATCAAAGTGAATAGCCGCTAATCCCTGTGTTGAAATATCCAACACCGCATTTGTGGCATCTTTGTTAGCAACAAGAATCTCTTTCAAGTATGTAGCTGAAAATGAAATTGGATCAACATCCTCTGTTACAGATGCATCAACCTCAATTGAAATACGGTTACTGTTAATCGAAGCGTATCCTAAGATAATCTTAGCAACACCATCTTTAACCATAAAGGTAAAGTTATCTTCCTCAGATAAAGCCGATTTTGCACGAATGAATTTGTTAATAAACTTGTCATCTAATTTAATTTGTACATTAAATTCAGGTAACTTTTTCAAATCCGGTACAGTTGGTATTACTGATAGGTCGGATAACATATAATTGATTGTTGATGATTTATCATTGAATTTAAGTGATACTAATTTACCATCTATCGTATTCAAGTTTAATGTAACATCTTCACCAAGTACCGATAGCATTTTTACCAATTTACTTGTATCATATATACCATACGTCGTGGTATCATCCCCAAAATCTTTCATCATAACTGTACCTAGTACAGATTTATCATCTGATATAAATGATGTCTTTAACGTTGAAGATTCAGATTCCCATTTTACGCTTTCAATTAAGCCAGCCAAATGATATTTGCTGACAAACTTTAACAATTTTGTTTTTTCCATGTTTGTTTTAATTATAGTTTTATTTGTTATACAAAGATACGAAATTTATTTCACATATCCTAATTTTATTTATTTATTTTAACCGAAACTGAAGAATTGTTCGGCTGCTTTTTGCTCGTTTACCACCTGTCCCCAGCCGAGAACGTTGTAAAAATCTTGTAATTTTTTGAGTAATTCACGTTCAAATATCTTATCGTAATCAATATACGTTTTGATAAATTCAGTTATTTCATCAGGATCGTTGTATCCTGTAAACCCAACTGCGGCAACACCAAATGGATTGTTTTTCATATATGCCCATTTAATCTTATCAGTATCCTTAACAGGTGCATATTTATATGGTGTCTTAAAATGTTTCAACATATCATTATATGTTATAGCGGCTTTAACGTGAGCAGGTGTTCCCTTTTTATATCTAAATAACGAACCATCACCAACCATATATTTTTTTAATCCTTTAATGGCTGAGTTTTTTGCTATCTCAGCTATATTAAGTTGATTCATGTTATGCTTGAAATCCATTATCAAATCACGTAACTCATTTTGTGTTTTACCACGTAATATATCAATGAGTACCGTTTTCATTAAGTTAGCAAATGAGGCTGGAAATGATGATCTAACCACATCTAAACCTTTTACATCTAGTTTATCAACTGGTACACCTTTGTCTAAAATAATCCATTGAGCGTATCGTTTTTTAGCAATCCAAATTCCTGCCTTAGCAATATATTCCTTTTTAATCTCTAATCGGTGTTTATCCTTTGAAACATTAAACACACTCGGTGCCAACATATCATAGAAATCATTTAGATAATCTTGCATTTCACCTGCAATGTCATCCACGAACTTAGCTATTGTTTCTTGGTCATTATTTTCCCAACCCGGTCTTCTATAACTTAACAATGGAACTGCACTAAAAAATACTGAATCCATTTACGTGTCGATGTAGATATTGTGATCACTCGGGCCACTTGTATCTACATCGACTTCTATTTTTTGTATGTTTTTAATCTTCATTATGTTTCTTTATTGTACTTATATGTTTAATTACATCACGAGCCATTTCCATGTGTTCATCGTATTCATCACAATCTTTGAAATTATCTCTGTTTGTAACTCTATCGGATACCCATTTTGATTTCATACCGTTGATGTAAATATCCCACGCCACGTCTTCTATCTTAGTAGTTTTCATATTTATGATTTTAATTCATCTAATTGTAATTCAAGATTTATTCGTTTCTTTTCTTCATTGAAGAACGGACATTTATCAGAACGTTTACACATAACACACCAATTACCAATTCCCCACTTTGTACCCTCTTCACAAGCGTAACTAAGGTGTTCATCTATATAAGCATCCATTAACTCTAATACCGCCTCTCGTGGAAGATAATCGTATCCTTGCCATTTGAATAATCGGTATTTGTCATCGTACATATTTTCTTTTGATTTCATATCAATCTATTATTTCAAAGAATCCTGTTGCCTTGGTGTTGATTTCGTTAGCTGTAATCTCTCGTGATCGGTATTCGGTTACGCCTTTATCAAGTCTACCATATACATCACCATATTGTATCCAAACCCAACGATACCAAACCCAACAAAATTTCATTATTCGGTATGTTTCGTTTTCTTGTTTTTCTATCTTAAATGTTTTCATGTTTAACTTAATTCGTCTGTCATTACTAAATCTTTTGCCATTATTTCGGCTAATTCACCATTTCGTACTACCTTTATGTATTCAGTTAAATTGTATTGTTTTGTTGTTCCATCCTCTAACTGAACTTGGATTCGTTCTGGTGAACTCAATTCGTTATTATACTTGGTATTACCCATATCTGCGGTTGATTTGATAATCAACTGACCCGATGAGGTTGTTGCACCTGCATTATCCACATCATAAAATCTCCAACCATACAACCCAAGTACACCATATAAACTATTTAATAGTATCTTTTGTACATGTTGACGTTTATTGTAATAATTATATTTTTCGGTATCATTTGCTATACCGTATTTTTTCATTAAACCTTTATATTCAACTCGTTTATCAAACCAAATGTTCAATATACCTGGAATACAACCTACAATATCAGTACGATATACTACACCATTTGCTGAAATGGTCATTTCATTATCTGTAATGTATTTCTTGAAATCCGATTTTGGAATAACATGGTCACCAACATGGATTTTGTAATCATCATCACTCAGATATTTCGTATAATCCCAATTATCAATTTTCAACACTTTGGTTTCAGGACTGATATTTAATGTGATAATTATCATTGGATACAATGAAGTTAAATCCAAGTCATATATCCATTCATATCTACCTGTAATTGGGTCTTTTACATATGCACCCATTAAATCAATAACAACACCCCACTCTTTATCCAATGTTTCTGGAAGTGGTTTTGCCGTTTCAAAATATCCCTGTTCACGGTTAATACCTATATATGGTATTAGTATTTTACTTGATTTTGATTTATTTATCTTTAGTGTACCAGTATTTGGTATTTCAGCCAATGAACCCCTTACGTATATACGTGTTTCACCCGATATACCCTTTTTGATTATTAACTTAGTTTTTGGTTTTTTATTCGGAGCTACTATACCACGTTGTTTTAGATACGTTAATAATGCACCCTCTAAATATTTAGATGAATATACTATATCCTCATATGGTACGTGGCCTGCGTGACAAATACCACGTGCTAATTCAATGAACTGTAATTTCTTCTCAAACTTAACAATTAATTTGGTATCTACTAAACTATATTCGATAAACTTATCAAGATTAGTTCTAAATAATTCATCCAAGTTACCTTGATATTCAATTTTACCCTCACCAAGTTCTAATCTAGCAACTGTATCTAATCTATAATTCGGTAATTCACCAAAAGTAAATTTCTTGTACATTACCATGTAGTCTAAACAACTTACACCAGCAATGAACCACCTATCTCGGTAATCTGAATAAAACATCTTACCAATTGGTGATAATCTATTAGCATAGGTGTCACCAAGTACACGTTTTAACCGATTATATATGTATGGTATATCAAAGTAATCAATATTCCAACCTGTGATTATATCTGGGTGTATCTCCTCATAAATTTCTAAGAATTTCATGAGTAATTCATGTTCGGTTTGAAATGGTAATACAATGGCTTCCGATGTTGTTCGTTCTTGCATTGTACCATCCTTATTGAGTACCAATACCCAATATTGATCAGTTGCACTGTCATGTAAACTTATAGCAGTAATTTCGTTTTCAGCTGTTTTAATATTAGGTGCACCGGTTTCGGTTTCAACCTCAATATCAAATGGCATTACTACAATACCCGTAGATACCTCATCACTATCGGTATACATATCTACCAATACACGAGTCGTTTCAGGTACATCAGATTCAAATAAACCTTCTTGTCCTTTTTTGAATTTATATATCTTACTTAATTTATCACCATATAAGGATGTGTATTGACCGTTTTCAGCAGGTTCATACGCATACTTAGTGTATGGCGTTGTCAAATAACCCCGTTCGTCATCCCAGATGTGAACACGGTTACGTTCTCTTTGATAATAGATGTTTTTATAAATAGCAGTAGTTTTTAAGTAGTTATCAATGTTACCTCATCTTCGGATACAAATTCTCTCCAATCGTTACCAAAGAATGCTAACCATTCTTTTTCATCCACGCGTAATACTAGTGGAAGACCAATATCATCCTCAAGAATATCATCAATTACATATATAGCATCGGGTGGTAATCCTAATTTATCTGATGCCTTTTCTGTTAATTTAACAACTGAATTTAGTTTCATAATTTTTATTTTACCCATTCGTTAAATGCCATTTCGTATGCTTCTACCACGTTTGTAGCAGAACCATCTTCGATGAATTTTTTAGCCCACTCTTCAACTTCTATTTGTAAGTTATAGGCACTTGCCTCGACTAGAATTTCTAGTATTTGTTGTTTTTCTTCCATTGTTTAATTAGTATAATTCAAAAATTTATTAATATATGAATTTAATGGTGCTGTATTTGTTACTTTTTTATTTGTGCGAGAATAATTATAAGTTTTGCGTTGTTTGAACTCACCACCATTCATTAAATATGTGAAATCATTCCAACTAAGAATATGAATATTACATTCAAACGTAGTTTCTAATAATTCAAGATGTTCACCAACATTACGTTCTATTGGTGAATATGGATGTAATATAAAAATATCACCCCCATGTAACTTATACTTTCTAATATATTTGAAACATTTCGTTGGTAGTTTATCACCAATTGAACCACTGACCCCCTGAGCAATACAATCCATATGAAGATATCCTTCAATTATAAAGTCTATACCATTATGTGAATTATATTTATATGGTATATGCATTGACGATAAATAATGAACAACATCAGTTTCCAATTGTTTACCTCTCTTATGTACTTTGTCTGTAAATTTTACTATTTCCATTGTTTTATGTTTTATGTTGTGTAAAGATACGAAATATATTTTACATATCCTAATATTATGTTAATTATTCTTTTATTATTATAAACTTACAATTTAGTAAATCTGTTATTTCTTGCTGTCTTCGTAAATCTCGTTCCTCTTGTCTACCGTGGTGTTTTTCGTAATATTCAATTACTGTGTTTTTCTCTTTACTGTAACCATCTACCCAATATCCAAGTTCTTTGATGTAAAATTCACCACCGTTTTCTGCGTGTTGTAAATCAGTTATTCCAAGTTCTGTTGCTTTTTGTTCTATAATTGGTATTGAGTTTGAATTATATAATGGATGTATCTGTCCATGTAATTTAGAACGTTGTTCAATCATAGCAATTCGTAATTTCTTCCTTACGGCCGGTCTTTTACTTGGATTGTTATCACCTTTTAATTTTCCATTTAGTTTCATAGTTTTTCTAAACTTCTCAATGGCCTCCTGACTACGCACTTGTACACCTTTTTTACCTTTATTCCATGGCACATAATCTTTTTTAGCATCTCTCATTTTCTGTCTAGTATCTTCCGATGGTGTCCATCCAGTTGTATATGTGTTTCCTATCTTTGATAATGATATCTTTCGTTTTGCTTCATCTGTATGTGTTCTTCCTGTATTAGTACATGACTGACAGTTTGTCTCAATTTGATTTGCTCGTTTCCAATTTTTTTTACGGGTGTAGTTAATCGTTTTTCCGCAACTTGGACAATTTCTCTTCCATTTCTTTGATTCGTTTTTCATAATATATCTCCATCAGATGGGTATTATGTTTCTCTTTATTTTTTTCATACCAACGTTTCCAATCAGCATTATTTGCTGCTTTCTTTTCTTCTTCGGTATGATATTTCTTCTTTCTTCCCATCTATATATAAATATAAAACTTTTATAAAAAACCTTTGTTTAACTGTTATTTAGAAAAAATCCAAATAGGTTCGGAAAACAGCTTGTCTTTTGACTCTTCCGATTCCTTTATTCGTTCCTCACTATATTGTTCAGTATCAGATGCGGTGCCGGCTCCACCGGAATTTGGTCTACGTGCCATGGCCATCCCGATACAACCCTCATATGTTAATCCCTTTGATTTAAGGAAATCATTCATTGGATTACAAATTTCTAACCAACCTCTATCAGTTGACCATTTTGAATTTGTATAAACATCAGCTATATTAATTGCAATAATACCACCTTTTTTAACAGTTGGTATAATCTTTTCAAGTGTTTTATGTAAAAACTCAGCGTTCCAATCATCTATATTCTTGTATCGTACCCAACTTTGTGTATCATCATACGAATACCGTTCTACTGAAAAGTATGGTGGTGATGTAAATACAACGTCAAAATATTCATTCCATTTACTGAAATCGAAATCCTCTGCAGGTGATATATGAAATTCTGCTGTTTTATCGTTCTCAAAGAATCCTAAATGTTTCTCATAGAACTCACTTTGTTTGTGATATATCGGGTGATTTTCTTTACGAGGATCCAAACCAACATAATGTTCGGTTGTACTAGCCGCATAAAAACCAGCTAATCTGTCGCCCCAACCCATCGAAAAGTCCAATACGGTTTTGGCACCCAGCATTTCATAAAATATCTTGGCCACGTTAGGCTTAAATTGTGCACATATATACTTGCGTAATCCAATCATGGTACGTAATTCACTCTTACCTAATTGTGGTAATTTAAGTGAATAAGCCGCTCCCATTAATGAGGTCATAAACTTGTGGCTTTCCCATGTTCTTTGGGGGCCTGGTGAAACTGAACCATCAACCGACCAGCGATTAATTTGTTGGAAATAATTAGATGATGCATTTCCAGTATTTAGTCTACTGAAATACATTGGTTCACCTTTGTATGTATATGGATACCGAGATTCGGCTGCCTTACGTGGAAACCATTCTCCTTCTTTTAATATTGCATTCCAACGCACCTTTTTGAGCCTCATAAAATCTTTGTAAGCATCCTGTTCGGTGATATCCGCATATGGTATGGGATATTCCATCAAGATTTCAGCTAGTATTTCCCTAACCTCTTGTTTCGGATAGGTTTCTTTTATATGAGTCCATTGTTCTTCGTTTATGAAGAAGTAAGGCTGCATATTCTTAAACTGTTCGAAATATTCTGTTATAGGTAGTATCATTTAATATTTAAAAAATTGTTCTGTTTTTATCGTTTGTAATGGATATCTATATACAACACCTGGAATAATCCCATCCGCTTTAGATGTCCAATGAGTTTCTTCAACAAATTTAAATCCATATCGTTCGTAGAATATTCTTGCTCTACTATTGAATGAACGTACTGTTAATAGAATATTCGGAGCACCTTTTGATTTACAATACGTTACAAATTCATCTAATACTTTTTTCGTTGCACCAACTATTTTTCTATCTGATGCTATTTGATGTATTATAAATGCCTTTGGTTTTGCTTTAGTACGTGAATTTCGTGTCACGGGTGTACTATCTGAATATTGGTGAAATGTGATAACAACACCATCTTGTAATATAAGATTACCGTTCTTTATACGTTTAATCAATCTGAATCCCTGTTTGTACATATGTGGAAATATCTCTGGATATAGATTAATAATTGCCATTGAATCCTCAACGACTTTATCCATTTCTTCTCCCTCTTCTTTTATGTGTATGATATTCAACATTACCCAAAGAATTTATTTAGTACCAATGTATTCTTATACTGAAATTTATCAGCTAATCTTTGTTTTAACGTATCCTTTTGTTTTTCTATAATACCAGATATACCAGCTCCTTGAGCAAACCATATCTTTTTTCTATATAATAGTTCATCACTTATCTCACCTTTGAATGCATCCCTTAATAGTGGTTTCATTCTACTATTTTCAGTTTGGTACAAAGGTGGTATGTTTAATGAGTATTCCACAAATGGTCGCCAACTATATGGTGTACGTATTTCAACCGTACCACCGTGCATTATACTTGTATTTTGAGATACGAAATTTCCTTTGTGTACATCACGTATTAATTTCCTACGAGCCTTATCATAATCCTCTTCAGTATATGCCCACCTTGTAATATGTCCATAACTACCCCAAATTTCATCTGATAAATCACCACTAAATACTACCTTAAATCCTTGTTCATCAATAGCTTCACCGAGTTTTCTAGTAGCTAATGCACTACCAACGTTTTGCCATTTGGCCATTTCGGTAACATACAATGTACTATCTATCATACTTTCAATTTCTTCACTTGATAAGTAAACCTCATGTAGTTTAATACCGAATTCCTTAGCGGCTATTCTTGCAAACTCTATATCAGTACCACCATCCGTTGTAACCACAAATGCTTCAATCTGTGGGTATATCTTTGAAAGTAGGTATGTGATTATCACACTGTCTATGCCACCACTTAAAAGTGTACAAATAGGTACGTCAGATATCATCTTAACTCGTACCGCCTCTTCTAAAGATTCTCTAATTTTCTTTACTATGGATTCCCTATCATCGTTTATGATATCAGTTGACAACTCATAATATGTATGTTGTTTGTGTATCTTAGTTTTGTAATTGTATTCGATATATGTTCCAGGTGGCACCGTTTTAACTTGTTTTTCATACAACTCGTTAATTGGCAAACCTTTCTTTTCAGAACAAAATACCAAATTAGAATCACTATTAAGTGCATACCAAAACGGTACTTCACCAATGTAATCCCTAACTAAGAAACATGAATCAATTCGTGTATCTATAATTGCAAATGAAAACATACCGTCTAACTCACGAAATACATCTACACCAAATTGTAAATATCCATTCAGTATAATTTCGGTATCTGAAGTCGTTCTGAATGGTATTGTAATCTTATCTTTTAATTCCTTAGTAAATTCACTTCCCCACAACTCACCATTATATGTTATACAAACCGTATGGTCTATATCCCAAAATGGTTGGTGTGCATCAGTTGATAAATCTTGTATTGATAATCGGTTGTGTCCGAAATAGAATTCATTCACATTATCGTAAGCAGAGTTATCCCTACCACGATGTATTATTTTACGTAAACCATCTTGAATTGTATCTACGTTGTATCCATTACCACCAATTATACCACACATATTATTTTGGTCTTACGGTATCACGTTCGATACATGTACTCATGTGGTCAGCCCAATGAACAATATAAGGAATATTTGTTCGTCTATGTTGTGTTACATTGTAAGATTTCAAATACCGTGAATTTTCGTCCTCATACATACCATCAGCCAATTTGATACCGAAAAATTCAGTTTCGGAATAACTAATACCATACCTATTCAATAATAGAAAAGTACGATCAATTACGGTTATATATGATAACGCTGGATTTGGTACATATAGTTTGCCTTGATTCTTTATATGCCATTCCGATTCATTTGGTAAAAAGTGTATCTTACCAACATCACCAAGTTTACCCAAATCATGGTGTATTGCTGAGAATAATAATTCTTCTTGTGTGAAATTGATTAAACCACCACTGTCTTGGTACATTTTCATCATTTTCATACCGTTCTTAGCAACGTTCATAATGTGGTCAAGATAACCACCATCATAGGCATTATGATAATCAATGTTACCACTTGCGGGTGATATCAAAACATTTACACCTAGTTCCTTTTCAGAATACATGTGTAATAGTTTGTCTAATCTGTCTCCAGAGAATGCTTTTTTAAGGAATTCTATGAAATCTGCATAATTTTCCTGTAATTGTTGTTCTGTGTATTTTACCATTATATTGTTTTATTTGTAAAGATACGAAATTTATCTGTAATAACCTAATTATTTATATAAATTTATTTAACGTATTTTCCGTTTCTGTCGTTTCTGGTAGTGAACCATCAAATCGGTAATGATATGTAAGTGCATCTGCACAAACTATGGTTTTATCCAAAATATCTAATATTTCTTGTGTTGGGTGTGGTCCCTGTAATCGTTCTTTACATAATTTTACGTTATCTTCCATAAGTTCTACACCGTATGTGGTTGAAAGTGCTTGTTCTAATGAACATTTACTACGTTCCATTTTTCGTATTACCACCTCTGATAAGAATTGTCCATCACCACAACTTGGGTCTAAGAATGTTTTTGTTTCATCTGTGAATACCTCTATTGGTAATTTATCTAACATTGTTTGTACCAATGGTGTTGGTGTGAAAACTTCTGCGGTTTCTTTTACTCTAAGTTTATCACGTTCGATACCGCTCATGTAATCGAAATTTCTGGAATGGTTTATGTAATCACATAACATTATATGAATTCCTTCCAAAAGTCTTTTCTGAATAGTGCTATCACTTTACGATTATATTTATCACCAAAACTTTCTCGGAATCCCATAATGTTTTTAATAAAACGTTCATCTTTTAAAGCTTTATAAATATGTGGTAGTTTATCAGTATCATCTAAAATACCCGTACAGTCTTGTGTCATACCAAGTTCACCCACATTGTCAATAAAAACTCCACAGTTTTTTCGTCCAAATATAACTTTTGGTATCCCAAAGTGTCCTTTCTTGTTTGTATTTGAATACCAAGTACATCCTATTTCATCACTTGTATTTACATTCATAATACATGGGTATTTAAAATCAGCGGTTGGTTTATTTAACATTAAGTTTTCATTCTGTGTATGATATGAACAATCATATAAAATATTTACTCTTTCTTCACCATCGTTAGCAACCAACGAAAGTACTTCTTCTATATTACATTTAGGAATAAATGACATTTCTGAAATATCAATATTTACAATCGCTTCATCGATATCAACTATCTGTGTTAAAAAGTTATCATTTTTTGTTTTTCTTAAACAATACCAATCATAATCAGTATATGCTCCAAATGTTTCAAACCCTTTCCTGTAATTGTTTATATTAAGGTATTGCATTTGATACCCCCTCAAAATGTGTTGAATGTTTTTAAAAGTACCACTCACATTTCGCCAACCACCTGGGTGTATTAAACTAATGTAACCATCATCTTTACATACATCAACTGATTTTTTTACAAAGTATGGCCAAATTGCTTTACTTTTTTTATTACCATTCTTTAATTCATGATATGGTGGATTACCTATTATTACATCAAATTTCATATTTTCTGTGTTCTCTTTACTATAAATATCAAATGTTCCGATTAAATCAAGTCCATTGATATATGATAAGTACATAGAATTTTCAGAATATCCAAACACTCTTTTTTTGATATTTTTATCAGAATGTCCAAAAGTTCTTAGTTTTTCTACTACTTGTTTTATAAATTGTCCACCTGCCATTTGTAAATCACAAAAGGTGGTGGTTTTACTTTCCCAAACATTATCTGGTATTTTGGATAACATTGGTGTGATTATTTCATTTATTTCAAATTTTAATCTTGACAACATCTTTTAAATTTTAATCGTTTTATACTATAAATATACGAAAAATAATCGAATTATCCTAATTATTATGTAATAAATTTACCCAATTAATGTTTATTTTTCCTTGAAAAAACAGTTCCTTTATGATGTCATAACTAACACCAAATTCTGAACTAATGATATCTTCCCAAGCTTGTTCTTCAAATACTCTAAAACAATCTTTAATGTTCTTTGCACCTAGTGGTTTTGCCGATTTTAACAGTATATCACTATTCTCATATATAGTCGTAAACATTTCACGTACTCGTTGTTGTTCTTTTAAGTGTACATTTGGTGGGGTACTTAAATTTTTACGTTTCTTATTTGTTTCGGGTTCTTTTGTTTTGCCCATTTTTGCTGATTCGCGTGGTTCATTTCTAACATAATCAATGTTACCATTTGCGAGTGCTGAAATCATTTCTGGTGATAAATTATGAATATCTGTTTTCATTCCCATTACCTTTGAAATCGTTTTTCTTTTCAACGCCTCGGTTATAAATGTATCAACATCAACTTTAATTGAACCATCATCAGTACAAGTGAATATATCAATAGAACCTAGTATTTTTTTCAATTCTGATTGAATATCTACCTCTGTTGATTTTTTTCCTTTTACCAAATTCAACGCGGTTTGGATAATCATTGTATCGAATTTATCATCACGGTTTGAATCAAATGATAATGAATAAATTTTACCCATTTTATCATCAACTGAATCATCTGGAGTTAACGCTCTACTCATTTTTTGAATAGTAGCTCCATTTTGTCCTTTATCATACGCCAAATACAATTCATCTAATTTTGCTACCGAAAATGAACGTTGTCCTATTTTCGATGATAAAATTAATATAGATTTATTTGGATTTTTGTACATCACCTCTTTAACATATTTCTCTGCTTTTTCTTGAGTGGTATGTTTACCATGTAATACCACTATTTCAAATTCAGGTAACGCTTGTTGTGAAATTTGTCCGATAACATCTAACATTTCTCTACGAGTACCATCAGGAAAAAACATCATACTAACTCGTCTGCCCTCAAATGGCGGTATGGTTTGTAAATCAACATTCAATGCTGGTAGATTGTGTTTTCCTTGAAATAATGATTGTAATACTCTGATATACCAACCCTTTGCTTTAATCGGGTGTTTAACGAATTTAGTCCAAGTTGGTAATGTTTTCATGACATCAGGTACTAGTCCTAATTTGATTGACTGATTAACCGATTCGATTAAATCCATTTGATAACACAATACCGATGGATACGAAACATCACGTTTTATATCTTTGTTAAAGTGTGTTAATTTTAGTGGATTTGATTCTGATTTTTTATCTTGTTTTAATAAATTAACTGCGATTGTTTTTTGAACTAACAATTCGAAATAGGTAACTGATAACATATAATCAATATCCCATTCAGATACCGCTCTATCAGCGTTAGTTCCAGTCATTAAAAATAGAATATCATCATCATCAATTGCATCCTTTAATGGTTGAACTTGGTTCTTTCTATGAGCACCAAAATCAGCTTCGTCCACAATTACAAGACGTTGTACCTTTAATCCAAATAGAAAATCAATTCGTGATTGTCGTTTGCTTCCATTACAAAGTGAAAAATAAACAAATATTTTTTGTTTTTTTCGTAATGCCACTGAGATTTGTTCTTGATACGTATCATCATCACAATTAATGTGAACGATGTCTCGAAATTGTTCGAATGATGTAATATCACTTCTGAATGATGTGAATACTGTTTTTACGTATGATGTTATAATTGTAATCGGAACATCAATCTCCATACTCAATGAGGATGATGCTATTGTTTTACCGATTCTAGCGGCTAATTCACCTAAAAATCGTCGGTGTCCGTTGGCTATTGCAATTTTCAACTCAGCAACTATTTCATACTGAGCAGTTGATAATTTTACAATCGGTTTAATTTGAGTGGATTTAGATACAATCGCATCAACTCTTAATTTTAAGTCAGTCCATGCTAATGAATGTACTTCACTCTGTTTTACAAATCCAATATCCTTCCGTATGTAATCATCAATTTTACCATGTTTGTGAAATCGGTTTGCTTCCTTGGCAATGTCACTAACATCCCAAATAGCAACCATACGATATGAACCATCATCTACCAAATCTTTACGAGTCTGTGCTTGTTCTCGTATTCGTTGTTTACAACTTGTAGTTGGGTCGATACCGGCGAAAACCCATCTGTCACCGAATTTGGTTTCATTAGACCTCAATTTATCATACCAAGCGTAACAGAAAAATCGATCAGTATCACTTGGTAAATAATCTGTAATCACATTAGTCATAGTTTTAAGTTTTATTATCAATATCTACTACTAAAGTACGACTTTTTTTCGAGACTTCCTAATAAAACGTAACTTATTTTAAGTGTTTCCAAATAAATTCTTTGGCAATATAATCCACGTTCCACGTACTTATTTTGTAGTTGCGTGCGATTAATCGTTTAGAGAATCCTTGTTTTATTAATTTCTTAATCTCTATAACTTGGTCATCTGTTAATTTGGCATTCGGGTGGTTCTCACCACGTAACCTATTATCACTCATGATAATATTTTTTATGTAATTTCAGCAGTTTTATTATATACACCACATACGGTCTCTACAAATATTTTAGCTGATTCATCTGTGTTTCCTTCGAATTTCAGTATATCATCCTCTACATAAAACTTACCGATTTCCTTATTGTCATTATCAACATCGTGAAATTTAATAAGAAAATGAGGTTCGGTATCACTCATTAATGTAAATGTGTTGTCTTTTGTTTCATTCATAACTTTACTTTCCTTTGTTTATATCAATTCTATGTTACCTCACAAAATTTAAATGTCCATTCTTTGTATGGGCCTCTAACGTAATGTGTATTATTTTTACAATGTTCTCTCACCCGTTGTGGTGCAACCCCAAGTTTATTAGAAACTTCAACGGCTGATTCGTAAACTGTACTTGTTCCTTCTAAATCAATAACCTCAATACTCCCCAACCATCTACCATTGTTTGATCCTTTTTTACAATCACTCCAAATTTTTAATTTATCGGGGGTGTTTATAGCCACCTTTATACTTTTAGATAATTTATCACGGGCAATTGGATCACTCAATCTATTTTTTACTAATTTACTCATATTTTGTTTATAGTCATCACTCTGTACTATTCGTAGATGTTTTGTTCGTGTAATTGAGTCATTCATTGGATTATTATTATCAATGTTACGTCTGTGTAATTCACGTGTTAATTCTCTATTTGGATTATGAGTAAATGTGTCACCACCCTCGCCACCATTAGCTATATTGTAACAATCTGAATTTCGTGATTTATTAATCCAATGAATTTCTCGATTATCTATATTGGATTCATTACAAATTTCTAATATTTCTTTTTTAAAATTTTCAATACCATATTTTAATATTGATTGTTTTAATAATTTACCCGAACCCATGTAGTTTGGATTATTGTATTTATCCTTACCTACATAAAATCTACCGTTTACTAAATTAGTTGTTTTATATATTATCATTCACCTCCTTTATATATAAATATAAGAGTGTGAGATTTCTATATCATTTCACAGTAATTGATAATGAATCTAAATTATTCCAATGTACATACACCACCCGAACATGCAAGTTCTGCTGATAATTCAGTTGTATCTTCCGCTTCCACTACTTTGGTTAGGTCGATATTTTTAAGTTGTGAGTATAATTCTTCGTATTCTTTTTTAGTAATATCCTCAAAAGGCATTTGCTTGTAAGTTCCACCATCGAAAGGAATTACGGATATACCGTTATAATGTCTTTTGTTTGTCCACATCCAATCACGTACCAAATCCCATTCATTATCTTTTACTGAAACTGTACATGATACGTTGTGGTGATTTTGTCCTTTTCTGTACCCATTATGTATCCAATTTTCGGATATAAACTTAACACGTTCCAATAGATCTATCGGTGATTCATGTCTTGTTATCGCTCCCTTTGGTGCTCGTTGTGGTACTGATATTACCGATTGTTGTTCTGGTCTGAAAAACTCATCCTCAATTAATTTTGGATGTCTTTTCTTTAGATACGGATAAATTGATTCATCTTTACCAATTCTCATTCGTCTTATGTAGTAATTATTATGCCATGCATGAATTCCACTACTCGTACCAAGTACCAAACTTGTTGTTCCAGCTGGTTTTACTGAAGTTGTTCGAGCCGCTGGGTTTATTCCAACAATCTCAGCAACACGTTTGTTTTCTTCGTTTACAATATGAGTAGCATTCACGTAATCCAATAATAAATTACCCTTTGATGCAATACCTGTCATACTAACACCTAGTAAAGCATCTTTTTCAGTAGTTCGTGCCCATATATCACGTAGATAATGGAAATCAGTATACCCAGCCTGTAATGTACCAATGAAAGCGGCTGCTTTTGAACGTTCTTCAAAGTCCTCTTGATCTACAACACTACTCATGTTTATTTCAGTAAGGTTACAAAATTGATTAGGTCTTAATGATATCTCAGCACAAGGATTTGTACCCCAATCCATATCATTTGTAAAGTATATTCCAGGTTCACCTGCTCTACTTGCTTTCATTCGTTCCCATAAATGGTGGAACTTTGATTTAGTAATTTTATGTCTGAGTATTACAGCACTATTATTAGCTCTACCACGTTGTGGATTTCTAATGTACCAATCACCAATCTTACATGATAACATCGATGCATCATTTATGTTGAATAATGCTATCATTGCTGCTCTACGGATACCACCTGCTAAAACAGCATCAGCGATATGACACATAATGTCATGTGCTTCGAGTGATGATAAACTTGAATTATCATCCTTTTCACGTAACATACCCTCTAATTTGGTAAGAGCCAATCTAAGTGGTTCAGGACCAGGTGCTCTACCACCTGCTGTGATTAACAATGCACCCTTTTCTCGGATATCACTATAATCAAATTGAATATGTGAATTGATTTTACCTGTATATGATTTGAATAGTACCTTAACAGCATCAGCCCAACCTATAATACTATCTTGTATTACATATTTTCGTTTTCTATCATAATTGGGTTTGTGAATTTCCGGCAGGTTTTCGATGTGGTGTGTCTGTACACTATAACCCACCCCTGTACCGCCTAACAGTAGAAACATAGTTTCAGAAAAACTATATATTGAATCTATTGGTAGGAATGCACAGTTGTAAATTCTTGAATTGTTTATTTCAATAGGTCTACCACCGAATTGCATTGACCTCATTGAGGGTAATACTTTTTTAGTTAACACAAAGTCGTTATACACATCCTCGATTTCACCAGCTATCATTGGATATTTTCGTACATGCATCTCTTTGTTTCTAGTCACTATTTCAAACCAATTCTCCCTACGGTTTTCCTTCTCTAAATGTCTAGCGTATTTGGTGTGTACCACAATATCACTAAGTATTTTTTTATCCAAATCTAATTGATTCGTTGTGTTCATATTATATTAATTGTTTTTTCATTTGATTAAAGATATTGTTGCATACTATTTAAGATCAGAGTGGTTATCTCATTCACACCATAACAAAAGCCGATGGTTAAATAGTTTAGTTAAGATTCTCGATTACGAGTATATACTTTATTTAGATTCTGCTACCGATGCTTTACGGTAGTCCGTTATTAGTTTTTTCAATTCCCCAATAGCCTTACGTGCTTTTGTGTTTGAGGCTTTGGTTGTTTTACTATGTTCTACTTCAAATTGATCAAATAATGTCTTAATTTGTTCAAATAATTCTCCTGATGTTTGTGTCATAATTTAGTCTTGATTTTCTATTAATTTCTTATTGGTGAATATAACTATTGTTTATTTAAAAATGTATGTACTTCTAACTGTTAATTTTTGGTGAAAATGAATATTGGTTCTAATTTTAACCCTTTACCCGCAACACTAGATAGTGTTAGATAAATAGTATCTTTTAATTTAAATCCAGTTTTTTCCGATATTTCTTTTGTTCGTTCTTCTATGTTCTTATGTTTCGTAGTATTTGCTATGTTTAATATCATATGACCACCTTTACGTAATCCATGATAACAATTATTAATTGTATCTGTTAAAAACCCATTCAGCCACAAATCCTCTGATGGATATTTCAAATATGATTGAGTTGGTTCATCTGAATACTTCTCAGTATCAAAATATGGTGGTGATGTGAATATCAAATCAACACTTTCATGTTTTGGTTTAAATATCTCTGAACCTAAGTTGTGAAATTCAACGTGTTTATCGTGTAAATTCAAATCTTTGTTGAGTTTAACAAGACCATCATATGTTTTAGTAGATGGATCAGTACCGATATAAGTCTTACAATTACTTGATAAAAATCCTAGTAATCGTCCACCCCAACCCATACTTGGGTCATATATTACACCGTTATTACCATATGTATTATATAGATATTTAGCAACCGTTGGTCTAAAATTACTCACCGTTTGGTTTCCACCATATATCTTAAAATTCTGTCGTAATCTGTTTAGTGTGAACTTACCATTACCATGTTTCAGTTGCCATACCCACGTTTTTCTAATAATTTCTTTTAATTTTTCATCACTATTCCAGTACTCTATTGGTGTCATTTTACTTGATCCACACCGAACATCCACCCAATGCGGAAAGTACGACCAGGCCGTTGATAAACCATGCATAGTCTGTTCTAGTCTGTTATCAATTAGTAGTGTATTCTCATCAAAGTTGATTAACGATTTTATATCCTTAACTCGTTGATAATGAGGGACATCATAGTGTGGAAATCCATGTTTACGGAAGTACTTAAATATTACGTGTAAAGCATGTTTTGTATCCTTAACTCTTAATATATCATTAGTTATCTTACGATATTCCACGTCAAGTTCATCACAGTCAATGAATTTATTTAAGATATTATATTCTATCATATATCAAAGAACTTATTTGTTATTTCTCTTTGTTTTGGTGGAATATATACCTCACCATCTTTCATTGCACGTTCGATTCTAGCCTTTGCAATATTCATATAATCTTCATTCATTTCTATACCAATGAAATCAAAGTCTAATCGTTTACATGCTTTGCCTGTACTACCACTTCCCATGAATGGATCTAATACAGTACCACCTTTTGGTGTTACCAATTTTACCAAATATTCCATTAATGGTGTTGGCTTGACCATTCACGTGGGATGTGTATTTCTACCCATCCCAACCTCCTTTCTAATAAAATGTTGCTGTAAATGTTCAGGTAAACTACTGAACTGCATGCTTGATATTTTCATATACATATTTTTTATTTTTTATAACATCGTGTTCCCAATAACGTAATATTGTATAACCGGCTTTAATCATATATGCATCTTGACTTTTATCAAAATCCATTCTACGTTTTTGTCTTTTATCTGGAATTCCGTCTTTCAATGTAGTAGGGTGTCCGTGCCAATAATCACCATCCCATTGTATTACAATATTTTTATCAGGTATAAACACATCAACTAGAAATTTATCAAATACCAAAAATTGTTCTTCAAATTCAATTCCCAATTCATTAAGTATTTTACTACCTGCCACTTCCAACTTATTTAATCCTTTATTGTTTTGTTGTACAATATTTGCTAATATATTTGATTTTCTCCATTCTGGATCAAGATTTCTACATTTCATTGAGCAAAATTTAATTTCATAATCTCTACTATCTGCTAAACTTTTACTCAGGCCGAACCCCGTTCCACACGTTTTACATATGAATTTTGATTTATTCCTACTTTGCCATTCATTTTGGCAATCTGTATTGCAAAATCGTTGTTCTGTGTTTTTTGTTTCATATTCAATATTACACATTTCACACATTTTCTTAGTTAACGGATTTTTAACAGCAGTTGGTCTTGAAGTATCATAACATTTCCTAGAACAATATATTCTTGTTTTGCTAAAATTACCTTCTACTATTTTACCACAACTCGGGCAGTTTAACTTTCTTAATTTGTATTGATTTTTTCCCATATCTATTATAATATATCATAAAACCAATTGGTCTTACAGTTATAAATATAGAAAAATAAAATAATCATAAATATTTTTGAATTTCCAATAAAACATCATTGGTTACATTATCTTTTAATTCATAGTGGTTATCCTCACACCCCTCATTTCTATCACTTTTACTTGCTTTCGCACAATAGAAAAAGCGAGATGCAGATGTATCACCCGTTTCATTAAATCCTCTATCTGTGTGTATTGGGTCTCGGTGACCATAAATAACATTTGTTTTGGTTGCATTGTGATGTTTACTAACAACACCAGTTGTAACACTCGGAAATAACCCCGTTACCTCATTACTACCATCGTGGATTAGGTTTGCTGGAAATCTACCAACTGGATTAAAGTTTTTTGGTGTTACCATTGAATAATCACCATATACGTTATTATT
>Ga0209042_1000717_pt1 | contig 31084 bp, 33 predicted proteins | sample SaaInlV_200m_DNA_6_FD_184649 | JGI IMG/M metagenome (GOLD analysis project Ga0209042, IMG submission 184649) | Marine microbial communities from expanding oxygen minimum zones in the Saanich Inlet - SI037_S2LV_200m_DNA (SPAdes) (version 2) | ecosystem: Environmental > Aquatic > Marine >...
TTTACGCTTCTTGGTGGTGAATTCGGCGTCTGTGAAGCTGATTTGCTGCATTGTAGGGCTCGTTGCTTGGCGTGATTCTATGATCTCATCATTCAAGGAAATTCTCGAGGACTTGTTCAGGCTTTCCCTAATCTAAAACATGTAGTTAACGGGTACTTTGAATGATATTTGACACCAGAACTCTGGTATTGATTTTTGGATTAGTTTCACTGATTTCAGCACTGATCCTCTACTTTTTCTATCGCCAACAATCTGTGATCCCCGGCCCCAGAGAGTGGGCCATAGGGGCTGTATTTCAAGCCCTAGGGGCTCTATTTTTATTAACCCATGAGCTGACTTCCCCCCTTGTTTCCATCATGGGAAACAACTTAAGCTTCTTTCTCTCTTATGCCTTTTTCTATCAGGGAATCCGGCGATTCATTGGCAAGCCAATGGAGTGGAAGAGCACTGGTATGATCATTATACTGCTGAGCACTCCTCTACTTTTTCTTTATCATTCCAGTGAGTACCTGAGTGAACGTATTGTTCTGAACGCATTCGGCACCGGTCTCTTCTGCTTTATGAGTGGCTGGGTCTTGTTCAGAGAGGCGAACCACAGGCTACCTGCCCGTACAGCAGTGGCCATTGTGTTTTTGGCAATCGGAATGCTGCACGCTTATCGTCTCTATCTCAACCTCTTCTTGCCCCACCCTATCGATACCCACCTCCTTCAGGAGAGCAGCAGAGAGCATCTGATTTTTATTGGTGGGATATTGGGGATTATTGTAGTGACATCCGGTTTTGTAGTGATGACCTCAGAGCGGTTACGCAACGCACTACAGACACAAATTCAACAGCTGGGCCGAGCCAACCGAGTAGCGGATCAGACATTGAAGGAGCAGAAAAATTTTCTCGCTATGCTCTCCCATGAGTTTCGTACACCATTGGGGATCATGAAGGCCAATGTGGATGCGGTACTCACCTCCCCCACTGCACGTGATCCATTTATCGATGAGAGTCTTGAACGGGTACAAAGCGCCTCTACACGACTCTCTACATTGGTGGAGGGGTGCCTGAATGATGAGTGGATGTCGAACACGATTGAGAGCGGAGAAGGGCATTACGCCCGGGTTAATCTTGAAGAGATTCTTACCCAACTGGCTGATGAGTACAGCATCAACCATAACCGAGCAGAACCACTGCCTACTATTGCAGCTGACCGTTATCTAATTCTGATTCTGTTCTCCAGCTTGATTGATAATGGTTGCAGGTATGCCTCCTCCCCTTCAGCGGTCAAAGTATCCGGAGCAGCTCATGAAGAGTGGGTCACAGTCGAGATCGAAGATGATGGCCCCGGTATTGCACCCGAAGAGCAGAAACAGATTTTTGATAAATATTACCGAGCCAAAAATGGCAATAAAAAACCGGGGGCTGGGTTGGGACTCTACTTTGTCAAACGTATCACCGAGCTGCATGGAGGGACTGTCACCCTAAAGTCCAACAACAGCAGTACACTATTCCGTATCACCTTGCCGCTTAACGCACTTGGACCGGCTCAGTAAAGGCATACCCTACGCTGTGTACTGTTTTGAGCGGAATGGTGTACGTTGCTGTCGTAAAACGGCGACGCAGACGAGAGACCTGAATATCCAGACCGCGACTATTGGGCGCATATTCATTGACACCTAATGCCTCATAGAGTTTTTTACGGGTTACCGGATTTCCAGGGGTCGCCGCCAATGCGGAAAGCAGCTGAAACTCACTCTGTGAGAGAAGATGAAGCTCTTCATCCGGTGTCATCAACTCCCATTTCGTAGCATCCAGAGCCCAACAGCTACAGGGAATTGAACTGTCGGGGATTGACTGTTTGCGTTGGTAGAGGTTGTGAATCACCGCTTGCAGTTCGCGGACATCCACCGGTTTGGAGAGATAGTAGTCTGCACCCTGTTTCAGCCCTTCAATCCGCTGTTCAACCTCACCATAGGCTGAGAGCATGACTACACTACAATCGTGCTGTTTTTTCAATCGGCACACTACCTGTAGACCGCTCTCATCTGGCAGATTGATGTCAAGCAGTACGACATCAGGAGCCTCCCCCCCAGCCTGTAATAAAGTATCCATCTGTTGTGCCGAGCCAGCCTCGACCACTTCCATTCCGCTACCGCTCAAGATCGAGGCGATCGGGGTACGAAAATCCTCCTCATCATCGACCAGCAGCAAGCGGATTTTTCTCAAAACGGCTCCTCATAGAGGTTATCTAATTGCAATAAGATAGCCTAATTCTATTGCTCCGCATGACTCCGCTTCAATCAACAAGATGTAACGAAATGTAACAGCATGATTTTATAACCAGAGAAAAGTTTTACTCAGCCATCACCGCGCAACATTTCCACCACCATTCGTAGGTTTTCTACGGCGTCTACGGCGCTTTTTCTGAGGGGCATCATTGGTTGTTTGAGCAGACTGGCCACCTTGCCGACTTCCACCACCACTGCGAGTCGGTTTTCTACCGTTTCCACCGCCCCCACCTCGTCTAGAGCGGTTACCGCCTCCCCCTTTCCCATTTTGAATCGGTTCTGGCTTGATGGATGGGTCAACCTCATAACCCGGCATATTCTGCTCAGGGATCTGTCGCTTCAGCAGTTTTTCAATATCCTTCAGCAACCCCAACTCATCCACACAGATCAGTGAAAGTGCCTCTCCTTCATTGCCAGCACGTCCGGTTCTACCGATACGGTGCACATAATCCTCTGGCACGTTGGGTAGTTCAAAATTGACAACATGCGGCAGCTGGTCAATATCGAGTCCACGCGCCGCAATATCGGTTGCCACCAGTACGCGTATATCTCCAGCCTTAAACCCTGCCAGTGCTTTGGTACGGGCACCTTGGCTCTTGTTACCGTGGATTGCAGCGGCAGTCAGCCCATCCTTATCCAGCTGTTGTGCCAGTCGGTTGGCACCATGTTTGGTACGGGTAAAGACCAGCACCTGCTGCCAGTTATTGGTCCCAATCAGTTGGGAAAGCAGTTCACGTTTACGACTCTTATCCACCTTGTAGACCACCTGATCAACCGTCTCAGCGGCTGTATTCTGTCGCGCCACCTCAATCATCTCTGGGTTGTGCAGTAGGCCACTGGCGAGCTGTTTGATCTTCTGTGAATAGGTTGCCGAGAAGAGGAGGTTTTGGCGATCTTTGGGGAGCAGTTTGATCACCCGTTTGATATCGTGGATGAAGCCCATATCCAACATGCGATCCGCCTCATCCAACACCAAAAATTCCACATGGGAGAGATCCACGGTGCGCTGCTGGGCGTGATCGAGTAGCCGTCCCGGTGTCGCCACCAGAATATCAACGCCGTGACGTAGCTTGTCGATCTGTGGGTTGATTTTAACTCCGCCGAAGATGACGGTAGAGCGCAGTGGTAGGTATTGCCCGTACTGCTTCACGCTCTCCCCCACTTGGGCGGCCAGTTCGCGGGTGGGGGTCAGTACCAGCGCACGAACGGGACGGTGACCTTTTCCTTGCGCATGTTCATGCAATAACTCTAGCATCGGCAGGGTGAATCCAGCCGTTTTACCGGTTCCGGTCTGTGCACCTGCAAGGATATCTTTACCCTGCAGTATGACGGGAATCGCCTGTTGCTGAATAGGGGTGGGCTCGCTGTAGCCTTGTTGATCCAGCGCACGCAAAATTTCAGCCGAGAGGCCGAGGTCTTTGAAAGACATAGTTTCTCCTGCCCCCAATCTGGCACACTATTTCACTGTGCTACGGTACAGGGTGGGGATGGGTTATTGGGATCAGAGCAGAGACCTGAAGGGTCTACTGAATGATGATGCACCTACCGAATTGGTGCTGTGCGGCGCATCCTACCAGAAATGTGTTACTCGCGCTCCTCAATCCACGCCATTTGGATCGCCTCTAGCACCTTCTCTCCACCTCGGGAGGGGTCGTCAGAGAAGCCTTCTAGCTCGATCACTTTGTTGTGTAGTTCGAGAAAGTTGATACTTAATGGGTCGCTCTCTGGATAAAGCTCATCCAGCTCAATTGCGATATCCAATACATCTGTCCAGCGTAGGTCCATGCTCATTCCTTCTATTTTGACTCTACCCCCACCTCAATCCTCCCCCTGCAAGGGGGAGGAGGCTGGAGGTCAGTGGTTCTCTGAGACCATGTTGATGGTGTATTTGGGGATCTCTACCACCAGATCCTCCTCACCTACCATCGCCTGACAGCTGAGGCGTGAGTCGGGGTCCAGCCCCCACGCCTTGTCGAGCAGGTCATCCTCCACCTCATCACTCTCTTCCATCGAGTAGAACCCTTCACGCACATGGCAGTGGCAGGTGGTACAGGCGCAGCTCTTTTCACAAGCGTGCTCTAGATGGATGCCGTTCTCTAACATCGCATCGAGTACGGTGGTACCTGGTTCGGTATCAAAAGCGGCCCCTTCTGGGCAGAGTTCTTCATGGGGTAAGACAACAACTTGTGTCATGAGGCGATCTCCTCTACATTTTTTCCCGACAGGGCGTGCTTCACTGATTGATCCATACGACGCGCTGCATAAAATTCACTGTCTTGGTTGATCTGCTCAATCTTCTTCTCAATGGCGCGGGTCTCCCCAGTTTCAGCCACCTCTTTCAGCTCTTCGATCATCTGTAACAGTTTGCCCAGTTCAGCGGCATTCAGTAGCTCTTCACCATCTTTGTCCAGCGCGGCCTCCATCGCTTCAACAGTCCGTTTTGCCTCGACCTGCTGCTCTCGTAACATACGGGCATCTCGGTCCGCTTCGGCAAATTGATAGGACTCTTTGAGCATCATCTCCACTTCACCATCACTCAAACCATAGGAGGGTTTAACGGTGATCTCTGCCTGTACTCCGCTGGTCTCTTCGCGTGCCGAGACCGCAAGCAGCCCATCTGCATCAACCTGAAAGGTGACACGGATGCGAGCAGCACCTGCCACCATTGGAGGGATACCTCGCAGCTCAAAGCGGGCCAGCGAACGGTTGTCTTCAACCATCTCACGATCCCCCTGCACCACATGGATCGACATCGCCGTCTGTCCATCCTTAAAGGTGGTGAACTCTTGGGCACGGGCCACTGGAATGGTGGTATTTCTGGGGATAACCACTTCGCTCATCCCTCCCATAATCTCCAAGCCTAACGAGAGTGGCGTGACATCCAGCAACAGTAGTTCGCCATCTTTTTTGTTGCCGACCAGAATATCGGCCTGAATTGCAGCACCGACTGCCACTACCCGTTCGGGATCAATCCCCTGCAGTGGTGCACGTCCGAAGAGCTCCTCTACCTGTTTGGCAACCAGTGGTACACGGGTGGAACCGCCCACCAACACCACTTCGGAGACTTCATCTTTTTCAATATTGGCATCACGCAGTGCACGACGCACAATTCTTAGGGTCTTCTGCACCACTGGCTGAATCAGCTCATTGAGTGACTCCAGTGTCAACACTCCCTGCCAGCTCACCTCTGCAAACTGTAACTCCAGCTCAATTTCGCTAGAGGTGGTCAATCGCTCCTTGGCACTACGCGCCTCACTGAGTAGATATTTGAGTTGAGAGGGGTTCTCCTCCAGCGGCTGAGAGATCGCCATCTGCTGCCCCATCCACTGCGCGATAAGATGATCCATATCATCCCCACCCAGCACTGCATCACCCCCAGTAGAGAGCACTTCAAACACCCCTTTTGTCAATCTTAATATAGAGATATCGAAGGTTCCTCCACCAAAGTCGTAGATGGCATGAATCCCTTCTGGCTGACTGTCCAGACCATAAGCAACCGCTGCGGCAGTCGGTTCATTGAGCAGGCGCAGTACAGTTAATCCTGCCAGTTTAGCGGCATCCTTGGTGGCTTGGCGCTGGGCATCATCGAAGTAGGCGGGAACGGTAACCACCACCCCTTCCAGCTCTCCACTCAGGGTATCGACGGCACGCTGCTTCAGCACTTTGAGGATTTCGGCAGAGACCTCTATAGGGGTGACCGCTCCGGCAGCTGTCTCAATTTTGGGAACTGCACTCTCACTCTCCGCAAACTGGTAAGGGTACTGCCCAGGAATCGTGCTCAACTCCTCAGCGCTTTTTCCAATGATACGTTTAACCGAGGCCAGGGTGTTGAGTGGGTCCTCTACTGCAGCGGCACGTGCCAGCTGCCCGACTACCGTAGTCTGCCCCGCCCCTTGGTAACGTACCACCGAAGGGAGGATATGCGCACCATCCTCATCAGTCAGCGTTTCAGCAACTCCACTACGCACGGTGGCAATCAGTGAGTTGGTGGTTCCTAGGTCAATCCCTGCCGCCAGATGGTGCTGGTGGGGAGCGGCCGACTGTCCCGGCTCTGCAATCTGTAATAGCGCCATAATTCAGTTTCTTATATGATTTTATTAAATTAAATTCTTAAATTAGATCATCAATCATCGCTTCAGCCTGATGGGCCAAACGATAGAAGAATTGCATCTGCTGTACGATAACTCGCGCCTGATCAGTGTCATCTTTCCACTCAATCGAGAACTGTTCACCCTGTTTAGCAATACGCGCCTCCATTTGGGCCGCAAAGGCTTCCAGCGCTCCACTCGGATCACTCCCCTGCTGAGCGGCCTCTAGCGCCTCACGCAGCTCCATCTGCTCCATCAAAAATTCGGGATCACGTACAGTTTCGCTATCGGTACCGAGATCTACCCCCATCAACTCCAATAGGTAGCGTGCCCGAGCGATAGGGTCTCGCAGCACTCGATTACCTTCATTGATACGGGAGGCCATCTGTAGCGAAATTCGACGCTCTTGGTCCGTGCCATTGGCAAAACGGTCGGGGTGATGCTGTTGCTGTAGGGTGCGGTATTTTTCGGAGAGCTGTGTACGATCCACCTCATACTCTAGAGGCAGTTCGAACAGCTCAAAATAGTCGGTTGTTAGTTCCATAGATCGCTATACGTTAAAACTTTCGCCACAGCCACAGCTGTTTTTGACGTTGGGGTTGTTGAATTTGAACCCCTCATTCAACCCCTCTTTACCGTAATCCAGCTCGGTGCCTTCAAGATAGACCAAGCTCTTGGGGTCGACAATCACCTTCACCCCTTCGCACTCGAAGATCTGATCTTCATCCTCAGCCTCATCGACAAACTCGATAATATAGGCCATGCCGGAGCAGCCCGAGGTCTTTACCCCAAGACGCAGACCGAGACCGGAGCCACGGTTATCGAGAAAGGCTTTAACCCGCTCTGCTGCGGGTGCTGTCATGGTAACTGCCATCGTTTTGTCCTTGTATAGGTAATTCAGAAACTGTTCGCAGCCTCACCCCTCAGATTCGGGAGGGAGGTTAGGTATTTTACTTTAATGGGCTGCCCATTGAACCGTACTGAGATCAATTCCATCTTTATACATATCCCATAGCGGAGAAAGTTCACGTAACTTCTCCACCTTCTCTTTGGTCAGAGCAACCGCTTCATCAACCTCAGCTTCCGTGGTAAAGCGCCCGAAGGTGAAGCGGATGGAGCTGTGGGCCAACTCATCATTACGGCCAATCGCACGCAACACGTAAGAGGGCTCTAGGCTGGATGAGGTACAGGCAGAACCAGAGGAGACCGCCAGACGGTTGATCGCCATCATCAGCGACTCCCCCTCTACAAAGTTGAAGCTGACGTTCATGTTTCCGGGAACGCGCTGCTCCAGGTCTCCATTGACGTAGACCTCTTCCATCCCCTCGATCCCTTTAAGGAAACGGTCACGCAGTGCCTCTAGCTGTTTACCCTCTGCAACCATCTCTTCACGAGCAATGCGGAATGCCTCGCCCATACCTGCAATTTGGTGAACGGGCAGAGTACCGGAACGCATACCACGTTCGTGACCACCACCATGCATCTGAGCCTCCAGGCGCACACGCGGTTTGCGGCGCACGTAGAGAGCACCCATCCCCTTAGGGCCGTAAATCTTATGGGCTGAGAAGGACATCAGATCGACATTCATCTTGTTGACATCAATCTCCACCTTACCGGCGCTCTGTGCCGCATCGGAGTGGAAGAAGATCTTTCTCTCACGGGTGATTTTACCAATCGCCTCTAGATCCTGCACCACACCGATCTCATTATTGACGTGCATGATAGAGACCAGAATGGTGTCATCACGCAGGGCGGCCTTAAGCTTATCCAAATCAATCAGACCACTGGACTCTGGCTGCAGATAGGTCACTTCAAACCCTTCACGCTCCAGTTGGCGACAGCTATCAAGCACCGCTTTGTGCTCAGTCGCTGAGGTGACGATGTGCTTCCCCTTCTTATGGTAGAAGTGGGCAATGCCCTTGATCGCCAAGTTATCTGACTCGGTGGCACCAGAAGTCCAGACAATCTCTTTAGGGTCAGCAGCGATCAGTGTTGCCACTTCGCTACGTGCGGCTTCTACCGCCTCTTCAGCTTCCCAGCCGTAGGCGTGAGATTTTGAGGCGGGGTTACCAAATTTGGTATTTACCGTCAGGTACTGCATCATCACTTCCGCCACACGTGGATCTACCGGCGTAGTTGCTGAGTTATCCAGATAGATGGGTCTGCTCTCTGATTGTGCCATAATCTTCTTCCTGTTCCTTGATGATGGAAACTCTACGGGGACCCCTTCCCCTTCTCGCCTTCCACCTCTAAAATTTGTATTGCTCTATTGTATCACCACTAACCACTAATATTCGCCTATCCCACAGCGCTCCAAGCGGTTGCTGTAGGTAGCAGAGTCTTCTCTAGTACCGCTAAGAATTGGTCAATCTTCTCTATTGTAATGTCTCGACAGAGGCTGATACGGATTGCATTTCTGGCCTGTTCTGCAGAGACTCCCATCGCTGTCAAAACTCGATTGGGGGTGGTCTTGCCAACCTGACAGGCTGAGCCACTGGAGAGCGCAACCCCCTGCTGGTCCAACTGCATCAGCAAAGTCTCCCCCTCTATGTTTGATAGTAAACACATCACCGTATTGGGCAGTCGTGGTGCCTGTTGGGCCACAATAGCAACGCCATTAATCTGTCCCAATCCACGCTCCAAATGGGTACGACAGGCCAGCTGCTGTTGTGAACGCAGCTCCAGCCCTGCAGCAGCCTGTTGAGCAGCAACACCAAAGCCGACAATAGCAGGTACATTTTCGGTCCCTGAACGCAATCCACGCTCCTGTCCTCCACCACTCAACAGTGGTTTCAATAACAGAGAAGGGGTCACCACCAGTGCACCCACCCCTTTGGGGCCGTACATTTTGTGTGCCGACAGGGTGAGACAGTCTGCGCCCAGTGTGGGAAAATCGAGCGGAATTTTACCCCCAGCCTGGGTCGCATCGACATGCAATTTTGCATCGGTATGCTGCAGTTGGGAGAGCTCTTGGATTACCCCAGTCTCATTATTGGCAACCATTACCGAGATCAGTTCTGGGCGCTGCTCTCTGATCTGCTCGATTGCCATCGCAGCCAACAGTCCATTTTCATCGACAGCCAGCTCTAAAACCTTCCACCCCTGCTGTTGAATCGCCACAACCGCACCTTGCAAACTCGCATGCTCTGTAGCACCGACAGCGATAGTACCCGGTTGATCGAAGGTGGATGCCATACCAATGATGGCAAGGTGGTTAGCCTCGGTACCACTTCCCGTAAACAGTACCTGTTTGGCGGTAGTCTGAACCAGATTCGCCACCTGAGCACGCGCCCGCTCTATCGCATCCTTGGCGATACGGCCTGCACGGTGAGAGGATGAGGGGTTGCCATAATGACCACTCCAGTAAGGCAGCATCGCCTCAACCACTTGTGGGTCTAGTGGCGTGGTTGCATTACAGTCCAGATAGAGTTCCATCTCATCAGTCCGTTGCGCGTAGCTTCTACCTCTACACCATCAAGCAGCGGCTACAGCTGCAACCGGAGAGGCGGGTGACTTTCCACCACACCTTTTGTTATCCAGCAAATTTCTATCGCTGATCAGTTGTCCCAGCGATATTGCACCAAGGAAATCCTGGATTTGCTCACTGAGGTTGGTCCAGAGATCGTGGGTCAAACAGCTACGGTCTCCCTGACAGTTACCTTCGCCCTTACAACGACGCACATCAATCACCTCATCGACAGCGAGAATAATCTGTGAAATAGAGATACTGGTGGCCTCTTGCGCCAACTGGTAGCCACCACCCGGTCCACGAGAACTCTTCACCAGCCCCTGTTTTCTCAGTTTGGAGAAGAGCTGCTCTAGATAAGAGAGTGAAATTTCCTGACGTCCTGATATCTCAGACAGCGTAATTGGCCCCCGCTCTTCATTAATCGCCAGATCCAGCATCGCTGTTACGGCATATCTTCCCTTGGTTGTCAGACGCATCGCTTATCCCTCTCCTAAATCTTCAATATAACCCTGTACTACAGTATGGTTATACTGTGCAATAACAGACAAAAAAGGTCAACTAATTTATTCTCTATTTCAGTATCACCACTTGTTGCGGTTTTTCTGCCCCATCCACCTGTACAGAACAGGTATCACTATCACAGTCTGCATCACAGGATTGCTTGCGGATGGCGCAGGAGACATTCAGTTCAGGCAGATCAACCCCTTCCACTTCACCACCAATCTGCTTGATCGCATCACACATCTGCTCCATCTGTGAGTCCATCGCATGTACGTGGTCGAGAATACAGTTGATTGCATTGGCAACGGGGTCTGGCATCTCACTGGCGGTACCGTAAGCATCGAAGCCGATCTTCTCGGCAAACTCTTTCACCTGTGGGTTAATTGGTTTTTTGCGTTGAATAATGCGACCGGGGATACCCACAACTGAGGCACCACTGGGAGTATCTCTAACCACCACAGAGTTGGAACCAACCCGCACTCCATCACCCAACACAATCGGCCCCAGCACCTTAGCACCGGCCCCCACCACCACATTATTTTTCAGTGTAGGGTGACGCTTGCCTTTATCCCAGCTGGTACCGCCCAGGGTTACACCATGGTAGAGGGTGCAATCATCGCCGATCTCTGTGGTCTCACCGATCACCACTCCCATACCGTGATCCACAAAGAAACGGTGTCCTATCCGTGCACCGGGGTGAATCTCAACACCACTGATCCAACGCACGATGGTGGAGAGCCAGCGAGCAACCCACTTCAGCCCCATACTCCACAACATATGGTTAAAACGGTGGGCCACCACCGCAAACACACCGGGGTAGGAGGTGATAATCTCGAAGGTGTTGCGTGCTGATGGGTCGCGCTCAAATACGCAATTGATGTCTTCTTTGATTCGCTCAAACATGGCTATTGTTGTTTCAATGACAGTGTAAAAAAGGGGGGTAATTATACCTTTCTGACGGTCTCTTGTACCGATGTAAGGATACCCCGCAGGATATTAACCTCATTACGATCCACATCCGCACGGTTAAAGAGACGGCGTAGGCGGCGCATCACTTGGCGCGGATTCTCAGGGTCCAGAAAGCCTGTGGCGATGATGCTCTCTTCTATATGGTTAAAGAGCCCCTCCATCTCGTCTGCATTGGCTAGCGGGTGGCGACGTTCTCCCTCACCGATAGGACGTTGCAAGGGTGCCTCCCCCCGCTGAATCATCAACTCATAAGAGAGCACCTGCACAGCCGCTGCGAGATTGAGTGAGGAGTACTCTTGACTGGTAGGAATGCGCATCAATGCATTACAACGGTCCAGCTCGCCATTGGTGAGCCCCGAATCTTCCCGTCCAAACAGCACCGCCACTTTGCCCTGCGTGGACTCTGCCAAGATTCTCTCGGCACACTGTTTTGGAGTCAGCTCTGGAATATAGAGTCCACGTGGGCGCGCACTGGTCCCCATCACAAAGGCGCACCCCTCTAACGCCTGATCGACCGTTTCATGAATGCCCGCATTCATCAAAATATCATCCGCACCTGAGGCACGTGAGGTGGCATCGGCACTGGGGTAACGGTTGGGGTTGACCAGCGCTAACTGATCCAGACACATATTCTTCATCGCCCGCGCTGCACCTCCAATATTACCGGGGTGGGAGGTCTCCACTAGCACAAACTTCACATCTACACTGTCCATACTCAACGACTCAAATCAGTAGAAAAACGGCAGATGTTACCATGCAGTCATCGGCAGACTGCTGTAAAATGCGCGTTTTCCTGACTCCCACCTCATACTCACCCCTCACCTACTAGACTCTTACCATTATGAATCCAATGCTCAATACTGCCATCAAGGCAGCGCGCCGCGCCGGCACGGTGATCCTCCGCTCCATGGATCGACTCGACACACTGAAGATTCAGAGCAAAGACAAAAATGATTTTGTCTCCGATGTAGACCGTAAGGCAGAGGAAGAGATCATCAAGATCTTGCGCCAAACCTACCCCCAACACTCTATCCTCGCTGAGGAGAACGGTGCCATCGAAGGCAATGAGTATCAGTGGATCATCGACCCACTCGACGGCACCACCAACTACCTCTACGGCTTTCCGGTGTTTGCTGTCTCCATTGCGCTCGCCTTTAATGGTGAATTGCTGCATGGTGTAGTTTATGACCCCTTGAGGGATGAGCTATTTACCGCCAGCAAGGGCGATGGCGCCATGCTCAACAACCGCCGTCTGCGCACCACTCACCGTAAAGGGTTGGATGGCGCACTGCTAGGGACCGGTTTTCCGTTCAAACAGCAACAACATTTAGATATATACCTAGAGACCTTCCGCGCCCTGTTTCCGGACAGTGCCGGTATTCGTCGCGCAGGTTCAGCAGCAATTGATCTGGCCTATGTGGCCGCAGGTCGCCTCGATGGTTTTTGGGAGATCGGTCTCAAACCTTGGGATATGGCTGCTGGAGCGCTGCTGGTGCAAGAGGCTGGCGGAGTCTGCACTGACTTCGCTGCGGGGAGTGATTTCTTGGAGAGCGGCAACATCATCGCCGGAGGGTTAGATGTTCAACAGTCTATTCAGAGGACGATTTATCCAATCGTTTCTGAGACACTGCCAAAGTAATCATCAGACAACAGCTGAAGCGCGTAGACCAGTGCATCTTCACGCTTCCCGCCTTGCACTCGATAGTAGGCCTTACGCATTCCAATCTCATTAAACCCCATACTCTCATAGAGCGACTGTGCTGTTTGATTGGAGAACCGCACCTCCAGAAAGATCATCTCAGAATTGGCATTTCTCGCCTGTTCAATCAACCACTGTAATAGTACACGCCCCAAGCCTCGGCCCTGCTCGCTGGGGGCGATGGCAATATTGAGCAGCTGTGACTCTCCCGCTGCGGTCGACTGTACTGCATAGCCAATAATTCGCTGCTGGCGCTCCATCACCACCAGTAGGCTACCCGCCTCCATGGAGTCGATAAAGATTTGACTGGCCCAAGGGAAGGGGTAGACCTGCTGTTCAATTGCTTGTATCGCATCAAGGTCGCTTAACTCCATCTGGCGAATATGGAAGTCACTCATGGTATTAATTTTTTCAGAACTATTCGTAGATTCAACCCCCACCCTAGCCCTCCCCCTGCTTGGGAGAGGGAACTACAAGCTGGGAATGTAGCTGCTTGAGGGCTTCCCAAGCGGCTCGCTTGTCTGCTGGTTTTTTTAGCAGATGGGCCGGGTCGAAGCTGTGGATGAGATTAGGAAGCGAAAGTGAATCACCGCCCAGCTGCAGTATCATTTGCGCGCCTGACTGCTCAAACTGCTGCTGTAGGTAGCTGGGGAACGTACCTTCACCTTCAGTCAGCAGTGATGACTCCAGTACGGTCCCTCGATAACAGCCTGCGACTGGAATACCAATCGACAGCAGCATAGCACCCAGTAGCTGTTCCGCTGCCCCCTCCAGTGGTGGTGTAATCAATAGTAGATTTGCACCCGCTGCGGGCTGCCATTGAACCTGCGTAGCATAATGTTCAATCGATGGCTCTGCTATAGCAGACTCTACCGGCTCTACACTCTCCTCCAATGAGAGTTCGCGGCGCACCCACTGCTGAATGCCCATTGCCTGCAGGTGGGGAAAGCGCGTGGTGATCATGTGCGGATCATCCACACCACCCACCCGACCAGAGCGAGAAGTAGAAATAGTTCAATAAAGGCAGCCCACATGGGTCGTTGTTTATATGGATGATTGCGTAAGTATTGGTAGATTCAACCCCCACCCTATCCCTCCCCCTGCTTGGGGGAGGAGACCGAGGCATAAGGTCGTGCAGCTATTCATGGCTGAATTCATAGCTGAGGATGCGCTCTCTGCTCGAGTGGCTCAGAGACGCGATTTAGCGCATGGATATAGGATTTTGCCGAGGCGATAACGATATCGGTGTCGGAGCCTTGACCATTAATCATCACTCCATCCTTATCCAAGCGTACGGTCACCTCTCCCTGCGCATCCGTACCTTCGGTAATGCTGTTCACTGAGTAGAGGTCAAGCTTGGCTTGGCTCTGCACCAGCGACTCAATGGCACCAAAGACGGCATCAACCGGACCCGCACCGCTTGCCCCGGCACTCTTCTCTTCCCCATCCACCATCATCACCACCTCTGCCTGTGGGGTCTCTCCAGTCTCGGAGCAGACCTTTACCGAGACCAGACGGTAGCGCTCATCACCCGCAGACTGGGTAGAGTCATTGACCAGTGCCAGCAGATCATCGTCGTAGATTTCATGTTTTTTATCTGCAAGATCCTTGAAACGGGCGAAGGCATCGTTCAGCTCTTCCTGGGTCTCAAAATCAAATCCAAGATCATGCAAGCGACTCTTCAGGGCACTACGCCCAGAGTGTTTGCCCATCACCATCTTGTTAGCGGTCCAGCCTACATCCTCAGCACGCATAATCTCGTAGGTCTCACGCTGCTTCAGCACCCCGTCCTGATGAATACCGGACTCATGGGCAAAGGCGTTACTGCCCACTACCGCCTTATTCGGCTGTACCGGGAACCCTGTAATACTGGAGACCAATTTAGAGCAAGGGACGATCTGTGTAGTATCAAGGCGGGTATCACAACTAAAGAGATCCTGACGGGTACGCACCGCCATCACCACCTCTTCCAGTGAGGCGTTACCTGCACGCTCCCCCAGACCATTGATGGTGCACTCCACCTGACGCGCCCCATTGAGTACCGCTGAGAGCGAGTTACCCACAGCCAGCCCCAAGTCGTTGTGGCAGTGAACCGAGAAGATCGCCTTGTCAGAGTTTGGAATACGTTCGATGAGGTCACCAATCAGTGCACCAAACTGGTGTGGCAGGTTGTAACCCACCGTATCGGGGATATTCAGGGTAGTCGCCCCCGCATCAATCACGGCCTCCAGAATACGGCAGAGGAAATCTGGCTCGGAACGGCCTGCATCCTCTGGTGAGAACTCGACATCATCGGTATGTTGACGCGCCCACTTTACCGCCTGCACCGCCTGCTCTACCACCTGATCGGGTGACATCCGCAGTTTCTTCTCCATATGGATCGGAGAGGTGGCAATAAAGGTGTGGATGCGCCCACGCGCGGCTGGCTTCAGTGCGGCACCGGCTGCCTCAATATCTTTGGGCAGTGCGCGGGCCAGACCACAGACAACACTCTCTTTTACCGTCTCAGCAACCGCCTTCACGGATTCAAAATCACCTGGGCTGGCGATTGGGAAGCCAGCCTCAATCACATCAACCTTCATCTTCTCTAGCGCACGAGCGATACGTAGCTTCTCCTCCGCATTCATTGAGGCTCCGGGGCTCTGCTCCCCATCGCGCAAGGTGGTATCAAAGATGATTAATGGGTCTGCACTACTCATGATCGGTTTTCTCGTCAGGATTACTGTTGGAATTATTAGAGTTCTTATTGGATTCATTCGACTTCACCTCTCTGGCGAGTCGCTTGGCACGGCGTTTTCTCAGTTCAACCAAGTTGAACACAGGCCCCCACAACGCATAGATCAGGAAACCAAAGAAGAGGATTTGTGGAGGATCGACAGAGATCAACACCATCACCGCCACCATTATAATCATCGCCACAAAGGGGATACGATCTTTCAGATTCAGATCTTTAAAGCTATGGTAGCGTACATTGCTCACCATCAATACCCCCGCCAGTGCCGTGAGGAATGCAGCCACAACTCGGAATTGTGTGGTGAGATTATCGCCACTATAACCATGCTCGACCGCCACCCAGACCAGACCCGCTACGACAGCGGCTGATGCAGGACTTGGCAACCCCTGAAAATAGCGTTTATCGGCAATCCCTACTTGAGTATTGAAACGGGCCAAACGTAGCGCTGCTGCTGCAGTATAGATAAAGGCGGCTAACCAACCATACTTGCCCAGTGTAGAGAGTCCCCACAGATAAACCACCAACGCGGGGGCCATACCAAAGGAGAGCATATCGGAGAGGCTGTCGTACTGTGCTCCAAACTCACTCTCGGTATTGGTCATCCGTGCAACACGACCATCCAATCCATCCAAAATCATGGCGATAAAGATCGCTATGGCTGCATTGGAAAACTGCCCATTAATCGCCGAAATAATAGCGTAAAAACCAGCAAATAGTGCCGCAGTCGTAAACAGATTGGGAAGCAGGTAGATCCCCTTTTTGTGCTGTAGAGGGCGCTGCTCTATTGAATCATTTTTCATGACGCTATTATCTACTATTCCCACAATAAAAAAAACGCCAGCCTGAAATTTCAGTGCTGGCGTCTTTTCAACAGTGGATCGGTAAAGAGTCTAGTTCTTACTCTTATCAACAATCTTGTTGGCACCAATCCAAGGCATCATAGAGCGCAGCTGCTCACCGACTACTTCGATCTGATGGGCTGCATTGTTACGACGATGCGCCGTCATCTCTGGGTAGTTGGCTTGACCTTCAAGGATGAAGCGCTTGGCGTACTCGCCATTCTGGATATTTTCCAGCGCCTCACGCATAGCCCAGCGGCTCTCTTCATTGATCACCTGTGGACCCGTCACGTACTCACCATACTCTGCATTGTTAGAGATGGAGTAATTCATGTTGGCGATACCGCCCTCATACATTAGGTCTACAATCAGCTTCAGCTCATGCAAGCACTCGAAGTAGGCCATCTCAGGGGCGTAACCACCTTCAACCAAGGTCTCAAAACCGGCCTTAACCAGTTCAACCGCACCACCACACAGTACAGCCTGCTCACCAAACAGATCGGTCTCAGTCTCATCCTTAAAGGTGGTCTCGATGATTCCACTGCGACCACCGCCGATGGCAGAGGCGTAAGAGAGCGCGATATCTTTCGCTTTACCGTCCGCATCTTGCTCGATTGCGATCAAATCAGGAATACCACCACCCTTTACAAACTCGCTACGTACAGTATGACCCGGCGCCTTAGGGGCTACCATGATCACATTGAGGTCTTCACGTGGAACCACCTGATTGTAGTGAATACTGAAGCCGTGAGCGAAGGCCAGTGTAGCGCCCTCTTTCAGTGAAGGCTCCACTTCATTCTTATAGAGTTGGAACTGGAACTCATCTGGCGTCAAAATCATCACCAAGTCAGCAGCAGCAACTGCCTCAGGTACGCCCTTAACAGCAAGACCTGCGGCCTCTGCCTTGTGTGCAGAAGCAGAACCAGGACGCAACGCAACCGTAACGTCTACTCCAGAATCCTTCAGGTTGTTTGCATGTGCATTACCCTGAGATCCATAACCGATAATCGCAACCTTCATCCCCTTGATGATGGAGAGGTCTGCGTCCTTGTCGTAATAAACGTTAATGCTCATCTTCTTTTCTGTTCCTAAAAATCACACAACAATCAAAAATAAATGGGGACTCCCCCGGAAAGCGGGGAATTATCCACTAAATTGTGATCTACCACAATGGAGCAGATAAAACATTGTCTGAGTGCAACTATTCAGCTCAACGCTGAAACCCACCATCACACATTCAAATACTCAACACTTCAGCCCCACGCGCGATTCCAGAGACACCGGAACGCACCACCTCCAGCAACGGATATTGCGCCATTGCTGCAATCAGCGTATTGATCTTCTCGCTATTGCCCAACAACTCAATAACGCAAGTATCATCTTGCTGATCGACCACATCCGCCTCATGCTCTGTGATGATCTGACGCACCTGATCGCAATCCAGTCCTGCAGTGCTGATCTTGATCATCACCAGCTCTCGCTCGATATGCTCCCCTTCAGTTATATCCTTTACTTGAACAACATCAACCAACTTATTGAGTTGTTTATTAATTTGCTCAATAATGGCCTCCGTTCCAGAGGTCACAATGGTCATCCTAGAGAGCGTTGCATCATGGGTTGGAGCCACTGTAAGTGTCTCAATATTGAAACCTCGGGCAGAGAACAGTCCCGCTACGCGAGAGAGTGCACCCGCCTCATTTTCCAGCAACAGAGAGATAATATGTCTAGTTGTCATGGTATCCGCTCCTTATACCAAAATCATTTCGTTGAGGCCTGCACCAGCGGGAACCATCGGATAGACGTTCTCCTCTGGGTTGATGATGAAGTCCATAAAGACCAGTTTATCCTTCATCGCCATCGCCTCCTCCAGTGCAGAGGTCACATCATCCGGGTTGGTGATGCGCATCCCCACATGGCCATACGCCTCTGCCAGCTTCACAAAATCGGGCTGATTTTGTGCCTCTAGGGTCACCTCGGCATAACGGCGCTCGTAGAAGAACTCCTGCCACTGACGCACCATCCCAAGGAAGCCATTATTGAGATTGATGATTTTGATCGGCAGACCGAACTCTTTACAGGTCGCCAACTCTTGAATATTCATCTGGATACTACCATCACCAGTGATTGTGCAGACGGTGGCATCGGGGTGGGCAAACTGCGCCCCCATCGCTGCGGGTAGTCCAAACCCCATGGTGCCGAGACCACCGGAGTTGATCCAGCGGCGTGGCTTATCAAATTTATAGTACTGTGCGGCAAACATCTGGTGCTGCCCTACATCGGAACAGATATAGGCATCTCCGTGTGTCACTTTATAAAGCTCTTGCAGTACATGCTGCGGATGAATCATCCCATCATCATTTTTAAAGGCAAGACAATCTTCACTGCGCCACTCGTTGATCTCAGACCACCAAGGAGCAAGCCTCTCCTCCTCCGCTATCGGCTGCTGCTTCAGCAGCACCAACATATCACTCAGTACATCTTTCACACAGCCCACAATCGGCAGATCGACCTGCACATTTTTAGAGATGGATGAGGGGTCGACATCAATATGGATAATCTTCGCCTGTGGGCAGAATTTCTCGATATTACCGGTCACACGGTCATCAAAACGGGCACCCACTGCAATCAACAAATCGGTGTTGTGCATTGCCATATTGGCCTCATAGGTGCCATGCATCCCCAACATACCGAGAAACTGTTTGTCGGTTGCTGGGTAGCCACCCAACCCCATCGAGGTGTTGGTAACCGGAATGGTGGCCATGCGTGCAAATTCGCTCAACTCAGCCGCTGCGTCACCCAGAATTACACCACCACCGGTATAGAGGACGGGGCGCTGTGCCGCTCTCACCATCTCTACCGCTTGGGTGATCTGCTCTGCAGGGGGATGATAAAACTGGGTGTAGGAGCGAATTTCTATGCTCTCTGGATAGCTGTACTCGGTTTTAAAGCCGGTGATATCTTTGGGCACATCGACCACAACGGGTCCAGGTCGGCCCGTGGATGCAATAATAAAGGCCTTCTTCAGAGTCTCTGTCAGCTCCTCAACATCGGTCACTAGGAAGTTGTGCTTTACACAGGAGCGGGTGATACCGACGGTATCGACCTCCTGAAAGGCATCATTACCAATCAGTGGGGAGGGCACCTGTCCGGTGATCACCACCATGGGGATCGAATCCATGTAGGCGGTAGCAATACCCGTCACCGCATTGGTCGCACCGGGGCCGGAGGTGACCAGCACCACTCCGGTCTTGCCATTAGAGCGTGCATAGCCATCGGCGGCGTGTACTGCCCCCTGCTCATGGCGACTCAAGACGTGCTTGACTGCATCCTGACGATAAATTGCATCGTAAATATGGAGGACCGCCCCGCCGGGATATCCAAACACATATTCAACACCCTCATCCTTGAGGAACTCTGTAATAATCTCTGCGCCTGTTAATTCCACTTTTTCGCCTCTGAACCTGTAAAAACCAGTCTGTTTTTCGTATTATCTGCGCCTTCCCTGCAGATGGTTAATGAGCAACTAATATTGCACGTTTCATAAATGCTAAACAAGATGAATTTTGATTTTTTTACTCAATTTCCCCCCTTTTTTTTCCATACATAACATCAGGTTATTTCAGTGCCCTATTTAAAAATTGATACCAACGTCAGCCTTTCTTATGACCAGAAAGAGGAGTTGATGATTGCTTGCTCACAATTACTCTCGCAACTGCTTCAAAAACCGGAGAATTATGTGATGATCTCGGTTCGAGCCGGAGCCCATATGCTATTCGGGGGCACTACCGACCCCTGCGCCTATCTGGAGTTTAAGAGTTTGGGGTTGCCCGAATCCTCTACCCCTGTATTCTCCGAGGCGGTCACCAAACTACTCGCCAAACATACAGAGATCGACAAAAGTCGGATCTATACCGAATTTTCTGCACCTGAGCGCCATATGTGGGGCTGGAACGGTGGAACCTTCTAAGGAATAAAACTATGCGTACTTCACAATTTCTACTCGCTACCGTCAAAGAGACCCCTTCTGAAGCCGAGATTATCAGCCATCAACTGATGATTCGCGCAGGTATGGTGCGTAAGCTCGCCTCTGGCCTCTACTCTTGGCTGCCTACTGGACTGCGTACTCTGCGTAAGGTGGAGGCCATTATCCGCGAGGAGATGAATCGCGCAGGCGCACAAGAGCTACTGATGCCAGTGGTTCAACCCTCCGAACTGTGGGAAGAGTCTGGGCGCTGGGAGCAGTATGGTCCTGAGCTGCTGCGTTTCAAGGATCGCCACAATCGGGATTTCCTGCTGGGGCCTACCCATGAAGAGGTGATCACCGAGATTGCACGCAAAGAGATCCGCAGCTATCGTCAGCTCCCCGTCAGCCTCTATCAGGTACAGACCAAATTTCGTGATGAGATCCGCCCTCGCTTCGGGGTGATGCGTTCCCGTGAGTTCATTATGAAGGATGGCTACTCCTTCCATCTGGATCAAGCCTCACTGGAACAGACCTATCAGACGATGTTTGATACCTACACCCGCATCTTCAGCCGTATGGGGCTGCACTTCCGCCCAGTGGATGCCGATACCGGATCCATTGGTGGTAGTGCCTCCCACGAGTTCCATGTATTGGCAGAGTCTGGTGAAGATGCCATCGCCTTCTCAGATCAGAGTGAGTTTGCTGCCAATGTGGAGCTGGCTGAGGCGTTGGCCCCTACAGCACCACGTGCTGAAGCGAGCGCAGCGATGGAGAAGGTTGCTACACCCGATAGCAAGACCATTGAAGAGGTCTGTGCAACCCTGAATGTGGCAGCAGAGCAGACCCTCAAAACCCTGTTAGTCGCGGGTGAAACCCACCCTGCCGTTGCCCTGGTGGTACGGGGTGATCATGAGCTGAATGAGATTAAGGCAGAGAAGCACCCTCTGGTTGCTGCCCCTCTACAATTTTTGGAGTATGAGGCGATTCGCACCGCAACAGAGGCCTCTGCTGGCTCACTCGGTCCACTGGGGCTGGAGATTCCTCTGGTAGTGGACCGCACCGCTGCACAGAGCAGCAACTTTGTCTGTGGTGCAAATGAGGATGGATACCACCTCACAGGGGTTAACTGGGGGCATGATCTACCTGAGCCTACTGAGGTTGTCGACCTGCGTAATGTGGTGGAGGGCGATGCCAGCCCAGATGGGCAGGGCAATATCAGCATTGCTCGCGGTATTGAGGTGGGTCACATCTTCCAACTCGGCACCAAATACAGTGAGGCGATGAAGGCGACCGTACTCAATGAGAACGGTAAAGCACAGACCATGACCATGGGGTGCTATGGTATTGGTGTCACCCGTGTGGTTGCTGCAGCCATTGAGCAGAACCACGATGAGCATGGCATCATCTGGTCTGAGGCGATTGCCCCCTTCAGCGTGGCGCTGTTGCCAATGAATATGCACAAGTCTCACCGTCTGCGTGAGGCAGTAGAGCAGGTCTATCAGCAGTTAGAGGATGCGGGTATTGATGTCATTCTGGATGACCGTAAGGAGCGCCCCGGCATTATGTTTGCTGATATGGAGCTGATCGGTATTCCACATCGACTGGTGTTGGGTGACCGTGGACTGGATAACAATGTAATTGAGTATAAGGGGCGCACTGATAAAGAGAATCAAGAGGTCGCTCTGGATCAGGTGGTTGCGTTTTTGCGGGAGAAGATGGAGGGGTAATATCAGGCAATTCCCGCAGTAAGCAGCTGGGAGTTAACCCTCAGGGATTCAACCCCCACCCTGGCCCTCCCCCTGCTTGGGGGAGGGGAATTCTTGTCAGCGTGCAATCAGTGCGATATAGAGGGTTGAGAAGGTGAGGAAGATACCCATAATCGGTAGCCCCCACTGCAGGTAACCCCGAAAATCGAGCTGCCCCCCCCCCATAGTCTCTTCCATCTCTGGATGCTCTAAGCGATAACGGTCGAGCTGGCTTGCCGCTACAGAACCGGCGGTTGCCCCTGTCAGTGAGGCCGACGAGCCAGCCAACACCCCTAATGAGAGCGCCCACCACACCGCTGGGTCTGGCGTTGCCATATAGAGGTGGCCCGCCAGAGGGATAAAGAAGGCGGTTGAAGGCCCCGCATTGAGAAACATGGTGACCAGCGCAGCTACCCACATCAACCCCAACAGCTGCGCCAGATGAGAGTCACCAAACACCCCCATCACACTCACCAGACCACTCATCACATCGGTGGCAGCCAGTGCCCCCACCATCACAAACAGTCCGGCAAAAAAGAGAATATCTCCAAGACCGGAGGCCTCTTCCAACTTTTCGCTATCGATCCCCCCAGCAAACAGCCCAATCAACCCCACGATCATTGCAACCGTTCCGGGGCGGATGCCCAACCACTCAGCCAGCAGAAAACCGACCAATGCAAAGGCCAGTAGCCGTAGCCCAAAACGTAACTGAGCTTGATTCACCTCAACCGGAGCCAGCTCCAGTACAACAGCGGCCGAGTCGAACGAAACACGCCTGCGCTCAGTCCACTGAAAATAGAGCAGCATTCCCGCCAGCAGCAGCAGACTGGGAACCATCATCCCTTGGATAAAGTCGATAAAGTGCAGGTGTCCCGCAGAGGAGATGATCATATTGGGGAAGTCCCCAACCATGGTCGAGGCACCACCGAGGTTGGAGGCGACAATCTCTGCAACCAGAATGGGCAGTGGATTCAGCCGCAAGCGGTGACAGATCTTCAGGGTGATCGGTAGAATCACGACCATCGCCGAAAGATTATTGACCATCAAAGAGAAGAGGTAGGTGATCAATACAAACAGAATCCAGAGCTGCCCTTTACCCCCGGCAGAGCGCTGCACCACCCTCTGCGCCAGCTGATCAAAGATGCCTGATGCCGCAAGAATGGCTGAAACCATCGACATACCGAAGATCAGCAGCAGGGTCTCAAAGTAGATCGCCTCCAGCGCCATCAACGGAGTGTAAAACCCCATCACGCCGCCCAGCAACAACAGGGCTCCAGCCCCTCCCAGCACCGCCTTTTTACGCTCTATTCGATTGAGAAAGATCACTGTAAAGACAGCGATAAAGATAGAGAGACTGAGAAATGAGGCTAACACAGCGGCAATTAGCGCATCCGCAGAGGTTCAGCGGCCTTAGTCTGATGACAAGCAATACAGGGGCCACGGTCATTATGAGGGCGTTTACCACTACGCATCTGTGGCACCGTCAGCGGCGGTGGAGGCAAGATGATCAAGTCAGGGTCTGGCATGGTAAAGGTGCCATCTCCAATGGTGTGACAATCGGTACAGGGGCCACGATAGGCGTGTGGGCGTGGGTCCCCCGGTAGAATCATCGGTGCCCCCTCAGCCTGAGCAAATCCCAGATCGAGCACACTGCGAATCACAAAGACCATCTGGCGCATCTCATAGCGCCCTCTACCATCTTGCTTTTCACTCTTACGCATCACCGTAACCGCAGCATAACGCAGATCTTTTACCTGACGCGTTGCGGCAACGAAGCTCTCTAACTCTGTCACTGGCATATCCTTAACCGCGACGATGATATCTCCACCCAACATCCCACTCATTGCAGCATTGAGAGTAACTTCATTGACGATTGCCCCACGCATCCCAATGGGATAACGCAGCTGGCGAGTCAGCTCAGTGGTGAGCTTCATCACATCCATCCCCTGCCAATGCGCCTCATAGAGCTTAATATTCTGTGGAATAAAGTTACCGCTACTGGTTGGGGCAAGGTTAATCACCTCCAGACTATTCGCAGTCGGTGCAATCGCAATGGTGCCCCCGGTATTCAGTGCAAGGGCAGCGCTGCTCATCAAAACCGCAGTAGCAAGGGAGAGTGTACGGATAAAGGTGCGAGAGAGAGACATGACAACCACGCGTTACTGTAGCAACAACATCGAGAAGGCGACAATAGCCATAATAGCGACAAAGGCCCAACGCTGCTGTGTGACCGTTGTCCGCTCCTTCAGGTAGTGACCGAGGAATCCACCACCATAGGTAGAGGGGACCAAAATCATCGCCAACGTAACCGGAGTCTGCCACTGGAATGAGCCGATGTAGACACCATACCCCAGAGAGACGAAGGTGGCGGTGAAAGAGGCCCAGAAGACCATCACAATGGCATTAGCACGTGCGTTCTCGGCAGAGAGCCCTGCATATTTGCGTTGGAAAAACTGCTCCACTACGCCGCCACTCACACCCAACAGCCCCGTCAACAGCCCCAACGGCATCCCCATCATCGGGAAGGTGGCCCAGTTACGTCGTTCCGTCTCGGTAGAGTCGAGCAGGAAGTTATCAATGCGCTCCTCCTGATTTTTGGCAACAGGACGAACATAGGTCTCGTTCTCCTCATCCCCCAGCCCTTTTTTCAACTCATAGAGCACGACCCCTCCCATCAACAGGGCAAACAGGCCAATCAGATAACCCAACACATGGTCATAAATATTGTGTCCAAGGAAGTAGCCCAGTACCGCACCGACAATGGTTCCGGGCAGCAGCTCTTTAATGCGTCTGGAGATCACCACCCCAGCAAACAGTTGGCGCAGTGCCGCAAGGCCGTAGGTAAACAGGTTGGTGATATAGATCACTGGGCGCACCATATAGATGCCGTAACCGAAGACCAGCATCATTCCACTCACCGCGATAATACCGCCCCCCATGGGAACCAGTGAACCCACGGCCCCTGCAAGCAACCCCAGCAGCATCAGCCCGATCACCGCATCGAGCTTGTAGAAGCCGAGATCAAAACTGGAGTCATGCTCCAAGTCTGTAAGGCTCACGGAGTCCCCTGGCGCACCAATATGGGTCACTTTTCGGCCTGGCTGTGTACTCTCCACAGCGGGCTCTGTAATTGCCGCGACGTTCTGCGCCAGCAACAGACCGGGGTTACGGTTACTCTGTTGCTGCTGTTGTTGAACGGCAGAGAGCTTCTCCTGTCGCGCCTGCTGTCGCGCCTGATCCCACCACGCGGCGGCCATACCCGTAGCAGGTGCTGGCGCGGCAACCATCGCAGGAGTCTGGTTTTGTGCTTGCGGCAGCTGAGTTTGAGGGGGCGGGGTTGCTACAGCAGCAGGCTTTCTCTTCTTTTTACTGGGGGGGAGGTCCACTACATCCTGAAAATGGGAGAGCACTACATGTGCGGGGACCACAAAGCCTTCGCTCAGGCCACCACTCCCCTGCAACATCAGCCCCACTCCGACCAGTTCTCCCTTGTTATTGACAACAGCCCCCCCGCCCTGCTCCCAGTGTGACAGTGCATTGGAGCGCATCAAGTGGGTAATGGTGTTACCTGCAACCTGCTTCACCTGATCACTCGCCTGCAATACACCGGGCTTGGCAACCACTTGCCCCTGCGCATCTTTACCAATCGCTCTTAACGAGGATTGCAGTGGTAGATTACGAGAGTCTGCAAGGTTGAGATAGAGGAAACGATCTTTGGTTACAATCTTCAACAAGACCAGATCATGTGCCTGATGCTTTTTGACAATATCGGTTTTATAGCGGCGAGGACCGTTGCTACCGCTAACCACAATCTCCAGCTCTTCTGGATTATTGGCACTATGAAGCGTAGTGACCACATACCCCGCCGGATGAATAATTACACCAGAGGCGACCAGACCACGTTCCAGACGGTTAATACTCACAACCGCAGAGGCGATCTGCTCATTGGTTAACGATGGATTGGTCGCAACATTGAATGCCCCGAGTACTCCAGTATGCGGCATAGTATCTGAGGAAACACCTGAGAAAAATGTGCTAACCGAATAATCTTCCTCATTATATTCTTCGAGTTCAAAACCCGTAATGTAAAATCCCCAAGCAAACAGCAGCAATATAGCGAGGGGAAGCGTTGCTACAGCAAGCTTCCACGGTCTTTTACAAAAAACAATTGTGTTATCCATTAACTTTGTTCTTTACTCAGCCATTATCGAGTTTAACCAAACCATCGCCAATACAACAGAAAATGTCCCTGTCTGAACGACTCAAACAGGGACACCTTTGTACAGTTCACACGTTTGCAACTTGAGGCGTTATAGCTCATACCCTCTACGATGATACTCAGGACGATCAGAGTTATCCTCTTCAACAGACTCCTCTACCGGAGCCCCTTCAGCAACAATCTCATCAGCCTCATCATTCTCATGCAGGGTCAGCTCAATTTTTTCAATACTGCGATCCCAGAGATATTTGGTTGCGGTTGCAGCAACGACTGCAGTCCCTAAACAGAGTGCTAAACCGCCACCTACAGCACCCACGGCAACAGCACTTGCAGCGGTAGCAACACCTGCACCCAACCCCTCTTTACTGGTGTCGTAAACTGCCCATTTGGCTGGAATCAGGCCATCACGGTGGTCCTTGATATTTTTTGCTGCGGCCCCTGAGGCCCCAACTACAGCACCAATAACACCGATTCCCGCTGTACTGGCAGCCAGTGTCTGTACAAAATTGAGTGAAGAAGCAACCTGCGGAGCTGCCTGAGCAATTTGTGGTGCTACCTGTGCAACGTCTGGTACCACCTTCGCAATCTCTGGCGCTACTTTTGCAATTTCTGGTGCTACCTGAGGCGCTACTTGCGCAACTTGAGGTGCCACCTGTGCGATCTGTGGTGCAGCTTGTGCGCCTGCCTGTGCAACTACTTGTGCTCCTACCATGATATTGCCTACTCCTATCTCTTAATTATTATTTCGCTACTATCACAACACAACCAATACAGCTTCAGAGAGTGATTAAATCACTCATTTTTTTGACGTGCAACCGTTTCTTTCTAAAACAGTTCCAGATTATCTGCATCGCGGTTACCGTACTCTTTCGCCTTATTAATCGCGATCTCTTTAGAGTCTCCAGCCAACAACGCCTCAAATAGAATTTTACCCTCTTCCATGGTAAAAGAGCCATAGACCTGTTTCTGCAGAGTACTCCACTCTGTCGGGTTAAAAATTCGATTCTGGTCCCCTACCAAGTCTGCCGTATTATCTAAGCTAGAGGCGATATGGTTGAGCTGCTGGGTCAATCGGTCATAAAATTGAAAGCTGATCACCGCGCTTCTCAGGTCGTTGATCACCATATCGCACTTTCCATCCAGCTGTGTCAGCATCTGCTCATACCCTTCAGGCTGCTCCGGCTGGTCACCTCCATCTACATCACGCGCAATCTGCTTGATCTCCTTCATGTAGGTGTTCATTTTGGTGAATGCCTCAATCAAGGTGCTGATCGACTCATCCCCCGTAGACATCGAATACTCAATTGCAGAGACACCAACACGGAACATACGTACCGTTTCGCGCACCTGACTCCAGTCAAGATCTGGGCTCTCAGCGTTAGAGGGGGAAGCAACAACTTCGCTCATAATGGATTTTTCTCAAAGAAGGTATTTTGTAATGGGTAAATTCTATCACGCCCCCTAAGATAACTGTACTCTTATCGGCGACGAAAAAATTGCGATAGTGCGCGCAGTGGATGGCGAATCGCATATTGATTACTCTTCTTGCGCAATAACTTGAACTCTACAACCGTCAGCATATAGATAATCTCTCGACTCAAATGCTTAACCTCTGCCATGGCATCACTCGCTTCCGACTTTCTACCATGCTTATGGGAGCGAATCACCCGCCGTACCGACTGGTGAAACAGCTTGTGATCTCTCTCCAGCTTCTGAACTTCCAGTACGTTACCAAACTCCGCCAACCCCTCTCGGTAGAGCCAGACCCCAAGCGGGCACTCTTCGTGGGTATCTACCTCAAGGTGAGAGGCGTGATGGGTATCCAATAACTCCTCAAGCTGTAGCTCCCACGAGAGGTGGACCAGCCGCATATATCCCAGATCTGAAATCATGAACTCTTTTTCCTTTTGAATAGCACCATAGAGCGAATCTCCAGCCGATAACGCAGCTCACCACTGATACGCTCATCCAGATAACTCGAAAACGCCCGCTCAATCTCCAACTCGGGGGTTAGCTGCAAGCGGTAAAAGGTCTTCCCTCCATGCACTGCCCTCTGCACAATACGCGCACGCCGCCGCGCTTTTTCATCAAATACAATATCCTCTGGTCGTATCAGCAGCTCTAGACGTGTACCGGTTGGCAACCCAAATCCAGAGGGGTGATCAACCATCCCTAACTCGGTATCGAGGCGTAGTTCATCATGCACTACCCCCTTAACCAGCACCCCCTCTCCCATATAGTGGGCCACTGTACGCTTCTTCGGTATCAGATAGAGGTTTTGTGGGCTATCCCACTGCAGCAATATCTCATGCTCCATCACCCCCGCATAGTCACCCGCAAACAGCACCCCCTGTCGCACCTGTGTAGAGAGCAGAATGCCACAATCGAAAGCCTCAACAATCTGCGGCAGACGGTCCAGAAAGGTGTAACGCGCCTCCACAGATAGGTCCAGTAACGGCTCTTCCAGCAACAGCAGCGCTGGACGAGTCGCCAATGCACGGGCAATTAATAGATAACGTAACTGCTCCCGATTCAACGCTGCAGGATAGTGCCGAGCCAAACCATCCAGGCCCAACTCTGCCAACACATGCATGCAGTGCTGCGACTTGTTGTTGATCCGATATTTCTGCAGCCCCAGTTTGAGATTTTCCAGCAGATTCAGGTGGGGATAAAAGCCCCCCTCCTGCAGAACCATCTCGATATTGCGCTCCCGTGGAGTTGGGCTCTTCCCGCTACGGGCGATCAGATCTCCTCGCAGAAAAATCTCTCCCTCTGCAAAGGGGATCAACCCAGAGATGCGCCGTAGCAGCTCCCCTTTTCCACTTTCAGCCCCCCCTAACACCACTCCAATTTTGTTTTCAGGCAGCGTCAGTGAGACCTCAGCCCCAGAGAAGAGTGTCATACCGTTGAGTTTAAGCAGATCAGCCATAGAGGAACGGCCCCAAACTGAACCCTAATGAGGTATAGAGTAGCGTACTCGACAACAGCAGCAGATAAGTTCCTACCCCCATTTTCACTCGTGCGGCATCAATTTTTTCTGCATTAATCCCAGCCTGCTCAAAATCAGGCAGCGCTCTATAGGCCTGCCGCAACAACCACAACGCCAACAGTAGCAGCGCGACAAAGTGCAACAGCAACACTGCGGAGGGGTCTACATCGGTATAGAGCATGACGGACAAGGTATCCACTTGTAGCTGCTCTGCGACACCAAAGTCAAAAAGGATGGCGAGCAGTGAGATCCCCAGACACCACACCCAGAGAGAGAGCAGCAGTGGGCGAATAACCGCAAAGGGTGCAATGATACAGTCTAGCCCCATCTGATAGCGTTGTTCACGTCCTACGGCAGCCGTTGAGGCAAACAGACGAAGCGCATAGAAGACCGCCCAAGGCGTCAAAAACAGTAACAGCACACCGAGCAATATCAGATGTCCACCTAGCAGTTCAACCATCTGCGTAGAGACCCCTTCAACTACCAGTCGGGTCGGGGCCAGCAATGCACTCCAGAGCCCGCCCCAGACAATCCAGCGTAGAAGGTGTGTAGTACGTCGTGTAGCCAGCGCCCAACCTATACTGCCCGCCACTACGAGCAGCAACAGACTCAGCAATAGAGCCAGCAACAGCACCCCTAACAGAGGGAGCAGTTGCTGTGGAATAGTAAGAAGAGGGACTTCCAGTGCGTTCATCCCTGCTATTTTACCTCATCGCAGCTCTGCTTAAAGTGTGTAGTCGACTCTCCGACCCAATTTATTTTGGGTAGCCAGTCGCTGATAGCCATTACGCTTACCACGACAAAAGCAGTGGAGCTGATTCACTTTATAGAGTACAAGCGAAAGCAGAGAACTCAGCACCACCTTGGCCACCACCAGTATCGAAACTCCCAGAGAGAGTGCAATCAACATAATCATCATCGTTTAACTCCTTACGTCTATAGTCAGTCCGTAAGAAGTATTATACGCAAATGATAATGATTATCAATAGCGATTCACTCTATTTCAACACTATTTTTTAGAGGCAATTTTTACACACTCCGTAGAGGGTCAGCGCATGGTCAGCAATTTCAAACTGATGCTGTGCTGCGATCTCATGCTGCAGGGTCTCGATACGGTCATCATAAAACTCCTCTACCCCACCACAACTGGTACAGAGCAGATGGTCGTGATGCTCCCCTCGGTCTAACTCAAACACCGAGTGACCGGTTTCAAAGTTGTGGCGCTTGAGGATACCAGCCTGCTCAAACTGGGTGAGTACACGATAGACCGTGGCCAGCCCGATCTCCTCTTCACGGTCGATCAACATACGGTAGACGGCTTCTGCACTAAGGTGAATTTGATCACTCTCTTCCAGCAACGCCAATATCCGCATGCGCGGATGAGTCACCTTGAGTCCAACATTTCTCAGCTGCTCTTTTTCTGAAAGCTTGTTATCGATCATTTATCCTCTCTCGCTCATTAATTCTGAAGTTTCCTGAAAATTTTACACGCTTTTAATGTTTCGTAGTGGCGAACACTATGCATAAACAGGGCTTATGCTTGAGTAGAATTTGTTTATCAAAAAAATCCAATTTTTGTGCCAATCACTCTT